>RCUK01000203.1_pt1 | contig 66841 bp, 57 predicted proteins | sample 2166381 | NCBI WGS metagenome assembly RCUK01 (sample SAMN09932809, study PRJNA488358) | compost metagenome | isolation source: compost soil in an enriched community | place: Germany: Experimental Botanical Garden | reverse complement strand
CTCGTCGGGCTCATAACCCGAAGGTCACAGGTTCAAATCCTGTCCCCGCAACCAATTCGAAGCCGCTGGTTCCTCGCAAGAGGGCCAGCGGTTTTTTCGTTGTGCGCTCCGTGGTGCGCCCCGTTTACTCCGGCGCCTGGCGCGCATACACGACCAGCCGCAAGTGGCGGTCCGCATCGATGGTCAGCGAGGTGTGCTCATACGCGACCGGCTCGCCGTCGATCGTCAGCTGGCGCACGCCTGCACACGGCGCATGCACGTCGTGGCGGCGCCACCATCGCTTGAATTCGGGCGAGACTTTTTCCAGTTCTTCCACCAGCATGTGGATATCGGCTTCCTGCGTGGCGCGCGCATAGTCGCGGCGAAAGCTCGACAGCATCAGCGGCGCCTGCTCTTCCCAGGCCGTGAAGCGTGCGCGCAGCAGCGGGTCGGTAAACAGCAGCCACAGCAGATTGCGGCGCGAGGCGGCATGCGTGGCGAAGCCGAACAGCGTGTCCGCGTCCGCATTGAACGCCAGTACGTCCCAGCGCAAGTTGAGCACATAGGCCGGATGCGCCAGCTCATGCATCAGGCGGCGTACCGGCGGCGGCACCACGCAAAACGTCTTGCCTTCTTCGGCCGGCGGACGCGCATGCGCGAGCAGGAACAGGTGGCGGCGTTCTGCCGCGTCCAGTTTCAGCACTTCGGCCAGCTTGTCTAGGAAGGCGCTCGAGACGCCGATGTCGCGCCCCTGCTCGAGCCATGTGTACCAGGTCAGCCCCACGCCGGCCAGCGCCGCCACTTCTTCGCGGCGCAAGCCCGGTGTCCTGCGCCGTCCGCCGCCGGGCAAACCCACGTCTTCCGGCGACAGCCGCGCGCGCCGCGCCTGCAGATAGGCGGCCAGTTCGTGGCGGGTGCGTTGCAAGGTGCGCATGGTGCTGTCTTTCCGGTGAGTCTGTTGCTATTAGTAATAGCATAAACAGTTAAATTGTAATTGTTTATATTGTATTCCAGAATGCCTGCTTTCTTTCCGAAAGCTTGCCCATGTCTGACTCTTTCCGCAGCACCCCCGCAGTTGACACTACCGCGCTTCCCGCCACCGTCTACCTGATCGCAGTGGGCGCGTTCGCGCTGGGCATGGCGTCGTATGTGACGGCGGGCTTGATGCCGATGATCGCCGGCGCGTTTTCCATCTCGCTGGCGATGGCCGCGCAACTGGTGACGGCGTTCACCCTGGCCTATGGCCTCGGCTCGCCCTTGGCCGTGGCCTTGCTGCCGGCGCGCGCGCAGCGCTCCGGCCTCCTGATCGCGCTGGCCGTGTTCGTGCTGGCGAACGGGGGCAGCGCGCTGGCGTCCGGTTTCAGCGGTTTGCTCGCATGGCGCGCCATTGCGGGCATCGGTGCGGGCGTCTATCTGGCGCTCGGTATCGCGGCGGCGGCGGGCGTGTCGGCGCAGCAGCAGCGGGGCAAGGCCATCGGCGTGATCATGGGCGGCATGGCGGGCGGCACGGTGCTGGGCGTGCCATTGAGCTTGCTGCTGGCGCAGCAGCTGGGCTGGACGGCGGCCCTGTGGCTGGTGACTCTTTTGGGCGGGCTGGCGCTGGCGGGCTTGCTGTGGCAGCTGCCCGCGCTGCCGGCGGCACCGGCGATTTCTCTGCGCCGCAAGCTGGCCTTGCTGGCCGATGGGCAGGTGCTGGCCATTTTGCTCGTGTCCTTGCTGGCGGCCATCGCCAGCCTGGGCATGTACACGTTTATCGCGCCGCTGCTGGCGTGGTCCGCGCAGGGGGCGGCGATGTCCGCCACGCCCTTCCTGTGGGCTTGGGGCGTGGGAGGGATCGTGGGCAGCGTGCTGGTCGGGCCATGGGCGGACAAGGTGGCGGCGCCGAAGCTGACCTGGCTCATCTTGCTGCTGCTGGCGCTGGCCTTGTGCGCGCTGCCGCTGGCGGCCCGCTGGTCGGCCTGGCTGATGCTGGCGCCGATCGCGCTGTGGGGCGCGGCTGGCTGGGCCCTGCAAGTGCCGCAAAACCAGCAGCTGCTGGCCGTGCGCGCGCGGCAGGGCGACGGCAATCTGGCCATCGCCCTCAACGAATCGGCGCTGTACCTGGGCAGCGCCATCGGCGCCGCCATGGGCGGCCTGCTGCTCCTGCTCAACTGGCCGATGTGGCTGCTGGCGGCCGCCGCCGGCGCCGTGGCCGCTGCGGCGTTGTTGCTGCAGTGGCCTGCCGCGCGGCGGTCCTAGCGCTTTTTCGCTAGCTGCATGCCCACGGGCAGGGCGCGGATGCGCTTGCCCGTGGCGGCGAAGATGGCGTTGCACAGGGCTGGCGCGATCGGTGGCGTGGCCGGTTCGCCCACGCCGCCCAGCTCCATGTCCAGGGTGCCTGGCACCAGATGCGTGTGGATCACGCGCGGCGCGTCGGCGGCGCGCAGCACGGCGTAGTCGTGGAAATTGCTTTGCTCGACCCGGCCATTTTTAAAACTGATCTCGCCGCTCATGGCCAGCGACAGGCCCATGATGCAGGCGCCCTCGATTTGCGAGCGCACGCGGTCCGGGTTGATCTGCGGGCCGCAATCCATGGCGATGTCGACTCTCGGCACGATGACTTCGCCGGCCGCATTGATCTCCACTTCGATCACGGCCGCCACATAGGTGACGAAACTGTAGGACACGGCCAGGCCCAGTCCCCGTCCCTTGGGCAGCTTGCGGCCCCAGCCCGCCTTGGCCGTCGCCAGCTCGATCACGTGGCGCATGCGGCCGATATCGACCGGATACTTCGCCGGGTCTTCGCCATAGTTCCAGCCATCGGACAGGTCGGCCGGGTTGATCTTGCGCGCGGGGCCCAAGAGCGCCAGCAGGTAGTCGCGGTGATCCTTTTTTGCCGCGTGGGCCAGTTCGGCCGTGAACGACTGGATGGCGAAGGCGTGCGGGATGTTCGACACGGAACGGAACCAGCCGATGCGCGTGTGGGCCGGCACCTCGGGCACTTCGACGCGGATGTTCGGAATGGCGAACGGCACGTTGATGGCCGACATGCCCAGCTCGAACGGCGCCTGCTTGTTCGCGCCGGCGGCAAAGGTCGAGGTGATGGTGGGCGCGGCCGTGCGGTGCAGCCAGGCCGTCGGCATGCCTTTCGCGTCCAGCGACGCTTCCAGCCGTTCGACGGACACCGTGTGCAGGTAATCGTGCTGCAAGTCGTCGTCGCGCGTCCACGTCAGCTTGACGGGTGCGCCATCCATGGCTTTCGACAGCAGCGCCGCCTCGACGGCGAAATCGGGTTTCGATTTGCGCCCGAAGCCGCCGCCGAGCAAGGTCACGTGGACGGTCACGTCGTCGTACGACAAGCCCAGGGCCTTGGCCACGTTGCTGCGCGTCGCCTGCGGCGCTTGCACGCAGGCCCACACTTCGGCCTTGCCGTTGGCGATGCGCACAGTGGCGGCGGGCGGCTCCATGGTGGCGTGGGCCAGGTGGGGCAGATAGTATTCGGCGCTCAGTTTGCGCGCGGCGGGAGCGGCGGCCAGGGTGGCCACCGTCTTGCCCTGGTCGCGCGCCGGGCTGGCCGGCTGGCGCACGGCCGCTTCCAGCGTCTTGCGGAAGGCTTTTGAGTCGTAATCGCCGTTCGGGCCATCTTCCCATTCCAGCACCAGCGCTTCGCGGCCCTTGATGGCGGCCCAGGTGTTACGCGCGATGACGGCCACGCCGCCCAGCGGATTGAACATGGCCGGCGGCGGGCTGCCCGCCAGTTCGACGATGCGCAGCACGCCAGGCACCTTCAGGGCCGCCGTCTTGTCCACGCTTTTCAACTTGCCGCCGAAGACGGGCGGACGGGCGATGACGGCATACGCCATGCCATCGAGGCGCGTGTCGATGCCGAAGTGGGTATTGCCCGTGACGATGTCGCGCAGGTCGATGCCGCGCGTGCTGGTCTGGCCGATGTAGCGAAGCTCGTCCGCCGTTTTCAGGCTGATGCGCGCGCGTGGCGGCACCGGCAATTTGGCCGCTTCCTCGGCCAGCGCGCCGAACGACAGCGAGCGACCGCTGGCCGCATGCACGACCGCATGGTTGACGGCTTTCACCTCGGTGACGGGCACGTCCCAGCGCACGGCTGCCGCCGTTTCCAGCATCAGGCGCGCCGTGGCGCCCACGTGGCGCATGGCGCGGAACGAGTGGCGCATGCTGCGCGAACCGTCCGTATCCTGGCTGCCGTAGCGCGCTTCGTCGGCGGGCGCCTGCTGCACGCGCACCTGCGCCCAGTCGGCGCCCAGTTCGTCGGCCGCCACCATGGGCAGGCTGGTGCGGATGCCCTGGCCCATTTCGGAACGGTGCACCACGATGGTGACGATGCCGTCGGCGGCCACCGACAGGAAGACCAGGGTGTCGTCGACCACACCGCCGGCCATCTTGTCGCCGCCGTATTTGACGGCGTCGGCCGCCATCACGAGGCCGGAAGGGCCGGCAACCAGAGTCAGACCGGCCAGCGCGCCGGCCGCCTTGAGCCAGTTGCGCCGCGCGGGCGAATGGACGGCGGGAGTGTCATGGATGCTCATTTGGCTGCTCCTTTTGCGTTGATGCTGGCCGAGGCCTGCTTGATGGCCGCATGGATGCGCGTGTAGGTGCCGCAGCGGCAGATATTGCCGCTCATCGCTTCGCGGATTTGCTGGTCGTTCGGTTTTGGCGTCTTGTGCAGCAGGGCCGTGGCCGACATGATCTGCCCGGCCTGACAGTAGCCGCATTGGGGCACGCCGTGTTCCTGCCACGCTTGCTGCAGCGCCAGGCCGACCTTGTCTTCGCCCATGGCTTCGATGGTGGTGATTTTCTTGCCGGCGGCGGCCGACACCGGCGTCACGCAGGAGCGGATGGCTACACCATCGAGGTGCACGGTGCAGGCGCCGCACAGGGCCATGCCGCAGCCGAATTTGGTGCCGGTCATGCCCAGTTCGTCGCGCAAGGCCCACAGCAGGGGCGTGTCTTCAGGCAGGGCAAGGTCGTGCTGTTTGCCATTGATGGTCAGGGTCGTCATGTGTATTCCTCTGTGGGGGATGGTGCGGAAAGCGCGACGGCCATCCGCCATACGGATTAGCTCATCAGTAGGGGATGGTAGCACCAGCCGCCATGCGCTGCAGGGAGTGGGGGCGATGTCGGCCACCTGCTGCTTTCATGCCGGCCTGATTCAGTGCGGCTGTTCCAGCTGCGCGTACACGGCGCTGGCGATCTTGCTCAGTTCCGGCTTTGGGAGGTTCGCCGAGAGGGCGTAACCGAGCTGGCCATCGATCCAGTAAAACACGCTCAAATCCTGCTCTTGCGTGTAACGGAAAGCCGTTTCCTGCCTGCCGGCCCGTTCTTTCGCCACGTACAGGGTCAGGCGCTTGCCACCGCCATCTTCATACATGAATTGCGCCACGGGGCCGTCGCCATCGCCGGGCAGCAAGCGCCCGCCGATCAGGTGATAACCAAGCGGCGACAGCGCTGGCGGCTGCAATTTCGTGCCCAGGCGTTTCGACAGCCATTGCACCAGGTGCGCCTCCTGTTCCGCGCCCACCTCGACGGGGTGGCGCACTTCGGGCGTATAGACGGCATGGGCGATGGCGGCGCTGCGCGCCAGGGACATCGGGCTGGCGCTGGCTGTCATGCTGTCGCCAGCGTCGCCGCGCAGCAGCCAGCCGCCCATGCCGCCGGCAAGCACCAGCACGACGGCCGCTGCCGCCTGCATGGCGGGGCGCTGCCAGGCGCCGTTCGCCGCCGCTGGCGATGCCGATTGCAGCAGGGCCGGTGGCACGGTTTCGTCCAGCACGGGGTCGAACAGGGCGCGCAATTGCCGGTTCTGTGCACGCCAGGCGTCGACTCGGGCGGCGTCTTCTGGATGCGCGCGCAGGTGGGCGTCGATCGCCGCGCGCTGTTCCTCGGGCAGGACGCCGTCGGCCAGGGCGTGCAATTGCGCTTCGCTGATGGCTTGCGTTGTCATTTCACGACTTTCAGGGTGGGGGCGCCATGGCTGCCGGCGGGGCGGCCGTCGAGCAGTTCGCGCAGCCGCTCGCGCCCGCGCGATAAACGCGACATCACGGTGCCGATGGGGATGCCCAGGGTGGCCGCCACCTGCTCGTACGGCATCTGTTCGAGCGCGACGAGCAGGATCACTTCACGCTGTCCCAGCGGCAAGCGGGCCAGCGCCGCATCCATTTCGCCGATGGCGATGGACTGCCCCGGCGTGTGTTCGGGCGCGGGCAGCAGGGCGTCGTCGTCGAGTTCCTGCAGCGCCAGGCCGGGACGGCGCAATTGATCCACGTGCAGGTTGTGCATGATGGAGAACAGCCAGGGCCGCATCTCGCCGCCGCGCTGGTTCAGCTTGCGCCACGCCCGCTCCACGGTGTCCTGCACCAGGTCGTCCGCGTGCAGGGCACCCGCCAGCGCGCGCGCATAGCGGCGCAGGCCGGGCAGGCACGCTTGCAGCTGGCGGCTATCGTCTTGCGAGGCCATCGTGGCGGCGGGAAGGGCTGCTTACGGCTTGACGACGTGCCACACGTTCTTGAAATTGTCGCCGGCCACGTCGCCCGGCTTCTTGTCTTCCTTGTACAGGTACAGGGGCTTGCCCTTGTAGGTCAGCTGCATGGCGCCGTTGTCTTCGCGCTTGATGCTGCCATACGGGGCGGCGGGCGCCGCTTCGGTGGCGATGACGGCGGGCCAGGCCACCAGGCAGCCGCCGCTGCAGGCGCTCTTGCCGCTGTCGGCGACATCCTTGTCGAACACGTACACGGTCATGCCGCTGGCGTTGACCAGCATGCCATTGGCGGGCATGACGTCGGCGGCGAAGGCCAGCGGGGCGGACAAGGCGGTGAACAGGGCGGTGGCGGCGAAAGTGGTGAAGCGCATGATGGTCTCCTTGAGGTTTTGGGGGCTTGCAAGGGATAGACGCGTGCCGCTCGCCGTTTATTCCCGCGCTGGCGGATTATTTTTTGGATGCAGACTGGCCCACAGGTGGGCGGCCGCCATGGTGCGGTGCGGCGCGTACTGGCGCAGCCACTGTTCCGTGCGCGCCATGTCAGGTTTCGTTACTTCGCCGAGCAGCTTTTGCAGGGCGGCGCGGATGGCCACGTCGCCGTGCAGCGAGCAGTCGGCATAGCCGTAGCCGCGCAGCAGCGCGTAGTTGACGGTCCACGGGCCGATGCCTTTCACGGCCAGCAGCGCCTGAGAAATCGCCGCCACGTCGCCGGACGCCGGCAGCTCCAGCGACAGTTCTCCCTCATCGACGAGGCGGGCCAGGCGCAGCACGGTTTCCGCCTTGGCGCGCGAAAATTTGCGGCTGGTCAGATCCTCGATTTCCAGCCTGGCTACGTCGCGCGCCTCGGGATAGCACCACAGGCCGCTGCCGTGCCGGCGTCCCGCTTGCAGAATGAAAGTGCGGCGCAGGGAAATGGCGAACAGCAGGTTGATCTGCTGGCCGATGATGGCCCAGGTCAGCGCTTCGAACGGGCTGGCCGATTGCACGATGCGCAGGCCCGGATTGACGCTGACCAGAGGCGCCAGCAGCGGGTCGCCGGCGGCCAGTTGCGCGAACGGCTGCGGGTCGATGCGCAGGCCGAGGATGTTGAGCAGGGCGCCGTGCAGCGGCGTTTGAAGGTCCGCATCGCCATCGATCTCGGCGCGGCAGACGGCCGCAGCGTCCGTGAAGGCGACGTCCAGCACGACCGGCACGCTTTGCAGCAGGATGCCCTTGCGCAGGCCAGTCTCGGTGACCTGTTCGGCCACGGCTTCGCCATCGCGGCTGTGGAAGGCGATGACATCGTCGCGGCAGTAGCCGGCGGGCAGGGGGAGGGTCCAGTGCAACAGGGTCATGGTGGGCAGGAAATCAGGAAGCGTATCAGGAACGGTATCAGGGAGGTGATGCGGGCGCACCGCGTTTCTTGCTTTTTACCTTAGCGCGCAGATGTCCGTGGTGGGCGGGCTCAGGGCCGCCGCATGTTGGATCTGCAGGGCGTCGGGCACGCCATTTTTCACGGCCGTCAGTTCGGCCAGGATGGAAATGGCGATTTCGGCCGGCGTCTTGCTGCCGATGTACAGGCCGATAGGTCCATGCAGGCGCGCCAGCTGTTCTGCGCTGACGTCGAACTGCAGCAGCCGTTCGCGGCGCTTGGCGTTATTCGCGCGCGAACCGATCGCGCCCACGTAGAACGCGGGCGATTTGAGCGCTTCCATCAGGGCCAGGTCATCGAGCTTGGGGTCGTGCGTGAGGGCGACGACGGCGCTGCGGCTATCGAGCTTGAGTTCGAGCACGAGGTCGTCCGGCATGGCGTGCAGCAGGGGCACGCCGGGCACGTTCCAGCCGCCCCGGTATTCCTCGCGCGGGTCGCAGACGATGACGTGGTAATCCATGGCCGTGGCGATCTGCGCCACGAAGCGCGACAGCTGGCTGGCGCCGATGATCAGCAAGCGCCAGCGCGGGCCATGCTGCGTGGTCAGTACGCCATCTTCGAGGGCCAGCACGGCGCCCGACGTGGCGCGCCGCAGGGTGACGGCGCCGCTGCGCAGGTCGAGCCGGCGCTCGACCAGTTCATGTGCTTCCAGGCGCGCCAGCAGTTCGGCCACACGGCTGTCCGCATGCAGCGGTTCGATGGCCAGTTCGATGGTGCCGCCGCAGGGCAGGCCGAAGCGGTGCGCCTCGTCCGCGCTGATGCCGTAGCTGACGATTTCCGGCAGCGTGCGCACGATGCCGTGCACGCGCACGGTGTCGATCAAGTCATCTTCGATGCAGCCGCCCGAGACGGAACCGACCACCGTGCCATCGTCGCAGATGGCCAGGGTGGCGCCCACGGGGCGGGGGCTGGAACCCCACGTCTTGATGACGGTGACGAGTTCGCAGCGGTGGCCGGCGGCCAGCCAGGCGGCGCTGGTTTTCAGAACTTCAAGGTCGATGCTGTCCATGGGGCGCGGAAGGAAAGCCGCAGGTAGGCGGCAAAGTATGGAATATTTTTTAATATTGTGGCTATACTACGCTCTCCAACAGCCTGCGGAGAGTTTTCATGTCGAACGACCAAAAGACGCAAGATGACGGCATCCCCAAGTTTGGCAAACTGCTCATCGCCCTGTTCCTGGCGGTGGTGTTTTGCGGCGCCCTGACCTGGGTCATGGGTACTTACTTCCCGAATTTCCCAGGCGCCTGAGCAAACCTGCTGCATCAGGCGCCTTTGGCGTTTAAGGCTTCAACGGCTTCTTCGCCGCCTGCTTGGCGCGCACGTCGATGACGGCGCGGTTGACGGCCGCCATGCGCGAGTTGGTGCCCGGGTGCAGGGCCGTGTAGCCGTTGGCGACCGTCGCCGGCACTTGCGCGGCCAGGCGCTGCCAGAAGCGGGCGGCGTTGTCGACGTTGTAGCCGGCGCGCGCCAGCAGGTAGATGGCCAGGGTGTCGGCTTGCACGTCGAGTTCCTGCGGCATGGCCTTGATGCCGGCGGCGCCCGTCAGCATCGACACGTCGGGCTGCACGGCGCCCAGGCTGTCGATGATGCTGCCGGCCGTGCCTGCCGTGCGCTGGCTGCGCGCGTGGTCGAGGATGTTGTGGGCCATTTCGCGGGCGATGACGAAGGCGATGCCTTCGTCGTTTTGCGCCGCATTGACCATGCCGCGCGTGAGCATGATGCGTCCGCCGTCCGAGTACGCGTTGATATTGTCCGCATTGCCCAGGGCGACGCGGAAGGCGCAAGCGCGCGTGACGGGAATTTTCAGGTCCTGCTGCTGGCCGTCGCGGGCGATGGTCATGTTCAGGCTCGCGCTTTTCGAGGCCAGCGGGCCGACGATGGCGCCGAACGGGCCTTCCGCTTTCGGGCCGGCCGGCAGCGGCTTGCCTTCGGCGGCCAGCAAGCCGTCGCCCTTGCGCAAACCGGCGCGCGCGGCGCCGCTGCCCGGCAAGACGCCGGACACCTGCATCTGTTCGCCGTAGCCGAGGGCCGCCTGCGCCGCGTCGGCATAGATGCCGGGGTAGGAATACTTGTTCTGCGCCGTGAAGCCCAGCAGGTTGCGCGCATACGTCTTGCACAGGTCCGCATTGTTGATCAGCAGGGGCGCCGAGACTTTCGACAGGCGGTCCTGCAGCGACACCATCTTCACCAGTTCTTCCTGCGCCGCCTTTTGCTGCGCCGTCGGTGCGGGCGCATCGGGCGCCGGCACGACGTTGAACGGGCCGCTGACATTCGTCATCGGGGTGGTGCAGCCGGCCAGAATGGCGGCACTGGCCAACAGGAGAGGAGTGGCCAATCGGCGCAGCGAGGTTGGGGCTGGAATCAGATGGCGGAAACCTGGCATGGACTATTCCTTCGTGTAGCTCCTGACAAAACCTACTGCGCGGCGCGATTTGCGGCCTCCGATGCTCACTGTGCATTCGCACAGCTCCGCTTCTCAGCCACAACTCACATCCGCTCGCTACGGTTTGTCAGTCGCTGTTAATGTTTGCCGGTGCTGCCGAAACCGCCAACACCGCGTTCGCTGTCGCCGAATTCCTCGACGACGTTAAAGCCCACTTGCAGCACCGGCACGATAATCAGTTGCGCCAGGCGTTCCATGGGGTTGAGCGTGAAAGCGCTCTGGCCCCGGTTCCAGGTCGATACCATCAGCTGGCCCTGGTAATCGGAGTCGATCAAGCCTACCAGATTCCCCAATACGATGCCGTTTTTGTGGCCCATGCCGCTGCGCGGCAAAATCATGGCCGCATACGACGGGTCGCCGATGTGGATGGCCAGGCCGGTGGGAATGAGCACGGTCTGGCCGGCTTCGATGGTGATCGCTTCGTCGATGCAGGCGCGCAGGTCCAGGCCGGCGCTGCCTGGCGTGGCGTAGGCCGGCAGCAGTTCTTTCATGCGGGCGTCGAGGATCTTGATGTCGATATTTTTCATGAATCTAACTAACTAAGCTAAGTCGTTTAAAGGGATTATTTGAGCAGCGAATTCTTGGCAATGCGCTTCGAGATTTCCGAAATCAGCTGGCGCGCCAGGTTCAGTTTCGAGGCGCGCGGCAGCACGGTATGGCCTTCCTCGTCGAACAGGATGATGGTGTTGTCGTCCTGGCCAAACGTGTTGTGGCCGATATTGCCGACCAGGAGGGGAATGCCCTTCTTTTCACGCTTGGTCGAGCCGAATTCCACGAGGTTTTCCGATTCGGCGGCAAAGCCGACGCAATACGGATAGCCGGCCAGGTTGGTGCGTGCCGCCACGGTGGCCAGGATGTCGGGGTTTTGCGCGAACTGCAGTTCGGGCACGGAGCCGTCGGCCTGCTTTTTCATTTTCTGGTCGCTGGCGTTGGCCACGCGCCAGTCGGCGACGGCGGCCACGGCGACGAAGACATGCTGGCCGTCGACGTGGGCCAGTACGGCATCATGCATCTGCTGCGCGCTTTGCACGTCAATGCGGCGCACGCCGAAGGGCGCGTCCAGGGCCGTCGGGCCGGAAATGAGCAGCACCTCGGCACCCGCTTCGCGCGCCGCGCGCGCCACCGCATAGCCCATCTTGCCCGAGGACAGATTGGTGATGCCCCGCACGGGGTCGATGGCTTCGAACGTGGGGCCGGCCGTGACCAGCACGCGCTTGCCCGCCAGGACTTTCGGCTGGAAGGCGGCGATCAGCTCCGTCAGCAGCTGTTCCGGTTCCAGCATGCGGCCCAGGCCAACTTCGCCGCATGCCTGTTCGCCGGCGGCCGGGCCGAACAGCTTGATGCCGTCGTCGCGCAGCTGCTGCACATTGCGCTGCGTGGCGGGGTTCTGCCACATTTCCACGTTCATGGCCGGCGCCACCAGCAGGGGCAGGTGGGCGGGACGGGCCAGGCACAGGGTCGACAGCAGGTCGTCGCACACGCCATGCGCGAGCTTGCGCATGAAGTCTGCCGAACACGGCGCGATCAGGATGGCGTCCGCATGGCGCGTCAGATCGATATGCGCCATGTTGTTGTCGATGCGGGCATCCCACTGGCTCGTGTGCACGGGGTGGCCGGACAGCGCCTGCATCGTGACGGCCGTGATGAAGTGGCTGGCCGCATCCGTCATCACCACTTGCACCGAGGCGCCGGCCTTGGTCAGCGCGCGGCACAGTTCCGCCGCCTTGTAGCAGGCGACGCCGCCTGACAGTCCCAGGACGATTTTTTTGCCGGACAATTCCATGCCGTTCTCCCGCGTGTTTATTTGTTTACCCGGCGCAGTTCATCGATGATGAACAGGGCCGCGCCGATGCAGATGGCGCTGTCGGCGATATTGAAGGCGGGGAAATGGCCCCAGCTTTTCCAGTGGAAGTCGAGGAAGTCGACCACGTGGCCGTACATCAGGCGGTCGATGGCGTTGCCCAGCGCGCCGCCGAGTATCAGCGCCAAGGCCCAGCAGAACATGCGCTGGCCCGCGTGCTTTTTCAGCAGATAGATGATGTAGATGGCGGCCGCCAGGGCGATGCCGGTGAAGAAATAGCGCTGCCAGCCACCCTGGTCGGACAGGAAGCTGAACGCGGCGCCCTTGTTATACGCGAGCACCAGGTTGAAATACGAGGTGATGACCATCTCTTGCGCATAGCGGAAGGTCTTCAGGATCGTGATCTTGGTGATCTGGTCGAACAGGATGACGATGGCGGCAATGCCCAGCCAGGGCACGAGCGACGCCGATGATGACGATTTCGATGAAAAACGGTTTTTGGTGGCCATATTTTTCCAGGGAAGATAAAGCCGCCGCTGCCCTTGCAGGCAGCGGCGGTGGGAGCGGGGCGGGAGTCATCCAGCCCCGGCTTGCTGTTTTAGGCGAAGCGGCGTTTCTCGCCCGCGCCAAACAGATTGCTGACGCAGCGGCCGCACAGGGTAGCATGCGCGGCGTCCGTGCCCACGTCCGCACGGTAGTGCCAGCAGCGCTCGCACTTCGGCGCCGTCGACGCGGCCACGATCACTTCCTCGGCCGCTTCGTCAGCCACTTCGGCCACGCTTGCCTGCGAGGTGATGAAGACGAACTTCAAGTCCTCGCCCAGGGTGGTCAGCAGCTTGTACTTCATCGGCGCGGCCTTGATCGTCAGTTCCGCCTGCAGCGAGGAGCCGATGGCGCCCGAGGTGCGCAAGTCTTCCAGCTGTTTCGTCACGTCCGTGCGCACGGCGCGCAGGGCCGTGTATTTCTCCAGCAGGCCGGCCGCGTCCGACACTTCCGGCAGCTGCCACCAGGTTTGCGTGAAGATGGTTTCATCGCTGGCGGCATACGCTTCGCTTCCTGCGAAGACGGCCCACGCTTCTTCGGCCGTGAACGACAGGGCCGGGGCCATCAGGCGCAGCAGGCTTTGCGTGATGTGCCACAGGGCCGTTTGCGCCGAACGGCGCGCGTGCGACGTCAGGCCCGAGGTGTACAGACGGTCTTTCAGGATGTCCAGGTAGAAGCCGCCCAGGTCTTCCGAGCAGTACGTCTGCAGCTTCGAGACCACCGGGTGGAATTCGTAGCGCGCGTAGTTGTTCTCGATCTGCGTTTGCAGCGATGCCATGTTGGCCAGCGCATAGCGGTCGATCTCGAACATCTCCGCCACCGGCACGGCGTCCGTGGCCGGATTGAAGTCCGACGTATTGGCCAGCAGGAAGCGCAGGGTGTTGCGGATGCGGCGGTACGATTCCGTCACGCGTTTGAGGATCTCGTCGGAGATCGACAGCTCGCCCGTGTAGTCGGTCGAGGCGATCCACAGGCGCAGGATGTCCGCGCCCAGGGTGTCCGAGATCTTTTGCGGCGCCAGCGTGTTGCCCAGCGACTTGGACATCTTCTTGCCTTCGCCATCGACCGTGAAGCCGTGCGTCAGCAGGGCTTTATACGGCGGACGGCCATTGAGCATCGACGACACGAGCAGCGACGAGTGGAACCAGCCGCGATGCTGGTCCGAGCCTTCCAGGTACAGGTCGGCCGGGAATTGCAGCTGCGTCGAATGCGAACCGTGGCCTTGCGGGCCGCCCAGCACCGTCTGGTGCGTGGCGCCGGAATCGAACCACACGTCCAGGGTGTCCTTGTTCTTCGCGTAGATGGCCGCTTCGTCGCCGATCAGGTCTTTCAGATCGAGCGCCTGCCATGCCTCGATGCCGTCCTTTTCGATCAGCTTGGCCACTTGCTCCAGCAGTTCCGGCGTGCGCGGATGCAGGTCGCCCGTTTCCTTGTGCACGATGAAGGCCATCGGCACGCCCCACTGGCGCTGGCGCGACAGGGTCCAGTCGGGACGGTTGGCGATCATGCCGTGCAGGCGGGCCTGGCCCCAGTCCGGGAAGAATTCGGTGTCGGCGATGCCTTTCAAAGCCGTCTCGCGCAGGGTCGCGCCGCCGTCTTTCGGCGTCACGTCCATGCCGGCGAACCACTGCGAGGTGGCGCGGTAGATGATCGGCGTCTTATGGCGCCAGCAGTGCATATAGCTGTGGTCGAACATCTTGACTTCGAACAGCGCGCCCGCTTCGCGCAGGGCGTTGCAGATCGGCTTCGACGCTTCCCAGATGGTCATGCCGCCGAACAGGGGCAGGGTCGAGGCGAACTTGCCGTCGCCCATGACGGGCTTGATGATGTCGTCGTCCTTCATGCCGTGCGCCTTGCACGAGATGAAGTCGTCCAGGCCGTAGGCTGGCGCCGAGTGCACCACGCCCGTGCCGCTTTCCGTGGTCACGTATTCGGCCAAGTACAAAGGCGACAGGCGGTCATAGAAAGCGTCGCTCGCATGCAGCGGGTGGCGGAAGCTGATGCCGGCCAGGGCCGCGCCGTCGCAGGTGGCGATGGTCGTGCCCTCGAGCTTGAAGCGCGCCAGGCTGGCCACGACCAGGTCTTGCGCCAGGATCAGCAGCAATGGCTGGCCATCGCGCTCGGTCTTCACCAGCGCGTATTTGACTTCCGGGTGCACGTTCAGCGCCTGGTTCGACGGGATGGTCCACGGCGTCGTGGTCCAGATGACGATGAAACCGTTATCGGTCGGCAGCGATGGCAGGCCGAAGGCGGCCGCCAGTTTGGCCGGCTCGGCGAACTTGAAGCCGACATCGATGGCGGGATCGCGTTTTTCCGCGTATTCCACTTCCGCCTCGGCCAGGGCCGACTGGCAGTCGAAGCACCAGTTGACGGGCTTCAGGCCGCGGTAGACATAGCCTTTTTCCAGCAGCTTGCCCAGCGCGCGCAATTCGTCCGCTTCATTGCCGTGCGCCATGGTCAGGTAGGGGTTGTCCCACTCGCCCAGCACGCCCAGACGGATAAAGTCTTTCTTCTGGCGCTCGACCTGCACGTTGGCGTAGGCGCGCGCTTTTTCCAGCACTTCGGCCGTCGGCAGGTTCTTGCCGTGCAGTTTTTCGATCTGGATCTCGATCGGCATGCCGTGGCAATCCCAGCCCGGTACATATGGCGCGTCGAAGCCGGCCAGCGAGCGCGATTTGACGACCATATCCTTGAGGATCTTGTTGACGGCGTGGCCCAGATGGATGTCGCCATTCGCGTATGGCGGGCCGTCGTGCAGGATGAATTTTGGACGGCCGGCGGCAGCCTTGCGCACGCGCTCGTAGATTTTCTTGTCTTGCCATTGCTGTACCCATTGCGGCTCGCGCTTGGCCATGTCGCCGCGCATCGGGAACGGGGTTTCCGTCATGTTGACCGGGTATTTGCTTTCAGGCTTCTTGTTCTGCTTGGGCGTGGCTGGCTTGTTTTGATCGGACATAATCTTCTTTGATGATATTGAATGGTTTGCGGCGGCAGGTGCCGCCAGGCGGCGGAGTTGGCCGGCGTCAAATTCGGTCGGTGGCGGTAATGGCGCCGCTGCGCTGCTCGAAGTAGGCGCGCGCCTGGTTCGAGTCGCGCTCGATGGCGGCCGTCAGGGTGGGCAAGTCGTCGTACTTTTCTTCGTCGCGCAGCTTTTCCAGGAATTCCACGCGTACCAGCTTGCCGTAGCAGGACTGGGCGAAATCGAACAGATGCACTTCCAGCAAGACGCGGCCGCTGTCGTCGACGGTGGGGCGCACGCCGAGGCTGGCCACGGCGGGCAGCGGTGCCGGTCCCAGGCCGTGTACCTGCACGATGAAGATGCCGGACAGGGCGGGGCGGTGCGCCACGCGCAGGTTCAGGGTGGGGAACCCGAGCGTGCGGCCCAGCTTCTGGCCGTGGATCACGTGGCCGGAAATGGCGTACGGATGGCCGAGCAGTTGCGTGGCCAGCGGGAAATCGCCGGCGGCCAGGGCCAGGCGCACGGCCGACGAGGAGATGCGCGTGCTGCCATTCATCACCGTCGGTAAAGTTTCTACGTGGAAACCGTACTGGCGCCCCGCTTCCTGCAGCATGGCGACGTCGCCGGCGCGCCGGGCGCCATAGCAGAAGTCGTCGCCGACCATCAGCCATTTCACGTGCAAGCCGTCGACGAGGACTTTTTCCGTGAATTCCTGCGGCGTCAAGGCGGCGAACTGGGCGCTGAAGTGCTCGACGACGACACGGTCGATGCCGGCGTCGTCCAGCGACTGCAGCTTGTCGCGCAGGTTGGCGATGCGCTGCGGTGCCTTCGACAGGTCGCCCGCGCGCTGCGCGAAGAACTCGCGCGGGTGCGGCTCGAACGTCATCACGGCCGCTTCGATGCCGAGTTCGGTTGCAGCTTCGCGCACGCGCGCCAGCAAGGCCTGATGGCCGATGTGGACACCGTCAAAATTGCCGATGGTCAGAGCGCAAGGCGCTCGTGCCTGGGCATTGGGAAGTCCGCGGAATACCTTCATAGGAATCTGATGAAAAACTGTGCCAAAAGGGGGATTATACGGACTGTTTCAGGGATGCACACCCGGCAGGGCGGGCGCAGGGGCAATTTCCCTGCTGAAATGATAAAAAGCGTTGCCGGCGGGTGTGCTGGCAACGCTTTTCGCGAACTAAGGACTTGACAACATGTTCAGGGCTAGGCGCCGCGTCGAAGACAGTACGAATGTACGGCGAGACGCGGTAACAACGCCCTGGACGTGTTGTCTTATTTGTTCATCAGGGCCCAGTAACGGGCCAGGTCTGCCGCGCCATCCGTGCCCTTGACTGCTTTCAATGCGGTCGATGCGTTGGCTTTCTTGCCGGCGTGGATGTAGGCGATGCCCAGATGCAGCTTGGCTTCTTCCGGATACTTGGCGGTGCCCATTTTCACGGCGTCATTCATCAGGCCCAGGCCTTTGTCGGCTTGGCCATCGTAGACCAGGGCGAAGCCCAGCTTGCTCAAGCTGTCGGCGTCCTTGTTCTTGACGTATTCCGCTTCCGACTTGGCGGCGTTGGCCTTCAGGTCAGCCTGGGTTTTCAGGGCCAGGTCTTTCAGGCGCTGGTGACGGGCGGCATCGGTGCCGGTGCCCAGCACGCCTTTTTTGTAGCCCTGCTCGATGATGGCCAGCGCTTCGCCAGGATTGCCTGCTTGCAGGGCCAGCTGGCTGATTTCCATGTATTCGGACGGCTTGGTGAACAGGCCGTTGGCCAGGCGCAGGCGCTGGACGTCCAGGCCCAGGCGTTGCGAGAAGCCAGGTTTGCCGGAAACGCGGTTCAGCAGGTCGGCCCAGTAGCTGGTTTTCGGATAGCTCGATGCCAGTTTTTCCAGGGTGGCGACATAGCCGGCCTTGTCGTTCTGTTTCAACTGGATGTTGGCCAGCATTTGCAGGCTCGCTTCCGAGTTGCCGCCGCGCGATTGCAGTTCCTTCGCCGCTTCGGCGTAGTTGCCGCTGACGTAGTAGGTCTGGATCAGCAGTTCGCGCATCTGTGGATCTTCGCGGTCTTTCAGCGAACGTTTGATCCAGGTGATGGTGTTCGGCCAGTCCTTGGCGCGGTAGTACATGCCTGCCAGCGCTTGCGTGAATTTGGGGGCTTCGGCGGCGCTCAGGCGGCCGGAATTGATGACGGCTTCAAACGCCTTGATGGCGGTGCCATTGTCGCCGGCGGCAGCAGCGGCCGAGGCGCGCACGCGCTCGATCTGGTAGCTTTCAAAGGCGGTCTTGCCGCCGACGCTGTCAGCTTCGCGCAGCTTGGCCAGCGCTTCCTTGTTTTTGCCGCTGCTAGCGAGTTTTTGCGCTTCTTGCAGTGGCTTGCCCACTTCGGCACGCACGGTGTCCGCGGCGTATGCCAGCGAGCCCAGGCCGATTACGGGAGTTGCTGCGGTAAAACCGATAGCGGCCATGACGAGGCCGAGATGAGCGAGACGAAACTTGGACATAAGAAAGTCTTTCAGTAAAAAGCGAATAGGCAGGAAGTCCTGCCTATTCGGATGTAAAGAGAACCTGATTGCTGCAGCTTACTGGAATTGCTCGTTGCCGACCAGACCGATTTTGGTCACGCCCAGACGCTGCGCCGACGCCATCACACCGGCGACGACTTTGTATTCCACCAGCTTGTTCGGACGCAGATGCACTTCCGGCTGGTCTGCTTGCGCAGCGACGTTGCTCAGCTTGGCTTCCAGCGAAGCGCGGTCAGGAACGACCTGATTGTCCCACAAGATCGTACCGTCAAAATCGACATCGATCGTGACGACCACTGGTTCGGTTGTCGGTGGCGGCGGGGTGCCGACCGGCATGTTCAAGTTCACCGAGTGGTTTTGCTTAGGAATCGTGATGATCAACATGATAATCAGCACCAGCATCACGTCGATGAGGGGCGTCATGTTCAGTTCCATCATTGGTTCCGGATCCGCGCCTGGAGCGCTTCCCGAACCGACATTCATACTCATAGTGTTTCCTTTAAGAAGTCCAACGAAGCACCGGGCGAAACTGCCGCCCGGTCAGCTTCCGGCAGTGGCGCGCCCTTGTTGCCGGGGCGCCGCTGCCAGTTGCTATCAGCCCTTGTCAGGTGGTTCGGTGATGAAGCCGACCTTCTGGATCCCGGCACGTTGGGTCGTGTAAATAACCCGGCCGACCGATTCGTAGCGTGTTTCTTGGTCGCCACGAACGTGTACTTCCGGCTGCGGTACTTTCACTGCTTCAACTTTCAGATAATCGAACAGTTCGCTCGTATCTTTCAGTTTCTTCTGGCCCAGATAAATCTCGCCATCCTTGTTGACAACGATGTTGACGTTTTCTGGCTTGCTTTGAAGGGCTTGGTTGGCCTCGATCGGCAGATCGATTTTCTGCAATTTGAGGACAACCGGACTGGTGATCAAGAAAATGATCAGCAAAACCAACATGATGTCGACGAGCGGCGTCGTGTTGATTTCTGACATTACTTGATCTTCATCTCCGCTGTCGGAGCCGACGGACATCGACATGATTCTTATCCGATCTTTTTAGCGCCGGCAGCACGGCCAGCTTCGCTGGTCGACATTGCGCCGGAGATCAGTACCGAGTGAACGTCGGCGCTGAACGAGCGTACGTCTTCCATTGCGGTTTTGTTACGACGCACCAGCCAGTTGTAACCCAGAACGGCAGGAACGGCGACCAGCAGACCGAAAGCGGTCATGATCAGTGCTTCACCAACTGGACCTGCAACTTTATCGATCGAAGCGTTACCGGTCATGCCGATGTTGGTCAGCGCGCCATAAATACCCCAAACGGTACCGAACAGACCGATAAACGGTGCGGTCGAACCAACGGTTGCCAGGAACGACAGGCCATCTTGCAGACGCGATTGGACTTTGTCCGAAGCGCGCTGGATCGACATCGTCACCCAGGTCGACAGGTCGATTTGTTCCAGCAGGGCGCCGTCATGGTGAGCCGTTGCCTTGGTGCCCGATTCAGCGATGAAGCGGAATGGCGAGCCTTCGGTCAGCGTTGCCGAACCAGCAGCGATCGAAGGTGCTTTCCAGAATTTGGCAGCGGTTTCTTTAGCTTGCTTGAAGATCTTCATTTGATCCATCAGCTTGGTGATGATGATGTACCAGCTGCCGATCGACATGATGGCCAGGATGATCAGGGTGGCGCGTGGCACGAAGCCGCCGTCCCACACTGCTTGCAGGCCGAACGGGTTGTGGACTTCTTCGGTTTTGGCTGGAGCTGCTGCGTCAGCGGCTGGAGCGGCTGCGTCTGCTGCTGGAGCTGCTGCGTCAGCAGCTGGTGCTGGTGCTGCTGCAGCGTCTGCCGCTGGAGCCGTAGCTGCTGCCGATGCTGGCGCGTCAGCGAATGCCGGAGCTGCTACCAGAGCGGTAGTAGCGGTAACGGACAACAGAACCGCGGCAAAAAATGCGGACAAACGGGTATTCTTAAACATGCTTCCTCCAAAATTAAAAATAACAGATCGCTGAACGTAATGACAACGAAATCATAGTGTGAGACAGGGGATAACTGTCTCGGGTTTTAATCCAGCGACCAAACGTATTGCATTTGCTGCCAGCCTTGTTCCGGCTTGCCGTCAACTGTTGCCGGCTTAAATGTACAGCGGCTGATACCTTGCACCGCGGCTTTGTCCAGGTCTCTGAAGCCGCTGGACTTCACGATCTTCGAATCAGCGACCTTGCCGTCTACACCGATCAGGAACGACAGTGTCACCACACCGGTTTCCTCATTGCGCTGCGACGACTTTGGATAAGCCGGCTTTTCGCAGACACTGAAGTCAACCACGGCCGGTGTACGCACCGATTTGGCTGGTCCAGGAGTTGGCGCAGGCTGTGCAGGCGGTGCTGGCGGTGCCAATACATTCGTGGCTGGCTTCACAGCAGTCGTATTTGCAATCACGTTTTGCTGTGGTGGCGGCTGCTGCACGTTCACCTCGACTGGCGGAATGAATGGCGGCGGTGGCGCTTTCATTTCTGGCGGCGGTGGTGGCGGTGGAAGATCCTTCGGTGGAGGCGGTTTGACTTCCTCGATAATCTTGGTTTCAACCGGTTCCATCATTTTGGTGACCAACCGCTTGCCCAAGCCCGTCACGATCCCGTAAGCCGCGAGAACGTGCAGCAGGACAACGATAGTGATGCCTGTGTAGTTCTTGGGACTTTTCTCGTTCGAAAAATTCATGCCTGCTTTCTCCAAATACCATCTCTTGTCTTGCAACTGAACCCCAAAATGACGACACAAAGCTCCAGCCGTATCCGGGACGTCGCCGAATTATACATACGAATTCTTTATTTTACACAGATTTTTAACGCCTAAAACCGGTTAAATTTTTGGCGCTTTTGCGCCCTGAAAACGTACTTGCTTATGTCATCTTTGCACGCTTTCGGACAGAAAAAAAGGCGGTCTTATCGGTTTTTTACAGCCGTTTTGGGCTACCACTGCTAAGTTCTCCGATGTGCCCATATGGCGGAATTATATTTCGTGATATTCAATATGGAAACCGCTAAATTTGGAGAAAAATCTTTCCTTTTGGAAATGTTTTGACTCGGAACCAGACCACTTAGCGGCGTACGCGCACCAAACGGGTGCGGAAGCCACTTCACCCAGGTCAAAAAAGGCGGTCCTGGCGGCCCATTTGAGGCCGCCAAGCCATACTGAATTCCTATGCAGGCATAGGAAACGCTTATATTCTTGCCATTGATTATTATCAATAAATCATTTCATGGCCTGACAACGGGGTCATCGCGCCGGTTGCGTTTTTCCCGGCGGCAATTCAGGGTGCCCAGGACGACGCCCTGCGGGTCGACCGTATCGAGGTGGACATCGAAGCCCCACAGCCGCGCCACGTGCTTGAGCACCTCGGCCGCCTGCTGGTTCAGCGGGCGGCGCTGGAATTGCGTGTGGCGCAGGGTCAAGGCGCGGTCGTCGCGCGTATTGACGGACCAGACCTGGATATTCGGCTCGCGGTTGCCCAGGTTGTATTGCTCGGCCAGCTGCTGGCGCACGTAGCGGTAGCCGGCATCGTCGTGGATGGCAGAAATGGCCAGCTTTTCATTCTTGTCGTCGTCGAGCACGGCAAAGAAATGGAATTCGCGGATCAGCCGCGGCGACAGATACTGGGCGATGAAGCTTTCATCCTTGAAATTGCGCATGGCAAAGTCCAGGCTCTTGCGCCAGTCGCTGCCTGCCATGTCGGGGAACCAGGCGCGGTCTTCGTCCGTCGGGTGCTCGCAGATGCGGCGGATGTCGCTCATCATGGCAAAACCCAGCGCATACGGGTTGATGCCGCTGTAATAGGGGCTGTTGATGGGCGGCTGGTAGACCACGTTGGTATGGCTTTTGAGGAATTCCATCATGAAGCCGTCGCCCACCACGCCTTCGTCGTAGAGCTGGTTCAATATCGTGTAGTGCCAGAAGGTGGCCCAGCCCTCGTTCATGACCTGGGTTTGGCGCTGCGGATAGAAATACTGGGAAATCTTGCGCACGATGCGTACCATCTCGCGCTGCCACGGTTCCAGCAGCGGCGCGTACTTCTCGATGAAGTACAGCAGGTTTTCCTCGGGTTCGGGCGGAAAGCGGGGGGCGGCCTTGCGCTGGTCGTCCTCGTCCTCGTCTTCGTCGCGCCGGGGCAGGGTGCGCCACAGCTGGTTGATCTGCGACTGTACATAGGCTTCGCGCTCTTTCTGGCGCGCATATTCCTTCGCCATCGACAGCTTCGCCGGGCGCTTGTAGCGGTCCACGCCATAGTTCTGGATGGCGTGGCACGAATCGAGCAGCAATTCCACGGCATCGACGCCATGGCGCTGTTCGCATTCGGCGATGTAATTCTTGGCAAACACCATATAGTCGATGATGGCGTCCGCATCCGTCCAGGCGCGGAACAGGTAATTGCCCTTGAAGAAGGAGTTATGCCCGTACGCCGCATGCGCGATCACCAGCGATTGCATGGTCAGGCTGTTTTCCTCCATTAAATAGGCGATGCACGGGTTCGAGTTGATGACGATCTCGTAGGCCAGGCCCATCTGGCCCCGCTTGTAGCTTTTCTCGGTAGACAGAAAGTGCTTGCCGAACGACCAATGGTTGTACGAGACGGGCATGCCCACCGAGGTGTAGGCATCCATCATCTGCTCGGCCGTGATGATTTCCAGCTGGTTCGGATAGGTGTCGAGGCCAAACTGTTTCGCCACCCGGCGGATTTCCTCGTGGATTTGCTCGATCAGTTCGAACGTCCATTCCGACTGTTCGGGCAGGGCGTTCGGGTGGCGCAGGCGCACGAACGGTTCGCCCGGAGTATTGCTGGCGCGGTCAAAGGCTGCACTCATCATTTCACCTGTTTCTTGAACAGTTCGCGGAAGACCGGGTAGATATCGGCCGGCGTGACGATCTTTTGCATGGCGAAATGGGCGTGATGGTCGAGCACGCCCGCATATTGCTCCCACAGGTTCTGCTGCGGGCCGTCGGTGATCTCGACATAGGTGTAGTACTGCACCTTGGGCATGATGGTATTGATCAGCAACTGGCGGCACAGCATGGAATCGTTGTCCCAGTTGTCGCCGTCCGATGCCTGCGCTACATAGCTGTTCCATTGCCCGGCGCCATAGCGTTCGTCGATGATGGTGTTGAGCAAGTGCAGCGCGGACGACACGACGGTGCCGCCCGACTCGCGCGAATTGAAGAATTCGTGCTCGTCCACTTCGGCCGCCGCCGTATGGTGGCGGATGAAGACCACCTCGATCTTGTCGTAGACGCGCTTGAGGAAAAGATATAACAGGATGAAGAAGCGCTTGGCCGTGTCCTTGCGCGACTCGTCCATGGAGCCGGAGACGTCCATGATGCAGAACATGACGGCTTGCGTCATGGGCTTGGGCACCTTGATGCGGTTGCTGTAGCGCAAGTCGAACGGGTCGATGAAGGGAATGGCCAGCAGGCGCGTGTGCAGGTGGTGGATCAGGCGGCGCAGTTCCGTGACCAGCGGGTCGCTGTCGGGCGCCCCTTCGTGCAGGAGTGTCGCCAGGTCTTCCTCGGCCTGCGCCAGCTGCTTGCGGGCGCCGCCGCCGACGGCGATGCGCCGGCCCAGCGCGCCGCGCAAGGAACGCAGCACGTGGATGTTCGATGGCGTGCCCGACATATTGTAGCCGGCGCGCTGGTTCTTGAATTCCGTCGTGGCAGTCAGCTGGGTTTTCACCATGTGCGGCAATTCCAAGTCTTCGAAGAAATAATTCATGAATTCTTCGCGCGACAACTCAAAGATGAAATCGTCTTCCGTCGTCTCGTCGCTATTGCCCGCCTTGCCCCGCCCGCTACCGCCGCCACCTTTCGGCCGGGCGATCTGGTCGCCTTTCAGGTATTCCTTGTTGCCGGGATTGACCACTTCCCATACGCCGCCATGCGCGTGGCCAAACGACGGTTCGCCCACGTCCTTGACGGGGATGCTGACCTTCTCGCCATTCTCGACGTCCGTGATCGAGCGCCCCTTGATGGCGCGCCCCACGGCATCCTTGATCTGGCCCTTGTAACGCCGCAGGAAACGCTCGCGGTTGACGGCGGATTTATTCTTGCTTTGCAAGCGCCTGTCGATAAGGTATGTCAAAGGGTGCCTCCTTGCCTCTCGTCCTGCGCGTCCCGCCAGTTGCCGGGCGGGAGCGCGCCTCCGCTGTCCGCGCTATGACGACTTGCGTACGCGCAAGTACCATTCGCATAACAGGCGTACCTGCTTGGCCGTATAACCTTTTTCCACCATGCGGGCCACGAAGTCGGCGTGCTTGTTGGCATCGTCGGCACTGGCCTTGGCATTGAAGGAAATCACGGGCAGCAATTCCTCCGTATTCGAAAACATTTTCTTTTCAATCACGGTGCGGAACTTTTCATAACTGGTCCAGGCGGGATTCTTGCCGCCATTCGAGGCCCGCGCGCGCAAGCCGAAGTTGACGATTTCGTTGCGGAAATCCTTCGGATTGGAAATACCCGCCGGCTTCTCGATCTTTTCCAGTTCATTGTTCAGCGACTCGCGGTCAAAACTTTCGCCCGTGTCCGGATCGCGGTATTCCTGGTCCTGTATCCAGAAATCGGCAAACGTCACGTAGCGGTCAAAAATATTCTGCCCGTATTCCGAATAGCTTTCCAGGTATGCCGTCTGGATCTCCTTGCCGATGAATTCCACATAGCGCTGCGCCAGGTGCTCTTTAATATACGAGAAGTAGCGCTGCTCGAGTTCCGGCGCGAACTGTTCGCGCTCGACCTGCTGTTCCAGTACATATAATAGATGCACGGGATTGGCGGCCACTTCGGAATTGTCAAAGTTGAACACCTTTGACAGGATCTTGAAGGCAAAGCGCGTCGACAGGCCGTTCATGCCTTCGTCCACGCCCGCATAATCGACGTATTCGTGCATGGACTTGGCTTTCGGGTCCGTATCCTTGAGGTTTTCGCCATCGTAGACGAGCATCTTCGAAAAGATGCTCGAGTTTTCCGGATCCTTCAGGCGCGACAGGATGGCGAACTGCGCCATCATGCGCAAGGTGCCGGGCGCGCACGGGGCCTTGACCAGCGAGGAATTGGCCACCAGCTTGTCGTAGATCTTGATTTCATCGGATACGCGCAGGCAATACGGCACCTTGACTATATAGATACGGTCAAGAAACGCCTCGTTGTTGCGGTTGTTCTTGAACGTCTTCCATTCCGACTCGTTCGAGTGCGCGAGGATGATGCCGTCAAACGGAATCGCGCCGAAGCCTTCCGTGCCCTTGTAATTGCCTTCCTGCGTGGCCGTCAGCAAGGGGTGCAAGACCTTGATCGGCGCCTTGAACATTTCCACGAATTCCATCAAGCCCTGGTTGGCCAGGCACAGGCCGCCCGAATAGCTGTAGGCGTCCGGATCATCCTGCGCATAGTCTTCCAGCTTGCGGATGTCGACCTTGCCCACCAGCGAGGAAATATCCTGGTTGTTCTCGTCGCCCGGCTCCGTTTTCGAGATGGCGATCTGTTTCAGCACCGAAGGATAGCGCTTGACGACGCGGAACTGGTTGATATCGCCATTGTATTCATGCAGGCGCTTCACGGCCCACGGGCTGGGGATGTTGCGCAGGTAGCGGCGCGGGATGCCGTAATCCTCTTCCAGGATGGTGCCGTCCTCTTCCTCGTTGAACAGGCCCAGTGGCGATTCGTTGACGGGCGAGCCTTTCAGGCAATAGAAGGGCACGTGCTCCATCAGCGACTTGAGTTTTTCCGCGATGGACGACTTGCCGCCGCCCACAGGCCCCAGCAAGTACAGGATCTGCTTGCGTTCTTCCAGGCCTTGCGCCGCGTGGCGGAAATACGAGACGACTTGCTCGATCACTTCCTCGGTGCCGTAGAACTCGCGGAAGGCGGGATAGATCTTGATCACCTTGTTGGCGAAGATGCGCGACAAGCGCGTGTCGTTGCGCGTGTCGACCAGCTGCGGCTCGCCGATGGCGGCCAGCATGCGTTCGGGCGCGCTGGCATACGTCAGCTTGTCCTTCTTGCACAGGGCCAGGTATTCGGTGAGCGACATTTCCTCTTCGCGGGTGCGCTCGTAGCGTGCTGCATAGTTATCAAAAATGGTCATGTCAATGTCCTTTAATGTAAACCTGAACTGCCAGTCACCATGGCCGCCCGCCTGGCACTCGCCTGGGCTTGCCGTCTGAATTTTTTCTGTACCCCGTACCGATTTTTATTGTTGTTTCAAGCCCGGCTGTCTTTGCGAGTCCGGATTGCCCGGACCAAAAAACTGGCGCTTGATGCCGTGTGCTGACGTGGCCAGCCGGCTTATTTTTTCACTGTTGATAGCGCTTGTTGCACTTACCTTTACCCGATGAAATTAATTATTGCTCTAAAGGATCAGGAAGTCAAAAGATATGTCAGCATATCCTTAATACTTGTTTGTAAATTGTTGATTTAATTGGATAAATCATCAAATTTTTCCTCGATTTCAATGAACCTTTGTAGGCCTTTTAAACCATCATACGACAATTCGCCAGCGCGTGCCGATGCCGGCCGTGGCGCTGCCGCAGCCGGCGCCATGGCGGCCGGTCGCCGGTGAGGCCGGCCATCTTGCGCTAAGATGCCTGCATGTCTGATGGCCCTGCGCGCCGCGCGTGCGCGTGCGCGAGCCAGCATTTTTATCGCCACCCTATAAGGAACACCCATGATGAACCCCCAATTGCGCGCGATCGTCCGCGGCATGCCGAAGGCCGAACTGCATATCCATATCGAAGGCTCGCTGGAGCCGGAACTGATTTTCGCACTGGCAGCGCGCAATGGCGTGCCGCTTGGCTATGAATCCGTGGAACACTTGCGCAGCGCCTATGCTTTTACGGATTTACAGTCTTTTCTCGACATTTATTACGCTGGCGCAAGCGTGCTCTTGAAAGAGCAGGATTTCTACGACATGACGCAAGCCTACCTGCAGCGCGCCGAGGCCGATAAGGTTTTGCACACGGAAATCTTCTTCGATCCGCAAACCCACACGGCGCGCGGCGTGGCCATGGCAGACGTGATCAACGGCATCCACCGCGCCTGCCAGGACAGCCCCGTCAGCGCGGCCCTGATCCTGTGCTTCCTGCGCCACCTGAGCGAGGAAGAAGCATTCGAGACCCTGGAAGACGCTTTGCCGCACCGCGACAAATTCATCGGCATCGGCCTCGACTCGTCGGAAGTGGGCAACCCGCCCGAGAAATTCTCGCGCGTGTACACCCGTTGCCGCGAGCTGGGCCTGCACCTGGTGGCTCACGCGGGCGAGGAAGGTCCGCCAGCCTACATCCGCACGGCGCTCGACGACTTGCAGGTCGAACGCATCGACCATGGCGTGCGCTGCCTGGAAGACGCGGAATTGACGGCCCGTTTGGCGCGCGAACAGATCGCGCTGACGGTGTGCCCGCTGTCGAACACCAAGCTGCGCGTGTTCGACCAGATGCATGACCATAACCTCGTGCAACTGCTCGACGCCGGCCTGCTGGTGACGGTGAACTCGGACGATCCCGCGTATTTCGGCGGCTACATGAACGACAATTTCGACGCTATCTTCGACGCGCTGCCACTGGGCCTGTCCCACGCGCACCGCCTGGCGCGCAACGGTTTCATCGCCGCTTTCCTGCCGCAGGCGCAGAAAGACGCCTTCCTCGCCACCGTCGATGCGTATTTCGCCCAGCACGCGGCCGCCCACGGCATCGCGCAATAACGCATCACAACCAACTTGCATAAAGACCCGCCGCCCATGTTCCGCCTCTCCCTGAAAATGACCGGCCGCGACTGGCGCGCCGGGCAACTGCGTTTCCTGCTCGTCGCGCTGATCGTCGCCGTGGCGGCCCTGTCGGCCGTCGGCTTTTTCGTCGACCGCCTGCGCGCGGGCCTGAACCGCGACGCGCACCAGCTGCTGGGGGCCGATCTCGTCATCAACGCCGACCAGCCCGTCAATGCGGCTTGGCGCGCCGAAGCGCTCAAGCGCGGCTTTATCCTGGCCGATACGGTGACGTTTCCCAGCATGGCGCAGGCGGGCGAGGGCGAGCAGTCGCTGTCGCAGCTGGCGTCCATCAAGGCCGTCTCGCCCGGCTACCCGCAGCGGGGCAAGCTGAAAATCACGACCAAACTGAGCGAAGCGCAGGATGCCGTGGGACGGCCCACGGACCAGGTGCCGGCGCCCGGCACCCTGTGGGTCGATGCGGCGATTCTGTCCAGTCTGAACGCGAAGCTGGGCGATACCTTGACCTTGGGCGACAAGGCATTTACGGTCACGCAACTGATCGCCAGCGAGCCGGACCGCGGCGCCTCCTTTTTGAACTTCGCCCCGAGAGTCATGCTGCCCTTGGGCGACCTGGCCGCCACGGCGCTGGTGCAGAACGGCTCGCGCGTGTCGTACCGGCTGCTGCTGTCGGCGCCACCGGCCAAGGCGGCCGAGCTTGCGCAGTATCAAGCCTGGCTGGAAAGCCAGATCAAGACGCAGGCCATCAAGGGCGTGCGCATCGAGTCGCTGGAATCGGGCAGTCCGCAGATGCAGTCGACCCTGGACCGCGCCGACCGTTTCCTGTCCCTCGTCGGCTTGCTGTCGGCCATGCTGGCGGCCGTCGCCGTGGCCATGGCCGCGCGCCGCTTCATGCTGCGACACCTGGACGCCTGCGCCATGCTGCGCTGCCTGGGCTTGACGCAAAACCAGGTCACGGCCATGTACGTGATCGAATTCCTGCTCGTCGGTCTGGCCGGCAGCGTCGTCGGCGTTGCCGTCGGCTTCGGCGGTCATCTGGTGCTGCTGGAGCTGTTGGGAAAACTGGTGCAGAACGACTTGCCGCCCGTTTCCATGCTGCCCGCGCTGCAAGGCGTGGCCACCGGCATGCTGCTCTTGCTGGGTTTTGCCCTGCCGCCGATTTTGCAGTTGCGCAATGTCCCGCACAACCGCGTGATCCGCCGCGAGCAGGAGCCGCCGCAGGCGCTGGCCGTGGCCACGTATGGCCTGGGTATCGCCGCCTTCGTCGTGCTGCTGTTGTGGCAGGCGGGCGACGTGAAACTGGCGCTGCTGACGGCGGCCGGCTTCCTCGGCGGCTTCGCCCTGTTCGGCCTGGCCGGCTGGCTGGGCATCAAGTCGCTGAAAACCCTGCGCGGTGCCTTCAACCACCAGGGCTGGCGCTTTGCCGTCACGTCCTTGCAGCGCCGCCCGGGCGCCACCGTCATCCAGGTGGTGTCGCTGGCCCTGGGCTTGATGGCCTTGCTGCTGCTGACGGTGGTGCGCGGCGACCTGATGGTGGCCTGGCGCAACGCCACGCCGCCGGACGCGCCGAACCGTTTCATGATCAATATCCTGCCCGAACAGAAAGAGCCGATCGCCGCGCGCCTGGCGCAAGCGGGCGTGGCCAACGCGCCCTTGTATCCGATGATACGCGGGCGCCTGGTGGCCGTGAACGGCAACGCCATCACGGAAAGCACCTACGAGGATGACCGCGCCAAGGGCCTGGCCGACCGCGAATTCAACCTGTCGACGATGGCCACCATGCAGGAAGAAAATAAGCTGATGGCCGGCAAGTGGTTCGCCAATACACCCGGCGCGCCAGCCGAAGCGTCGGTGGAGGAGGGCATCGCCAAGACCCTGAAACTGAAACTGGGCGACAAGCTGCGCTTCGACATCGCCGGCCAGCCCGTCGAAGCGGCGATCACGAGTTTGCGCAAGCTGGAATGGGGTTCGATGCGCGTCAATTTCTTTGTCATCATCAATCCGGCCGCCATGGCGGACACGCCGCAAACGTGGATCACGGCTTTCCACTTGCCGGCCGCGCAGGCGGACCTGGGGAATGCTCTGCTGCGCGACTACCCGAATCTGACGGTGGTCGACGTGGGCGGCGTGCTCAAGCAAATCCAGGGCGTGCTGGATCAGGTGGTGACGGCCGTCGAATTCCTCTTCGCCTTCACTTTGGCGTCGGGCTTGCTCGTGCTGTATGCGGCCCTGATGGGTTCGCAGGACGAGCGCACGCGAGAAGCGGGCTTGCTGCGCGCGCTGGGCGCCACGCGGCGCCAACTGGCGCAGGCGCAGCTGATCGAGTTCTCGCTCGTGGGCGCGCTGGCCGGCTTGCTGGCCGCATCGGGCGCGGCCGCCATGGGCTGGGCACTGGCTACGTACCAGTTCAAGTTCGCCTGGAGTTTCGCGCCTGGCGTGTGGGCGTTCGGCCTGCTGGCCGGCGCCTTGTGCGCGATCGCCGGCGGCTGGCTGGGCTTGCGCAACGTGCTCAAACATCCGCCGCTGCAAACCCTGCGTGAGGGCTAATTTGCCAATTACGCGCTGATGCTGTCACCCGCACCCGCGCGCAAAAACTGCGCATAGGACATGACCGGTTGCCCCAGCTGGTGCGCCGGCACGTCGAACAGGGCCCAGAAATACGTCACGCTGCCCAGGCAGATGGTGGGCGCGGCGCAGTAGCGGAACCAGTTCTCGCCGATCTGCGCCGCGTACATGCCGTCGCTGTCGGCGTCGGAAAAGTAGGGAATCACGCGCATTTCCAGCAGCGCCAGCAGCAAGGATTCGGGCGCGTCGCTGTCGCGCGCCATTTCGTATTGCGTGTGCAGGCTGCGTTCCGTCTCGATGATCATCAGCTTGGCGTGGCCGTCGCGCGTGAAAAACAGGATGCCGCTGGGATTGGGAAAAATATAGTATTCGACAAAGCCATGGCGCTGGCACAGCTCGTGCACGACGGCGGCCAGCGCCTCGTCTTGCAGGAAACTGTAATCGTGCAGCATCAGCAAGTCGCGCACGGTGTCCGTTTGTTGCAGGAAGAATTCGCGCTGCAGGGCATGGATTTCCTGTTCCAGGATGTCGAGCGCATCGTCGTCGCTTTTCTTGATGTAGCGGTCGATCAAGCCCCGGTTGAAGGCCGTCACGGCCACTTTTTCATCGGCCGCCCCTGTAAATAAAATCTTCTTGCACGGCAGGTCGCGCACGGCCTGGCAAAATTCCAGACCATTCATCTGCGGCATCGAATAATCGACCACCAGCACGGAGGGCACGGCAAAGCGCTGCGCCTGGCCGCTGATGCGCCAGATGCGTTCGATGTCGAGCGCCACGTTGTACTGGTCGGGCGGCAGGTTTTGCGTGTCGAAGTTCACGTGCAGCGGCGTTTCGCCCGGTTGCGCGCTCTGGCGCAGCCAGTGCAGGGCGCTGCTGGTGTCGTGGAAAGTCTTGCGCGCCAGGCCGGGATCGAGCTGGAACGCCAGGCTTTTCAGGAAGGAATCGCTGTCGTCGATCAGTACGGTCAGGGTCGGATGGGTGTAGACGGGCAGTTGCATGCGTCACCTCGCGCGGTGGATGGATGGAAAACGGTTGTGCGTGGGCACGGGCAGGGGCTGGGGAAATTCCAGCACGAAGATGGCGTAGGCGCCTTCGCGCGCGACGCAGCGGATGCGCGCTTGCCAGGCTTGCATGATTTGCCGGCACAGGGCCAGGCCGATGCCGCTGCCGTTGTGCGAGGGATACGAATAGAAGCGGTCGAAGATCAGCGGCAGGCGACTGGTGGCGATGCCGCAGCCCGTATCGATGAACAGCAGGCGCGGCACGGGATGGGCGCCATCGATGATGATGCGCACGCGGCCCTTGCCGGCGCGGTGGATGCTTTTCAAGGCATTGCGCAGCAGGTTCAGCAGGATCACCACGCACAGTTCTGACTGGCCGGGGAACGTGAAATCGGCACGCACGTCGACCTTGACGATGTCGCGCTGGGCCGTGCTGGTAAACGGATAGCGGCGCAGCACGGCCGCCACGCTGTCGTGCATGGCCACCGCTTCGCTCGCTTCGAGCTTGCGGTTGACGGCGCTGGCGCTGAGCAGGAACAGATCGATCATGTGGTGCATATGGCGCACTTCGAACTGGATGCGCGCCAGCGCTTCCAGGCTGGCCGCGTCCGGCGGCTGGTCTTGCAGGTTGCGCTGCAGTCCGCGCACGTTCGCCTCGACGCTGACGAGGGGCGTGCGCAATTCGTGCGCCACGCTGCCCAGGCCAGCCGCCAGTCCGGCCAGTTTCTCTTGCGCGCCCACGTTGCGCCCCACCTTGACCACGGACAGCACGGCAATCGTGAACCAGTGCACGGGCAATTGCTGCAAGACGCCGCCGCTGAGCAGGAAGGCGGGATCGCCGGCCCCGGCAAACGTCAGGCAGGCCAGCAGGGTACCGCTCAGGTAGGCGAGTATGGCGATGCGCGTATCGAAGTGAAACAGCACGACCAGCGCCACCAGCAGCGAATGCGCCCACATGGTCGAGGCATGGTTCATCAGGAACATGTACGTGAAGAAAAACGGCAGTTCGAAGGTCAGCCCCAGGAACAGGTAGACGCTGAACCAGGTATTGCTGAAGCGGTCGGGCCATAGCGCGGGCAGGAACAGCAGCGCCGCGACGATGCGCAGCAGCGGCGATTCGTATTCCTGCGGAAAGAAATAATGCCACAGCGCGTAGTACAGCGGCATGCCCAGCGCTCCGATGAGCGCCAGCGTACGCACCTGGGCGCGCCGCACAGGCGTGTGTTCGATGGCGTCGTGGAAGTGCAGGAAAGGCTGGAGCAGCTTGCCTTGCCATCGTTTTCCGGAAGGGGACTGCGCATGCATCATGGTAAGGGGGCGTGTTTGTTGAAGCGTGTCAATGCAACATGATCGGCGGGTTCCCTCTGTATCAGCAGGATATCAGCATAACTGTTGAGTTGTATCAAACTCTTGCCCGATGGCTCGCGCATGTTGGACGCGGTAGTTCCCTCGCAACCAATCAGGAGTTCCTATGTTAAACGCCATTTCCCCCCTGTCGTCCCGCGCCGTCCACGCCGAACAACGGATGCCCGCCTTTGTGCGCGCGCGCATGGATGAACATTACGTCGAGCGCATCGAGAAGCTGCTCGGCGGCCAGCACTTGCATGAATGGCAAGCTATGCCGGCCAGTGCGGTCATGTTGGCAGGTAATGATTACCTGAACATTGCCGGCGAGGCGGCGCTGCTGGCGGCCCAGGCGCGCGTCTTGCAGGGCGGCGGCGCCATGCTGATGTCGTCCGTCTTCCTGCAGGAAGGCAGCCGCCAGCACCGGCTGGAACAAAAATTTGCGGACTATCTGGGCAGTGAAGCGTGCGTGCTGGCGCAGTCGGGCTGGGCCGCCAACGTGGGCTTGCTGCAAAGCCTGGCCGGGCCCGGCATCCCCGTGTACCTCGACATGCAGGCCCATGCTTCGCTGTGGGAGGGCGTGCAATCGGCGCAAGCCGTGCCTGTTGCTTTTCTGCACAACGATGGCGCCCACCTGCAGCGCCAGCTCGACAAGCATGGTCCCGGCATCATCATCGTCGATGCGCTGTACAGCACGAATGGCAGCGTGGCGCCGCTGCTGGAGATGGTGGAAATCGCCGAGCGCAGCGGCAGCATGCTGATCGTCGACGAGTCGCACTCGCTGGGTACGCACGGCCCGCAGGGCGCGGGCCTGGTGGTGGAGCTGGGGCTGGCGGAGCGCGTGCATTTCCGCACGGCGTCCTTGGCCAAGGCGTTTGCGGGCCGGGCCGGGCTGATTACCTGTTCGGCCCGTTTCAAGGGATATTTTTTGTCCGCCTCGCGGCCCGCCATCTTCAGTTCCTGCCTGCTCGAACACGAGCTGGCGTGGTTCGATGCGGCGCTCGACTTCATCCGCGCCGCCGATGCCCGCCGCGCCGCGCTGCACCGCCACAGCGTGCAACTGCGCCAGGGGCTGATGGATCTGGGCTATAACGTCAGCGACGGCACCGAGCAGATCATCGCGCTGGAAGCGGGCAGCGAGCCCGATACCCTGATCCTGCGCAAGGCGCTGGAACGGCACGGCATCTACGGCGCCGTCTTCTGCGCGCCGGCCACGCCGAAAAACCGCTCGCTGGTGCGCCTGACCCTGAATGCGGGCTTGCGCGAGGACGAGTGCGCCAGGGTGCTGGACGCCTGCGCCGCCATCCGCGACGAGACGGGCATGGCGCGCTGGCCATCGACGCGGCGGTTGCGCAAGCTGGCGCTGGTGTAGACCTCAGACTTGGCCGGGCTGGTTGCCGGCAATGCCACTTAATAGCAGGGACAGGGGCGCCAGCTGTTCCGCGCTGGCATTACCCAGCAATTCCTGGCCCAGCGCCTGCGCCGTCGTATTCGCGTGCGCCAGCAACTCCAGTCCCGCGGCCGTGATGGCGGCGTAGCCGACGCGGGCATCGCGCGCATCGGCCTGGCGCGCCACCAGCCCGATTTTTTCCAGCGGCATCAGCGAGCGCGTGATGCCGGACGCCGTCAGCGCCAGGCGCTCGGCCAGGTCGATGCGGCGCAGGCGTCCGCCGGGCGCGCGTTGCAAGTGGTACAGCAATTGATAATCGCCAAAGCTCAAGCCATGCAGATTGCCCAGGGTGCTGTCGAAGCGGCGCACAAGCATGGCCTGGGCCCGCGCCAGGCGCAGGCAAAAGTCCAGCGCGCTGCCGCCGTCCGGCGGCGGGGGAGTGAGATCGGTCATGACATCCTTTTCATTTGCTGCATGGTGCGTAGTGCGTGAGTGCGCAAGTGTAAAGCATGGCCGCTCAATAGCGTGATTGCCCCTGCTCCAGCAGCTGCGCCTGGTGCAGCGCCAGCAGGGCCTCCAGTTCTGCGTCCGCATCGAAACCGGGATCGGCCGATGGCTTGACGGTGTCGATGATGTCGAAGCGGAAAGCCGCCTCGCCATCGCGCCGCCAGTCCGCCTGCAGGCGCGTATTGCGGTGCGAGCCCAGCGCGAGTTCGAAACGGTGGCGGTTCAGCGCGCCGGGCGCGTTGCGGCTGCGTTCGAGCAGGGTGCGGCCGCTGGGCAGGTGGCGCAGCGCGATGATGCCCAGTGCGGGCGCTTGTTGCCGATAAGCTGCTTTCAAGGCAGCTTGCTGTGTTTTATCCATGGTGCGGTTTCCTCAAGCTTGGGTGACGTGGTCGGTGCTTGCGATGCGGGCAATATCGGTGAGCAGGGCGGCGGCGATGGCGGCGGCCAGCAGCAGGGCGCCGCCGGCGCAGAACAGTTCGCCCACGCTCAGGTGGCGCAGCAGCGCGCCCGTGGCCGCCGCCGACAGCGGTGCCAGTCCCAGGAAGATACCCATGAACAGGGCCATCGCCCGGCCCAGCATGGCGGGCGCCACGCGCCGCTGTATCCAGGTAAAGATGGCCACCTGCACATAGCCGCCCAGCATTCCCGTGACGGCCAGCAAGGCCGCGCCTTGCCAGGCTGTATCGATTTGTCCCAGCGCCATCAACAGGATGGCGACGATGGCATCGACGGCCAGCAAGGTGGCGCCGAAGCGGCGACGCAGCCAGGCGCCGCCCAGGCTGGACGCAAGCATGCCGGCCAGGGTGCCGGCGCCGTGCACGCCCATCAGCAAACCGAGCGCCGGGGCGCCGTGCAGGCGCTCGCTGGCCAGTACGGGCAGGGCCACTTGCAGCGGACCCATGACGAAGAAGGCCACCACGGCCCAGTAGGCATAGCAGCTGCGCAAGGCCATGTCGCGCCACACCATGGACAGGCCGGCCGCCATGTCGCGCCACATGCCCTGCGCCGCGGCGGCGGCCAGTGGCCGCAGGCTGACTTGCCGCAAGGTCCAGGCCGAGAACAGAAACGTCAGCGCATCGATGGCAAAGGCGGCGGCCAGCGCCGCCATGCCGGTTTGTTGCCCGCCATCGTGGGCGCCGAGCACGAGCGCCGCCAGCAGCGGGCCGGCCAGCAAGGACAACTGGCGCGCGCCCATCTGCAGGCTGTTGGCCGTCTGCAGCGCGTGCGGCGGCACGGCTTGCGGCAGGATGGCGGTGCCGGCGGGAATGCCGAAGGCGGAGGCGATGCCCAGCGCCAGCGCAGCCGCATACGCGAGCGCCACACTGGCCTGGTCCAGCATCAGCAGGCCGGACAGTGCCAGCAGGATGGCGGCGTTCGCATATTTGCTCAACAGCAGCACGCGCCGGGGCGAGTAACGGTCGGCGATGGTGCCACCGAACAAGATGAGCACGGCGCGCGGCGCGCCCATCAGGGCCACGGCGATGCCCAGGCTCAGGCTATCGTTTGTCAGGCTCAGCACCAGCCAGGGCAGGGCCAGCATGCTGAACTGGTCACCGAGCATGGAAACGAGGCCGCCACCGAGCAGCCAGCAGAAATTGGTATTGCGTAGCAAAGGAGCTTGGGTGGTGGCTGACATGCTGTTTTATCTCTCGTTAAAAATTGCATAGTATTTGATAAAAGCTTGATTAGTCAAGTATATTGCCATTTATTGTGGCAGAGGGCGCTGGCACCGCATGGGCCGCCAGCGCTTGCGCTATCATGGCGGCCATGACTGATACCACTGCACCCACCCTGTACGAGACCATCGGCGGCGCCCCCGTGCTGCGCGAAATGGTCGACCGTTTTTATGACTTGATGGAGCTCGAGCCCGAGTTCGCCGGCATCCGCGTCATGCATCCGCCATCGACGGACGGCTCGCGCGACAAGCTGTATTTCTTCCTGACGGGCTGGATGGGCGGACCGGATTTGTATATCGAGAAATTCGGCCACCCGCGCCTGCGCGCCCGTCACTTGCCTTACGCCATCGGCACCAGCGAGCGCGACCAGTGGCTGCGCGCCATGGCCTGGGCCATGGAAGACACGGGCATCGAAGAGTCCTTGCGCGTGCGCCTGATGGAATCGTTCTATCAGACGGCCGACTGGATGCGCAACAAACCTGACTGACACCCATGAGCCCAATCGAGTTTTACAGCCTGCTGGGCGCCGCCATCGTCGCCATCGCCCTGTTGCTATTGATCTTGCTGCGCCCGCGTGGCGCGGCCGGCGACGGCGCCACCACCCTGGCGCTGGTGCAGCAGCACCAGCAGCAAAGCCTGGAGCGCATCGACCGGGTCGAGCGCGAAGTGCGGCTGCAGCTGCAGGCGTCGGCACAGGCCACGCGGCAAGACCTGGCGGCCGGCCTGGCGCAATTCCAGGCGGCGACCCTGCAACAGCTCGACAGCCTGCGCACGCAGATGCAGGCGCAGGGCAAAGTCGGACGCGAAGAACAGGCGCAAAGCCTGGCGCGCTTTGCCGAGAGTACCAATCAAACTCTGGCGCAGTTGACGGAATCGAATGCGCAGCGCATGCTGGAAGTGCGCGCCACGCTCGAGAACAAGATCCGCGACTTGCAGGCCGACAATGGCGCGCGCCTGGAAGAGATGCGCAAGACGGTTGACGAGAAACTGCACGCGACCCTGGAAACGCGCCTGTCCGCCTCGTTCCAGCAAGTGTCGGAACGGCTGGAAAAAGTTCACCAGGGCCTTGGCGAGATGCAGCAGCTGGCGCTGGGCGTGGGCGATTTGAAGCGGGTGCTCACCAACGTCAAGACGCGAGGGACCTGGGGCGAAGTGCAGCTGGAAATGCTGCTGGAGCAGGTACTCACTGTCGACCAGTACGCGAAAAACGTGGAAACCTTGCCGGGCAGCGGCGCGCGCGTGGAATTCGCCCTGAAACTGCCGGGCATGGTCGACGGCGGGCCGCCCGTGTGGATGCCGATAGACGCGAAATTCCCCAAGGAACAGTATGAGCGCCTGGTCGAGGCGGCCGAGCGGGCCGATGCCGATGGCGTGGCCCTGGCCGGACGCGAGCTGGAACGGGCCGTGCGGGGCGAAGCGAAAACCATCGCCGAGAAATACCTGGCGCCGCCGCTGACCACCGACTTTGCCATCCTGTTCCTGCCTACGGAAGGGCTGTATGCGGAAGTGCTGCGCCGCCCGGGACTGGCCGACGAATTGCAGCGCGTGCACCGGGTCAGCATCGCCGGGCCATCGACCCTGACGGCCTTGCTCAACAGCTTGCAGATGGGTTTCCGCACCCTGGCGCTGGAAAAGCGCTCGTCGGAAGTGTGGCAGGTGCTGGGCGCCGTGAAGACGGAATTCGGCAAGTTCGGCGAGGTGTTGTCGCAAACCCGGCTGACCCTGGAAAAGGCGGCGAAAAATATCGAAAGCGCGGAAGTGCGCAGCCGGCAGATGGCGCGCAAATTGAAATCCGTGGAAGCCTTGCCGGGCGAGGCGGCCGCCTTGCTGCTGGGTAAGGCGGACGCCGGCGACGGCGAGTAGCGCGCCGCCTCAGGCCGCCCGCACAGTGCGGCGGCGCAGTGCGCTGTAGCCGATCAGCGTCAGTCCCGCCAGCAGCATGCCCCAGGTTTGCGGTTCCGGCACGGCTGGCAAGACGGTCGGCACCGTCGGTGGCAGGCTAGGGATGATCACGGTGGGCGGCACGATGATGCTGCTGCCCCGGTCCGGCGGCAGGCCGCTGCCGCCTCCACCGCCGCCACCGCCGCCCATGCCGGCAGGCGGCGTGATGCCGCCGGCGGTACGCACATAATCGAAGGGCAGGAAAGGAATGCTGGCCACCTCGGGCGGCATGGCGCCGCCCGTGAAGGAACCGCCGCGCAAGGCGTCGGGATTGTCGATCAGGGGCACGCCTGCCGCTTCCGGGGCGGCGGGCGCGGCGGCAACGGGTGCTGCACCGCCGGGAGCGGCACCACCGGGAGCTGCGCCGGCCGCTGGCGGCGCCGATGCGGGCGCCTGCGTGATACGGCTGACGTTGCGGCAAATCGTCGGCACCAGGATGCACTGGCCTTGCACGCAATACACGAGTCCCCGTTCCTGCATCTGCTCGTTCCAGCCCGCACGCGTGACATTGCGGCAGACGCGGCCAGGGCCGAAATGCATGTCGCTGATGCGCGCGTTGTAGTTGCCCTTGCCGCGGATGGCGTCGCGGCTGATCACCACGATCTCATCGTACTGGCGCGCACGCATGCGCTCCTTCAATTGTTCGCGCACGGGCGGCGCGATATCCGTATAGCGGTCCACGGCCGCCACCACGTCACCCATGAACGGGTCGACGCCAGGACGATTCCAGTTGCAGTTATCGAGCACATCGGCGCGCGCGATGCCTTTCGCGTAGGCGGGCAAGGGCGCCAGGGATAAGGTGGCAAGCAGGCATGCCGCACCCAGCAAGCTGGCTCCCGCGATCCATGAGCTGTGTCTCATTGTTGTTCCTCGTGAAAACAATATCAAAATTGAACTTTTTGTATGAGTTCGAATGTTATCACCGAAGAAACTTAAATATCAACTAATAAATAAAATTATTACAATTAGTGTTGTGTTTATTGATTTGTTTTAAGAGGAAATAATTGATATTTTTATCTCGATAGGCGAACGTCGGCCGCGCAGGGGAATTGATTGCAATGGGGAAATGCAAACGGCCCGCGCAGGGCGGGCCGGTGGGAATGAGGTGGAGCTTGGACGGAGGGGGCGGCCCGGCAGGCGGCGGTGAGGCCGGGAAGGCGTGCTAGATGCGGCCTGGACAGGCTTGCGTATCGAAAGCGGGGTAGCCGATGGCGGGCAGCTTGTGCAGCCACCGGCGCATCAAGGTGCGCGCGCCTTGCGCATCGTACTGTTGCCCTTGCTGCAAATCTGCGGCCAGCGTGTCCAGTTCCGCGCAGATCGATTGCTTGCCGGACTGGGCCGCCAGCAGCGACGCCAGCAGTTCTGGCAGCACCTCAGCCGCAGGCGCCGCCTGGCGCGTGACCCGGTAGTGCTGCCAGTAGCGCTCGGCTGCATCGCCATCAAAGCTGGGGACGAAGCCGAACGTGGCGTCATCGTGGCGCAAGCGGTACACAGTGGGGAAGTAATGCGGACCCGTCAGTTCACCTGGGAAGAGGTCGCGTCGCAGGACGTCGATGGCCAGCGATCCGTTGGGCTCCAAGCGCACGGGACTGGGCGAATCGTACTGGTCGACGCTGACCATGGAGAGTGAGTTGTCTTGCGTGAAGATGATCTTCTGCGTGTAATGGCGCCCGCCCAGGTGGCCGCACAGGGCCATGTAGCGATCATTGATGGCGGTCACGGCCGCAACGTTGCCGCAGCCGGGGCGCAAGGGCGTGTTTTCCTGCCACACGAGCGCCTGGTCGCTGGTGCGCACAAGGCGGATACCGCCTACGGTTTCGCCGTGCAAATCGCCTGGCGCCGTTTCGATGCGTTCGTCGAAGAGTGCCGTGTAGCCATTGCCGCGGACTTCGCCTGCATATGCCGTCATGCCCTGCAACAGGGCCATGACCAGTATCAGCTTCATATCAGCCCATGGAACAGCACAATATCGACGAGGTCGCCGGCCGCCACGTGGCCTTGCGCTTCATGCAGCACGATCATGCAATTGGCTTGCGTCATCGAACGCAGGATGCCCGAGCCTTGCGCACCCGTCACGCGCACGTGCTGGCGCCCGTCGGCACCCCGCTCGACGATGCCGCGCTGGTATTCCGTGCGGCCCTGTTTCTTGCGGATGGGCGCTTGCGCCGCCACCTGCAGCAGCGGCAGGGTGGATGTGTCCGCATCGGCGCCCATCAGGCGCAGCAGGGTGGGGCGGGCGAGGAAATAAAACGCCGCCATCACGGCCACGGGGTTGCCTGGCAGACCCAGCAGCAAGGCCGTGTCGCCCTCGCTGGCAATCCGGCCAAAGGCCATGGGGCGGCCCGGGCGCATGTTGATTTGCCAGAAGGCCACGTCACCGAGGCGGGCGAGGATCTCGCGCGTAAAATCGGCCGCGCCGCTGGACACGCCGCCCGAGGTGATGATGACGTCGGCCTTGGCGCAGGCGCCGCGCAGGGCCGCTTCCAGCGCTTTCGGATTGTCCTTGACGATGCCCATGTCGAGCACTTCGCAGCCCAAACGGGTCAGCATGCCCAGCAGGGTGTAGCGGTTGCTGTCGTAGATGCAGCCCGCGTCGAGCGCTTCGCCGATCGAGCGCAATTCGTCGCCGGTGGAAAAGAAGGCCACGCGCAGGCGCCGGCGCACGGGCACAGTGGCGATGCCCAGCGAGGCCAGCAGCCCCAGTTCGGCCGGTCCGAGTCGTTTGCCCTGCAGCAGCGCAGGCTGGCCCTGCATCAAGTCTTCGCCCTTGAAACGACGGTTGTCGCCGGGGCGGATGCAGTCCGGCGCGATGGTGATGCTGTGCTCGCTGGCATGCTGCACCAGTTCCTGCGGCACCACGCTGTCGCAGCCGTGCGGCATGACGGCGCCCGTCATGATGCGCGCGCATTGCCCGCGCCCGACGTTGACCGTGCCGGGACGCCCGGCCAGGATGGTATCGACCACGGCCAGGGTCACGGGTGCGTCGCCACCGAGGTCGGCCCCATGCAGCGCATAACCATCCATGGCGGAATTGTCGTGCGCGGGCACGCTGATGGGCGAGATGATGTCGGCGGCCAGGATGCGCTCGAACGCTTGCGGCAGCGGCAGTTCCTCGATCTCGGCGACGGGGGCGACGGTGTCGGCCAGGATGGCTTGCGCCATCGGTACGCTCAATCCCTGCGCCTGCAGTGTGGCCAGCTCGTCCGGGGTATTGATGTTGCCGAACGCGGCGCCGTCCTCGAACAGTACCTCGGCCAGTCTCAAGGGGCCATGCCAGGTGCGCATGCGGCGCTCGCCGCCGCGCAGATACGAGTCTAGCTGTGGCAGGGCCGAGGTTTTCACCAGGCAAAAGACGGGATGCGGGCGGCGCACGGCCGATCCCGTCGCCGGATCGATTTCTTCGGTGACGGCGATGGCCAGGTCGGCATCGTTGTCGATCAGGCCGGCGGCCAGGCGCGCTGCCAGGTCGGGCGGCAGCAGGGGCGAATCACACGGCACGGTCAACAGATACGGCGTGCCGGCGTGCCGCATGCCGCTGTGCAGGCCGGCCAGGGGGCCCAGCTGGCCCGGCAGCGCGTCGGACCACACGGGCAGGCCGAAGCTTGCGTAATCGCCGGCATCGGCGTGGACACTGATGGCCAGCTGGCCCACTTGCGGCGCCAGGCGCTGCAGCACATGGCGGGCCAGGGGCTGGCCATGCAGGGGCAGCATGCCCTTGTCGCGCTGGCCCATGCGCGTGCCGAGGCCGCCGGCCAGGACCAGGCCGGTAATGTCGTGTTTGTTGATCATGTCAGGTAGGAAAATTGGTGCATGCGCCATGGTAGCAGCGCGGCGCGTGCACCGCCCAGGATTCAGCCGCCGATGTACGACATTTCCACTTTCTTTTTACCGTGCTCAAGTGCGCCGCCCGTCAAATCCGTCTGGCTGGTGCGCAATTGCGAATAGCGGTCGCCGCGGCCGCGCCACAACTGTGCCACGGCCGAGGAAATTTCAGCATCGCTGCGGCCGCCGCGCAGCAGGCTGCGCAGGTCGTGGCCGCTGCTGGCGAACAGGCACGTGTACAGCTTGCCCTCGGTCGAGAGGCGGGCGCGGCTGCAGTCGGCGCAGAACGCTTGCGTGACGCTGGAAATGAGGCCGATTTCGCCGCCGCCGTCCGCATAGCGCCAGCGCGCCGCCGTCTCGCCCGTGTAGTTCGGGTTGATGGGCAGCAAGGGCATGTGTGAGGCGATCCGGCGCACGACTTCGGCGGACGGGATGACTTCCTGCAAGTTCCAGCCATTCGACGCGCCCACGTCCATGTATTCGATGAAGCGCAGGATGTACGGCGTGCCCTTGAAGTGGCGCGCCATGGGCACGATTTCCTGCTCGTTCATGCCGGCCTTGACGACCATGTTGATCTTGATGGGGCCCAGGCCGGCGGCATGCGCCGCATCGATGCCGTGCAGCACGTCGGCGACGGCGAAATCGACGTCGTTCATGCGCTTGAAGGTGGCGTCGTCGAGCGAGTCGAGCGACACGGTGACCCGGTTCAGGCCCGCATCCTTGAGCGCCTGCGCTTTTCTGGCCAGCAAGGAGCCGTTGGTTGTCAGGGTCAGGTCCAGCGGCTGGCCCGATGGCGTGCGCAGCGCTGCCAGCATGGCGATGAGCTTTTCGATATTCTTGCGCAGCAGCGGTTCGCCGCCCGTCAGGCGGATCTTTTCCACGCCGTGCGCGACGAATAGGCGCGCGATGCGCGTGATTTCCTCGAACGACAGCAAATCCGTGTGCGGCAGATACACGTGGTTCTTGTCGAACACGTCCTTCGGCATGCAATACACACAACGGAAATTGCAGCGGTCGGTAATCGAGATGCGCAAGTCGTGCAGGGGCCGGCCCAGGCTGTCGGCCACGTTGCCGCTGGGACTTTCCAGCGTCGCGGGGATCGCCGGTGCCCCATTGCGGGCTTCGGCGAGGTAGATAATCTTGTCAGCCATGAAAGGTCATGCCACTTACGTAAAATCGGTCAAGGCAGATACGATAGCACGAGGCCGAAGATGGCACAGGCGAGCAGCAATTTGATGGTGCCCATTTGGTATTTGATCAGCGCCACGCCGGCCGCCAGCGCAATGGCAATCGCTACCCAGTCCCAGTGCGGCAGCGGGTTTGTTTGCCAGAAGACGTGGCGACCAAAGAACAGGGCCAGGCTGGCGATGACGCCGACCACGGCCGCCGAGATGGCCGTCAGGGGCGCGCTCAGGCGCAGATTGCCGCGCGACGCTTCCACGAGGGGCGCGCCGGCCAGGATGAAGATGAACGAGGGCAGGAAAGTAAACCAGCTGGCGACGAGCGCGCCGCACACGCCCGCCAGCCACAACTGCTCGCCCGTCACGGCATGGCTCCAGCCGCCGACAAAACCGATGAAGGCGACGATCATGATCAGCGGGCCGGGCGTCGTTTCGCCCAGCGCCAGGCCATCCATCATTTGCGCGCTCGTGATCCAGTGGTAGTGGTCGGCGGCGCCCTGCACCAGGTAGGGCAGCACGGCATACGCGCCGCCAAACGTGAGCAGGGCCGCCTTGCTGAAAAACACGCCCATCTGCGCCAGCGGCTGGTCCGCGCCGCCCGCCAGCGCCAGGCCCAGCCAGACGAAGCAGGCCAGCGCCAGGCCCACGGCAGCCGTGCCAAGCAGGCGCGGCCAGCGGAAGCGCGCGTGGTCCGGCGTCGGCGTGTCGTCATCGATCAGGGCGGCGCCGTAGCGGGCCGCGCCGCCGTGCGACGCGCTGTTGGCATGAAAGTGGCCCGGCAGCCAGCGCCCGCCCGCCATGCCCAGCAGGGCGGCGCTGAGCACGATCAGTGGAAATGGCAACTGTAGCGCGGCGATGGCGACAAATGCGGCCGCTGCAATGGCGATCAGGGCGGGGCTGCGAAAGGTGCGCCGGCCCAGGCGCCAGGCGGCCGCCAGCACGATGGCGACAACGGCCGGCTTGATGCCGTACAGGACGCCGGCGATGGCGCCAACGTGGCCATACGCCATGTACAGCCAGGACAGGGCGATCAGCACCAGCAGCGAGGGCAGTAAAAACAGCAGGCCCGCCACCAGGGCGCCGCGCGTGCGGTGCATCAGCCAGCCGATGTAGATGGCCAGCTGGGTCGCTTCCGGTCCCGGCAGCAGCATGCAGTAATTGAGCGCGTGCAGGAAACGCTGCTCGGAAATCCAGCGCCGCTTTTCCACCAGTTCCGCATGCATCATGGCGATTTGCCCGGCGGGGCCGCCAAAGCTGACGCAGCCCAGCTTGAGCCAGTACCAGAAGGCGCTGCGCAGGCTGACGGGGGCGGGAGGCAGATTGGCGTTCTCGTGCATGGCGGGTGGAGGGCAGCAAAAAAGTGGACATAAAAAAGGGGAAGCCTGAGCTCCCCCTTTCATCATTGGCGGCTGGGCGAACCCGGCACGCTTATGGACGTTGCGTGTTGATCTGGATCAACGGCTCATCCGATTGCGGCGGCAATGGCTTGCGTTCGCGTGGCTTGCGGACCGGAGCGACTGCCTTCGCGGCCGCTTCCTGCGCCAGGCGCAGTTTTTCCGGATCGGTGGCAGCCAGGGTCAGGCCGGCCGAACCGAGCACTGCGCTCAAGTCCAGCGGCGCGGCAGGAGCAGGAGCAGGAGCAACGACAGGCGCTGGTGCTGGTGCCGGAGCAGGGACGGGAGCAGGGGCGGGAGCCGCTTCGGCAACCCCCGGGGCCGCTTCCACCACGGCTGGTGCCGCTTCGGCGACTGGCGCTGCTGCTGGAACTTCTTCAGCCACAGGGACGGTTTCCACGGCAGCTGCCGTTTCCACGACTGGCGCTGCTTCGGCGATGACTTCCGCTGGAGCAGGCGCCGGTGCCGGTGCCGGTGCGGCTTCCGCTTTCTCGGCAAAGCTGTACTCGGCAGCTGGTGCTGGTTCGGCAGCGGCTGGTTCAGCTTGCGCTGCAGCAACGACGGCTTCCACAGGGGCTGGCGGCACGATCACTTCGGCCGCTGGTGCGGCTTCTTCAACCTTGACCACTTCCACCACTTCGACCACTTCCACGACTTCAGCCACGACGGCAGGAGCGGCATCCAATGCAGCTTCCACTGGTGCGGCAACGGAGACGACAGCGGCGGCGGCCACGACGGCGACTGGAGCGGCATCCGTTGCAGCTTCCGGCGCCGGAGCGACCGTAAAGCTGATCACTGGTGCGTCCTGGCTTTCGTTGTCACCGTTTGCCGATTCGATCAGCTCGCCCGTTTCGCGGTCGCGGCGGTTGCGGTTGCGGCCACCACGACGACGGCGGCGGCGCGGTTCTTCGCCTTCCACGTCGTTTTCCGTCTCTTCGCCTTCAGGACCGGCATTCGCCGGCGCTTTCAGCAGGTTCGCCGGTGCGGCGTCGGATTCCGGACCGTTTGACGCCACGACGACATTCACTGCGCTGGCGGTGGCGCCAACCAGTGCCAGCTCTTCAGCTTTCACTTCAGCAACAACAGCCTTGTCGGCGCGTGGTTCGCGCGCTTCGCGTGGCTGGCGTGGCGGACGCTCGGCGCGCTCTGGACGTTCCGCGCGTTCCGGACGCTCGGCGCGTTCAGGACGTTCGCCGCGTTCGCGCGGTGCTGCCGCCGTATCGCCGTTCTCGCGCGCTTCACGCGGTTCGCGTGGCGGACGCGGTGGACGTGGCGGACGAGCCGCTTTTTCCAGTGCTTCCGCTTCTTTCGCTGCATCGTCCTGGGCTGGACGGCCCTGGCCTGGTTCGCGTTCTTCGCGGCCAGGCTTGCCGTTGCGGCCACGGCCACGCGGGCCACGGCTGTTGCGGTCGCCACGGTCGGCGCCGGCCGGCTTGGCTGGTGCGACAGGAGCAGGTGCTGGCGCCACCGGTGCCGGAGCGCCGGTGAAGAAGCTGATGATCTTGGCGATCAGGCCCTGTGGTGCGGCAGGCGCGGCCACTGGAGCCGGTTTCGCTTCGACGGGCTTGCGCTCGACCAGCGGTGCCGGCTGGTCAGGCGTGATCGTCTTGACAACGGCTTCCTGGCGCGGCTTGGCTTCTTCCTTCTGGCGCTTGCTGTAAGCCATGTCGGTTTCAGCGCTTTCAGCCAGGTTGTAGCTGGCCTGGCTGTCTTCCAGACGCGGATCGTCGTGCTTGATGCGTTCCAGCTTGTAGTGCGGCGTTTCCAGATGCTTGTTCGGGATCAGGATCACGGCGATGCGGTGGCGGTTCTCGATCTTCAGTACTTCGCCGCGCTTTTCGTTGAGCAGGAAGGCGCCCACGTCCACGGGCACTTGCACGTGGATGGTGGCCGAGTTTTCCTTCATCGCCTCTTCCTGGATGATGCGCAGCACCTGCAGGGCGGACGATTCCGTGTCGCGGATGTGGCCGGTGCCGGAGCAGCGCGGGCACGTCACGTGCGAACCTTCGGACAGCGAAGGACGCAGGCGCTGGCGCGACAGTTCCATCAGGCCGAAGCGCGAGATCTTGCCCATTTGTACACGGGCACGGTCATGGTGCAGCGCATCTTTCAGGCGCTGTTCCACTTCGCGCTGGTTTTTCGCCACTTCCATGTCGATGAAGTCGATGACGATCAAGCCGCCCAAGTCGCGCAGACGCAGCTGGCGGGCCACTTCTTCGGCCGCTTCGCAGTTGGTGTTGAAGGCGGTCGTCTCGATGTCCGAGCCGCGCGTGGCGCGGGCCGAGTTGACGTCGACGGAAACGAGCGCTTCGGTATGGTCGATGACGATGGCGCCGCCCGATGGCAGCGGCACGGTGCGGCTGTACGCCGTTTCGATCTGGTGTTCGATCTGGAAGCGCGAGAACAGCGGCACGTCGTCGCTGTAGCGTTTTACGCGGTGCACCATGTCGGGCATCACGTGGCTCATGAACTGGTGCGCCTGGTCGTAGATCTCGTCGGTGTCGATCAGGATCTCGCCGATGTCGGGCTGGAAGTAGTCGCGGATGGCGCGGATGACGAGCGACGATTCCTGGTAGATCAGGAAAGCGCCGTTGGCCGACTTGCCGGCGCCTTCGATGGCGCGCCACAGTTGCATCAGGTAATTCAAATCCCACTGCAGTTCATCGACGTTGCGGCCGATGCCTGCCGTGCGGGCAATCACGGACATGCCAGCTGGCAAGTCCAGTTTATCCATGGTTTCGCGCAATTCCTGGCGCTCTTCACCTTCCACGCGGCGCGATACGCCACCGCCACGCGGGTTGTTCGGCATCAGGACCAGGTAACGGCCGGCCAGCGAGACGAACGAGGTCAGGGCGGCGCCCTTGTTGCCGCGCTCTTCCTTCTCCACTTGGACCATGATTTCCTGGCCTTCGCGCAGCGCTTCCTTGACGGAAGCGTTACGGACGTCGACGCCTTCGCGGAAATACGTGCGGGCAACTTCCTTGAAAGGCAGGAAGCCGTGGCGGTCTTCGCCATAGCTGACGAAGCACGCTTCGAGCGATGGCTCGATGCGCGTGATCACGCCCTTGTAGATGTTGGATTTGCGCTGTTCGCGCCCGGCTGTCTCGATATCGATGTCGATCAGTTTTTGTCCGTCGACAATCGCTACGCGCAGTTCTTCTTGCTGCGTGGCATTAAACAACATGCGTTTCATTTTTATAACTCCGCGACCCGTAGGCCATCTCAAAGCCGCTTCCGGGGAAGCGGCGAAGTACAGGGATATATGCGAGAACGGGAGTGCTGGCGGGGGAAATGCCCAGGCGTGCGGAGCAACAACGCGTACGAGGTATACGTTACGGCCGCAACAGGCGCGGTGAGGTCGATCGTCATGCCGAGTGCACAGGACACTTGCAACTCATCTGAAACAGCCCGGATGAGAATGAACTGCATCGGGGGCAGAGAATGCAAGTGGTCAGCAAATTCAGAGCCAAAATCGTTAGCCGGCTCATTACAGGGATCGCGATGGCGAGGCTTGGCCTCAGCCTATCATCGACAACCCTCAGTATTTGGCCACATACGGGGTTTGGCGAAAACGGCAAGCGTTATCAACTTCATCAACCCGCGAGCCCGACTCGATAAGTCGCGCTAACGGGTACTTATCCTTATAATCCCACACTCACTTCAGCATCTCCACGCGTTATCCGATTACAACTACGGTGCAACCTTGATTCGCGCAGGGATGGTGCATATACATTTTTTTCCACCGAATTTGCAATTTGGCGAGGCCGGTGGAGACGCCCCTGTGTAAAATGTGCTTTTATTCTTACACTCGCAGCAGCCAGGGCCGCAGCAAAAACAATTATATATTCAAAATGAAGGACTTAGAGAGATTTCTGGGAAGACATAGTAAATGAAGAGTCAAAATGATGTTGTTCCCCCTTCAACACCCCCGGTTCAGCCGCAAGCCCAATTCGTAACGATCGCCGAGGAAGAAGCAGGCCAGCGCATCGACAACTACTTATTAAGAGTGTGCAAGGGAGTGCCTAAAAGCCACATCTACCGGATCTTGCGATCGGGAGAAGTGCGGGTCAATAAAGGCCGTATCGATCAGCTGTACCGTCTCGCCGCCGGCGACGTGGTGCGCATTCCGCCCGTGCGCGTGGCCGAAAAGGCCCCTACGGGCGCGCCAGCCGCCGAATTCAAGATCATTTTCGAAGATGCGCAGCTGCTCGTCATCGACAAGCCGGCCGGCGTGGCCGTGCATGGCGGCTCGGGCGTGTCGTTCGGCGTGATCGAGCAATTGCGCGCTTCGCGCCCCGACGCCAAGTTTTTGGAACTGGTACACCGCCTGGACCGCGACACGTCCGGCTTGCTGTTGCTGGCAAAGAAACGCACGGCGCTGACCAATCTGCACGAGCAGATGCGCGACGGCGTCACCGACAAGCGCTACCTGGTGCTGGTGGCCGGCGACTGGAAGAATGCACGCCAGCATATCAAGTTGCCGCTGCATAAATATACGACGGCCGAAGGCGAGCGCCGGGTGGCCGTGCAGGCCGATGGCCTGGCGTCGCACACGGTGTTTTCACTGTTGCATAAATATCACAACTTCGCCTTGCTGGAGGCGGAATTGAAGACGGGACGCACGCACCAGATCCGCGTGCACCTGTCCTCGTCCGGTTTCCCCATCGCCGGCGACGATAAATATGGCGACTTCGCCCTCAACCGTGCCCTGTTGAAGGCCGACAGCACGCGCGGCGCCCTGAAACGCATGTTCCTGCATGCGCACCAGATCACGTTTACGCATCCGGAAACGGGCAAGACGATGACTTTGAACGCGCCGCTGGCTGCCGAATGCGAGCGTTTCTTGGTAAGCTTGGGCAAACCATTGGCCGTTGCCGCACGATAAGTATGCAGCGCGTGCGCGCGACACTACTCACAAGGTAGTCAGTCGCCATCATTCATTCTCAAGGAGCCGGCGGCTATGCTGTCGGGAAACATGGCAAGAAAGCAATTTGATCTGATCGTCTTCGATTGGGACGGTACCCTGATAGACAGTACCTCGACCATCGTCAAGTGCATCCAGGCATCGGCCAAAGACCTTGGCTTGCCCATTCCCACCGAGTTGCTCGCTTCGCACGTGATCGGCCTGGGCTTGCAGGAAGCGATGCAGCTGGTGATGCCCGACGTGGAGCCGAAATACCATGCGCGCATGGCCGAGCGCTACCGCTATCACTATCTGTCGCGCGACCATGAGCTGACCTTGTTTCCAGGCGTACATGAGATGCTGCAGGAACTGTCGCAGCAGGCGTACTTTCTGGCGGTGGCCACGGGCAAGAGCCGTGTCGGCCTGAACCGCTCCTTGAATGCCGTCAAGCTGCTGTCCCTGTTCGATGCGACGCGCTGCGCCGATGAAACGTTTTCCAAGCCCCATCCGGCCATGCTGCAGGAGCTGACGCGCGAATTGGGGCAGGATATGCGCCGTACCGTGATGATTGGCGACACCAGCCATGATTTATTGATGGCAAGCAATGCAGGCGCGGCGGGTATTGCCGTAGAGTATGGAGCGCATCCGGTGGCGCAGTTGCAAGCTTGCAATCCCCTGTATTCGGCCGCCACGGTGGCCGACCTGCATCAATGGCTGAGCGAGCACGCATGATGACTGATGTTGCGGAAGTGTTGATTTGTGCGGCCGACGCCGTGGCCGATGGCGGCAAGGGCGTGCGCTTTCCCGTTTTGGCCGGTGGTGAAGCGACCACGGGCTTTGTCGTGCGCCATGGGGGCAAGGCGTATGGCTACCTGAACCGCTGTGCCCACGTACCGATCGAACTGGACTGGGCCGAAGGCGAGTTTTTCGAGTCCAGCGGCTTGTACCTGATGTGTTCGACGCATGGCGCCATCTATGTGCCGGAAAGCGGCTTGTGCGCGGGCGGCCCCTGCAAGGGTGGGCGCTTGCGTCCGATCGCCGTGGCCGAACGCGATGGCCAGCTGTACTGGCAGCCCGACGAGTATGTCCAGCCGCTGCCGGCCTGAGGCCGGGACAGGCCTTATTGTAATTTAAACAAAGTGAATCATGAGCGATAACACGAATGACAAGCTGGACAGCAGCGCGCCAGCCGCCGGCCACGGCGTCCCTGCGGGGAACTGGGAGCGCGACGTGCTGGAAAAGCTGGTATTTGCCACTTTGCAAGAGCAACGCGCGCACCGCCGCTGGAGCATCTTTTTCAAGATCTTCGGCCTGCTGATCGTGCTGTTCGCCCTGTGGGTGTTTTATGACTACAACACGGCCGACGACAGCGAAACCCTGGGCCGCCACACGGCCCTGATCGACATCAATGGCGCCATCGAGTCCGAAGGCAGCGGCTCGGCCGCCGTCGTCATCCCCGCGCTGGACAAGGCGTTTTCCGATGCCGGCTCCGTGGCGGTGGTGCTGCATATTAATAGTCCGGGCGGCAGCCCCGTGCAGGCTGGCATGATCGTCGACGAGATGCAGCGCCTGCGCAAGGGCTATCCGGACAAGCCTTTGTATGTGGTGGTCGATGAAATGTGCGCCTCGGGCGGCTATTACATCGCGGCCGCCGCCGACCGTATCTACGTCAACAAGGCCAGCGTGGTCGGCTCCATCGGCGTGCTGATGGATGGCTTCGGCTTTACGGGCGTGATGGAAAAGGTCGGCGTCGAGCGCCGTTTGCTGACGGCGGGCGAGAACAAGGGTTTCATGGACCCGTTCAGCCCCCTGACAGAAAAGCACAAGGCGTATGCGCAAGGCATGCTCAATGAAATCCACCAGCAATTCATCGAGGTGGTGCGGGCGGGACGGGGCAAGCGCCTGAAGGAAACGGCCGATACCTTCTCCGGCTTGTACTGGACGGGCGCGAAAGCCGTGGAAATGGGCCTGGCCGACGATTTCGGCACGGTCGACAGCGTGGCGCGCGACGTCGTCAAGGCGGAAGACATCGTCGACTATACGCAGCATGAAGGCTTGCCGGAACGGGTGCTGAAAAAGTTTGGCGCCGCCATGGGCGCGGGCGCCATGAAGGCGGCCGTACAGCAGTCACAACCGGCGTTGCGCTGAGGACATCACTCTTGGCTGGCAAGCAAGCCAATCGAGAATGATTTTCAATAAGGTGGTAAATTGGCTTGAAAATGGGGCTGCTTGGGCTATAGTGAAACCGTAGTTCTTTTCAAGGAGGGGCGATATATCAACTATGTTGTCAGTACTAACTTGATTGGCAGGTCATGGAACTACTCGCCGCATCGCAGATGTGGTTTTGAGTGAATTTACATTCCTCACTAAAGTCCCGATGGGGCTTGGGAACGGCGGCGCAATGCCGCCGTTTCCTTTTGTGCGTCGTTCGTGCCGAATGGGCAAGTGTTGCTCGATGTTGGAGTGGGGCGTGCTGGCAAGGCAGGCATGCGAGGGCAGGGCATGGCTGGTAGGCGGACCGGGTTCAGACGGCGCAGCCGTTGCAGTGTGCGGGCAGGGTGGCTGCCTGCCGGGCTGGCGCTGCGCCGGCACTGGCGTTGGCGCCGGAACTGATCTCGGGCGCTGTGTCCAGCATGACGGGCGCCGTCACGTTGTCGGTTTCCGCGACCGCATCCGCATCCGCGTGCGCAAAACCGCCGAGTTCCAGCCAGCACATGAAATGGCATTGCGCTTCGGCATGCCAATGCGTCTGGCTCGCTGGCGATGGCGTTGCGTCCTCATCCTGCGGCGCCGGGGCGCTGCTCCAGCGCGCCACGCCGAGTCTGACCTTGTGCATGGCCGCCTGTTCCGTAGCGATGCGCTTTCGCATGTCGGCGATGCTGCCTTGTAAGGCGATGGTATCGGTATGCTTCATACAATGTCCTTGTGAATCGTTGCTTGGTTATTATTCCTAAAGCTCGTTAGGCGGATTCCTAACGAAGTTTCAGTCTATCAATGCGATATTCCGAGCGCTTGATATTGCTCAAAGGAATTGGCCATTTATATCGAAATCTCACCTTGTACTTCAGCTCATCTGTGCATGCGCAAGGCTGGTGCGCCCTCGGCGGCCTTGCGCAGGCCGCGCGCGCGGCCGCTTCACGCTGCCAGCCGCTTCTGGTAAAGTCACGCCCATGAGTAAATTATCCCTAGACCGCATCCTGCAATCGCAGGGTTTTGGCACCCGTAAATATTGCCGTTCCCTCATCGAAGATGGCGATGTCGTCATCGATGGCGTCACCCAGACCAATTACCGCACCACCGTCGAGACCGAAGGCCTGGTGCTGCACGTGTTCGAAGAAGAGTGGGTCTACCGCGCGCACCTGTACCTGGCGCTGAACAAGCCCGCCAACTTCGAATGCTCGCGCAAGCCCAGCCATCACCCTGGCGTGCTGACCCTGCTGCCGGAGCAGTTCACCTGGCGCGAAGTCCAGCCCGTCGGCCGGCTCGACCACGATACGACCGGCATGCTGCTGATGTCCGACGATGGCCCATTTATCCATGCACAATCGTCGCCGAAGCGCCACGTCCCCAAGATTTACCAGGCCACTACGCAGGAGCCCGTGACCGATGAACTGGTGGCCCTGCTGCTGGCAGGCGTGCAATTGCACGATGAGCCGGCCCCGCTGGCAGCCCTCGTTTGCGTCAAGCGCGGAGAGCACCAGCTGGAAATCGTGCTCGAGCAAGGCAAATACCACCAGGTCAAGCGCATGCTGGCAGCCGCCGGCAACCATTGCAGCGCGCTGCACCGTTCCGCCATCGGCAGCCTGACCCTGGAATCGCTGGGCATTGCCGAAGGAGAGTGGTGCTATCTTACTCCAGAGCAACTGGCGCTGCTGGCGTAAACTCTTCTGACCGTCAAAGCCGGGGATGTCCCGGCTTTTTGGCGTCTTTAGCCTCCTATTGCCTGCTTTTGACGAAGTTTCCCGCACATGAAATTAGCTACCCTGAACGATGGCACGCGCGATGGCCAGCTGGCTGTCGTCTCGCGCGACCTGAAAACGGCCCACCTGGCCGATGGCATCGCCTCGACCCTGCAAAAGGCGCTCGACGACTGGAGCTTCATCGCGCCCCAGCTGGACTTGCTGTACCAGACCATCAATAGCGGCCGCGGCCATCGCGCCTTCGAGTTCGACCCGGCCAACTGCATGGCGCCCTTGCCGCGCAGCAGCCTGCGCGTGGCCGGTGCATCCTATCTGCAGCAGATCGAGCGCGCCTGCAAGGCGGCAGGACTTGAAGCGCCCGTCAATCTGCGCGATGCTCCAAGGATGTACCAGGGCGCCAGCGACGATTTCCTCGGCGCCCACGATGACATCACCCTGGCGCACGAGCAGTGGGGCATCGATTACGAGGCAGGCATCGCCGCCATCACGGACGACGTGGCCATGGGCTCGACGCCGGACCAGGCGCACCTGAACATCAAGCTGTTGATGCTGGTCAATGACATCAGCCTGCGCAACCTGGCGCCCGACGAGCAAGCCAGCGGCTACGGCTTCCTGCAGGCGAAGCCGGCCATGGCTTGCTCTCCAGTGGCCATCACGCCCGACGAACTGGGCGACGCCTGGCGCGGCGGCAAGGTGCATTACGCCTTGCGCTGCAGCCTGAACGGCAAGTTGACGGGCCAGCCGAACGCGGGCGCCGACATGGCGTTCAATTACCCGCAATTGCTCGCCCATCTGTGTCAGACACGCAACGCGCGCGCCGGCAGCGTGGTCAGCGCGGGCGGCGTCGCCAACAAGGAAGTCAAGAAGGGGTTTTCCAGCATTGTTGAACGACGTAACCAGGAGATGATCGCCGATGGTGTCGCCAGCACACCATTCCTGTTGTTTGGTGATGTTGTTCGATTGGAAATGCTGGGTGATGACGGCAAGTCCCTGTTTGGCGCCATCGAACAGACGGTGAAGCAGGCCGAGGCGCGAAAAAATCGTTAGTGACCCGAGAAAATGGCCATGACTGCGTTGCAGTCCCTCGCCGTACTATTCGTACTGTCTTCGGGGCTGCGCCTTGTCCTGACCATTTTTCGGCCCCCTCTGAAATGGGCGCCTGCGGCGCCTTTAATATAGGCAAGGGAAAAGGAGGGCAATTGCCCCCCTTTTCCCTTGATGGCGTTGTGTTGATTGAACCGATAATGCTCCATGCCCAGTCCGTATTGCGCCTAGCCAGGCTGCAGGACTTCACCGGAGTTGATTGATGTCGGAAGACAGCGACGCAGAAAAGACCGAAGCCGCGTCACCGAAGCGCCTCGAGCAGGCGCGTGAGGAAGGCGACGTTCCGCGATCGCGTGAAGTGGCCACGTTTACGGTGTTGATGGCGTCCGGCTGCTGCCTGTGGTTTGCCGGCGACGCCATCGTGCGGCGGCTGACGGCCGTCATGGTTTCCGGGCTGACCCTGGACCGGGAGCAGATACTCAATCCCGACGCGATGATGTTGCGCATCGGCTACGACGTGGGCTCGGTCTTGCTGACCTGCCTGCCGTACGCCGCGGCCATCATGCTCGTCGCCCTGGCCTCGCCCGTGCTGGTGGGCGGCTGGCTGTTCAGCTCCAAGGCGTTTACCCCCAATTTTGGCAAGCTCAACCCGATTCGTGGCCTGGGCAATATGTTTTCGAAGAATGCGCTGGTGGAGTTGCTCAAGGCCATCGCCAAGACTCTCGTCGTCGGCGTCGTCGCCTGGATGGTGATGCAGCATCAAAAGGATGCCGTGCTGGGCCTGTCGGTGGAATCGCTGCGCGCCGGTTCGGCCCATCTGATCAGCCTGCTGATCACGGCCTTTTTGCTGATCGTGGGCGCCCTGGGCCTGATCGCCGCTATCGACGGTCCGTACCAGATGTGGCACTACGCCAACAAGATGAAAATGTCCTTGCAGGAAGTCAAGCAGGAAGCGAAAGAGTCGGACGGCAATCCGCAGATCAAGGCGAAGATACGCCAGATGCAGCATGAAATGTCGCGCCGCCGCATGATGGCCGACGTGCCGACGGCCGACGTGGTGGTAACCAATCCTACCCATTACGCGGTGGCGCTGAAGTATGGCGAGAATTCGCGCGGCGCACCGCAGGTGGTGGCCAAGGGCATTGATGAGGTGGCGGCGAAGATCCGCGAACTGGCCGGCGAACACAAGGTTGCCATCCTGGAAGCGCCGGCCCTGGCGCGCGCGCTGTACAAGCACACGGATATCGGCGACGAGATTCCCGAGGCGCTGTATGGCGCCGTGGCCGAAGTGCTGGCCTACGTGTTCCAGCTGCGCAGTTACGGCAGCGGCCACGGCGAGCGCCCCGACAAGCCGAAAAAACTCGACGTGCCGCCCGAGCTCGACCCACAGAATCCCGCATCGCAGACACCGCCCGCAGCCGGCGCAGCAGACAAGAATAAAGGAAGCACACCATGAACGGCCTGACCATGCCAGCCTGGCTCAGCGGATTGAAAGGCAACGCCAGCAAGGGCCTCGCCGCGCCGATCATCATCATCATGCTGCTGGCGATGATGGTGCTGCCGCTGCCCGCCTTCATCCTCGACATCTTCTTCAGCTTCAATATCGCGCTGTCCATCATCGTGCTGCTGACGGCGCTGTACACGGTCAAGCCGCTCGACTTCATGGCGTTCCCGACCATCCTGCTCGTGTCGACCATGCTGCGCCTGTCACTGAACGTGGCGTCCACGCGCGTGGTGCTGACGGAAGGCCATACGGGCGCCGACGCGGCCGGTAAAGTGATTGAGGCGTTCGGCCACTTCCTGATTGGCGGCAACTACACGGTCGGTATCGTGGTCTTCATTATTTTGACGATCATCAACTTTACCGTTGTGACCAAGGGCGCGGGCCGTATCGCCGAGGTGGGCGCCCGCTTCGCGCTGGATGCCATGCCCGGTAAACAGATGGCCATCGATGCCGACCTGAACGCCGGCCTGATCGGTGAAGACGAAGCGCGCCGCCGCCGCACGGAAGTGGCGCAGGAAGCGGAATTCTATGGCGCCATGGACGGTGCCAGCAAATACGTGCGCGGCGACGCCATCGCCGGCATCTTGGTGACCGTCATCAATATCGTCGGCGGTTTGCTGGTGGGCTTGCTGCAGCACGACATGGGTTTTGCCGATGCGCTCAAGAACTACACCTTGCTGGCCATCGGTGACGGCCTGGTGGCGCAGATTCCTTCGCTGATCATTTCCACGGCGGCCGGTATCGTCGTCTCGCGCGTGGCCAGCGAACAGGACATCGGCACCCAGCTGGTGGGCCAGCTGTTTGCGAAACCGCAAGTACTGTATATTACCGCCGGCATCATCGGCGGCATGGGCCTGATCCCCGGCATGCCGAACATGGTTTTCCTCCTGCTGGCCGCGCTGCTGGCCGGTTCCGCCTATTTGATCAGCAAGAAGCGCACGCAGGAAAAAGAAGCGGCCGAAAAGCCGGCCGAAGTGCCGCAAGCGACCGTGGCGCCCGAGCAGGAAGAAGCCAGCTGGCAAGACATCATGCCCGTCGATACCCTGGGCCTGGAAGTCGGCTACCGCTTGATTCCCCTGGTCGACAAGACGCAGGGTGGCGAATTGCTCAAGCGCATCAAAGGCATCCGCAAGAAATTTGCCCAGGAAGTGGGCTTCCTGGCGCCGCCCGTGCATATCCGCGACAATCTGGAATTGAAGCCGTCCGCCTACCGCATCACCTTGAAGGGTGTGGAAGTGGGCGTGGGCGAAGCGTTCAACGGCCAGTTCCTGGCGATCAATCCCGGCATGGCCAGCGGCACCTTGCCGGGCCTGGCCACGAGCGACCCCGCGTTCGGCCTGCCCGCCACGTGGATCGACGCCAGCCTGCGCGACCAGGCCCAATCGATGGGCTACACGGTCGTCGATGCGGGTACCGTGGTGGCCACACACTTGAATCATCTGATCACCTCGCATGCGTCCGAGCTGCTGGGCCGCGCGGAAGTGCAGTCGCTGCTCGACCACCTGGGCAAGGATGCGCCGCGCCTGGTGGAAGACCTGGTGCCGAAGATGCTGTCGCTGTCGGCTCTGCAAAAAGTGTTGCAGAACCTGCTGGCCGAGGGCGTGCACATCCGCGACATGCGCACCATCATCGAAACCCTGGCCGAGTACACGGTCAGCACGCAAGACCCGAACGAGCTGACGGCGCTGGTGCGCGTGTCCCTGGGCCGCGCCATCGTGCAGCAACTGTTCCCCGGTGCGGCCGAGCTGTCCGTGATGACGCTCGACAGCCGCCTGGAGCGCCTGCTGATGCAAGCGATGGGCAATGGCGGTGACGGCGCCGGCATCGAGCCGGGCCTGGCCGACACCATCGCCCACCAGGCGGGCCTGGCTGCCCAGCAGCAGGAAGCGCTGGGTCTGACACCGGTGCTGCTGGTGCCGGCGCCGCTGCGCGCCCTGCTGTCGCGCTTCCTGCGCCGCGCCTTGCCGCAGCTCAAAGTGCTGTCGCATGCGGAAGTGCCGGAAACCAAGACGATCCGCGTCACGGCGCTGGTGGGCGCGCAGTAGTTATCTTCATTAGTACCGGGGTCAGACCCGCCGGGTCTGACCCCGGCCTTCGTTTGGGTCAAAAAAACCGAAATTTCCTCCCGGCAAACTGAATAACGGGTACTTTCCCGTCCTGTTCCTTCGATCGTTTCCTGCGAGCATCGCTAATAATGGAAACTGTCCGAGTGATCTGTGTCCATGTGGAAGACAGCACTCAAGCAACAGGAGTCGATGATGGTCACACAGTTCAGCCAATATTGCGCCACCCCCGCCTTGGGAGGCCGGTCATGAATGTGAAGAAATTTACGGGCGCCTCGTCGCGCGATGCGCTGCGCAAGGTGCGTGAAGCGCTGGGCCCCGATGCCGTGATCCTGTCGAACCGCCAGGCCGATGGCGTGGTGGAAATCCTCGCGCTGGCCAATGACGATGCCGCTTCGCTCGCCTCGCCGCCGGCCGCCTCCGAAATGGCCCAGCCCCGGCCCCAGTTGCAGACCCAGTTCGCCACGCCGCAGCGTCCGACCGCCCCGGCCCAGCGCCCGGCCGCGCCACGTCCTGCCGCGCCGCGCCAGGCTGCCTCCGAGCCAGTGGACATGGCCCGCATGCAGCAGATGATGGCCAGCGCGCTGGCGCACGTCAAAGAGAACGCCGCCGCCGAAATGAGCGGCATGATGAATGAAATTCGCGCCATGCGCGGCATGATGGAAACCCAGCTGGCGGAAATCTCGTGGGGGTCGACGCAGCAGCGCGAGCCGCAAAAAGCCGTCGTCCTGCGCGAAATGCTGGCCGCCGGCTTTTCCGCCAGCCTGGCGCGCTACCTGATCGACAAGCTGCCCGCCGGCCTCGACGGTGCGCAAAGCATGCGCTGGATCAAGACCGTCCTCAGCCGTAACCTGAACACGGTGGCCAATGAAGACGCCATGCTCGAGCAGGGCGGCGTGTTCGCCCTGGTGGGCCCGACCGGTGTCGGCAAGACCACCAGCACGGCCAAGCTGGCGGCCCGCTGCGTGATGCGCCACGGCCCGGAAAAGCTGGCCCTGATCACCACGGACGCCTACCGTATCGGTGCGCATGAGCAGCTGCGCATCTACGGCAAGATCCTCGGCGTGATGGTGCATTCCGTGAAAGATGAAGCGGATTTGCGCATCGCCCTGAAAGAATTGAAGAACAAGCACACGGTGCTGATCGATACGGTGGGCGTGAGCCAGCGCGACCAGATGGTGACGGAGCAGGTGGCCATGCTGTCGGGTGCCGGCGCCGACGTGAAGCGTTTGCTGTGCCTGAATTCCACGGCAACCCAGGAAACCCTCAACGAAGTGGTGCGCGCCTATCAGGGCAGCGGCCTGGCCGGCTGCATCATGACCAAGCTCGATGAAGCGGCGTCGATCGGCAACGTGCTCGACGTGGTGATCCGCCAGAAGCTGAACCTGTTCTATGTGTCTAACGGCCAGCGCGTGCCGGAAGACCTGTACCTGGCCGACCGCGGCTACCTGATCGACCGCGCCTTCAAGCTCAAGCGCGACTCGGCTGCCACGCAGTTTTCCGATGCCGAACTGCCGCTCCTGATGGCGCAGGCAGCCGCCCGCAACAATGAAGCGCGCGGGGTGCATCTTGGCTAATTTTGATTTCGACCAGGCCGAAGGCTTGCGCCGCATGCTGGCCGGCCCGCAGCCGCGCGTCATGACGTTCCTGTCGGCCACGCCGCAGGACGACAAGGGCGCCATGCTGGTCAACCTGGGTGCTTCGCTCGTCTACGGCGGCAATGACGTGCTGCTGCTCGACGCCAGCGGCGGCAGCGATGGCGTGGCCGCGCGCCTGGGACTGGCACACGGCGCCAGCCTGCGCGACGTGGCGCGCCAGCAGTGCGGCTTGAACCAGGTCATCCACCAGGTGCCGCAAGGCTTCGGCGTGGCCAGCCTGGGCGCACGCAACCACCTGATGGACAGCATGGATTATGCGGGCGAGGACGAGCTGCGCCGCCTGGGCAAGACCTTCGAAGTGCTGGCGCGCCAGAGCGGCATCGTGCTGGTCGACGGCGTCGTGGCAGAAGAGGGCGCCTGTTTCCCCGTGCCCTTGATGGCGTCGTCCGATATCGTCGTGCAAGTGTCGACCAGCGCCACCTCGATCAAGGCGGCGTACTGCCTGATCAAGCGCCTGAGCCAGGAACTGGGACGCCGTCCGTTCGGCATTCTCGTCACCGGTGCTTCCGAATCCGAAGCAAAAGTGGTATACGATAATATGGCACAGGCGGCGAGCCGTTACCTGGCCGTGAAGCTGACGTCGATGGGCTCGGTGCCTGCCGATGAGTATCTGCACCGCGCGGCGCGCCTGGGCCGCAGCGTGGTCGATGCGTTTCCGCTGGCCGGTGCCTCGGTGGCGTTTCGCGGACTGGCCGAGCGGCTGGCCCGTTCGGCGGCTCCCGTGCTTGGCGGCACCTTGTACCAGACGGGGAGCCCGCACCAGTTCAGCGCCTGACGCCAACCGTAGCACCAGATAAGATGAGAAAACAATAAGCAGCCTATGTACACGGTCAAAGGGAAATCGAACAAGGACTATTTGCTGACGGAGCACATTCCGCTGGTAAAGCGTCTGGCGCACCATATGAAGGCGAAATTGCCGCCTTCGGTCGAGGTCGATGACCTGATCCAGGCCGGCATGATCGGCCTGCTCGATGCCATCAGCCGCTATGAAGAGACGCATGGCGCGCAGTTCGAGACGTATGCCGTGCTGCGCATCCGCGGCGCCATGCTCGACGAATTGCGCACCAGCGACTGGCTGCCGCGCAGCATGCGCCAGAACATGCGCAAGATCGAAGAGGCGATGAGCACCTTGCAGCAGCGCCTCGGCCATCCGCCGACGGAGTCGGAAGTGGCGAAACTGCTCAAGATGTCGCTGGCCGACTACCAGGAAATGCTGGGCGACGGCGGCGGCCACCAGCTCGTGTACTACGAAGACTTTCATGACCCGGACGGCAATGACAGCTTCCTCGACCGCCATTGCGTGGACGAGGACAGCGACCCCTTGCGTTCCCTGCTCGATACCGATTTCCGGCAATCCGTGATCGATGCCATCGACGCGCTGCCACCACGCGAGAAAATACTCATGGGCCTGTATTACGAAGAAGAGCTGAACCTGAAGGAGATCGGCGCGGTGATGGGCGTATCCGAATCGCGCGTCTCGCAGCTGCATACCCAGGCCGTCGCGCGCCTGCGCGCAACCTTGAGGGAGCAGGCGTGGACTGGTCCAGCGTAATCGGGCTGGCGCTGGCGCTGGCGGGCCTCTTGGTCGGCCAGGCACTGGAAGGCGGCAAGATGGCCTCCCTGCTGCAGCCGGCCGCCTTTGCCATCGTGGTCATCGGCACTTTCGGCGCCGTGCTGCTGCAAACGCGGCTGCGCACTTTCGTGCGCGGGCTGGAAATGCTGCGCTGGGTCTTCCTGCCGCCAGCCGACACGCGCGCCGCGCTGGCGCGAGACATCGGGCAGTGGAGCTTGACGGCGCGCCGCGACGGCCCGCTGGCGCTCGAGCGCCTGATGGAAAACACGGCCGACCGCTTCAATGCCAAGGGCTTGCGGATGATCGTCGACGGCATCGCACCGGACAAGCTGCGCCAGCTGCTCGACGTGGAAATCTCGGCCTACGAAATGGCCGAACGCCAGGCCGTCAAGGTGTGGGAATCGGCGGCCGGCTATTCGCCCACCATCGGTATTCTGGGCGCCGTGCTGGGCCTGATCCACGTGATGGAAAACCTCACTGACCCAAGTAAATTAGGCAGCGGCATCGCCGTGGCCTTCGTCTCCACTATCTATGGCGTGGGCCTGGCCAACCTGCTGTTCCTGCCGGTGGCGAATAAACTCAAGGCCATCGTTTCGCGCCGCGTGCTGCAGTACGAAATTACGGCCGCCGTGCTGTACGACATCGCCACGGGCGACCATACGCGCATCATCGAAGAGCGCGTGTCCAGCCTGCTGCACGAGCACTGACCATGATGCGGCGCGCGCGCAGGAAGTATGACGAGGAACCGGACAACCAGGACCGCTGGCTGATCTCGTATGCCGACTTCATCACCCTGCTGTTTGCCTTCTTTGTCGTGATGTACGCCATTTCGCAAGTCAACGAAGGCAAATACCGCGTCTTCCAGAATGCCATCGGCCAGGCTTTCAGCCTGGAAAAGGGCGCACCGCCCATCATCATGGAAGCGCCGCAAGCCATTCCTTTGCCGAATCCCGCCCTGAAACGCCGCACGGAAGCCATCCGCCGCGAGCGCGAACACATGACCCGCCTGGCGCAGGACTTGACGTCGACCCTGGCGCCGCTGGTCAAGGAAGGCAAGGTGCGGGTCACGCAGACGAGCCGCGGCGTGAGCGTGGAAATCAATGCCAGCGTGCTGTTCGACCCGGGCGCGGCGCGCCTGACGGTGGAGTCGGACCAGGCCCTGCGCGCCGTCGCCGTGCTGCTCAAGGACGATACGCACGACGTGCAGGTGGAAGGACATACGGACGTGCAGCCGATCAGCAATTCGACCTTTGCCTCGAACTGGGAATTGTCGGCCGCGCGCGCCAGCGCCGTGGTGCGCCTGTTCATCGCCAGCGGCGTCAAGGCGTCGCGCCTGACGGCCGTCGGCCACGCCGACAACATCCCCGTGGCGCCCAACGAAACGGCGGAAGGGCGCGCGCGCAACCGCCGGGTCGCCGTGACGATCCTCTCGGGCATCCCGGAAACGGTGACGGAAGTGCCGACGGCGCCGCCGGCCAACTAGGACAGGTTTGCGGGCCGGGGCCAGTGCGGCGGACCGGGCGCATGTCATTCGGTGGTCATACTGCAATGCTAGGCTGTGGCACTTCTTTTCAGCCTCCAGGTCCACCTATGTCTTACTCCAGAATGCTGCTTCCTTCGGCCATCGTCATCCTGTTGAGCGTTGCCGCCTGCGGCGGCGATAGTGATCCGGCGAGCAGCGTGCCACCGCTACCCACTGGCCGCTGGATCGCCGGCGATCTGCATACCCACACCACGCAATCGGCCGATGCGGATGTCAGCCAGACGCTGGACAAGGTGCTGGCCAAGGCGTTCGGCAGTTACGGCCTCGACTGGATGGCGCTGTCCAACCATTTGCGCGTCTCCACGCGCGATGCATTGGGCGCGCCGCTAGCGACGCCCATTCCCATGTCCATCGGCGCCGAGCGTTACGAGGTGCCACGCGTGCAGGCGCTGCAGGCGGGTGGCACCTACACCGACAAACTGATCTTTTCCGGCTTCGAGTGGGACATGCCGACCCACGATCACGTCGGCATCGGCCTGTTCGAGGGCGTGGACAAGCTCAGCGCCAGCACCCGGGGCATGAAAGAGTTCGAATACCTGTTCACCACGCGCGACGCGGCCATGTTCGACGCTGCCGATGTTGTTGCATGGAAAGCAAAATACGGCGATACCCGCTACAACAAGACGGCTGCCGATGCCTTGCAAGCCATCAACTGGCTCAAGCAGAATTATCCGGAGACCAGCTACGCCGTCATCAACCATCCGTCGCGCAACAAGGGCAGTTACAGCATTGCCGATTTCCGCGCCTTTAACGATGCGGCCCCCAACATCATGTTCGCCATCGAAGGCATGGTCGGCAACCAGATGGAGCCGGACCGCGGCGGCTATACGGCTGCCTATACGGACGACAATGCGTTGCTGCGCGTATATGGGGGCGTCGACTACGTGGTGGCCAAGCTGGGCGGACCATGGGATGCGCTGCTGGGCGAGGGGCGCCGCATCTGGAACCTGACGGATTCGGATACCCACTTCAAGATCGTCGGCGGCAACAGCAGCGGCTATTTCCCGGGCGAGTATGCGAAGAACTATGTGTTCAACGGCGCGCAGGGCGCGCCGCTGGCGAAGGACTTGCTGGCGGGCTTGCGTTCGGGCAAGATGTTTTCCACCTATGGCGACCTGATCAACGCGCTGGACTTCAACCTGGCCAGCAAGGATGACCGCAAGGAGATGGGTGGGGAGCTGAAAGTCGGTAACGGCGACACCGTCACCATTACCATCCGCTTCAAGAGCCCGGCCAAAAACAACTACGAAAAGCCTGTCGACAGCGGCTTGGCCGCCAGCGTCAAGCCCGTTGTCGATCATGTCGACCTGATCGTCGGCGATGTCGGCGCGAAGGCGGCGGCAGGCTCGCCAGCCTACAATGTTGCCAGCAATGCCAGCACGCGGGTACTCAAGCGCTTCACCAGCGCGGACTGGAAACTCGGGGCTGACGGTTACTACAGCGTGAGCTACCGGACCACAGCGGCGAAGAACCAGTATTTCCGTCTGCGCGGCACCAATCTTGGGACCGATGTTGCCGGCCTGACGCAGGGTGGCGAACCGCTGGCCGACCAGCGCACGGGCACGACGGACAGTACCCAGCGTTTCAATGACATCAACGACCGCAATTACCGCAGCCTGTGGTTCTATTCGAATCCTGTGTTCCTTACCTTGCGTTAATAGCGTAGTCGGCCGCGCATCGCAGGAAGGGGGCCGGATTCCCGCTTGCTCCCGCATCCGCGCTTGGTACAATCTCGGCCTTCTTTCTTTTTATTTCTCCATCATGAAAAGCAGCTCCCAGGGCGGTCTCGTCTATTCCACCGAAACGGGCCGCATGTGTCCCGCCTGCCGCCAGCCGCTGGCGCAATGCGCGTGCAAGGCGCAAGCGAAGGCGGCGCCCGTTGGCGATGGCGTGGTGCGGGTGTCGCGCCAGACCAAGGGCCGCGGCGGCAAGAGCGTCACCGTGGTCAAGGGCTTGCCGCTGGACGCCATCGCGCTGGCCCTGCTGGGTAAGCAGCTGCGCACGCAGTGCGGCTCGGGCGGCACGGTAAAGGATGGCGTGATCGAAGTGCAGGGCGACCATGTCGACGCCATCCTTGCCGCGCTGACCAGGCTGGGCCACCAGCCGAAAAAGGCCGGCGGCTAGCCGGGGCGCGTACGTGCGGTGGTGTGCGGCCCGCTGCCGCGCGCCTGTGGTAACGTGCATTTCCTTTTATGCGCCACCTCATATGAATAACAAACTGACCGGTATCGCCATCGCCGCTGCCATCGCGGCAGTGCTGGCGGTCGTGTACTGGCCCGCGCCCGATGGCGGCGCACCGGACGCTGCCGCCACTGCCGCTGCCAGCGCGCCGCCGGGGCGCAGCCTGGCATCGTATTTGAATATCGATGCCACCCCGGCCGCCGATGCCGCGCCCGTTGTCGTGTCCCTGGCGCAGCGGCTCGAACGCCTGAGCGCCAGCGGCAAGCCGGAAGACGCGTATGCGGCCTATAACCTGATTGACGACTGCATCGTCTTCCAGCGCGAAAGCCGCTTGCCGGGCATGGAATTCGAGTTGGGGCGCGAGATGACGGCGGAAGAAAAAGCAGCCCAGCAGCAGTTGTGCGCGGGCATGACGCAGCGCCAGCGCGAGGATCGCCTCGGCTTCCTGGCCACTGCCGCGCAAGGCGGCGTGCCGGGCGCGGCTACCCTGTTCCTGTCGGAAGGCCCGTTCGGCGACCGCAGCGCGCTGCGCAACCGTCCCGACGATCCGCTGGTGCAGGCCTGGAAGCGGCAAGCGATCGCCCAGCTGACGGCGCAGGCGGACGCGGCGGAACTGACCAGCGTGTCGACCCTGATGATGGCCTACCTGCGCGATGGCGACGTGGTGCAGAAGGACGCGCCGCAAGCGTATGGCTACCTGCTGGCCCTGCGCATGGTCTACGACGACATCCTCACGCCAGGCACGACGAATCCGTACCAGGATGAATACTGGCACTGGCTGCGTAACGAGCTGACACCCGAGCAGCAGGCCGCCGCCCTCACCAAGGCGAATGGCATCGCCGCGAAATTCCGCCAGCATACGGGCCGGCCCGCGCACGGTTGAGTGCGTAGGCCAGCCCCTGCATGGGCTGGCCCGTGCATAAGCCAGTCCGTGCATGGAACCACCGCGCCGGCCCCATGCCGCCTGTATGCCAGCGACGGCAGTGCTTGCAGGCGCCCCGATGCCGGTCAGGCAGCCGTTTTGCGGCGCCGTATGCTATACCCGATCAGGCCCAGTCCCGCCAGCAGCATGCCATAGGTTTCCGGTTCCGGCACGGCCGTGGTGATGGAAATGTCCAGCACGGAATCACGCACGCCGATGCCGCTTGCCACCAGGGTGTAGGTGCCTGGTCCCAGCAGGCCGTCGAAAGTCGAATGGGCAAACGAACCCAGCACGCCGGTGAAGGTATCCGATTGCACCAGGTTATTGCTGGAGTCGAACAAGTCAATGTTGACGCCAGTCAGGCGGGGACCGAAATCGTTGGCGCCGGTGACCAGCCAAGCCGCGTTGCCCGTGAACGACTGCACGCCGGCGCCGACCGTAAACGTGGTCGTTTGCAGCAGCGAGCCGTGCTCCGTCGTGAAGGTGTCGACGAACAAGGTGTCTTGCGCCAGCAGCGGCGTGGCCACCACGGCGGTCGATACGAGGTGGTTGTAGAACACGGATTGCGTTTCGGCCTGCGCGACCGGCGCCAGCAGGGTGCAGCCGAGCAGCAGCGCCGCGCCAGCCTTGCTTACTGAGAGAGAGTTCATATCATGCTCCTATGTACTTGCGATTGAGGTGGTGTGCGTCATGGCGCAGCGCAAAAGCGCAGGCTGGGGCGTGAAATGGATCAGCTATGCCTGCGGGAACGATGTTCGTGTCGGCGAGGAAAGTCCCACCTGGAGATGTACGGCGTACGCCAGGGATTAGCATATAGTCATCACCTGTCTCA
>RCUK01000200.1_pt1 | contig 66970 bp, 49 predicted proteins | sample 2166381 | NCBI WGS metagenome assembly RCUK01 (sample SAMN09932809, study PRJNA488358) | compost metagenome | isolation source: compost soil in an enriched community | place: Germany: Experimental Botanical Garden | reverse complement strand
GTTCCAGCTGGGCGACACGGCTGCCCTGCTGCGGCGCGCTGACGGCACCCGCAAAACCTGCCGCCGTCTCGATCTGCGCCAGCGCCTCTTCACCGCCCAGCAAGTGGCCGTAGCGCGGTTCCTTGGCACCGGGTGCGACGGCCAGCTTGGCCACCAGCGGCGGATATTTGTCGATCAAGAACTGCAGGCCCGACTCCACTTCCGCCACGGACTTGAATTCATGTACGCGGCCGCTGCGGCTGCGGATCTCGCCCGCCGTCTGCAAGCCGCGCAGCATCAGGATCGTCAGGATGGCCAGCTTGTCCTGTTCCAGCGACCACTTGATGCGCATGCGGTGTTCATACTTGGCGACCCGCGCGCCGGCCTGCGTGATGCCGTTGACGAACTTGCGTTGCATCAGGCGCTGCAGCACGTCGTAGACGGTTTCTTCGGACAGGGCCATGACGGGGTCGCGGCTGGACAGCTGGTTGCAGCCGTTCGTCAGCGCGTTGAGCGACAGCGGATAGCTGTCCGGCGTCAGCGCTTCCTTTTCCGCCAGCACGGCCAGCACGCGGATCTCGAAGGGGTCGAGCAGATTCGGATTGTCGCTGCTCTTTTCTGCTGCGTTTTCAGCTATGTTTGCGTCTGTAGTCATGCCTGTATCCTTAATCAACCAGCTTGTTCATTTGCTCGGAATCGAATTTATCACACTCGGGCACGCCCTGGCAGCAGATGCCCGCCGCCTTCAGGGTGGCGAGGATGGTTTCGATGCGCTGTTCCTGCGCCACGGCGTGCGTGATCAGGCCTTGCAGGGCTTTCGACAGCGGATCGTCGCCGTTGGGCGTGACACCATACGCGGCGAACAAATGGGCCGTACTGCCCTCGCGCAAGGCGCTGACATCCTTTTGCACGATGTGCGCGGGGTTGCCGACAGCAGTGGCGCCGGACGGCACGGGTTTGAGCAGCACGGCGTTCGAACCCACCTTCGCGTACTCGCCCACCGTGAAGCTGCCCAGCACCTGCGCGCCGGCGCCGACGATGACGCCGCGCTCGAGGGTCGGATGGCGCTTGGCGCCGCTGTGCAGCGAGGTGCCCCCCAGAGTCACGCCCTGGTAGATGGTGCAGTCGTCGCCGACGACGGCCGTCTCGCCAATCACCACGCCGAAGCCATGGTCGATGAAGACGCGCCTGCCGATGACCGCGCCCGGATGGATCTCGATGCCCGTGATGATGCGGGCGATATAGGAAATGAAGCGCCCCACCCACTTCATGCGCCGCGTCCAGCACCAGTGCGCCCAGCCATGCATGACGATGGCGTGCAAGCCCGGATAACAGGTCAGCACCTCCCAGCCATTGCGGGCGGCCGGGTCACGTTCGATGATGCTGTTGATGTCTTCGCGCAGGTGGTGGAACATAATGAAAATGGATAAGGTGGAACGCAAATGGTAGCGTATTCGGCGGGGGAATGCTGGAGGGGCTGACGTCGAGAGGCCCTCAACGGCAAGCTGGGGTCAGTTCCTTCGGAATCGTGATGCGTTCCATTGGAACGCATCACCCCGACGGGTCTGACCCCAAGTGACGCTAACTTATGCTTCTAAAGCAATCCGCTGGCGGCGGGCTTCATAGAGGCACACACCGGAAGCGACCGACACATTCAAGCTCTCGACGGAGCCGAACATCGGGATGCTGACGAGGATGTCGCAGGTGTCGCGCGTCAAACGGCGCATGCCTTCGCCTTCGGAACCCATGACGAGAGCCGTCGGGCCCGTGAAATCGGCTTCGTACAAGCCTTTTTCGCCGTCGTCCGAGGTGCCGATCAGCCAGATGCCGCGATCCTTCAATTCACGCATGGTGCGCGCCAGGTTCGTCACGGTGATGTACGGGACGGTTTCGGCGGCGCCGCTGGCAACCTTGGCGGCCGTGGCGTTCAAGCCCACGGCGCGGTCCTTCGGCACGATGACGGCATGTGCGCCGACGCCATCGGCCACGCGCAGGCAGGCGCCCAGGTTGTGCGGGTCGGTGATGCCGTCGAGAATCAACAGCAGCGGCGGGCCGTCGATGGCATCCAGCAGCTCATCGAGATTGCGCGCCAGCGACAGTTGCGAGGCAAACGCGATCACGCCCTGGTGGCGGCGCGTGCCGACGATCTTGTCCAGACGCGACGAATCGACGGGCATGACGCGCACGTTGGCAGCCTTGGCGGCGGCGATCATGTCCTTCATGCGGCCGTCGACGCGGCTGGCATCGACGAAAATTTCTTCCACGGACGACGCTTCATGACGCAGACGCGAGGTGACGGCGTGGAAGCCGAAAATCATTTTATTCTTCATTATCTATCTATCGCTTATCGCTTGTTCTTGCTTGATTTTGATACAGTTTTTGCTGCACGTGGTGCCGCCGCAGCGGGTGCCGCGGCTGGTTTCTTGCTGCGCTTCGGCGCGGCGGCCTTGGGGGCTGCCGCCTTGGGGGCTTCCTTGGCTGCAGGCTTGGCTTGCGCCTTGGCGCCATTGGATCGGCCGCCGGAACCCTTGCCGGGTTTGCCACCATTGTTGCCGCCAGTGTTGACGCTGGCCTTGATCTCGTGGCGCTGCTCGGTCGCGGGACCGGGCTTGACCATCGATTTCTTTTCGCCCTTGCGCTTGCCGCCAGCTTGCTTGGCTGGCGCATCTTCGCCCGCCAGTTCCGCATCGGTGACCAGACGCAGGTCGATCTTGCGCGTTTCCAGGTCGACACGCGCCACTTGCACCGTCAGACGGTCGGTCAGCTGGTAGCGCTTGCCCGTACGTTCGCCGCGCAATTCATGGCGCGCATCGTCATACTGGAAGTAGTCGGTGCCCAGCTCGGTGACGTGCACCAGGCCTTCGACAAACAGGGTGTCCAGTTGCACAAACACGCCGAAGGTGGTCACGCCGGTGATCGTGCCGGTGAACTCTTCGCCCAGCTTGTCCTGCATGAAGTAGCACTTCAGCCAGGCTTCCACGTCGCGCGATGCTTCGTCGGCGCGGCGCTCGTTGGCCGAGCAATGCACGCCCAGTGCGTCCCAGATCGTCAGATCCGTCTTCTTCGGCTTGCCGTCGGCCTTGTCCTTCGCCTGCTGCTTGCGCGTGGCGTTCGACACATTGGTGTTCAGCACAACCTTGTCGGACAGTTTCGGCTCGTATTTCTTGCCCTGCAAGATGGCCTTGATGGCGCGGTGCGTCAGCAGGTCGGGATAGCGGCGGATCGGGCTGGTGAAGTGGGCATACGCCTCGTACGCCAGGCCGAAGTGGCCGATATTGTCCGGGCTGTAGACGGCTTGCTGCATCGAGCGCAGCAGCATCGTTTGCAGCAGAGCCGCGTCGGGACGCTCCTTGATCTGCTGCATCAGGGTCTGGTAATCGGATGCCGATGGCGTGTCGCCGCCCGTCAGGTTCAGGCCAACCTGTTTCAGGAAAGTGCGCACTTGCGTGAGCTTTTCCTTGGTCGGGCTGGCGTGGATGCGGTAGGTGCCTGGGTGCTTGTTACGCAGCAACAGATCGGCCGCGCAGACGTTAGCCGCCAGCATGCACTCTTCGATGATCTTGTGCGCTTCGTTGCGCGTGCGGGGAATGATCTTTTCGATCTTGCCCACGCTATTGCAGACGATATACGTTTCCGTCGTCTCGAAATCGATGGCGCCCCGCTCCGTGCGCGCTTTCAGCAAGGCGCGGTAGACAGCTTCCAGATTTTGCAGGTGCGGCAGGATGTCCGCGCGGCGTGCCGCTTCGGGTCCCTTGGTGTTGCCCAGCACGGCAGCGACTTCGTCATACGTAAGGCGCGCGGCAGAGTGGATCACGGCCGGGTAGAACTGGTAAGCCTTCAGCTCGCCCTTGTCGCTGACGACGGCATCACAGACGAGGGTCAAACGGTCGACGGCCGGGTTCAGCGAGCACAGGCCGTTCGACAGCTTTTCCGGCAGCATCGGGATCACGCGGCGCGGGAAGTAGACGGACGTGCTGCGCTCGAGCGCGTCGATATCGAGCGCGTCGTTCGGTTTCACGTAATGGCTGACGTCGGCAATCGCCACGATCAGGCGGAAGCAGTTGGCGCGGCCGATCTTGACGGGCTCGCAATACACGGCATCGTCGAAATCGCGCGCGTCCTCGCCATCGATGGTCACCAAAGGCACGTCGCGCAGGTCGACACGGTCTTTCAGGTCGGCGGCGCGCACTTCGAACGGCAGCTTTTCAGCTTGCTTCAGGGCGGCGGCGGAAAAGATGTGCGGCACGTTGAATTTGCGCACGGCAATTTCGATTTCCATGCCGGGATCATCCAAAGCGCCCAGCACTTCGACGATCTTGCCGACCGGCTGCTTGAAGCGCATCGGTTGCTCGGTCAGCTCGACGCTGACGATCTGGCCGGCTTTCGCCTTGCCCACCGAACCGGTGACCAGAATGTCCTGGCCGATGCGCTGGTCTTCCGGCGCCACGACCCAGGTACCGTTTTCCTGGATCAGGCGGCCGATGACGTGGGTATTGGCGCGGTAGGTGACTTCGACGATCGTGCCTTCCGGGCGGCCGCGGCGGTCCGTGCCGACGATGCGGGCCATGACCTTGTCGCCATGCAGTACCTTCTGCATTTCTTTCTCAGGCAGGAACAGGTCGGCGCTGGCGTCATCGGGAATGACAAAGCCGAAGCCATCGCGGTGGCTGGTGACGCGACCGGCGACAAGCGCGCTCTGGTCGGCCAGGCTGAAAACACCGCTGGCGTCAGACTTGAGCTGGCCGTCGCGCTCCATCGCCTTCAGGCGACGGACCAGGACATCCATGGAATCGGCATGCACTTGCAGCGTTTTCCCGAGAGACTGCGGGTCGAGAGGCGCGTTGACGCTGCGGAATATGCCGAGAATGTCCTCCCGGCTGGGGATGGTGTGGGTATTTTGGCTCAAAAGTATTTCTATAGTTGTTATTGACAGTGATCAAACGGAAGACAAAGACCGATGACATCACCGTCAATATTGACACGGTGATGTCCGGTAGTGTACCGGAGGACGCCTTGGTTTGCCTAACGGACAGCGTAGCGGAAACCGAACAAGTGCCCCGCCGATGAAAAAAAGCAGAAAAGCTGCGCAATGCATTTGACTTCGGCAAATATTGCTCTATAATCTCGGTCTCTTGCAGTGACAAACCTTCACGGGAATGCAGTTGCAGGAAAGCGGTACAGGGTTGATGTGCAGTATGGAGCGAAAGCTCATCTGGCGCAAAACTCTTCAAGTCGCTATAATAGCAGAATTGTTGCTAAGTTATTTGACAACAAGTACTCGAGCAGCAATGTAGTAAGCAGTAAAGTAAGTAATAGCAGCATCAGTGCCCACGTGGCGGAATTGGTAGACGCGCATGGTTCAGGTCCATGTGCCTTCGGGTGTAGGGGTTCGAGTCCCTTCGTGGGCACCACCAGCAACGAGTTGTTTTCGTTGTAGTCCGCAGTACAGTAGTAAGTAGTGAGATATAGCAGTAAGCAACAAGCAGCATCAGTGCCCACGTGGCGGAATTGGTAGACGCGCATGGTTCAGGTCCATGTGCCTTCGGGTGTAGGGGTTCGAGTCCCTTCGTGGGCACCATTACCTAATTCGCAAAAAAGCCGCAAACTTTCACGAGTTTGCGGCTTTTTTCATTTCCGGATGCCGTGCTGCCACGGCATCCTCCCTCGCCTTACTTGGCCAGCGCCGCCTTGACGGCGTCAAGCAGGCTCGTCGTCGGACGGCCGATCAGCGCGCTCAATTGCTTGCCATTATCTTCCAGGCCGCCCTTGGCCGTGCCCGCATCGGAGTCGGCCAGCAGATCGGCAAAGCCTTCCGGCACGCCCACGCTCACCAGCGCCGCCTTGAAATCCGCCTGCGGCAAATCCTTGTACACAATCGCCTTGCCCGACTGGCGCGCCACCTCTGCAGCGTACTCGGCCAGGGTAAAGCCCTGGTCGCCAGCGAGTTCATAGATGGCTTGCGGTTTATCCGCTGTCAAGACGGCAGCGGCGGCCGCGGCGTAGTCGGCGCGCGCGGCCGACGAGAAACGCCCGTTTTGCGCCGCGCCCAGCACGACGCCATGCTCGAGCACGGGCGCCAGGTGTTCCGTATGGTTTTCCAGGTACCAGCCGTTGCGCAGGAAACTGTACGGCAGGCCGGACGCGCGGATGGCTGCTTCCGTGATCACGTGCTCGGCGGCCAGGCCCAGCGGCGACGTATCGGCGCGCAAGACGCTGGTATAGGCCAGCAGAGATACGCCGGCGCGCTTGGCCGCATCGATGACGTTCTGGTGCTGCTGCGCGCGCTGGCCCACTTCGCTCGACGAGATCAGCAGTATCTTCGTCGCGCCCTTGAATGCCGCGTCGAGGCTGGCGCCATCGTTGTAATCGGCCTGGCGCACTTGCACGCCCCGGGCGGCCAGGTCGGAGGCCTTGGCCGGGTTGCGCACGGCGGCAATGATGTTGGCTGCGGGGACGGACTTGAGCAGGCTGGCGATGACGTGCTGGCCCAGATTGCCTGTGGCGCCGGTGATGACGATCATGATTTCTCCTTGGTACGTGGGTGGTAAAACCCTATAATAGGACTATTACTTACTTATTGTAAGTACGTACCTTTTGGTAAGTATGATTGAAATCCACCTTAACAAGGCCAACTATCATGTCCACAGACACTCCCGGCGCCAGCCTGCGCGCCGCCCTCGCCCGGCAAACCCAGGACGCCCACCTGCTGGCGGCCACCTGCCCGTCGCGCGCCGTGCTCAGCCACCTGACCAGCCGCTGGGCCGTGCTGGTGCTGGTACTGCTGCTGAGCGGCACCCGGCGCTTCAGCGAACTGCGCCGCGAAGTGGGCGGCGTCAGCGAAAAAATGCTGGCGCAAACGCTGGAAGCGCTGGCCGGCGACGGCTTCGTGCTGCGCCAGGCGTATCTGGTGATACCGCCCAAGGTGGAATACAGCCTCACGCCGCTGGGACGCGAGGCGGCCGAACGCCTGGCCGTGCTGGTCGACTGGATCGAGGATAACTACCCGCGCATCGAACAGGCGCGCGCCGACCTGGCCACGGCGCCCGCAGCGCAAAATGCCGCGTAAACGAGACCCATCCGCATTGCCTTGAGTCATCAAGAATTATCGTTTACTCCTACTTGCCTTGATGTAATACTAGGCCCATGAAACGCGTAAGGGCGCGACACCATGAACCAGTTGATTTCTTCCATCACCGACCGGGCCAATGTGCTGCTGGTCAGCAATTCGCCAAACGATGTGCGCGAACTGCTGTATGTGCTGGACCGGCATAACCTGGGCACGGGACTGGCGGGCGATATCGACGAAGGCGTGGAACTGGCGGCCGGCGGCACGGACCTGATCCTGCTCGACGCGGCCCTGGCGGGCTCGAATATCGGCGCCACCTGCATGCGCCTGCGCAATGCGGGCGGACGCCACGGCGTGCCCCTGCTGCTGATGTCGGCCACGCCCAGCGCCGAGGAACAGGGCCGCAGCGTGGGCGCCGGCGCCTCCGACTACATCAAGATGCCCTTCAATGCGCGCGACGTGGCGGAAAAAATCCTCATGGAACTGGCGCTGCACAAGGCCGAGGCGCCCGCGCCGCGCGCCGCCACGCCGCCGCGCCCCCTGCATCCGCAAACGCTGGAAGTCAATTACCACTCGATCCTGGCCGGCTCGCCCGACGCCGTGCTGCTGTTCGATATCGACAACGGCCTGCTGATCGACGCCAACCACCTGGCCGAAGAATTGTTCGGCATGCCGCTGGCCGAGCTGTTGCAAGGCGGCATGGAACCGCTGTTCCCCCAGCATCAGAGCGATGGCCGCGCCTCGCCGCAGCTGCTGGAAGAAAAGATCCGCGATACCTTGCAAGGCAAGATCGTCGTCTTCCGCGCCAGCTGCTGCCACCGCGACAGCCGCCCGATCGCCTGCGAAATCCGGCTGATGCGCCTGTCCGTGCCGGGCCGCCAGCTCGTGCATGCGCGCATCATCGACTTGACCGAACGCAACCTCGCCGAAGCGATGCGCTCGGGCCAGAGCGCCCTGCTGGAAATGGTCGCCAAGGGCGCGCCCCTGATCCCGACCCTGAACCAGCTGCTGCTGTTAATCGAAGGCCAGTCGCGCGGCGTGCTCTGCTCCATCATGCTGCTCGACGACGACGGCATCCACATGCACAGCGCGGCCGGCCCCAGCCTGCCGCCCGAATACATGGCCCTGCTCGAAGGCGTGGCCATCGGCCCCGGCGTAGGCTCTTGCGGCACGGCCATGTCCCTGCGCGAACCGGTGGTGGTCAGCGACATCATGTGCGATCCGCTGTGGGCGCCCTACCGCGAACTGGCCGCGCCGTTCGGCTTGCGCGCCTGCTGGTCGCAGCCCATCTTCGGCCAGGATGGCACCGTGCTCGGCTCGTTCGCCATGTACTACCGCGAAGTGCGCAAGCCCGATGCGCGCGACCTGGAGCTGATCGACACGGCGACCGACCTGGCCGGCATCGCGATTGGCCGCATGCGCCACGAACGCGAGCTGCAGCGCCACCGCACCCACCTGGAAGAGCTGGTGGCCGAACGCACGGCGGCCCTGACGCAGGCCAAGGAACAATCGGAGCAAACGAACCGCGAATTGGCCTCCGCGCTGGAAAACCTGTCCATCACGCAGGAAGAACTGGTGCGCCGCGACAAGCTGGCCGCGCTCGGTGCGCTGGTAGCCGGCATCGCGCACGAACTCAATACGCCGATCGGCAACGGCCTGGTGGTGGCCACCACGATGGCCGAACGCACGCGCGAAATCCAGGCCAGCTTCCTCGATGGCTTGCGCCGTTCCGAACTGGGCGCCTACCTGACCCAGGCCAGCGAGGCGGACGCCATCATGCTGCGCAACCTGCAGCGCGCGGCCGACCTCGTCTCGAGCTTCAAGCAGATCGCCGTCGACCGCGCCAGTTCGCAGCGCCGCCATTTCCTGCTGCGCCAGTTCGTGGCCGAGCTGATGCTGCCCCTGTGCACGCAGCTCAAGGCCGCCGGCCTGAGCCTGACGCAGGACGTGCCCGAGGGCCTGGCCATGGACAGCTATCCGGGTCCGCTGGGCCAGGTGCTGAGCAACCTGCTGGAAAACTGCCTGCGCCACGCCTTCGAGGGCCGCAGCAGCGGCACCATTCATATCAGGGCGCGCGGCAGCGACGACGGCAAGACGATCACCATGTCCATCGCCGACACGGGCGTGGGCATCGCCGCCGACGATCTCGTGCACGTCTACGACCCTTTCTTCACGACCAAGCTCGGTTCCGGTGGCTCGGGCCTGGGCCTGCATGTGGCGCACAACATCATCACGGGCGTGCTGGGCGGCCATATCGACGCCACCAGCAGCACGGGCGACGCCAGCGGCACCACCTTCACCCTGCAACTGCCCGCCGTGGCGCCGCAATCGCCCGCGCCCTGAACGGCAAGCGCGCTACAATGCCCTCAAGCATTCTTTCGGAGCACCCATGAAATACCTGATCGCCACGGCCCTGCTGGCAGTGTGCGCCTGCGCAATGGCCGGACCTGCCCCCTGGTACAAATGGCGCAGCAAGATCGACGGCACGCTGTCGTGCGCCCAATCCACCTTGGGATTTGGCTGGGAACTGGCCTCGGGACCGTACAAAGATAGCCGTTGCGAAAAACCGGCGCTTGTTAAATAATGGGGCCATGACCACACGGGGGCACCGGCTTGATTGCAAGCGATGGCATTGCGGCGTCGAAAGAGTATGGAACGATAAGAACGTATCTATTCAAACCGAGGAGACCACATGTTTACGAATCCCGAACAATTCGCAACGGCCACCAAGGCCCTGTTTGAATTCCAGCTGATGACCTTCAACACCCTCACCTCGAAGGCCGTGCAAGGCGTGGAACAGGTGCTGGCATTGAACATGGCCACCGCCAAGTCCGGCATCGAGGATGGCATCGCCGCCGGCAAGGAAATCAGCCAGGCCAAGGATCCGAAGGCCGCCATGGCCGCCGCCGCTGCCCAGCTGCAACCGGGCGTGGCCGGCGCCAAAGCGTATAAACAGCAACTCGACGACATCATCAAGGAAATCCACACGGAATTCACCACGGCCGCAGAAGCCCACGTGGCCGAAGCGAAAAGCAATCTGAGCGCCCTGATCTACGACGTCACGAAAAACGTGCCGCCAGGCTCGGAAAACGCCGTCGCCATCGTCAAGGCCGCCATCGACAATGCCTTCCTCGGCTACGAGCAAGTGACCAAGGCCACGAAACAGGCCGTGAAGACCGTGGAAGAGCAAATCGCCAAAGCCAGCGCGCAAGTGGCGCAAGCAACGGAAAAGGCGACAAACGGCGCCACCGCCGCGGCTGAAAAGGCGGCGCCGGCCGCCAAGCCGAAAGCAGCGAAAAAGTAAGCCGTAGGTCGGATTAGCGCGGCAAGGCCGCGCGTAATCCGACAATAGTGTTGGCGCAGCAGGAATGTCGGGTTACGCGCGTAGCGCAAACCCGACCTACAATGAATTCACCGGCCGTATCCGGTACACGCACCGCCGCCCTCCCATACCCCCGAAATAGCCTGAGCCTAGCTGCAGAAATCCTGGCATGCCTTCGCTTCGACGGCGCCGTCCAGCTGGCGGCGCCAGGCCACCATGCGCCACGCGGCCCAGGCGGCGGACAAGGCGCCCGCGACGAGTATCAGCCGCGTATCGATCAGGGTCAGCACGGAGCCGCTGAGGGCGACGACGATGTTGGCGATGCAAAACGTCGTGGCCAGCAAACCCATCACGGCGCCCTGTCCATGCGCGCTGAAGCGCTCGGCGCACCAGCCCTGTATCACCGTGTTGTACAACGCATTCGGAATGCCGAACAGCACGATGGCGGCGATGCCCACCCAGATATTACCCAACGCCAAGATCCCTACGGCCAGCGCCACGCCGCACGCATACCAGCAGGCCCGCAGTAGCGGCGCATGGCGGCTGGGACCGCCCGCCAGCAAGGACGTGATGGTCATCGTGCCGCACAGGCCCACATTCACCCAGGCAATCTCCTGTGCATGGTAATTGGCCGTCTCGACCAGCCACAGCGGATAGAACTCATAAAAGCTGGCCACACCGCACGTAAATGCCAATTGCACGATGAACAGAGTGCGCAGCTCCTCATGGCGCAGCAAATTGAGCGAATGGCGGTCGCGCGCCACTTGCCACCACGACGTCGTCAATAGCGAGGGCGTTTCACGCTGCAAACCCACGGCCACCAGCACGCCGACGAGCATCAGGGCGGCGGCGGCGATCCAGAACGGTACCGTCACGCCCCAATGCAGGGTTGCGCCCGCCAGGATCGGGCCCACCAGCCAGCCCAGGTAAAACGCGCCGTTCAGCCACGACATGGCGCGCAGGCGCAGCGGCCCCGTCAGCTGGTCGGCCAGCATGGCGCGCGCCACGGCGCCGTTCCCTTCCAGCAAACCGGTGATGAACCGGGCCACGATGAACAGAGGATAGGACTGGATCACCAGCGCCCAGGCCGTGATGGCGTGGCCAATGGCGGCGCCCACGGCCGTGCGCATCAGCAAGGGACGGCGGCCATAGCGGTCCGACAAGGGGCCCAGCAAGGCCGAGCCGATCAGCAAGCCCAGCGGGTTGATGGTCAGGGCCAGGCCGAACAGCAATTTCGACGGCAAGCCCAGGAAATTGTTGAAGGCATTCGGCGCCTCGGCCGCGAACAGGGGCGGCAGGATCGGGTATGGCAGCGAAGCGCCGATGGTCGACAGCAGCGCCAGCAGGCAGGCGGCGGAAATCAGGATGATGTTTTTCATGCGGGTTCGGCGGATGTTAGTCTGGCAAGCATACGTGACCATGCCACATAAGCAAACTTAAATGTTTATTAATGATGTCCATCGTTGCTGCCGTGAAGCGTGCGAGGCACGGCCTCGGCTATCATGCCCACACGAATCACGTTGAACGGGGCAAACATGACACTGTCAGAAATTGAACAGCAGCACGGCTTCACCTATCCCGCATTGTATCGGCAGCTGGAGCGCGACGGCATGCTGGCCGTGGGCGAATACGGGCCCGACTGGTACAAGCTCGTCTATCCCACCTTGACGGACCGGCCCACCCTGCTGCTGCATGCGGACGATTTCGAATTGCTCAACATCGAAGCCGTCGCCGCGGAAGCGGAAACCTTGCTGGATACAGACGATTACCGGCAGATCGATCCCGCCTTCCAGTTCATCCCGTTTGCGCAAACGGGCGCGGGCGACCACTACTGCTTTTTCGCGTCAAGCGAGCAAGACGGCGAGATGCCCATCGTGCTGCTGTGGCATGACGAGAATGAAGCCCAGTACCTGGCAAAAAACCTGCAAGATTTCATGGTTCACATGTTGTTGAACAACATGGCCGACCAGGATACGTACAACGACGTCAGCGACGAGGCATTCAAGGAGCAACTGGCAAAAACCCTGGGCACGCACGCGCGCTACCTGACGGCGCGGCAAGCCGAAGTGTTGCACGCCTTGCTGGCCAGGGACATCATCGATTACGAGGTGGCGCTGCCGAAGGGACGCACGGAAACGCACAGGGGATTGCTGACCGATATCGAACTGGCCAGCCTGCGCGCAGAACTGATTCCCTGTGAAAAGTTCGACAGCTATTTTGCCTACAACACGGCTGACTGAACATAAAATCGCTGGGCAAGCGGCGGCTGAAGGTTTAAACTGTATATAAACACAGTAAAAACCATCACCTTGCATCTTGCCCTATTGCCATCCCCATGTTGAGAGTCCTGGAAAATCCCCTGTACTATCTGGATAATTTCCAGGACGTGCTGAGCTGGATCAGCGCGCGTTACGCCGATCTGCTGAGTCCAGAAGAAACGCAGTTCATTGCCGCCTTCGGCGCATTGCCGCAGCCCTCGCGCGCCCTGTTCGTGCGCCTCGTCATGCGCAAGGGGTGCCTGTTTCGCGCCAGCAAGCTCAATTACCCGGAAATCGGCGACACGCGCGCGGCCGCCCTGCCCTTGCTGGCCCTGGAATGGGTCGATGCCGATCCCGCCATTGCGCTCGATGAACTGTTCGACTTGCTGCTGAAAGCAGAAATCGCCCAGGCCTTCGGCCTCGCCGCACCGCTGAAGACAGCGCGCAAGGCCGAGCAGCTGGACGCCTTGCGCGAGCAGCATACGGAAAGTAAACCATTCTCAGCATGGCATCCGGCCTGCAACGACGTGCTGTACCGCATCGGCCTGCAAGTGCTGTGCGACCGCCTGCGGCTGATTTACTTTGGCAACTACCACCAGGACTGGTCGGAATTCGTGCTGTCCGACCTCGGCGTGTATCAATATGAAAAAGTGGAATTCTCGCCGCAATCGCGCGGTTTTCGCACGCGCCAGGATATCGAACACTATGAAGTGCTGCACCAGTGCCGTGAACGCTACAACGACAGCGCGCCGGCCGATGAGGTGCTGCAGGAACTGGCTGCGCTGCCCTTGTCCGTGGACAATACCTGGCTGGCCAGCCGGCGCGACAAGCTGCGCTTCCAGATCGCCCAGCACCTGGAAAAATGCCAGGACTGGCCGGCCGCCTACCGCGCCTACGCCGATTGCCGCTATCCGGGCGCGCGGGGCCGCGCCATCCGCGTGCTGGAAAAAGATGATCAGCCGCAAGCGGCCTATGAGCGCCTGACGATCGCCCTGGCCGCGCCGGAAAGCGAAGCGGAACAGCAATTGCTGCTGCGCATGGCGCCCCGTTTGCGGCGCAAGCTGGGCCATGCCAAACAGGCTGCCAACGCGGCCGCCGCCGTGGAACGCATCGACCTGCTGCTGCCCTATCCTGAGCAGGCGTGCTACGTGGAAGGCGTGGTGCAGCAGCATTTGATGCGGGACGATGCGCCCGTGTATTACGTGGAAAACACCCTGATCAACTCGCTGTTCGGCCTGCTGTGCTGGCCCGCCATCTTCAAGCCCATGCCGGGCGCCTTCTTCCACCCGTTCCACCGTGGCCCGGCCGACTTGCACAGCGCCGATTTTTACCAGCGCCGCAGCAAGGACTTTGCCGCCTGCCTGGCGCAGCTGGAAGACGGCAGCTACCACGCGGCCATCCGCGCCACGCTTGCCGCCAAGCACGGCATCGTTTCGCCTTTCGTCAGCTGGGAGGTGCTGGACGACGGCTTGCTGGACCTGGCGCTGGCCTGCATCCCGGCCGCGCACTTGAAAAAGGCGTTCGAGCGCATCTTGCTCGACATCAAAAGCAACCGCAGCGGCTTTCCCGACCTGATCCAGTTCTGGCCGGCCGAACAGCGCTACCGCATGATCGAAGTCAAGGGTCCGGGCGACCGCCTGCAAGACAACCAGCTGCGCTGGATCGCGTATTGCGCCGAGCACACGATGCCCGTCAGCGTGTGCTACCTGCAATGGCAGGTGGCCACATGAGCGGCATGAAGTACACGATCGCCGTGCGCGCCCTGTGCGAATTCACGGCCAAGGTAGGCGACCTGGACTTGCGTTTCACACCGTCCCCCACGGCGCAGGAAGGCATGGCCGGGCACGCCACCGTGACGAGCCGGCGCGACGACGATTACCAGCGTGAAATCAGCTTGTCCGGCGACTTCGGCCCCCTGCACGTGCGGGGCCGCGCCGATGGCTACGACCCGGCGCGGCGCCAGCTGGAAGAGATCAAGACGTATCGGGGCGAACTCGACACGATGCCCGCCAACCATCGCCAGCTGCACTGGGCGCAGGCGCGTATCTATGGCCACTTGCTGTGCCAGCAGCTGAACTTGCCCATGCTGCGCGTGGCACTCGTGTATTTCGATATCGTGAGCCAGAAGGAAACCGTCATGCACGAGGAGTGCACGGCCGAGGCGCTGCGTCTGTTCTTCGAACAGCATTGCGCCCTGTTTCTCGACTGGGCCGAGCAGGAAATGGCGCACCGCGCCAGCCGCGACGCGCAACTCACGGCCATGGCCTTTCCCCATGCGGACTTCCGCCCGGGCCAGCGCCAGCTGGCCGAAGCCATGTACAAGGCCAGCAGCCGCGGCTGCGGCTTGCTGGCGCAGGCGCCGACCGGCATCGGCAAGACAGTGGGCAGCCTGTTCCCCATGCTGAAAGCGACGGCCGCGCATGGCCTCGATAAACTGTTTTTCCTGGCCGCCAAGGTACCCGGCCGCCAGATGGCGCTCGACGCCTGTGCCATCCTCAAGGACAGCGCCCCGCTGCTGCCCTTGCGCGTGCTGGAACTGAGCGCCAAGACCAGCGCCTGCGAACATCAGGACAAAGCGTGTCACGGCGAATCGTGTCCGCTGGCCAAGGGTTTCTACGACCGCCTGCCACTGGCGCGCGAGGTGGCGCTGGCCAGCGGTTTGATCCTCGACAAGGAAGCCGTGCGCACCGTCGCCTTGCAGCAGGGTATCTGCCCCTACTACCTGGGCATGGAGCTGGCGCGCTGGAGCGACGTCGTCATCGGCGACTACAATTATTATTTCGACCTCAGCGCCATGCTGTACGGCATGACGTTGGCCCACGACTGGAAAGTCAACGTGCTGGTCGACGAGGCGCACAATATGGTGTCCCGCGCGCGCAGCATGTATACGGCCGAACTGGCGCAGATCGACCTCAAGATGCTGCGCAAGTTCGCGCCCGAAGGACTGAAAAAGCCGCTCGACCGCCTCTCGCGCCAGTGGACGGCTTTGCTGAAAGAACAGGATGGCGATTACCACATACATCCCGCCTTGCCCGAGAAATTCTTTGGCGCCCTGCAAGGCGTGGCCACGGCCATCGGCGACTACATGGCCGAACACGCCACCGCCCTGGACGAGGACTTGCAGCGCTTTTATTTCGACGTGCTGCTGATCAACCGCCTGGCGGAAAGTTTCGGCGAGCATTCACTGTTCGACGTCAGCAAAACAGAGACGGGCTCCACCGTCTGCATCCGCAACATCGTGCCGGCGCCGTTTCTCAAGGAACGCTTCGCGGCCAGTCACAGCACGGCCCTGTTTTCCGCCACCCTGAGTCCGTGGAATTACTATAGCGACACCCTGGGCATGCCGGAAAACACGGCCTGGGTCGACGTGGAGTCCCCATTCCAGGCGGAACAATTGTCCGTGCGCGTGGCCGACACGATTTCCACGCGCTACCAGCACCGCGCCGCGTCCTTGCTGCCCATCGCCCAGCTGATGGCACGCCAGTACGCGGAAACACCGGGCAACTACCTGGCCTTCTTCAGCAGCTTCGACTACATGGAAAAGACGGCCCACTTGTTCGCCCAGCATTACCCGGACGTGCCCCTGTGGCAACAGCCGCGCCGCATGGATGATACTGCCCGCGCGCAATTCCTCGGCCGCTTCGGCCTGGACACGCGCGGCATCGGCTTTGCCGTGCTCGGTGGCGCGTTCGGCGAAGGCATCGACTTGCCCGGCGCGCGCCTGATCGGCGCCTTCATCGCCACCCTGGGTTTGCCGCAGATCAATCCCGTCAACGAGCAGATCCGCCAGCGCATGGGCGACATCTTCGGCGCCGGCTACGACTACACGTATCTGTATCCGGGCATGCAGAAGGTGGTGCAGGCCGCAGGCAGGGTGATCCGCACGCAGTCGGACAAGGGCGTCGTCTATCTGATCGACGACCGTTTTTCGCGCCCGGAAATCCGCCAGCTGCTACCCACGTGGTGGGATGTGCAGCTAGCCAACCAGTAACTTCAGCTTCTGGTAGCCCGCCTTGCTCACGGGAATGCGCGTGTCATCGCGCAGGATGGCCACGTGGCTGTCTTTCGTTGCCGCCTCGATGCGGCTAATGCCGTCGATATTGAGCAGATATGATCTGTGCACGCGCAGGAATTTGGCGGGATCGAGCTGGGTTTCCAGTTCTGCTAAGGTCTGGCTTTTCAGGTAGGACTTGCCTTCGGAACGGATGCTGATGTAATCGTCCTGCGCCTCGATGTAGTCGATGCGCGCGCTGGCGATGACGTGGACCTTGGCGCCGTCGCGGATCAGCACGCGGTCCAAAGGCGCGGCACGCGTAGCCGCTTCGCGCGCCAGCGTTTGCACAGCAGTGGACGCGGTGGGCGTGCTGCGGTTGGCGCGCACATGGGCCAGCGCCTGGTCGAAGCGCTGTTCGCTGAACGGTTTCAACAGATAGTCGAGCGCATGGCATTCGAACGCTTTCAAGGCGTACTGGTCGTAGGCCGTGACAAAGATCAAACGCGTCTTCGCGCCAATCAATTCCGCCACTTCAAAGCCGTCCAGGCGCGGCATCTGGATGTCGAGGAACACCAGTTCCGGTTCCAGTTCCGCGATGGCCTTGACGGCGTCAAAGCCGTTGGCGCACTCGGCGATGATCTCGATATCGTCGTGGCGCGCCAGGTATTCGCGCAGCACGCTGCGCGCCAGCAATTCGTCATCGACGATGGCCACCCGCATTCTTGCCTGCATCATGCTTCCTCCGTGTCGCCGGTCTGTGCCGGCATCGATAGTGTCACTTCAAACGTCGCGCCGCGCCGCGCCCAGTGCACGCCCGCTTCGTGGCCATACGCGCCTGCCAGGCGCTGGCGCACATTTTCCAGGCCCACGCCATTGCCGCGCGCCGGCCCCTGATCCGCATCGACCGGATTGCGCACGGCAATCTGCAGCAGGCTGCCCGCGCGCCGCACTTCGATGGCGATCAGGCCGCCTTCCGTCAAACCGCAGATACCATGCTTGACGGCATTTTCCACGAGCGGCTGTATCAGCATGGGCGGCAACAGACACGCCAGCGCGGCAGTGTCGATGCTTTCCGCCACCTGCAGGCGCGCGCCGAAACGCACTTGTTCGATGGCGAGAAAGTGGCGGATCAGCACGAGTTCCTCTTGCACGGTGATGTGCTTGTGCGCTTCCAGGCTCAGGCTCTGGCGAAAGAAACTGGCCAGTTGCACCGTCATCTGGCGCGCGCCCGTCGCATCGATAGACGTCAGGGCGCTGATGGAGTTCAGACTGTTGAACAGGAAATGCGGATCGATCTGCGTGCGCAGCATGCGCAGTTGCGCTTCCTGCGCCATCAGCTGCGCTTCCAGGCCTCGCTGCTCGGCCATCCTGGCACGCACGAATTCGAGCAGCAGGTAATGGACGGCGGCAGCCAGGCAATACAGCAGCGCCCCCAGGCCGAAGAACAGGGCCAGCAGCGATGGCGTCAGGTTCACGCCCAGCCAGTGCTGCTCCATCAACAGGCTGACGCTGTTCAAAAATTGCAGCAGGGTCGCCCACAGCAAGCCCGCGAACAGGGCCGCCACGCCCATCACGCTGGCAATGGCGAGCGGATGGCGGGCGTGCAAGGGATAGGCGCGGCACAAATAAAACGCGGAAAACCCCGAGCCGATCGCATACACGAGCGTGGCAGGCACCACCAACAGCATCGCATTGAGCCAGGGCGCGTGCGCCACCCTGGCCAGGATGGAGGCCAGGGCCAGGCCCAGCGCGATGCAGACCAGGAACACCACCACGGCGCCGCGCCGCTTCGACAAGGGTCCGGACATGCGCGCCTAGTTGCGGATTTCCAGGCCGCCCATGATGGCGTAGCCCGTCACGTACAAACGCTTGTTCTGGTTCGGCGGCACGATGGTCTTTTCTTCGAAGCCGCCAAGGATCGGCGTGCCCTGCAGGACCACGCTCCAGTCGGGCGGGATCTTGATGGTGACGCCGCCGCACAGGGCAAATACGTTGAGCACGGCTTCGCCTTCGATCGATGCCTGGCGCAAGTCGATTTCGCAGCCGGCCATGATGACGTTGATATCGCCGCCCCTGAAGCGCTGCGACGACACGCGCCGCACATAGCCGCCCAGGATGGCCGTCACTTCGATGATGCTGTCGTCGTCCGCCTGGGCGCCGGTACCGGGCGCCGCAGTGGCACCAGCGACTTCCTTGTCGAGCGATACGGCGCCATTCCTGGCCTGGCCGAATGCATCAGGCGCGGCGCTGGCATCGGGCGGCGCGGCAAAGTGACGGCGGCGCTGCCGCTGCCGCCCGCCGGGCAGGGATTTCGACACGACGGCCACGCCGGCGGCAATGATGAGCAGCGGCCACAGCATGCTCCAGTTGATATAGAACAAGCCCATGGCTTTCAAGGTCCAGCTCAGGCCCAGCAAGACCATCACGCCGCCGACGATGTAGCCGGAGCGGGAATGGCTTTGCGATATTTTCAGCAAGCCGAAAATGATGAGGATGGTGGGCCAGAAGCGGAAGGTATAGCGCACATTGATGAAGCCGAGGTTATCGAGCAGGAACAGCAGCCCCAGGCCGATGACGATGACGCCCAGCACGATCTGCGATGGCGAGTGCAGCGGCGGTCTATTTTTCATGCTCGGACTCCCGGTAGGCAATAAAATGTTTGTTCAGCAGCGGTTCGAGCACGAGGCCCACGCCCCAGGCGATCAGCAAGGCGGGCCAGCTATTGTAGAAATTCAAGTTCCACAGTTCTTCATACGACACATACCACCAGGCGGCGAAGAAGATCAGCCACAGGCCGCTCAGCACCTGCTTGGCGGACACGGGCGTGAGCAGCTTGTTGAGGCCGAAGACGGCCAGTATCACCGGCCAATAATGCCATAGTGCATAGTAGTCATGGAGATAGATCACATCGAGCCGGTCCAGCAGGATGATGGCGCCGATGGCGATCAGCAGCACGCCCCACAGCAGCTGGGTACGGCGGTAATACGCTGGTTCAGGTTTCACGGTCACCCCTTGAAGTTGGTTGATCGTAAAGATACGCGGATTTCGGGCGCGCGAAAACAGCGCTTCGGCGAATGGCGGACAGGTGGCGGTGAATGGCGCAACGGCAGAAACAACAGCCAAAAACAGGCAAAAAAAAGACCGGCTAGGCCGGCCTTGAAGGGGTTCGCAGCACACACCGCGACCTGGAGTTGCAGTGCACAGCCGCAGAGCGCAAACGGCGCCGGCGGCGGAAATCTGGTGCCGATCCTTGAGGCGACCGGCTGACCTGCTGGAAGATCGAACATGCCGCCAACTTCACGGCAGTGCGTCTCAACCAAGCAAAGCAATCATACTCCCGATCGCAAAACAGCACCGTTCGCTAGCGCACACTGGTGCGGTTTTGCTGAGCTGCATCAACCGGCGGTGGCGTGCGGCGGATTGAGCATATCGTTCTCGATCCATGCCAGCACGGACGGCCCCTGCGGCTGCCAGCCCAGCAGCTTGCGTGCCCGCTCGCCGCGCACGCGGCTGTTGGAACCGAGGCCGTAGGAAGCCATCTCGTAGCCCCATTCGGCAATGGCTTCCGGCAATGGCCAGTCCTGTGCGGGACCCAGGTCCAGTGCGGTGGCAATGGCGGCCGTCATGTCGCGGAAAACCGCTTCGCCCGATTCGACGAAGTAAAACGTGCCGGCGGGCGACTTATCCAGCGCCAGCAGATACAGGCTGACGACGTCGTCGATGTGCACGTTGGACCAAACATTGCGGCCCGGCCCCACGTGGCGCACGATGCCGCTCTTGCGCGCCTGTTTCAACAAGCGGGGCAATTGCACGCTGTCGCGCGGCAAGGCGCCGTGGCCGTAGATCAGGGTGTTGCACAGCACGCTAGCGCGCACGCCCTGGCTTGCGCTGGCCAGCACCAGGTCATCGATGGCGACCCGGGCCGCCTTGTCGGCCGTCGGTGCCGGCAGCTTGTCTTCAAAATAAATCTGTTCCGTGCCCTCGCCGCCCGACGCGTCGCCCACGATGGACGAGCCACTGGTGTGGAGGAAAGGTTTGTTGGTGCCGGCCAGCGCTTCAAGGATGGCTTCGACGGCGCCCCGGTGGTCGCTGCTGGCCGCATTGATGACGGCGTCCGCCGCCTTCGCCTGCTCGATGATGAGCTCGCGGTCGTTCAAATCGCCGTGTACGCCCAACACGCCGATGGTGGCCAGCTCGGCCACCTGCTCCGGTTTGCGCACGAGCCCCGTCACCTGATGGCCGGCCCGCACGAGGCCTGACGCGATGGAACTGCCGATAAATCCCGCTGCGCCCGTCACAAATATCTTCATTGTTTGCTCCTGTCTGGTTAGATTGCTGTCAATCACACCAGTCCAGTATGCCCGCTTTCGTCTTTCGCAAAAAGCGGCCACACAGCAAAAGATCTATGACTTCGGCGCAACAATCTTCTGCTTGAGCTGCAGGACGGCGATGTAGCGGCTACGGTAGGCGGGGTCTTCCGGCGTGAGCAAGGTCAGCCTGTCGCGCGCGCGCGTGGCGGCCACATAGAAACGGTTCTCTTCTTCCAGCGGGTCGGTCTTGCTGCGCGGGAATTCATCGACTGCCAGGTAGGGCAAGATCACGTGGTTGTATTCGAGGCCCTTGATCTGGTCGATGCAGGCGATGAGCAGTTTGGCCTTGCCAGTCGAGACCGTCACCGCTTCTTCCATCTCGCCCAGCCAGCCCGCAAAGCCGCCCAGCGCCACGCCCGCTTCGCTGCACACGGCGATAAAACCGTGCAGGGAGCGGGCCACGACCCGCGCCTGGGCTGGGTCGACGTAGATGCGGCGCGCCGTCTGTTCCAGCTGCATCAGACCAAAGATGTGCCGCAGCGCGTCGCCCGCCAGGGCATCGGAAGGCAGCGCGCGCAGGTAATCGACGGCGGCCAGGGTCAGCGCCGCCTTGTCCTGGTTCTGCGATTTGGCCAGCTGGTTCGTCAAGAAGCCTTCCAGCAAGTCCGGATAGTTGGCCACGTCAGCCTTGGCTTGCTGCAGTTCCGCGCGCGTAAAAGGGATTTCCGCGAACGCCACCAGGGCTTCGAGGATCTCGCCGCGGCGCGGGCCACTCCTGATCGCGTGCAAATCCTTGCGGGCGATGGCAACCATGCCGCGCAGCATCAGCACTTCCAGGCTCAGCAGATAACTGTTCATGTCCACCAGGCCATAAGCGATACCGCTCTGGAACAGCGCCGTTTCCACGCGGATGGCCTGGTCGCGGTCGCGCAGCAAGATGGCCGTCGTGCCCGCATGCGCGTGTTCAAGCGCGGCGATCAGCTGGGCGCTGCATGCCTGCGGCTGCGCGTGGTCGTACTCGAGCAGCTCGATGTGGGTGGCACGCGTGAGAGCCGACACGCTGGCCTTGTTTTTCAACACGCCCACGGCCTGCGCCAGCTGCGGGCCGTAGCGGTAGGATGCCGTCAGCGGCAAGCGCTGCAAGGTGGGGAATTCCTGCTCGAAGCGCTGGCGCAGGAAGCGGTGGTCGGCGCCCGACCACGTGTAGATCACTTGATCCTTGTCGCCGGCGCCGCAGAAAAACGCGTTGCCGCGGCGTATCAGCATGGTCAGCAGGCGGAACGATGCTTCATTCAAATCGTGCAATTCATCTGCCACGATGATCTGGAAGGCCGGCAATTGCTGGCGCAGCGGCTCGTCGCCATCGAGCATGCGCACGAGGTCGTAGGTGGCATCGAACGGCGCGCGGAACTGGATATCGCCCGTGTCGGCGCCGCGCAAGCCTTCGTATTCGCGCAGCCACAGATAATGCGTGCGCGACATGCCCAGCATTTCCAGGTTGTCGTCCAGGGAATTGCTTTCGAAGTCAGGATTCTGGAAATCGAGGCGCGCCTTGGTGCGCAGCTGCAATTTCAAAAACTCGGCAATCGCCCCGTTCGTCGTGTTGATTTCCAGCGGATAGCGGTGAGCATACTTTTCCGACACGACTTCCAGCGCTTCCCAGGCCACCGGGCGCAGCTCTTCATCACTGCGCATGGCTGCCACCTGCATGTTTTCCATCTGCAGCAGCACCTTGGCGGCAAAGGCGTCGAAGGTGTCGATGGTCAGGCGCTTGACGACACCGAGCGGCACGCCCACTTCCAGCAGGCGCTGGCGCAGGGCCACGCGCGCCGCTTCCGTGAAGACGAGGGCCAGCATGCGTTCGGGCGCGCGGCCCCGGTGCAAGGCTTCGGCCAGACGCAGGGCCAGGGTCGTCGTCTTGGCCGCGCCGGCATTGGCGTCGATCAAGACCACTTTCTTTTGCGCCGTCTGGATGGCCACCTGTTCCGGCGTGGGCGTGATGCGTTTGGGAATGAACTGCGGGGCGTTATCTGTACTCAAAAGAATTCCTGAAATGGTTGCTACTCTCTGCGCCGTTACCAGGCGCAAGTGCGCAGGCCGGCAAAGACGTCGCCCCGTTCGGGCGCATGGAAGGCGCGCATGCGGGGCGAATGCAGGCGTGGCGGCGTGGCGAAGGCGGCGCCGCGCAGCACCTGGTGCTGCATGAAATACGGCGCCGAATATTCGCGCCAGGCATCGACCGCAAAGCCCGGATACGGTTCGAACGGCGTCGCCGTCCACTCCCACACCTGGCCCCAGTGGAAGCGCGGATGGGCGGACAGCGCAGCATACTCCCATTCCGCCTCGGTCGCCAGGCGGCGCCCCGCCCAGGCGCAGTAGGCCTGCGCTTCATACAGATTGATGTGGCGCACGGCTTCATTCGGCGGCAAGGTCGTGCGCTGGCCGAAACGCATGGTGCGCCACTGTGTTGCTTCGCGCAGCCAGTACAGGGGCGACGAGCGCTCCTGCTGCATCAGCCAGGCGCTGCCGGCCGCACTCCAGAACTGGCGGTTCTGGTAGCCGCCGTCGGCGACAAAATCGGCAAACTGGGCGTTCGATACGGCGCAGGCATCGATGGAAAATGGCGGCACGTAGCAGGCATAAGGCGGCGATTCATTGTCGAAGGCAAACCCGGCCCCACGCGGCGAGCCCAGTTCAATGGTGCCACCTGGAAAAGCGATCTCGCCCGCCCCCGGCGGCAAAGCCGGGCTGGCCGCCAGCGATTCCGGCGCTTCCAGGCCCAGCCATTGCAAACCGGCCAGCATTTCCTCGCCACACAAGTCTTCATGCGCCAAGGCCAGCCGGTACGGCGCCAGGGCGCTGTCGACATTGGCTTCGCGCGACAGTTTATCGAGCACCCGGTCGAGCACTTCACGGCAATACGTCTTCACGGCGCCCGGGCTGGGCAGTTCCAGCTTCCAGCGCACGCGGTGCTCCACCATATTGGCATCAAACAAATCGTCGCCGCGGGTCAGCAGCGAGTTATAAATGGCGTCGGCCGGATGGCTGGAAGCGGCTTCGCGCAGGATGAACCACTCGGCAAACCAGGCGATGTGCGCAAGTTGCCACAAGGGCGGATTGAGGCGCGGATGACGGGGCATGCCTGCCACCACGTCCAGGCCGGCAGTAACGTAACAGTCGAACAGCGATAAAGTAGCATGGCGCGCAGCCTGCAGCGACTGGGCCAGTTGTTGCGCGCCGGCGTGGCGAAAAGAGGCGTTGATTAAAGTCATGGCCTGATTGTAACGACTTATGCCAATCTTGCACCAGTCGCCGGGGAAACAAGGGGGAAACTGGTCCCCCTGCGGCCTACTTGACCAGCAATTCGCCCTGCAGCGGCGTGACGACGGACTTGGGCATGCTGACGATAAAGCTGCTGCCCTTGTCGGCCACGGACTGGATGGCCAGCGTACCGCCATGGCGCAGCAGCACGTGCTTGACGATGGCCAGGCCCAGGCCCGTGCCCTGGGTTTCACGCGAACGGCTCTTGTCGACGCGGTAGAAACGTTCCGTCAGGCGCGAAATATGTTCCTGGCTGATGCCGATGCCCGTATCTTGCGCGATGAATTGCGGTCCGGCCGGGCCATCCTGCCAGCGCAAGGTGATGGTGCCGCCCGCTGGCGTGTAGCGCACGGCGTTCGACGCCAGGTTGCCGAAGGCGCTGTACAGCTCGTCATAGCTGCCCAGCACGTCGGGGCCGTCGCATTCCATGGTCACCTCATGCTTGCCGGCTGACAAGCCCTTGGCGTCGCGCAAGACTTGCTGCATGAGCTTTTTGATATCCACGGGCTCGGGGCGCAGTGGATAATCGACCGATTCCAGGCGCGACAGGGTCAGCATGTCCTCGATCAGATGCTGCATGCGGTGGCCCTGCTCCGTCATCAGCTTGAGGTGGGAGGCGCGCGTGGTGGCGTCCAGATCCAGCTCGGCGGAAGCGATTTCCAGGAAGCCGACGATGACAGTGAGCGGCGTGCGCAATTCGTGCGAGGCGTTGGCGATGAAGTCGCGGCGCATCATTTCGATGCGTTCCGTCTCCGTCACATCGTGCGTGACGAGGATCTGGCGGCGGTTCTCGAATGGAATGATTTGCACGATCAGCTTGCGGTTGCGGAAGGTGATCGTCAGCGGCTGGTCGTAGCGGCCCAGGATGATGTAATCCATGAACTCGGGGCTGCGGATCAGGTTGGTCACGCGCATGCCCTTGTCGCGCTCGTGCGTGAGACCCAGGTGTTTCTCGGCGGCCGGATTGCACCATTCGAGGAAGAGCACGTCGTCCATGATGACGACGCCGTCGGGCAGCAGATGCATGGCCTGGCGGAAACGCGCCAGCCATTCCGTCAACTCGGCCTGGTTCTTCTCGTCGTCGCGGCGCATGCGGTACAGGCGCGCGAAAATGCTGGTCCAGGCGCCCCAGCCGTCGGGCAGCTTGGCGCTTTGCGGATTGTCCAGCCAATTACTCAGCTGGAACAGATACGACAGCTGCACGAACACCATCATGGCCATCAGCACGAAGGCGATGCCCAGCGCATACGTGGCGCCAAACAGATACCAGACGACGGCCACGCCCAGCAGCGCCAGCACCATGCGCAAGGCGGCTGGTACCCAGAACAGCAATTTCGGATTCATAGAGTCAAGCTTTACTTTTCAGACAACATGTAGCCGACGCTGCGCACCGTCTTGATCAGACTTTCCGCCTCTTTCAAGGCTTTGCGCAAGCGCAATACGTGGACATCGACCGTGCGTTCCTCGATCACCACATGGTCGCCCCACACCTTGTCGAGCAGCTGGCTGCGCGAAAACACGCGCTCCGGATGGGCCAGCAGGAATTTCAGCAACTTGTATTCGGCGTGGCCGATATCGATCTTCTGTTCATCCATCATCACCGTGCAGCTGACGGGGTCCAGGGCTACGTTGCCAGCGCGCATGGGCGCCTGCGCGTGTTCCGGACTCTTGCGTCGCAGCAAAGCCTTGGCGCGGGCCAGCAGTTCGCGCGGCGAGAACGGCTTGGTGACGTAATCGTCGGCCCCGCTGTTCAGGCCGGCCAGCTTGTCTTCTTCCATGCTCTTGGCGGTGAGCATGATGACGGGGATGGCGGCGAAATTGCGGTCGGCGCGGATGCGCGACAGCAGGCGCAAGCCTGTTTGATCCGGCAACATCCAGTCCAGCAGGATCAGGTGCGGCGTACGGTGCTGGATGAATTCCCAGGCATCGGCGACGTTTTGTACGGAACAGCAATTCCAGCCGGATTCGCGCAGCGAATAGGTCACCAGTTCAACGATGGCCGGCTCATCTTCAACAATCAATACCGTGGTTTTATCAGATGCCATAAAGCTTACTCAGGGAGCTCCTCGGAAATGGCGGGAGCAGCCACCTTGGTGTGGCGGATGTCCTTGCCTTCAACCACGTAAATCACGTATTCGGCGATGTTTTTCGCATGGTCGCCGATCCGTTCGATGGCCTTGGCCACCCACAGGGTGTCGAGCGCCGCCGAAATCGTACGCGGGTCTTCCATCATAAAGGTAATCAGGTTGCGCATGATAGACCGAAACTCATGGTCGATGATGGCATCTTGTGCAATTAATTGTAATGCTTGTTTGCCATCGTTGCGCGCGAATGCGTCGAGCGCGTCGTGCAGCATGTCGGTGGCCGTGTTGGCAATGCCGCGCACCATCTCGTAGTGATTGACGACGCCGTTGCCGCGCTTGTGCAGATTCTTCGCCACGCGGGCGATTTTCGTCGCCTCGTCGCCTACGCGCTCGAGGTCCGTGATCACCTTGATGGTGGCCATGATGGTGCGCAAGTCGTTGGCGGCCGGCTGGCGGCGCACGATCAAGTGGCTGCAGGCGTCGTCGAGCGACACTTCGAGCTGGTTGACGACGTCGTCTTCGCGCATCACGCGGTCGGCGCGCTCGGCATTGCCGATGCGGAAACACGTCATCGCGTCGAGGAACTGGGTTTCAACGATGCCGCCCATCAGGAGCACTTTCGAGCGGATCGCTTCGAGTTCGTTGTCGTATTGCTTGGATGAATGTTCGCCTATCATGCTGTCTCTCCGTATTCAGTTGTTGTGTATGCGCGGGGCGGATCAGCCGAAGCGGCCCGTGATGTAATCCTGCGTTTCCTTGCGGGCCGGATTCATGAAGATCTGGTCCGTTTCGCCGAATTCCACCAGCTCGCCCAAATACATATAGGCCGTATAGTCGGAGCAGCGCGCCGCCTGTTGCATATTGTGCGTCACGATGGCGATCGTGTAATCCTGTTTCAGTTCGCTGATCAGTTCTTCCACTTTCGAGGTCGAGATCGGGTCCAGCGCCGAGGTCGGCTCATCGAGCAGCAAGACGTCAGGCTTGACGGCCACGCCGCGCGCGATGCACAAGCGCTGCTGCTGGCCGCCCGACAGCGACAGGCCGCTTTTCGTCAGCTTGTCCTTGACTTCGCCCCACAGCGCGGCCTTTTTCAGAGCCCACTCGACGCGCTCGTCCATCTCGCCCTTCGACAGGTCTTCATACAGGCGCACGCCGAAGGCGATGTTGTCGTAGACGGACATGGGGAACGGCGTCGGCTTCTGAAACACCATGCCGACCTTGGCGCGCAGCATGTTGACGTCCTGGTCCGCATCGAGCACGTTGCGGCCGCGGTACAGGATCGAGCCTTCCGCGCGCTGGCCCGGGTACAGGTCGTACATACGGTTCAGGGTACGCAGCAGGGTCGACTTGCCGCAACCGGACGGGCCGATGAAGGCCGTGACCTTCTTCTCGTGGATGTCCAGGTTGACGTTATGCAAGCTTTGCGTTTTGCCGTAAAAAAAGTTCAGGCCCGAAATCTCGATGGTTTTTTTCTTTGGTGCCAGGTCTTGTGCTGGATTCATTTGCGTATTCATATGGGTTCGCTTCGCTCGGTATCTGTTTAATTAGGGACTTTTTGGCTGAACACGGTGCGCGACAGGATATTCAAGGCCAGCACGCTGAAGGTGATCAGCAGTGCACCGCCCCAGGCCAGCGAGCGCCAGTTGTCGTACGGGCTCATCGCAAACGATGCGATGACGGACGGCAAGTTGGCCATCGGTGCATTCATGTTGAAGCTTTGGAACTGGTTATTCAGGGCCGTGAACAGCAGCGGCGCCGTTTCGCCGGCGATGCGGGCCAATGCCAGCAGTACGCCGGTGATCACGCCAGCCTTGACGGCGCGCAAGCGCACGAGGGTGGCGACTTTCCAGCGCGGCGCGCCGAGGGCAAACGCGGCTTCCAGCAGGCTGTTCGGCACCAGACGCAGCATATTGTCCGTCGTGCGCACAACCACGGGTACGGCGATCAGCGACAGCGCGATGGCGCCCGCGTAACCGGAGAAGTGTTTGACATGGGCCACGTACAGCGCATACACGAACAGACCGATGACGATCGATGGCGCCGACAGCATGATGTCCGTCACAAAACGCGTCACTTGCGCCAGCTTGTTTTCTTCGCCGTATTCGGCCAGGTAGATGCCGGCCAGGATGCCGATCGGGGTGCTGACGACAGTCGCCAGGCCCACCATCAGGGCGCTGCCGACGATGGCATTGATCAAGCCGCCGCCTTCGCTGCCGGGAGCCGGCGTCGTTTGCGTGAACAGGTCGATGGACAGTGCGCCGAAACCCTTGATCACCAGGGTGAACAGAATCCACACGAGCACGGCCAGGCCCAGGGCCATGGCGGCCACCGACAGGGCGATGCCGACACGGTGCATCAGCAAACGCTTGCGGTAGACGGGGTTCATGGCCGGCTTGGCCGGAACGTCGAGAGTGCTTACTTGGCTCATTTCGTGCCTTCCTTGCGGGACATGCCAGCCAGCATCAGCTTGGCGGCGGATAAGACGATAAAGGTGATGACGAACAGGATCAGGGCCAGCGAGAACAGCGAGGATACGTGCAGCGCCGATTGCGCTTCGCCGAATTCGTTCGCCAGCAAGGAGGTGATGCTGTTACCGGCGGCAAACAGCGACCACGACAGTTTATTCGCATTACCGATGACGAAGGTCACGGCCATGGTCTCGCCCAGCGCGCGGCCCAGGCCCAGCATGACGCCGCCGACGACCCCGGTCTTGGTGTATGGCAAGACAATCTTGCGCACCACTTCCCAGCGCGTGCAGCCCAGGCCGTATGCGGATTCCTTCAGCACGGCAGGAACGATCTCGAACACGTCGCGCATCACGGAAGCGATGAAGGGGATGATCATGATGGCCAGCACCAGGCCGGCCGTCAGCAAGCCGATGCCCATCATGGGGCCGCTGAACAGCTGGCCGATGACGGGCACGTTGCCGAGAGTAGCTTTCAGGATGGGCTGGACGTGGTCGGCAAACAGGGGCGCGAACACGAACAGGCCCCAGATGCCGTAGATGATCGATGGCACGCCGGCCAGCAGCTCGACAGCCGTGCCCAGCGGGCGGCGCAGCCAGGCCGGGCAGATTTCCGTGAGGAACAGGGCGATGCCGAAGCTGACGGGAAAGGCGATCAGCAAGGCGATGATCGACGTCACCAGGGTGCCAATGATGGGGATCAGGGCGCCGTACTGGTCATTGACGGGGTCCCATTCCGCGGACACGATGAAATGCAGGCCGAAGGTCTTGAAGGCCGGTATCGATTCCATGATCAGCGAAATGATGATGCCGACCAGGACGATCAGCACCGACAGGGCGAACAGCATCGTCACCTTGTGGAACATGAAATCCTGGAAGCGCTGCTTGCGCATGGTGGAAAGCATTTGCGCGTGACTGATGGAATCGGTCATGGTGCCGCCTGGCATGGGGATCGTGGAGGAGGTAGATTGTGCGCTCATAGTGTGCCATATGGGTGGTACTGCAGGTACTGCTATTTTTATCGTGCTCTTTTAGCCGGGAACGCCTGCAAGGGCTTGCGGGCGGTCCTGGCTAACTCCCTGCCCCGCCGTGCTGCTGGCGGGCCAAGGATGTCAGGTGCTTACATGGTCAAGCTATCGAATCAATAGATGGCTTTGCCCGATGCATCTTTCAGATTGGCTTTCCACGATTCCTGCACCAGTTTCACGACCGATGCCGGCATAGGCACGTAGTCCAGTTCAACGGCAGCGGCGCCACCGTTTTTGTAGGCCCAGTCGAAGAATTTCAGGACTTCTTTGGCCTTGGCTGCGTCAGCCTGGACTTTGTGCATCAGGATGAACGACACGCCGGTGATAGGCCAGCTGTTCTTGCCAGCCTGGTCGGTCAGGACCACGCCGAAGCCTGGGGTTTGCGTCCAAGGTGCCGAAGCGGCTGCTGCCTTGAAGTTTTCGTCGTCAGGTTGCAGGAAGTTGCCGTCCTTGTTTTGCAGCTGGGTGTGCGACATCTTGTTTTTCTTGGCGTAAGCCCACTCGACGTAGCCGATCGAACCCTTGATACGCTGCACGTTGGCGGCGACGCCTTCGTTACCCTTGCCGCCCACGCCCACGGCCCATTTCACAGCCGAGCCAGCGCCGATTTTCGATTTGAATTCCGGGTTGGTTTTCGACAGGAAGTCGGTGAACAGGAACGAGGTGCCCGAACCGTCGGCGCGGTGCACCACGGTGATTTCCGAGTCAGGCAGCTTGACGCCACTGTTCAGTGCGGCGATTTCAGGCGCGCTCCACTTGGTGATCTTGCCCAGGTAGATGTCGGCAACGACTTTACCCGTCATTTTCAGCTGGCCTGGGGCCACGCCGTCCAGGTTGACGATGGTGACCACGCCGCCCATGATGGCCGGGAACTGCATCAGGCCCGCTTCTTCCAGCTCTTCCGCCTTCAAAGGCATGTCCGAAGCGCCGAATTCAACAGTCTTGGCCTTGATTTGCTTGATGCCAGCGCCGGAACCGACGGACTGGTAGTTCAGGCCATTGCCCGTGTTGGCTTTGTACGTCTCGGCCCATTTGGCGTAGATCGGGTACGGGAAGGTTGCACCAGCACCTGTCATATCTGCCGCCATGACGGAAGCGGAAGAAAATGCCATCGCTGCCGAAGCACCCACGACGATAAATTTGAACATTTGCTTCATTTGCATATCAAGTCCTCAGGGTTGTTGGGGCTCAAAGTCCCGGTTGAATGCTGCGCAGTCTAGCAAGCGAATATGACAGCTTTATGACATGGGTAAAAAATCCTGAAATAATTGCCTACGCCCCGGGAATTGCCATTTTCGGCGCGAAAAATGACAGCGCGGGCGACGCTTTATGACAGCTTATGTCACGCTTACGTCATATTTCATGATTACACTCACAACGCGTCATACATGATGAAATACGGCTAGAATTAACTATCTGCAAAGACAAAAGAATATGAAACCTGAACTGCACACGGAAGTGACCAAATCGGGCATCCTGCTTGACCGCGAGCTGTCGCAACTGACTTTCAACCGGCGCGTGATGGCCCAGGCGGAAGACCCGAACATTCCGCTGCTCGAGCGCCTGCGCTACCTGTGCATCGTCAGCAGCAATATGGATGAGTTCTTCGAAGTGCGCGTGGCCAGCCTCCTGGCGGCCGGCAGCATCGGCGGTTCGCTGGCCGGCCACCCTGCCCTGGCGGCCAACCTGGAGCGCATCGGCAAGGAATGCCATGCGCTGGTGGAACGCCAGTACGAGATATTAAATAGCGAAGTCTTGCCGGCCCTGCGCGAAGCGGGCGTGCATTTGCTGCGCGACAGCGACCGCAACGAGGCGCAGCGCGCGTGGGTCAAGCAGTATTTCGACCGCGAAGTACGCCCCCTGCTGACGCCCATCGGCCTCGACCCGGCCCACCCGTTCCCGCAGGTAGTCAATAAAAGTCTCAACTTCATCGTGTCACTGAGCGGCAAGGATGCGTTCGGGCGCGGCACGGCGATCGCCATCGTCAAGGCGCCACGCGTCTTGCCGCGCGTCATCAAGCTGCCGGACGAGATTTCCGGCGATGGCGTGTCCTTCTGTTTATTGTCGTCCGTCATCCATGCACACATTTCCGACCTGTTCGCCGGGCGCGAAGTGATTGCCTATTCGCAATTCCGCGTCACGCGCGACAGCGACCTGTGGGTGGACGAGGATGAAGTCAAGAATCTGCGCCAAGCCCTGAAAGGCGAGCTGGTGGGCCGCCAGTTCGGCACTTCCGTACGCCTGGAAGTGGCGCGCAATTGCCCGCCAGAATTGTCGCAATTCCTGCTCGACCAGTTCAGCCTGGATCAAAGCCGGCTGTACCGTGTCAACGGCCCCGTCAATCTGGTGCGCCTGTCGGAAATGATCGACCACGTCAAGCAGCCAGAGCTGCGCTTCCCGCCGTTCTTCCCCGGCCTTGCCCACAAAGCCATCGGCAACGACATCTTTGCCGCGCTGAGCAAGCACGACATCCTGCTGCACCATCCCTACCAGTCGTTCCAGACGGTGATCGACTTCATCCGCAGCGCCGCCTACGATCCGTCCGTCGTCGCCATCAAGCAGACGATCTACCGCACGGGCATGAACTCGGACCTGATGGAGTCGCTGATCACGGCGGCGAAGATGGGCAAGGAAGTGACCGTCATCGTGGAATTGATGGCGCGTTTCGACGAAGAAGCCAATATCAACTGGGCCGACAAGCTGGAACAGGCGGGCGCACAAGTCGTGTACGGCGTCGTGGGATTGAAAACCCATGCCAAGGTGGCGCTCGTCATCCGCCGCGAAGAAGGCGCGCTGCGCTTCTATGCCCACTTGGGCACCGGCAACTATCACCCGACGACGACCAAGCTCTACACGGACTTCGGTTTGCTGACGGCCAACCAGGACCTGGCCGTGGAAGTCAATGAAGTCTTCATCCACCTGACGAGCCTGACCAAGCCGCACAACCTGAACCACTTGTGGCTGGCGCCGTTCGGCCTGCAAAGCGAGATCATCAAGGCCATCCGCAACGAGGCGAAGATCGCCCGTTCGGGCCGGCGCGGGCGCATCATCGTGAAAGTCAACGCACTGGTCGACGAATCCGTGATCCGCGCCCTGTATGCGGCCTCGACCGATGGCGTGAAGATCGACCTGATCGTGCGCGGCGCCTGCACCCTGAAGCCGGGCGTGCCTGGCCTGTCGGAAAACATCAAGGTGCGCTCCGTGATCGGCCGCTTCCTCGAACACAGCCGCATCTATTACTTCCGCAACGACCTGGCGCACGATGTCTACCTGGCCAGCGCCGACTGGATGAGCCGCAACCTGTTCCGCCGTGTGGAAGTGGCGTTCCCCGTGCTTGACCGGGCGCTGAAACGGCGCGTGATCGCCGAGGGCTTGAATCCGTATTTGAAGGATAATACAAATGCATGGGAACTGGAGCCGACCGGCCATTACGCGCGCCGCAAGCCGCGCGGCAAGCAAACGCCGTTCAGCGCCCAGCAATACCTGATGCACACACTGGGCACGCCGGGCGCGGAGGTCGGCGAATAGGCAATTCTACACAGAGGAGTACAGCATGGATCTCATCTTGTGGCGACACGCAGAAGCCGAGCCGGGCGTCCCCGACCTCGAACGCGCCCTGACCGTCAAAGGCCAGAAACAGGCGCGCCGCATGGGGGAATGGCTGGCCTCGCAACTACCGGAAAATTGCCGCATCCTCGTCAGCCCCGCCCTGCGCACCCTGCAAACGGCGGAAGCGCTGGGGCGCAAGTTCAAGCTGATGCCGGAACTGGCGCCCGGCGCCGAGGCGGAAGACATCCTCAAGGCGGCCAACTGGCCCGGCGGCAAGGAGACCGTGCTCATCGTCGGCCACCAGCCCACCCTGGGCCAGGCCGCCGCCCTGCTGCTGACGGGCGAGGAACAGGAATGGGAAATGCGCAAGGCCAGCGCGTGGTGGTTTTCGCAACGCGAGCCAGGAGACCCCGTCAGTATCTATTTGAAGGCGGTGATGGCGCATGACCTGGTGGTGAAGTAAGGGTCGTGAAATAAGGGGGCGATGCGGGGAAATGCGCAAAAAGTGCGCTGGGACAAATACTAGTGGCGTTCGCAACTCAGCAGCCTTGTAAAGCGCTGCCGATCTGCTAGAGTTTAATTGCATCAACTACGTGCAAGAGCCCTGCTCCCGCACATTGAGCAACCCAGCGGACAGCCGTCCAACGGCGGCTGAAAGACCATGTTAATCACCTTCCTCGTTTTTCTCTTCATCGCCATCTTCGCCGCCATCATCGGCTTTGTCGCCTTTGAACTGGTCGAAGAAATGCGCGGCAGCCACCATAAGCTGATGGACCGCTATCACGAGTAGCGCTCACCCCGGCACTATCGCATGGCGCCAGCGACGGCCAAACAGGCCCGTCCCTCGCGCCATCATCGTTTTTAGACTCCCGTCTTACACTCCCGTTTTGAACTTCGTATAGATGCGCGTCATCAGCCGGCGGATATCGGCCGTGGTCGCTTCCGGCGCAGCCATGCGCTGCTTGTCGGCGTCCGACAGGAAGATGGCCTTGTTCTCGCCGATGTCCTTGCGCACATATTTGATGCTGGCCAGATTCGGATTCGCATAAAACACCTTGTTGCTCAGGCTGGCATGCACTTGCGGGCGCAAAATATAGTTGATGAACAGGTGCGCATTGTTCGGATGCGGCGCGTCGGCCGGGATGGCCATGGTGTCGAACATCAGCGCGGCCGTCTTCGGCACCAGCACCTGGATCACATTGCCGTTCTTCGCATCGATGGCGCGCTGGCGCGCGATATTGATGTCGCCGGACCAGCCCAGCGCCACGCAGACGGAGCCGTTGGCCATGTCATTGATGTAGCCTGAGGAGCTGAACAGGGTTACGTAGGGACGGATCGATTGCAGCACCTTGCCCGCTTCCTGGTAATCGGCAGCCGTTTTCGAGTAGGCGGGCTTGCCCAGATATTGCAGTGCGGCCGGCAGCACTTCCGACGGCGAGTCGAGGAAGGACACGCCGCACGATTTCAGCTTGGCTGCATATTTCGGGTCGAAGATCAGTTCCCAGGCGTTGTCGGGCATGGGCATGCCACCCAGCGCGGCCTTGACCTTGTTGACGTTGATGCCCACCGTCGTGTAGCCCCACAGCCAGTCGACCAGGTAATCGTTGTTCGGGTCGATCTTCGACAGCTTGGCCTGCAGGTTCGGGTCGAGGTTGCCCAGGTTCGTCAGCTTGCTCTTGTCGAGTTTTCGCAGCAGGCCCGCATCGATCTGCAAGCGCGCCCACTGGGCCGTCGGCACGACGATGTCGTAGCCGGACTTGCCCGCCACCAGTTTCGCATTGAGGATTTCGTTGTTGTCGAAAACGTCGTAGCGTACCTTGATGCCCGTTTCCTTCTCAAAATTCTTGATCGTATCGTCGCCGATATAGTCCGACCAGTTATAGATATTCAGGACTTTCTCTTCCTGGGCGTGGACAGGCAAGGCCAGTACGGCCGCCGCCAAGGCCAGTCCCACTCCAATGCGCCGCCCTGCTTGCCATGTGTTTGCCATCGTACCGCCTCCGGAATTAGTCAGAAAATAGTGACGATGATAGCAAGAAGGGCGCGATCAGGTCTAGCCTGATCGCGCCCCTGCTTTAGATTATCCCGATGTTAGCTTGTGCCAACACCCCACAGCGTAAAACTGGGGTCAGACCCGACGGGTCTGACCCCGGCACTTTGCCGTTGGGGTAAAAATTACACCTTGTCCAGCCCCACCTGCGCACCCGTAAACACCAGGTTGCCGTTCTGGGCGTCGATGCGGATCTCGTCTTTCGGGCCGAACTTGCCTTCCAGGATCAGCTTCGACAGCGGATTTTCGATCTGCTGCTGGATCGCCCGTTTCAATGGACGAGCGCCATACACCGGGTCGTAGCCCGCTTCGGCGATTTGCTGCAAGGCCGCGTCGGTCAGGCTCAGCTGCATGTCCATGCGCGCCAGGCGTTCTTCGAGAATCTTCAGCTGGATCTTCGCGATCGCGCCGATGTTTTTCTCGTCGAGGCCGTGGAACACGACGATTTCGTCGATGCGGTTGACGAACTCGGGACGGAAGTGCGAGCGTACCTCGGCCATCACGGCCAGCTTCACGACACCGGGATCATCGCTTTCCATGGCCTGGATTTTATGCGAACCCAGGTTCGAGGTCATGATGATGACGGTATTCTTGAAGTCCACCGTACGGCCCTGGCCGTCCGTCATGCGTCCATCGTCGAGCACTTGCAGCAGCACGTTGAAGACGTCGGCATGGGCCTTTTCCACTTCGTCGAGCAGGATCACGCTGTACGGCTTGCGGCGCACGGCTTCCGTCAGGTAGCCGCCCTCGTCGTAGCCCACGTAGCCCGGTGGCGCGCCGATCAGACGGGCCACGGAATGCTTCTCCATGAACTCGCTCATGTCGATGCGGATCATCGATTCTTCCGTATCGAACAGGAAAGTGGCCAGCGCCTTGCTCAATTCCGTCTTGCCGACGCCCGTCGGCCCCAGGAACATGAAGGAACCGTACGGACGGTTCGGATCGCTCAAGCCGGCGCGCGAGCGGCGGATGGCGTCCGCCACGGCCGTGATCGCTTCATCCTGGCCCACGACGCGCTCATGCAGCTTCTCTTCGATGTGCAGCAGCTTGTCGCGTTCGCCCTGCATCATGCGCGACACGGGTATGCCCGTCGCGCGCGACACCACTTCGGCGATTTCCTCGGCGCCCACTTCCGTGCGCAGCAGCTTCGGCTGGTCGGGGTCGAGTTTAGGGATGCCGCTGTCAGCCTGCTTGAGCTGGGCTTCCAGCTGCGGCAGCTTGCCATACTGCAGCTCCGACACTTTCTGCCAGTTGCTCTCGCGCGTAGCCTGCTCCATCTGCAGCTTGACGTTCTCGATCTCTTCCTTGATGTGCGTGCTGCCCTGCACCACGGCTTTTTCCGCCTTCAGGATTTCCTCGAAGTCATTGTATTCGCGCTGCAGCTTGACGATCTCTTCCTCGATCAGGCCCAGGCGGCGCAACGACGCTTCGTCTTTTTCCTTCTTGACGGCTTCGCGCTCGATTTTCAGCTGGATCAAGCGGCGTTCCAGCTTGTCCATCACTTCCGGCTTCGAATCGATCTCGATCTTGATCTTCGCCGCCGCTTCATCGATCAGGTCGATGGCCTTGTCCGGCAGGAAGCGGTCGGTGATGTAGCGGTGCGACAGCTCGGCGGCCGCGATGATGGCCGCGTCCGTGATCTCCACCTTGTGATGCAGCGCGTATTTATCCTGCAAGCCGCGCAGGATGGCGATCGTCGCTTCCACGGTCGGCTCGTCGACGAGCACCTTCTGGAAGCGGCGTTCCAGCGCGGCATCCTTCTCGATGTACTTGCGGTACTCGTCGAGGGTCGTCGCGCCCACGCAATGGAGCTCGCCGCGCGCCAGCGCCGGTTTGAGCATATTGCCCGCATCCATCGCGCCTTCGGCCTTGCCCGCGCCCACCATGGTGTGCATCTCGTCGATGAAGACGATGGTTTGCCCTTCATCCATGGCCAGTTCCTTCAGCACGGATTTCAGGCGTTCTTCGAACTCGCCGCGGAATTTCGCGCCGGCGAGCAAGGCAGCCATGTCCAGCGACAGTACGCGCTTGCCTTTCAGGGACTCGGGCACTTCGCCATTGACGATGCGCTGCGCCAGGCCTTCGACGATGGCCGTCTTGCCCACGCCCGGTTCACCGATCAGCACGGGATTGTTCTTGCTGCGGCGCTGCAGGATCTGGATGGTGCGGCGGATTTCATCGTCGCGGCCGATGACAGGGTCGAGCTTGCCCTTGCGCGCCCGCTCCGTCAGGTCCAGCGTATATTTTTTCAAGGCTTCGCGCTGGCCTTCCGCCTCTTGCGAGTCGACCTTGTTGCCGCCACGCACGGCGTCGATGGCCGCTTCCAGTGCCTTGCGGGTCAGGCCGTTTTCGCGCGCCAGCTTGCCGCAGTCGGACTTGTCGTCCGTCATGGCCAGCAAGACCATTTCGCTGGAGACGAACTGGTCGCCCGCCTTTTGCGATTCCTTGTCTGCCAGGTTCAGCAAGGCCACGAATTCGCGGCTGACCTGCACGTCGCCGCCCGTGCCCGATACCTTCGGCAAGCGTTCGATGGACGCGCCCAGGGCCTTGGACAGGCCACCCACGTTGACGCCGGCCCGCTGCAACAGCGAGCGGGCGCCGCCGTCGTCCTGATTCAACAGGGCCGTCAGCAAATGGACTGGTTCGATATAAGGGTTGTCGTTGCCCACGGCCAAGCTTTGCGCATCGGCCAGGGCTTCCTGTAATTTGGTAGTGAGTTTGTCTTGTCGCATGAAAAGCGCTCCCGGTTAATTAGTTGTTAACCAAATTGGGGTGAGGCAGTACTTTTCAAGCATACACAAAGCATAAAACCCTGCACTTGGGAAAAAGCTGGCGTGCGGGGCGCGTACGATTCAAATGGCGCTTGCTTTTGCGGCCCACTTGTTTAACGCGGTCTCATCGCTGTCGCGCGCATCGACCCAGCGCGCCCCTTCGGGCGTGTCTTCCTTCTTCCAGAATGGCGCTTCCGTCTTCAGATAGTCGATGATGAACTCGCAGGCCGCGAAGGCCTCACCCCGGTGGGCGGACGAGACCGCCACCAGCACGATCTGCTCCTGCGGCAGCAGGGGCCCTACACGATGGATCACCAGCGCGCCGGACAGGGGCCAGCGGCCCCGCGCCTGCTCGACGATGGTTTCGATGGACTTTTCCGTCATGCCCGGATAGTGCTCGAGCTCCATGGCCGCCACGTCCAGTCCTTCGTTCATGTCGCGCACCGTGCCGACGAAGCCGACGACGGCGCCCACCTTGGGGTTGCCTGCACGCAATTGTGCGATTTCTTGACTCAAGTCAAAATCAGCTTGCTGGACGCGCACGGTGGTACTCATTTGACGTTGCCTCCGATACGGCGCAGCAAGGTTTCGATGCGGCTGGCCGTGCGCGCATCGGTGGCGGCCGCGATCGCGCACAGCTGCATCAGCTGCGACGCTTGCGTGAGCGGCTTCTGGCCCGATTTCAGCGACGATTGCAGCACCTCCACCTGCATTTTCAGGCGATCGCGGGCAAATTCGGCGCCGCTGTCGACGCCGGCGACGATTTCCAGGCGCAACACTTCATCAAGCAAGCGCTCCTGGTTGGCCTGCAATTGCCGCACGTAGGCGGCGCTGCCCTCGCCCAGCGCGGCCTGGGCGGCGGCAAAGCGCTGCTGCAGGCTGCGTTCGTATTGCGCGTCGAGCGGCGGCAAGGCGCTCCAGCGCTCGCTCCATGCTTGCGCATCGGTGCCGGCGCCATCAGCCAGTGAAACTTCCAGTGATTGCACCAATCGCAACTTGTCGCGCAAGGCATTGGCCTGAGCGGCGCCAGCCCGTTCGGCGATGGCGTCCGCCTGCGCCTGCACGCCGGCGACGGCCGCCTGGTAGCGCTGCTCGATCTTCGCTTCGCTGGCGCGCGGCACGGGACCCGTGGCGTTCCATGCGGCGCGCGTGTCGCGCAGCAAGTGGTTGATGAAGGCGGTGCGGCTCTTGTCGTCGCCCTCGGGCACGACGGCCGTTTCCAGCGCGGCGCACAGCGCTTCGCGCGCATGCAGGTGTTCGCGGCGCTCGTGGTCGGCCGCGTGGGCCGTTTCCTTGCGCTTGGCGAAGATGTCGTCGCAGGCGGCGCGGAAGCGCTGCCACAGCGCCTGTTCCGCGCGGCGCTCGAGCGGCAAGGCTTTCGCCAGTTCCTGCCATTTATCCTGCAAGGCTTTCAGCATGTCGACCGTGTTGCGCTCTGACGGCTTGAGCAAGCCCACTTCGACGATCAATTGTTCGCGGCGCGCCGTCTCGATCTGGCGCTGCGTATCGAGCGGCTTCGACAGGGCATCCAGCGCGGCGCCAAATTCCGCGTCCAGACGTTTCTTTTCCTTGCGGTCGATGGTGCCCAGTCGCGTCCACGCCTGGCGCAAGCGCTGCGAGGCGGAGGCGACGTGTTTCCAGTCGGTGCTCTCCTCGGCCGCCAGGGCCGCCGTTTCCGCGATCAATTCCTGGGCCTTGGCCGCATTGCCGTGGCGCTCTTCGGCCAGCTGCTTGAAATGCTGGGCCGCCGGCGCATAGGCCACGCTGCATGCCGCGTCGAAACGCTCCCACAGGGACTTCGGTGCGGGACCGGACAAGGTGTCGAGCGACTTCCAGCGCTCGCGCAAGCTGCCCACTTTCTTGGCCAGCTCGGCCATGGGGAGTTGCTGCGCCGGCAATTCCTCGCCCGCCTTGACCAGTTCCTCGCGCGACACGTTGCCGCCCCAGCGCGCCCAGTCGGCCAGGCGCTTGAACTCTGCGCGCACATGGGCCAGGCGATCCGCTTGCGCCGGCGTCAAACGGCCGTGCTTGGTGTCGCGCAAAGTCTTGTCGTGTTCGGACGCCACGTGCAGCAAGCCATCCTGCAGGGCCGCTTCCATGGCGTCGAGCGTCTTGAAGAATTGCTCCGTCGCTTCTTTCGACACGGGCGCGTGTTCCTGGCGCGGCTTGCGCGGTACAGGTACAGGCTCGGCATGGGCTGCTGCGGCCTCTGGCACCGCGTGCACGGGCGCCGGCGTGCTGGCCAGCACGGCCACAAATTGCTGCTGCAAGCTGTCGGACAATGGCGACTCGGGCAGGCGCGGCAAGGCTTGCCATGCGCGTTTCAAGAGATCCACGTCCAGAGTGGCGGCGTCCTGCGCCTGCCATTCGGCCAGCGCGGCCTGGCGCGCGTCGAACACGGTCTGGTGCTGCTGCAGTGCCTGCAAGGCGGACTGCGCCTGCTCGCGCGCCTGCGTGAAATCGGTTTCCAGGTGTTTCGGCACGGAAGCGCGCTCGGGCGATTGCGCATGCTGCGCATGTTCCGCATCGAGGCGGGCCAGCGCCTGCGCCAGCTCGCCGGCGGACTGGCCGCTGGCAGCCAAGGCGCGCGCGGCGGCGACGGCGTCGATCACGGCGCGCTGCAGCGCCACTTGCGCTTCCAGGCGGGCGGCCAGCGCGGCGCGCGCGGCGGCAAACGCCGTCGCCAGCTCGGGCGTGGCCTTGATGACTTGCCATTGGCGGTCCAGCTCGGCCACCTGGTTCGGGCTCAGTTTTTCATCGTTCAACAGGCGCTGGGCCGTGGCGATGCTGGCCTGGGCGCGTTGCGTCTCGGCGGCCTGGTGACGGATCAGGTCGATGCGGCCCTGCATCAGCTTGGCCACGCGACGGTCCGTGTTGCGCATGGCGTGGTGGACTTTTTCCAGCAGGGGCAAGGCATAGACGTGTTCGGCCGCGATCAGACGGGCATCGGCAAATTCGCTGGACATGATGAAATCGGCAGCGGCGGCTTCGTCGCCGGCCACGGCATGGGCACGCGCAACCTGTTCGGCGCGGCGCGATGCGCTCTGCGCCGAGGCGGCGGCCTGTTCTGCCACGGCAGGATCGGGTGCGGCAGTCTTGCTGGCAGAACGCTTGAAGAGAAATTCGAACATGACGGGTTTCGCGTGGATCAAAACCACCATCATAACAAAGCCCGGGGTATTGCATCGGACAGGTATGTACAAGTTACCAAATCAGTAACATAGTAAGCAAGCTGGCATTTCTCCTATGAGAGCGCCAGTGCAAAACCACGGACGCGGCCCCGGCGCAAACGGGTGAACGGGGTGTGCGCTCGCTCCCCGTTCAAGCCTGCGCGCGCAGAGGCTGCGGCGGCACGGGCGACGCGGACTCTGTGCCATCCGCTATCGTTTCGGCGCTGCCGCCCGCTGTCGGCAAAACAAAGGGCAGCACCTGCGCCTTGCCACGGCGCGCTTCCTGCGCGCGCGCATCGTGGGCGAGGAACTGGTAGGCGATGGCAAACCATGTTTCGCCGACGATGACCTTGCGCGCCAGCGCGAACAGCTCGCGCTCTTCTTTTTCCAGGCGCTGCAGCAAGGCCGCGCAAAAGGCGTCGATGGCGGCGCACAGCTGCTCGGCCTGCGATTCGGAATGGTCGATGGCGGCGCCCGCGCGCTGCTGCACGACGTTGATGCTTTCCAGCGCCGCATGGTTCAAACCGTTGAGCTCATTGAGCAAACCGTCCGCATGCGGCGCGGCCTGGCGGATGGCGGGGATCAGATACATCTCTACCTTGCGCCAGTAGCCGCCCTGGTACAGCCGGCTCAGCCAGTCGCCCGCATACTGCAGCTGGGCCAGGTTGAGCTGGCTCTGGTGGCGCAGCTGCACATGCATGTATTTCTGAAAAGCCAGCAGACTCATGCGGATGCTGGCCTGTTCCACCGACAGGGAAACCAATATATATGTTGCCGTAAGCATGCACTCACTCCCGAAAATGGGCTGGATATCTGATCCTGGAAGTGAAAGTGTAAAGACTACCGACAGCGGCCGGTTTGATCCTGCACAAACCCGCGGCGGGCCAGCCGCGCTTTCTTTTACGGCGCGCGCAAGCCGATATGCAGATTGACGACGCCAGGCTCTTCCGATGGCGTGACGTCGCCGCCAAAGCTTTTCACCAGCCGCTGCATGCCCTTGTTGCGCGCCATGGCCTCGCCCACGAGCGCTTCCGTGCCGCGGCTGCGGAAATAATCGACGAGCTTTTCAAACAGGATGTGGCCCAGGCCCTTGCCTTTCAGGGCCGAGCGCACGGCGATGGCGAAGTCGGCGTGGATGTTGTCCGGGTCGGCCACGGCGCGCACCACGCCCAGGGTTTCCGGCTTGCCGTCCGGCCCCGTGTGCGTGGCAATGAAGGCCATGGCGCGGTCGTAATCGATCTGCGTCAGGCGCGCCAGCTGCGACACGGGCAGCTCGCGCATGGACGTAAAGAAACGCAGGCGCACGTCGTCCGGGTCCAGCGCGTGGAACAGGTCCATGTGCTGCGGCGCGTCTTCGGGCCGGATGGGGCGCAGCAAAATCGGCTGGTCCATCCACGTCACCTGCTCTTCCAGTTCCTGCGGATACGGGCGGATGGCCAGGCGGTCGCGCTGCTGGCCCGGCTGCAAGCGGATGCGCGCGTCGAGGGCGATCACACCATCGGCGTCCGCCACCAGCGGGTTGATGTCGAGTTCGGCCAGCTCGCCGATGTCGGCCACCAGTTCGGCCACCTGTATCAGCGTATAGCAGATGGCGTCGATGTCGGCCGGCGGCTGGTTGCGGTAGCCAGCCAGCAGTTTCGATACGCGCGTGCGCGCCAGCATGTCGCGCGCCAGCACCATGTTCAGCGGCGGCAGGCCGATCGCATGGTCGGCCGTCACTTCCACGGCGATGCCGCCCTGCCCCACGAGGATCACGGGGCCGAAAGCGGCGTCCGTCGTCACGCCGACGATCAATTCATGCGATTGCGGCCGGCGCGCCATCTGCTGCACCGTGAAGCCGTCGATCAGTGCATCGGGGCGCATGCGGCGCACGCGCTTGAGCATGGCGGCGGCGGCCGTGCGCAGGATGTCGGGTGTGTCGAGGTCGAGCGCCACGCCGCCCACGTCGGATTTATGGGCGATGTCGGGCGAATGGATCTTCAGCGCGACGGGATAGCCGATGTCGGCCGCCACGGCCAGCGCCTCTTCCACGTCGGCCGCCATGCGCGTGATGGCGACGGGAATGCCGTAGGCGGCCAAAATCTCTTTTGAGCGGCATTCACCGAGCACCGTCTGGCCGGCCGCCAGCGCGGCGGCGACGATTTCGCGCACGCGCGCGCGGCGCGGCGTAGCCGACATGGGCAGCTGCGCCGGCACCTGCATCAGGGTTTCCTGGTTGCGCCGGTACTGCACGATCTGCATGAAGCCATGCACGGCCTTTTCCGGCGTGTCGTAGGTGGGAATGCCGGCCCGGTTGAAGACCTGGCGCGCGGGCGCCACGGTGGTGCCGCCCAGCAGGCATGACAGCACCGTGCGCGAGGTGGCCTTGATCAGCGGCGTGACGGCTTCGGCGATGTCGATCGACGAGACCATGGCCGTGGGCGCGTGCAGCAACAGCAAGGCGTCCGCCTGCGGCTCGTCGAGCAGCGGCTTGATGGCGTCGGCATAGCGCTGCACGGCCGCGTCGCCGGGCAAGCCCACGGGGTTGTCGTGCGACCAGCCCCGTGGCAGCGCCTTTTCCAGCGCGATCACGGTATCGGGCGACAGCTCGGCCAGCTTGCCGCCGCTGCTCACCAGCGCATCGGTGGCCATCACGCCCAGGCCGCCGCCGTTGCACAGGATCGCCAGGCGCTCGCCGCGCTGCGAGCGGATGTGCGTGAGCGTTTCCACGGCGTCGAACAGTTCTTCGGCCGAATACACGCGCAGCATGCCGGCGCGGCGGATGGCCGCGTCGTAGACGGCATCGGAACCGGCCAGCGCGCCCGTGTGCCAGGCCGCCATGGCCGCGCCTTCCGCCTCGCGCCCCGCTTTCAGGACGATCACGGGTTTGCTGCGCGCGGCCGCCCGCGCGGCCGACATGAATTTGCGCGCGGCCTGGATGTCTTCCATGTACAGCAGGATGGCGGCCGTGTCGATGTCGCCGGCCAGGTAGTCGAGCAGGTCGCCAAAATCGATGTCGTAGCTGGCGCCGAGCGAAATGAACTTGGAAAAGCCCACGCCGTGCGCGTTGGCCCAGTCAAGCACGCCCGACACCAGCGCACCCGATTGCGACACGAAGGCGATCTTGCCGCTCGTCGCGCCGACATGCGCGAAGCTGGCGTTCAAGCCCAGTTTCGGCACGAGCAGCCCCATGCTTTTGGGGCCCAGGATGCGCAGCAAATGCGGCTTGGCCGCCTTCAGCATGGCCAGGCGCAGCGACTGCTCGCGCACGGGATCGAGGCCCGACGTCATGACGATGGCCGCGCGCGTGCCCAGCGCGCCCAGTTCGCGGATCAGCGCCGTGATGGTGGCGGGCGGCGTGCAGATGATGGCCAGGTCCGGCGCCTTCGGCAAGTGCGCCAGCTTGCGGTAGCATTTCAGGCCCATCAGCTCGTCGTACTTGGGATTGACGGGCCAAATCTCCCCTTGGTAGCCGCCTCCCAGCAGGTTGTACAGGGCGATGGCGCCCAGCTTGCGCTCGCGCGCCGTGGCGCCGATCAGGGCCACCGAGGCCGGCTTGAACAGCTTGTCGAGATTACGGATACTCATGTTCTGGCCTCATGGTTTGCCGGAGCGGCTTGGTCACGTCCCAGTGTATAGGATGCGTTGCCAAAAAAACTTGACCTTGTCACGCGTTTCGCAAAAAATCACGCGCCTACCAGCGCGAGCGGTGGCTTTCCGTGACGCCCGCCAGCTGCGCCACGATGCGCTTGGGAGACTCCGCGCTGGTGCGCACCCAGCCGCTGAAAGTGCCGATGGGCTGGATGTAGCGGCTGGCGGCGATCCACAGGTTTTTGTCCTCGCGCCGCGCGCCTTCCGGCTTGAAGTGCAGGTCGAGCAAATCGTCGTCCGTCCACACATGCCACGGCGCCAGCGGGTTGTCGGGATTGAAGTCGAAATGCGCGCGGCCCAGCGCATACAGCTGGCCATCGAGCCACAGCGCGTTTTCATGCGCGCCGAAATAGCCGGCCTGCAGATTGAATCCCAGGTCCAGGCTGTGCGCCGAAGCCCAGCGCCATTCCGTCTCGCGCGCCAGCAACCCGTTCGAATAATCGAAGCTGGCCACGCCATCGTCCAAACTGTAGCCGACGGCGCCGCAGCGCACGGTGCCCCACAAGGGCAAACCGCCCGACTTTTGCGTCGCATGCACGCTGCCGCCCTCGCCTACGGGGCCGATGGCCAGCAAGGTGGGCGCGACGGGCGGGCCCCATTCCGCATCGATGCCGAAATGACCGCAATCGAGCCGCAAACGGTAACGCTGCTGGGGCTGGGCCTCGATGCTGATTTTTTGCGACAAAAAACGGAAACGGCTGCTGGCGCCCGCATGCGGCGCCACCGATGCGCACAGGCCGGGGATGCCATCCTGCGAAAAGCTGGCCACGATCTTGCCCTTGTGGCGGTCGAAGGCATACGCGAAGGCCGTGCTGGTCCAGCCCAGGTCGACGATGGCCACGCCGCAAAATACGGCCGGTGTCGACAGGGCCACGTAATGCCAGCACTTGTGGTGGAACAAGCGCCAGAGGCCGCCGCGCGCATAGGGCGGCGCCAGCGCGGCCCAGTCGAAGGCGTCCAGCTGGCCTGTATAGCGGCCGAAACATGGCTGGCCACCGGCGTCGAGCAGGTGGGAAGGAGCCGGCGGCAGCATCATGCGGCCTGCCTTGCGGCGGCGCCGCCGTCGTGCAGCGCCTCGGTCAGCAGCGCGCCAAAAGCGGCCGGCTGCGCCTGGGCTATCGCAATATCCGGGCAGGCATGCCAGAGCGCCAGGCGCCGCACGGCGCCAGCCACGTCCTGCACCAGGCGGGGGCTGACGCGCACGCCGTCTTCCAGCGCCAGCGACTTGATCTCGAAGCGCCCCTGCGCGCGGTGCGCCTTGGCGTCCAGGCGCCCCACGAGCGCGCCGCGGCGCAAGATCGGCAAGGTGAAGTAGCCGTAGCGGCGTTTTTCAGCGGGCGTATAGCATTCGAGCCGGTAGTCGAAGCCGAACAATTCCAGCGCGCGGCGCCGATCCCAGACGACGGGATCGAACGGAGATAAAATCGTCGTCAGGGTGGGCGCCAGCTTGCCGGCGGCCGCCGCGCGCGCCAGTTCCGCGTGATCGGCATGTACGTAAACCGCATCGTCCCAGCCAGCTACCGTGCAGCGCAGCAGCGCCCCCTCGTCCACCAGCGCCTGCAAATCGTGCGCCAGGCTGGCGCGCGGCTGTTTGGTGCGGAAGTAGTCGCTGATCCAGCTGGCGCGCGCCAGGCCCAGCGCCTTCACGCTGGCCAGCAGCAGGCGCCGGCGCACCTGTTCTTCGGGCGGCAGCAAGCCGTCGTGCCAGCCCGGCAACACCCGTTCGGCCAGGTCGTAATAGCGCTGGAACTGATGGCGCTTGGCGATCATCAGCACGCCCGAGGTAAACAAGACTTCGAGCGAGCGCTTTTCCGGCTTCCAGCTCCACCAGCCACCGGCCTTGCCATCCGTGCGCTCGAAATCGGCCGAGCGCGCGGCGCCGTTGGCGCGGATATGTTCGAGCACGGAAGCGACGGCGTCGCCCTGCTCGGCCATCCATTTGACGGAATACTTCCAGCCCATGGCGGCCGGGTCCAGCATGCGGTGGCGGTACAAGCCATAGTCTTCGATGGGCACGAAGCACGCTTCATGCGCCCAGTATTCGAACAGCGCGCCCTCGGCCAGCAATTGCTCGAGCCACGGCTGCGGATAGTCGCCCAGCCGGCTCCACAGCACCAGGTAGGGACTGCGCGCCACCACGTGGATGGTGTCGATCTGCAGCACGCCCATCTGGCGGATAGCGGCCAGCACGTCGGCCTTGACGGCCTTCTTGCGGCGCGCCTGCAGCAAGCCCTGCGCGGCCAGGTGCAAGGCGCGCGCGGCGGCCAGGGAGAGCGGCGCGAGTATCGGTGCGGCGGGCGGAATCGGCAAGGTCAGTTCTTCCTCAAAAAAGGGGACGTCGGCGGCAGGCATTTCAGGAAGATACCGCATTCCCGTCGCGCGCCATGCATTTTTTTCTTGAATTTTATTCATGCCGTCGCACATTTTTACTCACCTTGCGCACCAGCATAGTGCAAAAAACCCGGGCTATATGAACAGTTGATGACAAGCGCACGAGACTTCTTGACATGCCTCATGCGCTTCTATAACTTAAGAACAATATTGCCACAAGGCAATTAAACTGCTCCCCTATCTTTGCCCGTCATGCTTCTCCTTGCAGTCCGCTGGCCGCAAGGCGCTGCCGTGGCGGTGAAGCATGCGCAACACCACAGGCGGGGATGCGGAGATAGCCAGTCCAATCTTGCATCATCAATAAAAACAAGGAAGATCGCATGCACACATCCCTGCTTCGGCCCCGGCAGCACCAGACCGGCTTTATCCACTTTTCCAGGCGCCGCTTGCCGCTGGCCCTGGCCCTGCTGCTGGCGGCGTGCGGCGGTGGCGGCGACAAGCCGGCCACGCCCGCCATGGCGCAGCACCTGCTGGCGCAGACATCGGCCGATATGGCACTGACGCCAGTCGCCGCCACGGCCAGCTCGGCGGAACGGGGCGACCTGTCGGCCAGCGCCGCGATCGACCGCAACGACGGCACGCGCTGGGGCAGCGCGTTCTCCGACAACGAATACCTGACCCTCGATTTTGGCGCCTCGCAACGCATCACCCGTGTGCATATCGCCTGGGAAAACGCGCACGCCAGCGCCTACCTGCTGCAGGTATCGGACGACAATACACACTGGACCACCATCCAGAACGTCAGCGACAGCAAGGGCGGCATCGAGGACATCACGGGGTTCGACGCGCAAGGACGCTACCTGCGCATGCAGGGCGTCAAACGCGCGGGCCAATATGGTTACTCCATCTTTGAAATCCAGGCATTTTCGGGCACACCCGTACTGCCGCCCGTGACGCCGCCCGTCACCGAACCGCCCCCGGTCACCATCGATCCGGGCCAGCCCGGCGTGGCCATCTCGCCCGTGGCCGCCACTTCCTCACCCGTGGAAAACAACGGCATGTCGGCCGCCATGGCGATCGACGGCAAGACGGGCACGCGCTGGGCCAGCAAGTTCGAGGACAGCGCCTGGATACAGTTCGACTTCGGCGCGAAGACGCCCGTCGGCTACATGAAACTGCTGTGGGAAAACGCGTACGGCAAACAGTACGCGCTGCAGGTGTCCGACGACGGGCAGAACTGGTCGCAAGTGCGCTACGTGAGCAATGGCCACGGCGGCACCGAGGAATTCTTCAACCTGGGCATCCATGCCCGCTACATCCGCCTGCAGGGCGTGGCGCGCGCCACGCAGTACGGCTACTCGCTGCTGGAAGTAAGCTTCAAGACGCCGGGCAGCGACAACAGCCTGCCGTCGACCACGACGTCGGCGCTGAAATTCCCCGCCAACGGCGCTGGCTGGACGCCGCTGCCCGCCGCCGCCCAGCCGCTGGAAAGCCTGCAATTCACCTTGGCCGACGGCACGCTGGTGACGCGCTTCGGCGCGCGCGGCCTGGCGCGCCATGGCCGCGAGCGGGGCGAGGAGTGGAATGAGATCGGCTACGGCCCGAATGAAACGGTCGATCCCGTCACGGGCCTGCCGCAAGACAAGGGTCCGGGCAATTACCTCACTTTCGTGCCGCAGTACTTCAAGAACCGCACCTGGGGCGTGGAAATCATCGACAACAGCAAGGTAAGCGGCGTCACCAAGCCCACCTTGATCGTCAACCAGTACACCACCGTCGATTTCCTCTCCGGCGGCGTGGCCTTCTTCCGCGGCTTCGACCGTCCCGGCGTGACGGGCTACGGCTGGATGTCGCCCGGCGAACTGGTGGACCGCAACGTCCCCGTCTGCAAGCCCATGGCCTACCCGGCCAACGACAGGCTGACGAACGCCAACGGCATCAACGGCGCCTGCACCTTGCTGATCAAGGAGTACCCGGGCCATGGCGGCCTCGACGCCGGCGGCATGCCGAACGGCACCGACGTCAAGGCGCGCGCGCTGACGGCAGGCGACATCATCGAAGTGTCGCCATCGATGTTTTCCACCACCGCCGCGATGGCCTCGAAAGGCGATGATGGCGGCATCCGCTACTACTCGTACGAATGGACGTATGTGGTGGGCGCAGGACTGCGGCCGTGGTATGGCGTGCAACCGCGCCTCAATGGCGTGCCCCTGCCGGAAGAAACGCTGTCCGGCGGCCTCGGTTCCGTGTCCTATAACTACTCGGACAATGCCCTGTTCATGTTCCAGCAGCCGCACAACAACATCGGCATGCAGAACATGCAGCGCTTTGTCGAAGGCCGCCGCCTGGTGCACACCAACTTCACCACCGGTGAGCACAACGAAGGCGGCAACGACCGCTACGCGCCCGCCGTCGGCCTGCAGGGACAGCGCGACGGGCAGTCGGCCTGCATCGCCTGCCACGTCAACAATGGCCGCAGCCCCGCGCCGATGGCTGTGAACCAGCGTCTCGACACGATGGCCGTGCGCGTCGCCAGCATCAATGCGGCGGGCCAGCAGGTGCCGCACCCGCAATACGGCACGGCGATCCAGATGAATGCCGTGTCGCCGTCCGGCGTGCCGCAAAACTGGGGCAACAGCGTCAGCGTGGGCGGTTTTACGACACGCAAGAGTACCCTGGCCGATGGCACGCAGGTCGAACTGCGCAAGCCGACCTTGGCCTTCGAAGGGCCGGTGCCGCAAATCGTCTCGCTGCGCGCAGCGCCGCCGATGATCGGCACGGGCTTGCTGGAAGCCGTGCCGGAAGCCGACATCCTGGCGCGGGCGCGCAGCACGCCGGATGCCGACGGCGTCATGGGCCTGCCCAACTATGTGTATGAACCGGAGACGGGCGCCGTGCGCCTGGGCCGCTTCGGCTGGAAAGCCGCGAAAGCCACCTTGCGCCACCAGGCCGCCGACGCGCTGCTGCTGGACATGGCCGTCACCTCGCCCGTGTACCGCAACCGCGCCTGCATGGCGGGACCGGCAGCCTGCGCGGCGGGCGGCGCCCAGCCGGGCATCTCGGAAGCGGACCTGCAGTCGATCACGCAATACCTGGCCCTGGTGGCCGTGCCGGCACAGCGCAGCATCGCCAGCGGTTTCCCGAAAGGCGTGGCGCCGATCGAGGAACTCAAGGTCGACCCGCAGCAGGTGGCCGCCGGTTCGAAGCTGTTCCAGGGCATGCGCTGCGCCGCCTGCCACACGGTGGAAATGAAGACGGGCGCCGGACATCTGTTCGCGGAACTGCGCAACCAGACCATCCGCCCTTACACCGACCTGCTGCTGCATGATATGGGCCCCGAACTGGCCGACACTTTCACGGAAGGCCAGGCGCAAGGCAGCATGTGGCGCACGGCGCCCCTGTGGGGCATCGGCTACACGGAAAAAGTCATGGGCAATGGCGGCAAGGCCGGCTACCTGCATGACGGCCGCGCGCGCAGCCTGACGGAAGCGATCCTGTGGCACGGCGGCGAAGGGACCAAGGCGCGCCAGCGTTTCGAGAACCTGTCGAAGACGGACCGCGACGCGCTGCTGGCCTTCCTGAAGTCGCTATAAAGTCGGTCTCAGCACCTTGCCCTGGCGGGGCCGTCATGGAAACATGACGGTCACCGCCAGCCCCCGCCCCTGGAGCCCTTCGCCAAGGACGATGTCCGCGCCATGCCGTTCGGCGATGCGGCGCACGATGGACAGCCCCAGGCCGCTGCCGGGCAGCTGTGCGCCACCCAGACGCACGAAGCGTTCGAACACGCGCTCGTGCCATTCCTCGGCGATGCCCGGTCCCGTATCGGCCACGCGCACATAGCTGCGCCCCGCTTCCACGCCGCAGCTGACGGCGACAACGCCCGGGGCAGGCGTGTAGCGCAGCGCATTCTCGACCAGGTTACGCAGCAGCAGCTGCAGGCTGTCCGCATGCAGCGCACACGGCGCCGGCGCCATGTTCACGTTCAGCGACAACCGATACGGCGCGGCCAGCGCCTGCCATTGGGCGCCCTGCTGCGCCAGCAAGTGCGTCAGGTCGCCCGGCGCCAGCGCCAGTACAGTATCCCGCGCCTGCGACTGCGGATCGAGCTGCGCCAGCGCCAGCAGCTGGTTGACGAGGCGCGTGGCGCGCTCCACGCTGGCGCCCAGGGCGGCGATGAATTCCTCGCGTTCGTCCGCGCTGCGGGCCCGCTGCAGCACTTGCAGATTGGTCTTGATGGCGGCCAGCGGCGTGCGCAATTCGTGCGCCGCATCGGCCGTGAAGCGCTGCTCGTTGTCGCGGCTTTGACGCACCCTGCCGAACAGGCGGTTAATTTCCAGCAGCAACGGATGCAGCTCGGCGGGCGCGCCCGCGAGCCTGACGTCGGCCAGTTCATCGGGCGTGCGCGCCGACACTTCATCGGCCGACGCCTGCAGCACGCGAAACACGCGGTGGATGCTCCACCAGATGGCAATCGTGGCCAGCGCCACCAGCAGCAGGCCAAACAGCGCGATACGGTAAAAGAAGCCGCGGCTGATGTCGTCGCGGTGGCTGGTCGGCTCGGCCACCAGCAGTTGCAGGCTGCGCTGCGGATCCCATAGCGAAAACAGACGCCAGCGCTGGCCGGCTATGCTGGTCCAGGACAGGCCGTCCGGCGCGCTGCGCGACAGGGCGATGTCGGTCGCCGCGTCATTGCGGTACAGCACGCGCTGCTGCGCGTCGCGCACCTTGAACAGCAAATACTGGTGGGGATTCGGATGGCCGCGCAGCGGCACGTCGATGGGCCCCGTCAAGCCGTGTTTGCGCGCATCCTTTTCCACCAGCGACAGCAGCAGATGACCCGTCTCGATCAGCGACTGGTCGAACAATTCCTGGCTTTCTCGGCGCGCTTCCACGTACACGATGGCGGCGCTGCCCACCCACAGGGCCAGGGTCAGGCCCAGCAGCACGGCCAGCAGGGTGCGCCGCAAGGACCAGGTTTTCACGCCGCCGCCAGCCGTTAAGAATCTCTTAAGAACTTCTGCGCAAGATCCGGAGCGAAATATTTTTTGGGTAGCCATGGGCGCAATTGTAAATGATTCTTATTGCGTCAATGATTCCCATTAGCCTGCACCAGCAACATACGCCAATAACTCATCCACCCTCAGGAGTTTGCATGTCCAACAGCACCCGCCGCGCGCGCCTGCCGCGTCCCACCACCCTGGCCCTGGCCTTGGCCGCCCTGTCCTGCCTGCCGGCGCACGCCCAGACGGGCGCGCCTGTCAGCATGCCGGAAGTGGTGGTTTCCGCCTCCGGTTTCGAGCAGGACATCAAGCAGGCGCCCGCCTCGATCACGGTGCTAACGCGCCAGGAACTGTCGAAGGAGCGCTTCGGCAACCTGACGCAGGCGCTGGAAAGCGTGGAAGGCATCGACGTGGGCGCGGCGGGCGACAAGACGGGCGGCATGAATATCAGCATCCGCGGCATGCCCAGCGACTACACCTTGGTGCTGATTGACGGACGGCGCCAGAACGCGGCCGGCAACGTCACGCCGAACGGCTTCGGCGGCACGCAAACGAGCTTCATGCCGCCGCTGGCTGCCATCGAGCGCATCGAGATCATCCGCGGCCCCATGTCGACCCTGTACGGCTCGGACGCCATGGGCGGCGTGATCAACATCATCACGCGCAAGGTGGGCAAGCAGTGGATGGGTTCCGTTTCAGCCGATTACACCGTGCAGCAGGAATCGGACTTTGGCGACGTCAAGGCTGGCCGCTTCTACCTGAGCGGCCCCATCGCCACCGACCTGCTGGGCCTGTCCCTGCGCGGCAGCAAGCAGCGCCGCGACGCGGCCGATATCCGCTCCCCGAATGCGGCCGGCGGGAGTACGGCAGCCAGCATGGGCGCGAACCCCGTGCGTGCGGACATTGAAAACTTTGGCGCGCGCCTGGCCTTCACGCCGAACCGCTACCACACCGTCATCCTCGACGCGGACGCGGGCCGCCAGACCTACGACAATTCGAACGGCCAGCTCGGCACCAAGACCGTGCAAGGCGGCTACGGCCCGGAACAAAAATATAACCGTGACCAATGGACCCTGTCGCACACGGGCCGCTTCGGCTTCGGCACCCTGGACAGCAGCTATATGGTGAACAAGACGGAAACCCTGGGCCGCACCATTCCGCCAGGCACGCCCGGCGCCGTCGCCGGCAGCGCGCGCACGCTGGAAGTGGAAAGCCAGGTATTCGACACCAAGCTGGTCATGCCATTAGGCAAGCACATGGCGACCGTCGGCGCGCAATGGTGGAAGGCGGAAATGACGGATGGCGTGGCGCCGAAAAAATTCGAATTCACGCAAAAAGCCCTGTTCGTGGAAGACGAATGGCAGGTGCTGAAAAACGTCGCGCTGACCTTTGGCGCCCGCTATGACGATCACAGCATCTTCGGCGGCCAGACCAGCCCCCGTGCGTATGCCGTGTGGAACGCGACGCCGAGCTGGACCGTCAAGGGCGGCGTCAGCAAGGGCTACAAGACGCCGCGCGTGGAGCAACTGTCGCCCGGCATCAACGGTTTTGGCGGCCAGGGCACGATCCCCCTCGTCGGCAGCCCGGATTTGAAGCCGGAAACGAGCACGACCACGGAAATCGGCGCCTACTTCGACAACCTGGCAGGCTGGACGGCCAGCGGCTCCCTGTTCAACAACGAATTCAAGGACAAGATCACGACGGGCACCGGCCTCGTCAATTGCGACTACCGCCCGTCGCCGAACCGTCCCGGCTGCGTCAGCTTTGGCAACTGGCCCAACGTCGACGCGTTTGGCCAGTCCGTCAACGTGGATGAGGCCGTCACACGCGGCGTCGAGCTGAACACGCGCTTCCCGCTGGGCAAGACCTTGTCGGCCAGCGCCAACTATACGTACACGGAAAGCGAACAGAAGAGTGGCAGCAACGCGGGCAAACCCTTGAGCGACACGCCCAAGCACGCCGTCAATGCGCGCCTGTCGTGGGATATCTCGCGCGAATGGAACGGCTGGCTGCGCGCCGAGTACCGCAGCGAGCGCTTCCGCGATCCGGGCACCTCGGCTTCCACGCGCGCCGCCAAGGCTGCGCTGGGAGACTACAAGGGCTACACCATGCTGCACCTGGGCACCAGCTACCAGTTGAACAAGCGCGTGACCCTGAACGCGGCCGTGTACAACCTGCTCAACAAGGACTTTATCGACTACCAGCCGTACCGCGCACCGGCATTGACCTACGCCAACCGCTATGTCAACAGCCTGGACGGACGCCGTCTGTGGCTGTCGGCCACCGTCGATTTCTGATGAGTTGATGGCTGACCAGCCATAGAACACAACGGGCTGCCTCAGGGCGGCCCGTTTTCTTTGTCAGGCCGCTTTGGGCTTGTCGATGCAATAACCGATCGCATGCACGGTGCGTATCAAGTCCCGCCCCAGCTTCTTGCGCAGGTGGTGGATATGTACTTGCACGGCGTTGCTTTCCACCTCGCCGCCCCAGCTGTACAGGTTTTTCTCCAGCTGTTCCCGGCTCAGCACCCGGCCGCCGTGCTCCAGCAGCAGTTGCAGGATGCGAAATTCCTTCACCGTCAGGGTCACGGGCAAGCCCCGTTGCGTCACCTGCCGGTCCGCGATATCGAGCACCAGGTCGCCGTGCACGAGGTTTTCGCGCAGGCGGCCGGCGGCGCGGCGGCAGGCGCTGCGGATGCGCGCGGCCAGTTCGTCAAGGTCGAACGGTTTCACGATGAAGTCGTCGGCGCCCGCGTCGAGGCCGGCGATGCGTTCGCCCACCTTGTCGCGCGCCGTGACGACCAGCACGGCGCCGCTGTAGCCGTTATCGCGCAGCACGCCCAGCGCCTGCATGCCGTCCTGCCCGGGCAAGCCCAGGTCGAGCAGGATGCAGCCATAGTCGTGCAGGCGCACGGCCGTGTGCGCGTGCTCGGCGCTCGTGACCCAGTCGACGGCGTAGCCGCCCTGCTCCAGGCCGATCTGCGTGGCGCGGCCCAGCTGCGGGTCGTCTTCGGTCAGCAAGATGCGCATGGGGAAGCGGCGCAGCCCGCTCAGTCCTTCTTCTTGATCAGGCCCGCCAGCGCGGCAAACGGATTGTGCGTGGCTGGCGCCACCTCGGCCGACAGCAGGCCGGCGCCACGGTCCGCTTCCAGGTAACGCGAGTGTTCATTATCGTGACAATACAGGCACAGCAGTTCCCAGTTGCTGCCATCGGGCGGATTGTTGTCGTGGTTATGGTCGCGGTGATGCACGGTCAGCTGCTGCACGTTGGCACGCGTAAATTCGCGCATGCAGCGGCCGCATACCCACGGATACATCTTCAGCGAGCGCTCGCGGTAGCCGCTCTCGCGCTGGTCGGCGGCGCGGCGCGCTTCGGCCACGATCTTGTCCAGTCTTGCCGCGTCGGGCTTTTTACTCTGCATGACAACTTTCGATATGGAAGGTGGAAGCATCCATTTTAATGAGGATGGGGGCGCAATTGTACTTTTTCTGCCACGGCCCAGGCCCGTATCACCGCCGCGGCGGTTTTTTTAGCATGCACCGTGCCACAGATGCTTGATTTAACGCAAAATAAGCCCAGCGACAGACCGCGAACAGACGATGGGTGTGGCGGCGACGGGCTTATGCGCAAGGCAGCCGATTTCGGCTATCATGCGCGCCACGCCGCCCCTCCCTTTTTCCATGAATCTAGCCTGCAAGCGCCCGTGATAGCGATAACGAGACCCCTGCAACGCCTTGCCCGCCGCCTGTACCGCATCAGTCTGGTGCCCCTGTTCGCGCTCATGCTGCTGCTGGCGCTGTGGGCGGCCGTCTACTATCAGGTGGGCCAGGAGCGGGCCAGCGCCGTGCGCGACGCCGTGGCCGTCAGCCAGTCGCTGGCGCGTACCCTGGCCGACCATACCAGTTTCACCCTGCGCCAGACGGACCATGCCACGCAATTGTTCAAGCTCAAATACGAGGAAACGGACGGCGGCCTGCGCCTCAATGAATTCACACGCCGCCAGGGGCTGCTCGACAGCGTGCTGCCATCGAAGCTGGAACTGCCGATCGCCCTCATCGACGCGCAGGGCAATGTGGTCGACAGCGCCCACGCGTATCTGCCGGAAAAGCTGGCTACGCAGCCATTTTTCAGGGCGCTGGCCGCCAATGCATCCGACACGGTTTTGGTCGACACACCGATGCTCGACGCGGACGGCAAGCGCTGGACCATCCGCCTGGCGCGCCGCCTGAACGATGCGCGGGGCCGCTTCGCCGGCGCCATCGTCATCCACGTCGACCCCACGTATTTTGTCGACGACTACGACCGCCTGAACCTCGACGAGCATGGCGCGCTGATGCTGGTGGCGCGCGACAGCGGCCTGACGGTGGGGCGCATCGGCGAGCAATTGATCATCAGCGACCGCATCGACTTCCGCATGCCGGGTCCGCCGCGGCACGCCCCCGAGGAACTGCTGATCGAGCCGCCCGTCGACGCGACGCCGCGCATCTACAGCTACCGCGAGCTGCCGCGCTACCCGCTGCTGGCCGTGGTGGGCGTGAGCCGCGCCGCCGCCCTGGCCCGCTTCGAACACCGCCGCCTGTTGTATGTGGGCGCGCTGCTCGCCGCCACCGTGCTCATTGCCGGCTTTACGGCCCTGCTGATGCGCCAGAGCGCACGCCTGCGCCGCAGCATCCGCCAGGCCACGGAAACGCAGGCGCTGCTGCGCGCGGCGCATCACGGCAGCCTCGACTCCGTGCTGCTGCTGAAAGCCTGGCGCCCTGCCCAGGGCAAGCCGGTGGAAGACTTCATTTTCGCCGACGTCAATGAGCGGGCCGCCGACATGCTGGGCAAGCCGCGCTCCGAACTGCTGGGCCAGCGCGTGCTGGCGCACATGCCGCTGCTGCGCGGCGAGCGTTTCTTCCAGCGCTTCGTGCTGGTGATGGAAACGCGCCAGCCGCTGGAGGATGAATTCGAACTGACCTTGGCCTCGGGCGCCACGCGCTGGCTGCGCCACCAGGTGGTGCCGATCACAGACGGCGTGGCCGTGACCTCGCGCGACATCAGCGCGCGCAAGCACGACGAACTGGCGCTGCAGGACAACCGCAGCTTCCTGCAGTCGCTGATCGACCATTTGCCCGTGCTGGTCTACGTGAAAAGCGCACGGCCGGAAAACTTCGGCCAGATGGAAGTGTGGAACAAGGCGGCCGAGGACATCACCGGCCACCTGGCCGCCGACGTCATCGGCAAGACCGATTGCCAGGCATTCCCGCCCGACTTCGGCCTGCACGATGCCGAGGACGACCGTGCCATCTTGGCCGAGCACGGCGTCATCGACCATACGGAAAAACCGCTGCGCCTGGCGGACGGCAGCCTGCGCTATCTGCGCGCCGTCTCCGTGCCCGTGTTCGACGAGCGCCAGCAGATCGAACACATCCTGTGCATCGCCGAGGATATCTCGCAGCGCCGCCAGCAGGAACTGGAACTGCGCCAGAAACAGGCCGAGCTGGCCGCCGTCAACGACGCCTCGCCGCTGGGGCTCGTGCGCCTGGACCGCCAGCGCCGCTGCACCTACGTCAACCGCACCTTCGAATCGATCACGGGCCTGCCCCGCGCGGCCGCCCTGGGTGCCGGCTGGACCAGCGCCCTGCATCCGGACGACTATCCGCTGATGCACGTGGCGCTGGAACAGCTCACGCGCAGCCATGCGCCATTCCAGTCGACCCTGCGCTGCCTGCAGCGCGACGGCCGGCTGGTGTGGGTATCCGTCAAAATTGCCCCCATCCTCATCGACGGAAAGATCGAAGGCTACGTGGGAACCCTGGACGACATTACCACCTTGCGCGAATCGGAAGTGGCGCTGCTGGAAAGCGAAGCGCGCCTGCGCACCATCGCCGACACCTTGCCGGCCATGATCGCCTACATCGACGCCGACCAGGTCTACCGCTTCCTGAACATCGCCTATGAACGCGAATTCGGCCTGACGGGCCGCCAGGCGCTGGGCAAGCGCGTGCGCGACACGGTGGGCGAGGCGCGCTACCGCACCGTGGCGCCGTATATCGAACGAGTGCTGGCCGGCGAAACCTTGAGCTTCGAGGAAGAAGACGAGAAGGAAGGCATCGAGCGCTGTATGGAAGTGATCTACATCCCGCAAATCGGCGAAGACAAGCTGCAGGTGGTAGGCTTTCACGTGATGCGCCAGGATATCACCGTGCAAAAGCGCGAAAAACAGCGCCTGCTGAAGCTGGCCCAGGTCGATGCGCTGACGGGATTGTCGAACCGCGCCGGCTTCCAGCAAAAACTCAGCGACGCCATGCACGCGAGCCGCCAGCAGCAACACCTGATGGCCGTCATGTACATGGATATCGACCGCTTCAAGCCCGTCAACGACACGCACGGCCACGGCACCGGCGACGCCCTGCTGCGCGCCTTCGCGCAGCGCCTGACGCACACCATGCGCGCCACCGACATCATCGCCCGCCTGGGCGGCGACGAATTCACCATCATCATGGAACAGATCACCCGGCCAGAAGACGCGGCCGTGCTGGCGGAAAAAATCGTCGCCGCCATGCAGCAGCCATTTGAACTCGATGGCATCACCGTGCGCATTTCGGCCAGCATCGGCCTGGCCTTCTACCGCGACGAAGACATTTCCCCCGCCGTGCTGCTGCAGCGCGCCGACGTGCTGCTGTACAAGGCCAAGCAGGATGGGCGCAATACATACAGAGCTGGCGCCTTGACGGCTTGATGGCTGAGAGCAAGCCCAACTGAAGGCTGGGGTCAGACCCAACGGGTCTGACCCCTATCATTCCTGCTATATTGGCGCCTGTCCTCCCTACCGTTGCCACACCATGCGCCTGCTGCACACTTCCGACTGGCATCTGGGCCAGACCCTGCACAATTTTGAAAGGGGCTACGAACACCAGCGCTTCCTCGACTGGCTGCTCGACACGCTCGTTGCCGAACAGGCCGACGTGCTGCTGGTGGCGGGCGACGTATTCGACAACGCCAACCCGTCGGCCGCCTCGCAAAAGCAGTTATATGTCTTCCTGCAGCAGGCGCGCGCGCGCCTGCCCGCGCTGCAGCTGGTCGTCGTCGCCGGCAACCACGATTCGGCGGGACGGCTCGAAGCGCCCGGCCCCCTGCTGGCCGCGCATGGCACCCACGTAATCGGCCATTTGCTGCGCGACGAGGCAGGCAATATCGACCTGGAACGCCTGCTGCTGCCGCTCGCCGGCGGCGATGGGCAAGTGCAGGCCTGGTGCCTGGCCGTGCCTTTTTTGCGCCCCGGCGACGTGCCGAAACTGCCGGCCGGCGACACGCAGGACGCCTATCTGGGCGGCATCGCCCTGCTGTACCGCCAGTTGGCGGACCTGGCGCTGGCGCGCCGCCAGCCCGGGCAAGCCATCGTCGCCATGGGCCACTGCCACATGGTGGGCGGCGAAATGTCGAACGACTCCGAACGGCGCATCGTCATCGGCGGCACGGAAATGCTGCCTTCGGGTATCTTCGATACGTCCATCGCCTATGCGGCGCTGGGCCATTTGCACAAGGCGCAGGCCGTGGGTGGGCACGATCACATCCGCTACTGCGGCAGCCCGATTCCCCTGTCGTTCGCCGAAGTACACTACCGCCACCAGGTGCTGTGCCTCGATATCGACGGCGAAGCGCTGCAATCCGTGCGCGCCATCGAAGTGCCGCGCGCCGTGCCCTTGCTGCGCGTGCCCGCCACGCCGGCGCCCATCAACGAAGTACTGGCGCAGCTGGCCGCCCTCGACGTGCCCGCCGCGCCACCTGAAGCGCAGCCCTTCCTGGAAGTGCGCGTGCGTCTCGATGCACCGGAACCGGGCCTGCGCACGCGCATCGAAACGGCGCTCGACGGCAAGCCCGTGCGCCTGGCGAAGATCGAAACATCGAGCGCCGCGCGCAGCAGCGCGCCCGAGAACCTGACGCTAGACCAGTTGGCCCAGCTGCAGCCCGACGACATCTTCCGCCGCCTGTACCTGCAAAAATACGGCAAGGAAGCACCACCCGAACAACTGTCGGCCCTGGCCGAACTGCTGCTGCCCGGCGCGTGAGCGCAACTGAAGAACCATGAAAATACTGAAAATCAGCGGCAAGAACCTGGCCTCGCTGGCCGGCGAATTTGAAGTCGACTTCCAGCAGGAGCCGCTGGCGTCTTCCGGCCTGTTCGCCATCAGCGGCCCCACGGGCGCGGGCAAGAGCACCTTGCTCGACGCCTTGTGCCTGGCCCTGTACGACGCCACGCCGCGTTTGCTGAAAGTGCTGGGACGGGGCAGCGCCCTGCCCGACGTGGGCAAGGAAACCGTCAACGCTCAGGATACGCGCACCCTGCTGCGCCGCGGCACGCCTGACGGTTACGCGCAAGTGGACTTCGTCGGCAACGATGGCGCCAGTTACCGCGCGCGCTGGAGCGTGCGCCGCTCGCGCACCAAGGCGGAAGGCGCGCTGCAGGCTACCGCCATGAGCTTGCACCAGCTGCCCGCGCTGCAGCCCATCGGCGGCACCAAGACGGAAGTCAAGGAAGAGATCGAAAAGCGCATCGGCCTGTCGTTCGACCAGTTTACGCGCGCCGTGCTGCTGGCGCAGAACGAGTTTTCCACCTTCCTCAAGACGGAAGACAATGAACGGGGAGAGTTGCTGGAAACCCTGACGGGCAGCAGCATCTATACCGACATTTCCATGCGCGCCTTCGAGCGGGCGAAAAAGGAAAAGCAGGTCCTCGAACGCCTGGGCGAAAAACTGGCCGACCAGCGGCCCCTGTCGCCGGAAGAACGGGCGGAGACCGAAGCGCTGTGCAACGCGGCCGACACCGCCCTGCACACCATCGACTTGCGCAAGGCCGTGCTGGAACTGCAGCAGCGCTGGCATCAGGAAACGCACAAGCTGCAAGCCCAGGTGGCGTCCGCGCAGCAAGTACTGGACAGCGCGGATGCAGAACGGGCCGCCGCCGAAGAACGCCGTGCGGCGCTGGCGCAGTGGGAATTGCTGCAGCCGGCACGGCCCCTGATCGACGACGTGGCGCGTCTGGCGAACGACATCGCCAGCACGGGCGCCGCGCTGGAGGTGTCACGCGCGCAGGCGGCGCAGGCCGTGGCCAGCGAAGCGCAACTGGCGCAAGCCCTGCAGCTGGCGGCAGCGGACTTGCTGGCCAAGGAAGCGGCGCAGCGCGATGCGGCGCCCCTGCTCGACCAGGCCAAGGCGCTCGATGCCGGCATTGCAGCACACTTGCCCGCGCATGAGCAGGCAAAGCAAGCGGCGCAAGGTGCTGACCAGGCCAACGAGGCGGCGCGCGCCGCGCTGCTGTCGCTGCAGCAGCGCCAGCAGACCGCGCAGGCGGAACAGGAAGCGGGCAGCCAGTGGCTGGCATCGCACCAGCAGTGGCAGGCGCTGGCGCAATCGTGGCAGTTGTGGGATCAATTGTTTGTCCAGGCCGGGCAAGCGGCCGCGCAAGCCGATGCGGCCGACGCCAGCATGGCCGCATCGGCGCGGCAGGTGCGCCAGGCCCTTGACACCACACAGGCGGCACAAGCAGCGCTGGCCAGCGCCGCTGCCGCGCTGGCGCTGCGCGATGCCGAACGGCGCGAGGCACTGGCGGCCGTGCAAGCCATCGACGGCCAGGGGCTGCAGGAACAGCGCGGCCAACTGGAGGCGCACGCGCGCATCTTGAGCAGCGCGGAAAAAACCTGGAGCGAACTGGCACGCCAGCAGCAGGCGCTGGCGCACTGGCAAGCGAAGGCGGCCCAGCTGGCGCAGGCCGCGCAAACGGAAAGCACGGCACTGGCGGCGGAAGCGGCGCAAACGGCGCTGCTGGAAGCGCGCCTGGCGCAGGCGGAAAAGTCCTTGAAGGGCGCCGAAGCGGCATGCGCGGCCAGCGTCGAGCAGCTGCGGGCCAATTTGCAGGATGACCTGCCCTGCCCCGTCTGCGGCGCGCTGGAACACCCGTACAACCACGCCGACGACGCCCTGCAGGCGATGCTGGCCAGCTTGCAGGATGACGTGCTGGCCTGCCGCACGCAGGCGCGCGGCAATCTGGAACGGCTGGCCACGCACAAGGCGGCACTGGCCGCCCATATGCGCGAACAGGCGCAAACGGCGGAAGAACTATCTGCATTGCCGTCCATCATCGTCGGCCTGAATGCGCAATGGCAGCCGCATGCGGACACCCTGCAGCTGCCGCAGGAAGACCAGCGCGCGGACTGGTTCACGCAGCAGCTGGCGGCCACTGCGGCAGGCTTGCAGGCGCTGGCGCAGCAGGAGGCGGTGCTGCGCCAGGCCGGTGCGCGGCGCGAGCAGGCGCAGGCGGCGCACGAACTGGCGTCCAGCGAGCACGCGCGCTGCACCAGCGCCGTCGCCGAGGCGCAAGCGCGGCTGGCCCAGCTGCAGGCGCAGCAAGCGGGCAACGCAGACAAGGGCGAGACGGCGCGCGCCGCGCTCGATGCCTTGCTGGCGCAGCTCGATGGCGCCTTTGCCGACGCCGACGGCGCCGAGGACTGGAAAGACAGCTGGCGCGCCGGCCCGGCCGACTTCCGCGCGGCGCGTGAATCGGAAAGCCGGCAATGGCTGAAGCAGCAGGCGGACCAGGACAAGCGCGGCCACGCACTGGCGACCCTGGCCGCGCAACTGGAAGCGGCGCTGCTGGCCGCCGGCAAGGCGCAGCACACGGCGCAGGAAGCCCATGCCGCCTTTGCCGCCGCAGACAAACAACGCACGGCGCTGCAAGCGCAGCGCAACGCGCTATGGCAGGGCCAGAGCGTGGCCGAGGTCGAGCGCGCGCTGGCGGGCGCCATCGCACGGGCCAAAGAACAGCTGGCGCAGCAGCAAACGGCAGCGCAATCAGCCAGCCAGCAGCGCACACGCCTCGACGAAGCGTGCGCGCAGCTATCGCAGCGCCTGGCCGCCTTGCGGGAACAGGAACACGGCGCCGCCGCCGCCCTGCACGACTGGCTGCGCCAGTTCCAGGAAGCCCATCCGGCCCACGCGCCCGCCGACATGGCCGGCTTGCGCGCGCGCCTGGCCATCGCGCCGGACGCCATGCGCGCCGAACGCGACGCCCTGCAAGTGATCGCCGACCGCCACACGGCGGCCGTTTCCGTGCTGGCCGAACGGCGGCAGCAGCTGGCAGCGCACGTGCAGCAGCCGCCCGAAGCGCTGGAAATGGACGTGGCCACGCTGCAAGCGGCGCTCGGCGCCCTGCTGCAGGAACGCCAGGCCGCCAACGAGGAAGCAACGCGCTTGCGCCTGGCCATCGCGCAGGACGACGCCCGGCGCCACAGCGCGCAAGCGATGCTGGCGCAAATCGAGGCGCAAGCCGTCATCGAGCGGCGCTGGGCCAGCCTGAATGAGCTGATCGGCTCGGCCGACGGCAAGAAATTCCGTAACTACGCGCAGCAATTCACCCTGGAAGTGCTGCTCGGCTATGCCAACGCGCACCTGAACCACCTGGCGCGCCGCTACCAGCTGGAACGCATCGACAACCCGAACAATCCGTCGCTGGGCCTGATGGTGCGCGACCAGGACATGGGCGGCGAGCTGCGCTCCGTGCACTCGCTGTCGGGCGGCGAATCGTTCCTCGTCTCGCTGGCCCTGGCGCTGGGCCTGGCCTCGCTGTCATCGAACCGCGTGCGCGTGGAATCGCTGTTCATCGACGAGGGCTTCGGCAGCCTGGACACGGAAACCCTGCGCGTGGCCATGGATGCGCTCGACGGCTTGCAAGCGATGGGCCGCAAGGTGGGCGTCATCTCGCACGTACAGGAAATGACGGAGCGCATCGCCACCCGCATCCTCGTGCAGCCGGGGTCCGGCGGTAAGAGCGTGGTGACGGTACGTTAGCTCGCTAACGGCTGGCCGGCTCCCGGCACAATCTGAGCATATCCCAGCCCAGCTCGCGGCGGATCTGCTCGGGGTCGGGCGGCGGCCGGCGCTGTTCCAGCTCCGCTTTCAGCCATTTTCTGACCAGCTCCTTGGCGGGCTGTGCAGGCTTTTCCTTGTCATGCTTGTCCATGGTGCTACCTCGTTCAATGGATACCAGATGGCCTCCGTACTGTCTCAACGTGATAGACCTGATTCAGTTGACTTCCGCGTGGCGCAGTTGCAACAGTATGTAACAGCAGGCGGAGTGGGGTAAAATCCCGCCCTTCGCATATGTTCCCGTATGCCCCGCAACAGTTCAAGGAAGCCCATGAAAGCCGCCCGCAGCCTCACCTTCAAGTGCGTCAAATGTCACAAATCCATGCAGGTCTACCTGCAAAAAGTCTCCGCCTGCTCGCATATCCAGCCATACCAGGGCATTTGCGCATGCGGCGAACTCAAGCGCCACGCCACGGGCCAGGCCGATGCCGTCAAGTCCTACCTGGAGTCGGCGGACGGTAGCTGGTCGCACCACCACTAATGGTTAAAGAATGGGAAGATATTGCCGTTAATTCGCATATCTTCCCCATTTGAACCGACCATGTCCCAGCTTCCCGCCCTTGCCAGCCGTCAACCCGCCTCGAATACGCTGGCTGGCCAGCAGCCGTCCCGCACGGGCAACGGCGCCACGGGCCTGGCCGGCTCACCGCTGATGCAGCGCACGGCGCAAGACGTCGTGGCCCTGTCGAAGAATGGCCTGGACCTGTCGGCCAAGGGGCTGTCGCAACGGACCGATGCGCTGGGCAACGCCACCGTCGACGTGGCGCAGGATTTTTTGAGCAACATGACGCGCCAGCTGTTCGGCGACGGCGCCACTGTTGCCTTCGATTCCGTCGACCTGCAGGCGGGAGCCAGTTTCAGCAGCGGCAGCGCCAGCGTCTCGGGCCCCAATGGCAGCAGCCGCGCGGCCGCCTTCAGCCTCGATGAAAACGCGCATTTCATCGACAAGGGCAAAATCACGACGGCCGACGGCCAGACCTTCGACTTCGAAGTGGAAGTGCAATATCAATCGAATATCAGCGCGGGCGTGCTTGAGCAAACGCAAAATGAAACGCCGAAAGCCCCGGCATCCGATGACGGCGTCCTGCCCGCCAAACAGTTGCCCGACACGCATTTCGGCGGCAATCTGCACGATCTGTTCAAGCTGCTGGGCCAGCAATTGCAAAGCAATCTCTATCAGGGCATCTCCGATGGCGCCAGCGCCAGCGGCAACGATGGCGACCTGGCGGGCAGCCTGAGCTTGCGCTTGCTCAAGCTGGTGCAGCCGGACGCAGCGGTCGACGCCGGCAAGAAAACCGTGGAAGTCACGCCGGAAGAGCAGGCGCGCGCCCGCGCGCTGGCACTCGCCTATGGCACGGACAGTGCCAGCAGCACAGACGGCACGGCCAGCAACGTATAATGGAAGACGGCCTGCGCAGGCGACCATGCCGCGCGCCCCCTTCTATCGATTGAATCCCATGTCCGACACTTCTTCACCTACCGTTCATCCGCATATCCACTGGAGCGAAAACGGCGCCGAACACGCGGCCCGCTGGCGCTCGGAAAGCGGCATGCCACCGCCCAAGCGCGTCGTCATCGCCGATGACCGCACGACGGCCGACCAGGCTTACCGCCTGGCCTGCGAAGGCACGGCCATGCTGTGGCGCGGCGACTTCCAGAACGCGCGCCAGCTGCTGCAGGCGCTGGCACGGCGCGCCGACCACAAGAACGACAAGCCAAGCAAGAAGGCCAAGGCCGCCAAGCTGGCCAAGCCGGAACCGACCGCCACGGAAGCGTTCCATCTGCACCGCCAGGCCCAGTCGCAGCGCGCCCGCACCCTGGCCATGCTGCTGCTGCCTTTTGATGCCGACTACACGATCCCGCTGCGCCGCGCGCCGGACGTGAAACTGGCGTGCAATGAAGCGTATGGCCGTGGCGAAGAGCCGTTTATCGCCTCCTTGCGCGAACTGCTGGGCCTGATCGGCGCGCACGAATGGCGCCGCACGGGCGTGGAACTGCCGGCCTTGGGCCAGCGCATCCATCCGCACTACGGCGTGTTCGCGCCGATCCGCGGCGAATACGTGGGCCTGGTGGCGGAAGCGCCGCTGCCCGCGCGCGCCAGCCTGGCCTTCGATATCGGCACCGGCACGGGCGTGCTGGCCGCCGTACTGGCGCAGCGCGGCGTCGCCCGCATCGTCGCCACCGACCAGGACCCGCGCGCCCTGTCCTGCGCGCGCGAAAACCTGGTCCGCCTCGATGTGGCCGACAAGGTCGACGTGGTGCAGGCCGATCTGTTCCCTGCGGGCCGCGCGCCGCTCGTCGTGTGCAATCCGCCATGGCTGCCGGCCCGTCCAAGCTCGCCGATCGAATACGCCGTCTACGATCCGGATAGCCGCATGCTGCGCGGCTTCCTCGCCGGCCTGGCCGACCACCTGGAGCCAAACGGCGAAGGCTGGCTGATCCTGTCGGACCTGGCCGAGCACCTGGGCTTGCGCCCGCGCGCGCAATTGCTCGAATGGATACAACAGGCGGGCTTGAAAGTCATCGACCGCCTGGACGTGAAACCCACGCACCCGCGCGCGCAGGACGCCACCGACAGCCTGCATGCGGCCCGTTCGAAGGAAGTCACGTCGCTGTGGCGCCTGGCGGCGGCGTAATCGAGGGTCTGAAACCCGGCCATTGCGCATTGCAGCAAACCCCGCTATAATTCGCCTGCGGGGTGGAGCAGTCTGGCAGCTCGTCGGGCTCATAACCCGA
>RCUK01000198.1_pt1 | contig 67140 bp, 57 predicted proteins | sample 2166381 | NCBI WGS metagenome assembly RCUK01 (sample SAMN09932809, study PRJNA488358) | compost metagenome | isolation source: compost soil in an enriched community | place: Germany: Experimental Botanical Garden | reverse complement strand
GTTTGAAGGATCGTAAGTGGCAGCCAGTTCGTTTGCGTTTTTGTAGAATACGGCGGGTACCGTAATTGGCGGTTCTTCTAAAAGTCCATCCTTATCTGAGCGGCAAGCAACAGAGAACAATGCAATGTTTAAAAGTAGCAGGTACTTTAATAAATTTTTCATGGTTGTTAATTTAGTTTGGTAAAACGATGATTTAGAAAATAGATCGGTAATGAGAGTAAAATAAGACATTAAATTGCGTGGCTAATCTAATGTTTTTTGATGATAAAAGATACATTTTAATAAGGATATTCGCTACATACTGGAGCTTAAGTGGTTTAGGATTCGATTGCCTGGTGGTTGTTAAAATCGTGCCTTTCCGCTAAACAAATATGATCGACAGCTACACTTCGTTTTTAGCTGGTTCAGGTAAGCGTTTGAGTTCGCTTTGCTTCTGTTTTTCCAGGGAATATGCCAGCAGAAATGCCTGAACAGCACTAATCCATTGCCTATAATCCATTTTTGGCGAAATTTCTCTCAGGCATATTATTATTTATTATCTTTAGCTAAGTAAGGATCTGGCACATAAACCTATTTAAAACTTATGTTTTTAGGGCTGATCGACTTTTTCCTCATTTGCATTATAAGAAATTAAGCCCCATTGCCCTACGAACTATATGAGTAGAAATCGATCGTCAATTTATAAGGTATGGGACAAGCATCTCGCCCGGGTTAGTTCGAAAGCTGAAAACCTGCCACAGTTGAAAATTAATGAACTTTTGGCTTCAATCTTGACCTCAGGTCCAAGCTATCATTATATTGTCGACTTCACTAGCAGGGAATTAATTTACAACAGTGGAAATATTAAAGAAATACTCGGAATCGAAAAAGCGAAAGTATGTTTTGAGGATATCATCAATATCATACATCCTGAAGATATCGATTACGTGGCAGCAGCAGAACAGGCTCTGTTGAAACAAGTTTATGAAAATGCCAGCATGAACAGCAGCATTCGGTACAAAAGTTCATATTGCTTTCGTGGTAAGGTGGCGGACGGGACATACAGACTTTTCCAGCACCAGGCCGTAATGCTGACAACTAACGAAGCTGGAGGAATGCAACTGGTACTCAACATCCACACCGATATCAGCCTGCTCACACAGGAAAATAACTTCATAGTGAGTTTGATGGAAGTGCCCGGGAACAAGATTTACTGGCAAATGAAGATAGAAATTTCACCTTTACAACCTGGTGAAAAACCTTCCTTCACCGAAAGGGAGAAAGAAATTATTGTGCTGATCTCAAAAGGCTGGAAAAACCCGGAAATTGCAAATCACCTTTTTCTATCCCCACATACCGTCATGACACACCGTAGAAACATTCTCCAGAAGGCAGGTGTAACCAACAGTATTGAGCTAATTACTTACTGCATAACCAACCGCATCCTATAACTCTGTACAATTGAACGAAAGTATTCTGGTGCTCGCAGTATGTATCAAATCAATTTGCGCTCGAATTGCTCACCTAAGCTATGCTATTTTATGCATATTTTGGCTTTTTTGAACCTACTTCCGCGGGAAAGGAGGGAGTTCATTTGAACACTTGTGAGAACTTTCACGGATAATAAGAGATATCTATGGAAATAAGGGTCGGTTATAAATTGACTGCTAATTAAGTGTAAGTAATTATGGCCCCGATCATATAAAAATCTATTTCATGCGCTTTAAAAGTTTCCTCAAGGATGTCAAAAATTTCTTTTAACTCGCCATCTTTAATATTCTCCAAATTCATCTTTTAAATGTTTATCGTAAATCATTCTGGCCGTTTCTATGCATCTCGGATCTCCGGTAAGCAATAGATCAGCAAACACTAATAGCTCTGGTGCATAGGGATGAACATCTGCTGCCTCATCTTTCCAGAATTTATCATAAACCCGGATTTCTCCCGTTGTCGCTGGAATCAGTTTCCATTTCACCATTACCTGATTTCTCTTCTCTACCGTGTAAATTGTCATTATCTGAGGCCTAAGATAATCCGTCAGCCATTCACCTGCAGGCTCTCCACCCCACACCGTTTTTCCTGGCTGTATTAAATTGTTATGAAGACTTGTCAAAGGATGGTCTACCTGCAATTTGAAATTACCGATATGCAGGCTTGGCTTCAACGTCTCACCATACCCTGCAATCCATCTATCCAACAGTGTCCTTTTGTTCTGCAAGAGCTGTCTTTTCTGGCCAACATGCAACACATAACCTGCATCATCTAAGCCGCTGATTACATTTTTTATATTGCCCAAAGCGACCCCAGTTGCATTGGCTAACATCCGCTGGGGCATATTTATAGCCTCATTATGTAGCATCAGGTAGAAGACCAATTTAAGTCCCGTCTTTGTAAATGCCCGATTAGTTACGGGTTTTTCCCGTTCTTCGTGTTTAAAACCATCCAACCAGATTGTATTTCTTGGCGTCCGGATATATACGTTTCCGGCACCATCAAGGTAATTTATGCCTTCGTTGCGCAGTTTTTCCTTTATTGCAGGAAAGATCCTCTCCGCGATGACGATAATCGGCTTATGTAAGCAGTTATAATATACTAGTTTTGCTAACTGGTAATCCCGAAGTTCTTTTTTGAACTCAACCGTAAAATGCTCTTTTTCGTTATTGATAAAAAGATCTACTGTTCCATCAAGCTCTTCGCCTTTATGCTTATACTCGCATTTATAGCCGGTATTTTCTTCCAGCCTTGCCAGCGCTTCAGTAATTTGCTCTATATTGTCCATTTTTAGAATTCGTTCACGTAACGTGAACATTCAAATTTAATGAACAAAAAGAGTAACTCCAAATGTTTATTAATAAGTGCGTTTCGCATTTATGCAGATAATGAACATCCTTTTTGCCGAAATACCCAGTTTATTAGTGTTTAGGTGCGCACTTCTCATTTTTGAATTTTGCGCCCGAATTGCTCACCTAAGCCATGCTATTTTATGCATGTTTTGGCTATGCTAGAAAGTAAAAAAGCCTGTTTATCATATGATAAACAGGCTTTTTTACTTTTTTGAACTTAATTCTGCGGGGAAGGAGGGAGTCCATTTGAACACTTGCGAGAACTTTTACGGATCATAAGAGACATCTATGGAAATAAGGGTCGGTTATAAATTGACGGCTATTTAAGTGTAAGTAATTTCTCTGTGTAGTCGACCAAAAACAAGGGGATATTAACTAACCCACCATCTTTCTTCAGATTCTTTAGCGAATATCTTATCCGCACTGGCGGTTCATAAAGGCCATTATATATCGAAAGACTTTTACTACGTACATTCTCATCAGATTTCACCTCAACGGGGATAATTTCATTTTTCATCTGAATAATAAAGTCAACTTCAGCCTGGTTTTCAGAATTCCAGTATCGAGGTTGCACTTCAAAAATTTTGATTAAGTGCTGTAAGATATAGCTTTCGGTCAGTGCGCCCTTAAATTCTGTAAATAAACGATTTCCTTCTCTAACAGCTATAGGGTCTAGTAGTGAAAGTCTACGTAACAAACCAACATCAATCAAGTAAAGTTTAAATGCCGAAAGATCATCATAGGCAGAAATAGGTAATCCTGGCTTGCTTATTTTAAAAACCCTATGCACCAGACCGGCATGCGAAAGCCAAAGTAAGGCATCTTCATATTCTCTTGAACGTGCACCTGTTCTTACACTCTGGTAAAGAAACTTTTTATTATCCCCTGCCAGTTGTGAAGGGATTGAAGCCCAAAGATGATCGTTGAGTCTTTTGACTAAACTTCAAAATGTCTTCAGTATCTTAATCCATATTTGTTGATATGAAGATCCTAATCATTGAAGATGAACCCGGCCTGCAGCGTAGCATTGCTCAGTACCTAATGGGAGAGGGTAATCTCTGTAGTATGGCTGCAACATATGCCCAAGCACTTGAACGGCTAGATAGCTACCATTACGACTGTATTTTGCTTGATCTGACTCTTCCTGATGGAGAAGGACTTCAGATATTGAACTATCTTAAAAGAATGAACAGGACGGAAGGGGTAATTATTATCTCGGCAAGAAATTCCATTGATCAAAAAGTCGAAGGATTGAGTTTAGGCGCAGACGATTACCTGATTAAGCCCTTTCATCTTTCAGAACTCAATGCAAGGATCTTGGCCATTGTTCGTCGTAAAAGTGCTCATGGCGAAAGGCATATTGAATTTAACGAAATTAGGATAGATCTTGATGCAAAAGAGGTGCTTGTGGATGGTAAACTCATTTACATGACCAAAAAGGAATTTGATCTTTTACTGTATTTTGTTTCCAATAAAGGTAAAGTAATATCCAAGTCAGCTGCGGTAGAACATATCTGGGGTGATGACTCGGATATGGCAGACAGTTTTGATTTCATTTATACCCACATTAAGAATATCAGGAAAAAACTTACTGACGCAGGCAGTAGCGATTATTTTCAGTCCATTTATGGCATCGGATATAAATTTACTGAGCTATGAGGTTGTTTGCCAGATATAACAAGATACTGATAATCATCAGTCTTTTCGGACTGCTACTGATTGGACTTCTTTTTTACAGGATGTTGAGCCACTATCTCGATCAGCAGATCGACCATGACTTGGTAGAGGAGATTATGGAGGTAAAGGAATATTCTGCAAAAGGGAATTTTTACCAGCCGCATGAATTTGAAGACCTTATTATTGAGTACAAAAAGATAAAGAAAACTTACCCCTCCAGCAGCTATGCTGATACTGTATTTTACAATCCGGTAAAGCACCGAAAAGAGACCGCAAGGTATCTTAAAACCGAGATTGACCTTTTCGGGCAGCCTTACCAGATTTTAGTCATCGCTTCCAAATTTGAAAGGCAGGAGCAAATCAGGGATATCTGCCTTATCATCCTGATTCCGGTGATGTTACTTTTTGCCTTGGTGCTGTTGGTAAACAGGGTTTTGCTGAAAAAAATATGGAAGCCTTTTGAACAGCTTTTGAAAAATATCACGGCATTCAACATCAACCATGAGCGGCCATATGAACCTGTAGAGATGCCCGTTTCAGAACTCAGGCAGCTTAACCAGGTATTAGTCGAGCTTTCCGGGAAAGTGAAATCTGATTATAACGAGATTAAACTTTTTACCGAAAATGCATCCCACGAAATGATGACTCCTTTGGCAGTGATTAATTCGAAGCTCGATAATATGCTCCAGTCTAATGTTCTTGGTAAGGAGGATGGAGAAACACTGGTTGAGTTGTACAAGGCAACTTCTCGTTTGACAAAGCTCAACCAGTCGCTATTGCTCCTGGTTAAAATTGATAACAATTTGTTACAGGATAAGGAAAAGATTAATCTAAAATCACTTATTGAAGAAAAGGTCGTCTATTTTCAGGAGCTTATAACTGAGCGGAATATTAACTTAGAGGTAGTATTGGCCGATGTGACCATTTACACCAACCGACAGTTGCTTGAAATAATGATCAATAACTTATTTAGCAATGTCATCAGGCATAATTACGATGGAGGGAAGATCGAGATCAGTCTGGATAGAGGAAAAATAGTATTTGCTAATACCGGGCACAATAAAGCACTTAATCCGGAAAAAATATTTGAACGTTTTTATAAGGACAATACCTCAGAAGGAACTGGTTTAGGCCTTGCAATACTTAAACAGATTTGCAATAGGCAACAATATCTGCTTGATTACTGCTATCATAAAGATCTGCATACTTTTACGGTAACATTTGATCAATCATAAATCTTATAGACAACATGGTATCCATTAAAAAAGAGATTGACGGGGACAGGAAAGTCAAGAAGTATGCTACCTCCACAAGGGGCTGGCACTGGGTAAATCTTATCATTATTACCGGATCCCTGCTCACTGTGCTGGTCAACTCCACGCTCTTCAACAGGGCGCAGCGTAGCTTTGTAAAAAATGAACTGATAAATTCCGGAGTTTCTGTGAGCGATAAGCAGGCCGGTGCGGTTATCCATGGTTTGGAAGATCAGGTGTGGAGCATACACATCTATTTTGGTTATGCTTTAGCCGCGCTTTTTCTGTTCAGGATAATTGCTGAGTTTTTTCTGCCTTCCGGGCAAAAACTCTTTCCCAAGCTCAAAACGGCTTATCGGGCTTATTTCATCTTAAAAGAAGAACGCGAAGCTGCAAAGCACGAATTGGTGGTAAAAGGGCTTTATCTCATTTTTTATCTCTTGCTCTTGATTATGGTTATTACCGGCCTGTTACTGGCTTTTGAAGATTATGTAGGTCTGTCTGGAAGTATCAATCACAGCATAAAAGAATGCCATGCCTTCTGTATGTATTTAATATTGGCGTTTATTGTCCTTCATCTGGTAGGTGTATTACTTGCGGAGAAGAAAGATGGAAAGGGGATTATTTCGGACATGATTAATGGAGGCCAGGAAAATTAATTATTGAGTAATTTTTTAGTATAAACAGTAAAAATATGTCTAAATTCCATAAAGAAGAACACCTGAAAAGTTCAGCATTTATCTCTGATATTGTTATTGGAATGAGTGATGGACTTACCGTTCCATTTGCACTCGCAGCTGGTCTGAGTGCGGCGGTGAGCAGTAATTCGATTATCATTACCGCAGGTATTGCGGAAATCATTGCAGGCTGCATCGCTATGGGTTTAGGTGGCTACCTGGCTGGTAAGACTGAGCAGGAGCATTACGAAAGTGAGCTGAAAAGGGAATACCTTGAGGTAGAAAATGTACCCGAAAAAGAAAAAGAGGAGGTGAAGGGAATTTTCGCTGAATATGGATTAGACAGTAAAGCGCAAGATCTAATCGCGGACCAACTAAGCATGAATAAGGATCAATGGGTAGACTTTATGATGAAGTTTGAGCTGGGGTTGGAAAAACCAGATGTCAACAGAGCCCGCAATAGTGCCCTTACAATAGGGGCAGCCTACTGTGTGGGCGGTATGCTACCTCTATCAGCATATTTTTTTACATCAAAACCGCAGGATGGGTTAATACTTTCGGCATTACTTACCACCATCTGTCTTTTTGTATTTGGCTATTTCAAGAGCAAGGTCACCGGTCAGCCACCCTTAAAGGGCGCATTGAAAGTTACAATAATTGGATTGATTGCCGCTGGGGCAGCATTCCTGATCGCAAGACTGATTACCTAGTTATGCTTTTGTCTTCATGTCACTATGTTACTATTAACAAATATTTAACAGATTTTAATTCAAAACTTCAGAATTTCTTCAGACTTTGCCTGTACTTTTGTTACAAAGGATTGTTTTCTTTATCTGTATTTCTGGATCAAAAAATATTCAAAGCACGCGGAACCCTAAAGCCTTTTTATAGATAGAATTCTACACAGATTTTATTCAGCATATCCCGTCGATACTAAATGGTTATCCATCGGGACATTGCCGGAATATTTCATTGCATTGCTCATTTTAACTATAAAAAGAATATGGACAGGAAAGATTTTCTTAACAGCATTGGGATGAGCGCCGCGGCCTTTGCCCTGATGGGCTGTATCGGTTGCAAAAAAACGGATGGTAGCAGTTCTGCAGATACCACTGGACCCACTGGCGTAAACTTTACGCTTGATTTAAGCCTGGCTGCTAATGCAGCACTGCTTAACAACGGTGGGTCATTGGTGTCGAACGGGGTTATCGTGGCTAAAACAAAAGCTGGGGCTTATATTGCTGTGCAGCGATCTTGCACGCACGAAAGTTATACGCTTACCTATCAATCGGCGAACAGCCGTTTTTACTGCCCTAACCATGGTGCAACCTTTTCTGAAAACGGAGTTGTAACCAATGGACCGGCTTCACACTCCTTAACCGTTTATAATACCCAGCTTACAGGTACTACTTTAAAAGTTTATTCTTAAAATAATATGAAACTACTGTTTGTTGCCCTAATCGGGCTGTTCGCTATTCCTGTATCATGGATAGGAAACTTTACAGAAGCGCAGAAACAGGCTAAGGCTACACATAAACAAATCCTGATTAATTTTTCAGGTTCAGATTGGTGCGGGCCTTGTATCCGTCTGCGCAAAGAAATTTTGGAATCCGAAAGCTTTGAACAATATGCAGCCGCGAATCTTTTACTTGTGAGAGCGGATTTTCCAAGGCAAAAGAAAAATCAGCTTCCAAAAGAGCAGATTAAGCTAAACGAATCCCTAGCCGAGTTGTACAATAAGGACGGTAAGTTTCCATACACGGTTCTGGTAGATGAAAATGGAAAGGTACTCAAAAGTTGGGACGGATTTCCTGATGAAAGTCCACAGGCTTTTGTTTCCGAAATCGATAAACTTAAAAAATAAGCTCAAAATGGGGCAAGCTGTTTCTGTAAACCGGATGTTAAAACTCATGGGAAACCGCTTTGAGTTTACTGTGATAGCTGAGAACGAGCAGGAGGGTAATGTGGCCATAGATGCCGCAATAGAGGAAGTACGGAGGATAGAATACCAGCTCACCACTTTTAGCGAGCTCAGCCAAACCAGCCTGGTTAATGCGCATGCCGGTTTAAATCCGGTAAAAGTAGATGATGAAGTGATCAGTCTGATCGAACGGTCTATCAGGATATCAGAAATTACCGATGGCGCATTTGATATTACTTATGGATCAATTGATAAAAGGCTCTGGAACTTTGATCCGAATATGACCAGTCTTCCTGATGAAGCTACCGCCCTAAAATCTGTTGGACTCATTGATTACAGAAATGTGATCCTGAACAAGGAGAAATCGACGGTGTTTTTAAAAAATAAGGGCATGCGTATCGGCTTTGGCGGAATCGGGAAGGGCTATGCAGCCGATAGGGCAAAGTTAGTACTGCAAAAACTGGATATTAAAAGTGGGATTGTGAATGCTGCGGGAGATCTGATTACCTGGGGATCCCAGGCTACAGGCCATCCATGGACGGTAGGAATTGCAGATCCTGAACAGACCAACAGGCCGTTTTCTGCACTAAAGATCAGTAACATGGCAATTGCCACTTCTGGCAGTTATGAAAAATTTGTGACGATTAATGGCAAACGCTACTCACATACCATAGATCCCAAAACCGGACTGCCGGTAAGCGGGGTAAAAAGCGTGAGTATTATCTGCCCAAGTGCGGAGCTGGCTGATGCGCTGGCTACACCGGTTGTGGTAATGGGCGTAAAAATAGGGTTGGAACTGATTAACCAGATTAAACAAGTGGCCTGTATTGTGATCGATGATCACGATAGGGTTTTTACATCAAACAATATTAATGTGATATAAATATGAAAATTTTAAGAACATTTTTTCTTTCGATGCTTTGCGCAATTTTAATGGTCAGCATGCTCAGTGCCTGTAGTAGCGTAAAGCCTTATCAAAAAAGTAAACTTAACGATGCGGATATGATTCTTTCGGCCCGCAAATCTCAGAAATTTGAACAAAGTTTTCAACTTTATCGCGAGGGTGCCTCGGGTGCGAACGGAGGTAAGAGCGGTGGCGGTTGTGGCTGTAACTAATTAGGATCGAAAAAATGAGAAAAATATATCTCCATGTGCTCTTTATGTACTTTGGTATATTGAGCACCTACGCACAGACGAAATCCGAACCTGCAAAAGTAGACAGCAGTAAATATCAATCACGTAAACTAAAAATCGACGAAATAAACCTGGTATCGGCTTATTACAATCAAAATGGTAATAATTCTGCAGTTACAGGTGGGATCGGTACTGAAAAATTGACTGATTTTGCTAATACCATCGACCTGCAGATGTCAAAATTCAATAAAAGGGGCAGAAAAAATACTTTCCTTTTCGAACTTGGGGTAGATCATTATACTTCTGCTTCTTCCGATAAGATCGATCCAAGTACGATTTCTTCTGCATCTTCTGCTGATACCCGTATTTATCCTTCATTAAATTGGACACATTCTAATGAAGACACAGGCAATTCTTTTGGTTTCACAGGGTCTTATTCAACAGAATTCGATTATCAGTCAATGGGAGCTGCCTTTAATTTAACCCGTTTATCAAAAGATAAAAATACCCAGTTTGATTTCAGGCTTCAGGCATTTTTGGATCAATGGACCGTTATTCTGCCGATTGAACTGCGAACGGGCAATACTGGAAGGGGTGGTGAGCAATATGATACCGCCCCAAGAAATTCCTTCAGTGCATCCTTCTCCTTATCCCAGGTAATTAACCAGAAATTTCAGGCGTCACTAATTCTGGAACCCTCCTATCAAAAGGGTTTGCTAGCGACCAAATACCAGCGTGATTACTTTACTGATGGGTCACTGCGTGCTGAGACTTTACCGGATAAACGTTACAAGCTTCCTATTGGATTGAGAATGAACTACTTTTTGGACGACCGCTTTGTGATCCGAACTTTTTACCGTTATTATATGGATAACTGGGGCATTAAAGCACATACAGCAGAACTCGAAATTCCAGTTAAGATCAATTCTTTCTTTTCTATAAGTCCGTTCTATAGATATAACAACCAGATAGGCACTAAGTATTTTGCGCCCTATGGTCAGCATTCACCATCAGAACAATATTTTACCAGCGATTATGATCTATCGACACTCAGCAGTGATTTTTATGGCGCAGGTATCCGTTTTGCTCCGCCGAAGGGTGTTTTTGGATGGCAAAGACTGAATATGCTGGAGCTGCGGTACGGGCACTATTCGCGCTCAACAGGTTTGGTTTCAAACATTGTATCGTTAAACCTCAAGTTTAAATAAAACTGTGTAAATAGTGATTGCAGATAGATAAATCGGTAATGGTGAATAATTGGTCATGCCGGTTTATCTAAATTGCCCTTTTTCCAGTAACGAAATGGTACTAAGCTGAATCTTATTCAACCTTTCCTGAAGTTCGAGTGCCTTGTTCTTTGTATTGAGCAAAGCCTTCAGGCGGTCTACCTCTGCCATGAGACGGTGTTTCTCCTGTAATTCGATCCTGGAGAAAACCTTGCCACTTTCATAATAGCTGAAAAAATTGAAGTTGAGAAATTCACTGATACGGACCAAAGTAAGTGTATCGATGGATGCGGTATTCAGCATCTCCTGTGCTTTTGTTTTACTAATCTCAAGCGCTGCGGCAATGTCTGAAACAGAAATATCTTTCTGCTTCATTTCTTTCCAGATCATTAGGCCTATATGAACACTCATTTTCTATAAAGGGATTTAAAACACTTAAATTACGCAAAGGATGATGAATTTGATCCTTTTTTTTGGTAATGATATTTAGTCTAAATACCTTCCAGACAGAATTAAAAATATGTTTATTAAATCTGATATTTTTAAGAGCGATGATCTATATACGTACTGGCGGAACTTTTTTACCGGACTTGCTAACTTTGTTCTTTCGATTTTATCTCTGAACTCAATGTCTTTAATCGTAAATAGACTGGGAGAAAGGCTAAAATAATCGTAAGTGCTGGAAAAAACAACGCGATGTTACCTTTGATATAATAAAAATAAATAGCGGCTGCGAATATACATGGCCAAAGAATACAAACACCGATGAGCAGGCCTTTGAAAAAATCCCTTTGTTTGGTCAATGTTTTGATGTCTTGTGGATTGGATGGGTTATTGGTTATCATATTTATTTTTTTGTGTTTTTGTTTGGATATCAATAGTTACATAAGCTTTGCCCTCAATACTTTGGAAAAGTAAAACTAACAAATATTATATATATCACAAATATGTGATAAAAATTTTTAAAAGATTTTTAGTGTAATTTGCTGATTTCGTTTTATTTGATTCTGGGTGGCGTGTAGGCTTGCTGCTCAATCAAATGGTAAAGCAATTTGTTTCTCTGTTAGAATCTTGGACTGTGCCACAAAAAATCGCAAATTGCAGCAACGTAAATCAAATGACAAGAAAAGTTACAGATGGTCCCGTTAGGAATAAGGAGCGCACTAAGGCGAACCTGATCACCTCTTTGGGTAAAATCCTGAAAAAAGATGGTTTTTCCGGATTGAGTGTCAGTAGGGTTGCTGATGTCGCCAAGGTTGATAGGCGTCTTATCTATGATTATTTTGGGGGGCTTGACGGACTGGTTAAAGAGTATCTCAATACCAATGACTATTGGAAGATCAGTCCAGAGGAAGTCGGTGATATTGTGGAGACCAGCAAAGGGGATGCGGGAAAGACGCTTGCCTACAATGTTCTGGAGAACCAGTTTGACAGTCTGATCAAGAATGAGGAGATGCGCCGGATCATTACCTGGGGGCTCAGCGAAAAGTTACCAATTCTGAAGGAAATCGATTTGAAACGTGAGGACATCGGCAATCGGGTGCTGAGTGAGGTCTTTGATGGGTACTTTGAAGGTAGCGATAAAAACTTCAGGGCAATGTACGCGTTACTGATGGGAGGAGTCTATTACCTCACGCTGCATGCCAAGATGCAGGAGAACCCTTTTTGCGGGATAGACCTTCAGCAGCTCGCCGGTCAGGAAAAGATCAAAAAAGCACTCAAACAGTTTATTGAGCTCGCTTACTCTTAGTACGATTCAATATGGTGTAACTTTCGATGGCGGTTCTGTTGACCCCGGAACGGCTTACGCAACATGTACCTACAACTGTAGTTATTACGTTTTTGCGGTGGCAGTGAGCTCAAGTCAACAAACTGGAAGTTGCCCTGCTTCAGAAGTTTATTAACTAAATTTGGAGGGGTAATTAAATTGCCCCTTTTTTCAATGAAATACTTCGTTTTTCTCCTATTAATAATTGCAAATAATCTTGGCTTTGCCCAAGTTTCGAATGTTTCAAAAGGTGAAATAAAGTTAAGATTACAGGCGAAAAAAGTCAAGATGTGTACGAAGTAAATTATTTAATTAACAGATTGACTCACCTCGCATATACGTTATTTGGTCAAAAAGCCACTAAATATCAAAAAACAAAATCTTACAAATATTTTATTTGCAGTTTTTTTTGTGATTTCTTATACTGATTCCAATGGAGCGAAAGGGTGTCGAACCTAGCGGTGTAATTATTTAGAAATCAGCTTTTTTTAATATTCCTCTATGGTTTTAGTGCCGAAAAATTACCTCTTTTTTTACTACTATCATTTAACAGTGTAGATAGGGCTGCTGAAAAATTCAAGGTTTTCAAATTTTTATTTAAAGTAGCATCTTTTAAAACAAAAATAAGCCATATATACCAAAAAATTAATAGTAATCAGTTGTGCTTATTGGTCAAAAATTTGTAGCAAAAAATCTAATGCATGCTTTTTAACCAAACCCTATGAAAAATCTTGAGCTAATATTAGCGAAAACCAACATAGATAAATGAAAAACAATGCGTTATGCTTTTTCAGCAGACCCGGGATAACATCCAATTTTAATAAGAGATTACGCATTTTGCAGGATTGATAAAATTAATGATTGAGAATTTATCATTTAATACTAGTGATTATTAACGCTGAATGCGAAGCAAACAAAAAGCCTTTATCAGTAGCAAAACTCGTATATGCGATTTTTTTAATTTAAATTTATCTAAAGACCTGAAGATTCAAATATTAGTGCTTTATGTCGTTTCGAGTGCGCACTTTTCAAAATTGAATTTACTCACCGAATTGCTCACCTCAAGTATGCTATTTTATGCATATTTTGGTACTTCCGAAAATTAAAAAAGCCCGCTATCATACGATTTGAGGGCTTTTATAAGGTTTTGAACCATTTTTGGCGGAGAGCGAGGGATTCGAACCCCCGGACCTGTTACAGTCAACAGTTTTCAAGACTGCCGCATTCGACCACTCTGCCAGCTCTCCGCTGCAAAAGTACGAAGTTGAAGCAAATCTGCAAACCTTTTATTATTTATTATCGATATTAATTTTTTATGTTCTGCTAATCATTTAGTTAGCTGCGATATTTTTTTTAAAAAAATGATTTAGCGAGCTAAAATGAGCTGTTTTGAGTCAGTTTTAGCAGTAATTTTTATTTTAAACCGCCTTGCTTGGGTAGGTTTTCTGCCTGTCGACAGATAAAATTCCATTTCCTTCGATTAAAAAACAGACCAGTCCGAAGAGTACTGCAGACGAAAACCAAAATTCGGAGTAGGGTTTAAATATACCTGCCGAAATATTGATGAAGAAAACCGCTCCGATCAGGATGGGTAAATTTAAGAGGCAGAACAGGCGGGTGTAGGTACCTAAAGCAATGGCCATGCCGCCGATGATGTGCATGAGGATAATTAAATGCGCCAGTAAGCTGATGCTGATGGCGGTGCCTAAAAATGCGCCACGCATGAGGTTGCTAAAGGCCTGCATGTTGATGTAAAAATCTACACCCTTCCAAATTAAAACCAGTCCGAGTAAAATTCTGAAGTAGTCTAACCATTTTGGGTGGTGGTGGTCACCCCAGTTTTGGATTTTCTTAAGCATGTTCATAACTTCTATATTTTGGTTAGAACAATTTACGTAAAAACTAGCACAAAACAAATTGATAATGACTGGATTAAGATTTCTTTTTCTCAGCGAGTTTACTGTTCAAATAGTCGGTTGGCGACATGCCAAACTGTTTAGAAAAATTACGTCCAAAGTGCGATTGCGAACTGTAGCCCACCATTTCAGAAATCTCGTATATTTTTAAATTTCCCTCATTTAAAAACTCTGCAGCCCTTTTTAACCTGGCCAGGTTAATCAGTTCGTTGGGGCTCAAGTTCGAAATCGATTTAATTTTACGGTACAAGGTTGGCCGGCTCATGTTCATTTTCTCGGCCAGGTGCTCTACATCCAAATCCTGGTTGTGGATGTTTTTATTGATGGTATCCTGTAGCTTCTCTAAAAACAGTTCGTCGGCCTTAGAATAAGCGATGCTTTTAATATGCAGCAGGGGTGAGCTCGAGAAATATTCTTTGATCTTGTTCCTGTTTTTAATCAGGCTCGAAATCTGTACCTGTAAAAATTCGGGCGAGAAGGGTTTCTCTACATAAGCATCGGCACCAAGCTCTAAACCTTCAATTTTAGATTGCAGCGTATTTTTAGCCGTGAGCAAAATCACAGGAATATGGCTGAATTCGAGTGTAGATTTAATTTTGGCACAAAGTTCGAAACCATCCATTTCGGGCATCATTACATCGCTGATAATGAGCTGTACAATTTCCCGGTGTAAAATTTCTAAAGCTTCCAGGCCGTTACGGGCTTGTAGTACCTGGTATTTTTCTTCCAGGTCATCAGAAATGAAATCGAGGATATCTTCATTGTCATCCACCAGCAAAACCACCGATTTTTCTATTTCCTTTAGAGCTGGCGCCGTTACAGTTTCTTCCATTTTCCGTTCAGGTTAAATTCAATGAGTTGATGGATGGGGAGCGCCAATACAAATATATTAAATTCGTTATGATTAAAATCAAAATACAGTTCGCCACTATGCAGCTGGGCCAGCGATTTGGAGATGGAAAGGCCAATACCCGTACCCGCTTTTATTTCGGTTTCTTTGGCCCTGAAAAAGGGCTCAAATATCTTATCCTTAAGTTCTACCGGAACACGGCTGCCATCATTTTTTACCAATACCTTAAACTTATCTTCGTCCTCAGGCTGTTCCAAAACCAGTTCTACCGTAGTTTTTCCATATTTAATCGCATTATCGAGCAGGTTGCTGATGATTTTATAAAAAGCCTCCACATCGATATAGGCATGAAGCGGTTTATCGGGCAGGTTAATGCGGTAACTGATATTTTCTTGCTCTGCTGCAGGCTGAAACTGCAGGAAAACATCTTTCAGAATCTCCTGGATATTGGCCTTTACAAAATTGAGCGAGAAATCGCTGGTTTCGGTTTTCCTGAAATCGAGCAGCTGGTTGGTTAATTTAAGCAGCCTGTCGGTATTTCGCCCCATTATTTTAAGGTTCTTTTCGATGGTGGGCACCACATGCGCCTGTTTAATCAGTTTCTCCATCGGGCCGATAATCAGCGTAAGTGGTGTACGGATTTCGTGGGCTACATTGGTGAAAAATTCTATCTTGGCCTGGTACACTTCCTTTTGTTTTTCGTGTTCAAAAACTTCCATGCGGCGACTGTTTTTGAGCGCAATTTTAAGGTGGTAACGGCGAACCAGATAAAAGATGATGGCCGCTGTACTAATCAGGTAGATAAAATAAGCCAGCGGACTCAGGTAAAAAGGTGGTTTTATCCTGATCAGCAACTTTACATTTTTATTGCTCCATTTGTTGCTGCCCTCTACCATGGCCTTTACCTCGAAAGTATATTTGCCTGGAGCCAGTTTGGTAAAGTAAACCTTCCTGTTTGTTTTTAAATATTCCCAGTCTTTATAAAGCCCCGTCATTTTATAGGCATATTCGGTCATGGCCGGAGAGAGGTAGCTTAAAGCGGCAAAATCGATGCTAAACGAAGACTGGTCATAATTTAAATCGATGGTATCGGTATATACAATTGATTTGTTTAACACCGAATCAGCACCTTTTACGCCAATTTCGGTGCTGTTTACCTGAAAGCCGGTTAAAAAAACAGGTGTTTCATAAGAGTTGGTCCTAAAATTGGTTGGGTTGAAGCTAACCAGTCCTTTTACGCTTCCGAAATAAAGCCGGCCATCGGTATCCTGGTAAGCCGAATTGTAGTTAAACTGATCGGTAAGCAATCCGTTCGCCTTGGTGTAAGTTTTACTTAAGCCTGTAGCCGGGTCGAAGTGGATAAGGCCCCGGGTGCTGCTGATCCAGAATTGATGGCTGGTATCTTCAGCAATGCGGAAAAGATAATTGCTCGGGAAACCATTTTTGCTGCCATAGGGTTTAAACTGCTGTGTTTTGGCATCAAACTTACAAATCCCGCCACCATCGGTAGTTATCCAGATGTTTTTATGGCTATCTTCAAAAACACTGTTTACGGTGTTGTGGCTTAAGCTGCCAGGATCGCTGGGCTTGTTGCGGTAATTTTTGAAACCCGGTTTCGATAAGTTAAAACAATACACACCATCGTTAAAACTGCCGGCCCAGATATTGCCTGCATGATCTTCGATAACTGAATCGTAAAAAATAAAAGGTAAATCGGGTATGGGTTCAAAATCGTCTTCCTTGCGGTTGTAGCGGTAAATGCCGTTAATGGTGGCGACAATAATTTCGCCGGCACGTGTTCTGCAAAAAGTAACAATAAAATTGGTACGCAGGGCGTTGCCCACCCCGGCCTGGTAATGTTTAATTACCTTTTCGCTTTTCAGGTCAAAGAGATCCAGTCCATGCTCAAAGGTACCAATCCAAAGTTTATCGCCATCTACCAGCAAGCCGTGGATATTGGAATAAGCAATGCTACCCTTTTTCCCATCGGGCAGGAAATGTTTAAAGGTGCCGGTTTGGCTATCGAGTTTGTTTAAGCCTGCATCTTCTGTTCCGATCCAGAAATTGCCTGCTTTATCTTTTGTAATTTCCCTAACATCACTTCCGCTGATCGCATTGCGGCCTTCCTGAGGAAAATACTTGGTAAAGAATGAGGTATGGCTTGAATAGTAGTTAACGCCGCCAAAATAGGAACCCGTCCATACACCGCCTTCCCGATCGGCACAAATGGTGTAAATGGCATTATCACTTAACGAATAATCATTATTGTACTGTTTGGTAATGTGGGTAATCTGGCCGGTTTCATCGTTGTACACATAAATGCCCGATTCGGTACCGATCCAGAATTCGTGGCCGGCCACTTGTTTAATGTCGCGAACAAATATGGGCGTTTTATCGCTGTTTAGCCTCAGCAGATCTTTAGATTGCAGCGTAATCGGGTTAAATAATTTAATACCCTGGTTGGTGGTACCAATCAACAGTTCGCCTTTGGTGGTTTCGGCAATTTTGGCCACCCAACCATATTCAGGCTTTTTATCTTTACCGTTAATGTTAAAGCTTTGGAAATTGTTGCGTTGCGGGTTGTACTTTTCAACCGTACCACGACCGGTGCTGATCCAGATGCTCCCGTTTTTAAGTACCGCTACAGACGAGGCATCGAATGGGGCATTGGTGGTAAAAGCCGTGGTGACTTTGTTTTTTTTGTTGTAAAGATAGATTTTGAACGAGGAGAGCACCCATAAATTCCCTTTGTTATCGCTGCCAAGGTCGATAATACGCATGCCTTTAGTAGCCTTAATGGAGCTAAAGCTTTCATTTAACGGATTGTACTGATAAACGCCATCGTTGGTGCCTACCCACAGGGTTTTATCATCATGATGCAATGCATAAATGAGATCGTTACCCAAGCTGCCCGGTTGGTCGGCATCGTGCCGGTAGGTTTTAAAGCTATAGCCATCAAAACGGTTGAGGCCATCTTTGGTACCAAACCACATAAATCCGTTTGCATCTTGTACGCTGCAAAATGCTGTGTTGTTCGATAAGCCGCTTTCTACCTGGTACCGCCTGAAATAGTAGGGCTGGGCCAGCAGTATATTGGCTGTAAACAGAAACAGAAAAAGGATGAAAAGTTTTTTCAAGTGAATTTTGGTCAGCAGGATCAAATATATTAAAGAAATGCCTTGATTTTACAATTTGAGCAGATAAGTAGAAAGATTGAGACATATCGGTTTTGTGCAGTGGGGCAAATGCTATTATTTGCAGTCTGCTAACCAAATCATTCCAGAAGTGAAAAATATTAAAGCTTTAAGTTTATCCATTCTGCTCATTTTATCGCTTTCAGCAACCGCACAACAGTTACGCATTGCGCCTTCTCCGCTATACCGCGATCCGGTTTACGACGGGGCTGCCGATCCGGTTATGGTGTATAACCATGCCGAAAAAAGCTGGTGGATGCTTTACACCCAACGCAGGGCAAATGCCCAAACCAGCGACGTAGCCTTCTGTTACGGCACCAATATCGGCGTAGCCACAAGTGCCGATAACGGAAAAACTTTTGTATACAAAGGCGCACTCGACCTGGATTTTGAACCGGGTGTAAATACCTTTTGGGCCCCTGATGTGATTTATGAAAAAGGGTTGTACCACATGTACCTGGCTTATATTGAGGGGGTACGCAACCATTGGGGAGGTACGGCAAAAATAGCACACTACACCAGTAAAAACCTGTGGAAATGGAAATACAAAGGTTTTATCTCTCTTAATTCTGACCACGTTATCGATCCGACATTGTTAAAGATGCCCGATGGTAAGTGGCATATGTGGTACAAAGACAGTTCGAAAGGCAGCATTACCATGACTGCCGAAAGTAATGATTTGCAGCACTGGACCGCACAAAGCGAGCCGGCTATTGGTGGGGCACCACACGAAGGTGCAAAAGCTTTCTTTTTTAACAACTGGTACTGGATGATTACCGACGAGTGGCACGGACAGCGTGTTTACCGCTCAAAAGATGGCAAAAGCTGGGAAAAACAAGGCTTAGTGCTCGATGTGCCTGGCCACAGGCTAGAAGATACACCTACAGGTGCGCATGCCGATGTACAGGTAATCGGTAATAAGGCTTATATCTTTTATTTTACCCACCCGGGAAGAAAAGTACATTTCGAGGGTACGCTTGATGCTGACGGTACATTTTCGTACTCAAACAAACGCACATCTATACATGTAGCCGAACTTGAATTTAAAGATGGTACCCTGGTTTGCGACCGCGATAAACCATTTGACTTTTATCTGCCAGCTTACTAAATCGATAAAACGAGACAAATTGCAGAAAGATTGATACAAAGTGCCAGCCCACCCAGTGTGTAAAAAGCCAATCTTTGAATAGATAAATGGTGTACACGCCTTTATCACAAACTAACCAAATTACTAAACCTCTTATGAAAAGAAGTCTACACTCTTCTGGCAGCATAGTCTGCCGCGATTGGTACTTGCTTCAAAAGTTATTTTTGAAACGCAAAGTACACGCAGTTATTTTCGCCTCATTTGCCCTGATTTTACTTTCATTGCAGCTCCGGGCGCAGGAGAAAGCTACCGTTACCGGTACCGTAACCGACGAAAAGGGCGAAACCGTTATTGGTGCAAGTATAAAAATTAAGGGTACCAATACAGGCGCTACTACCGATGGCGATGGTAAGTATAAAATTCAGGTGGCTGATAAAAATGCAACACTGATTTTTATTTATGTGGGCTATATTAACCAGGAAGTTGCCCTAGCCGGCCGTTCGCAGGTTAATGTTAAACTTAAGCCTTCCAATAATGATCTTTCGGAAGTGATTGTGGTAGGTTACAACACGCAGAAGAAAGAAGCCATTACCGGTGCCATTTCTTCCATCAGCAGCAAAGATCTGGAAAAAGTGCATGGCGGTTCTACCGTAAGTACCGGGCTTGCAGGTAAATTACCCGGAGTATCGTTCCGTATGCCCGATGGAAGACCAGGGGCATCGGCCAATATCCAGATCCGTAACATGGGTAACCCATTGTATGTAATTGACGGGATCCAGCAGGATGCAGGCCAGTTCAATAACATTTCGCCAAACGATATCGAATCGATCAGTGTGTTAAAAGATGCATCGGCCGCTATTTATGGTAGCCGTGCAGCCAACGGGGTAGTTTTAGTAACCACCAAAAGAGGTAAAAACGATACCCGCAATACTTTTAGTGTTGATGCCTACACTGGCTGGCAAAACTGGGTGCGTTTTCCTGAAACCACCGATGCTTATCAGTGGATGCTGGGTAAGGCAACTGCTGAAATGAACCAGAATGGTACAACAAATATTACACAGGCAGAGCTCGATAAATGGAAAGCCGGAACCGAATATGGTTACCAGAGTCAGAATTGGAAAGATATTATTATCGCACCAAACGCACCACAAACTTCAGTTAACTTAAGTGCATCGGGCGGAAGTGATAAGGTAAACTATTACTTCTCGGCTACCCGCTTAGATCAGAAAGGGGTGTACGGAACTTCAAGAGAATTCGAATTTAACCGTACCAATATCCAAAGTAATATTGAAGCTAAAATTACCAACCGCTTTAAAGTAGGTATGTTAATTAACGGCCGTATCGAAAGCCGCGATCAGCCTGGAGTACCAGGTGGCGATGATTACTGGGCAGCACGTTTTGCCTTATTGCGTAACCGCCCAACTGAGCAGGCTTATGCCAATGATAACCCGAACTACCCGAATGATATTGGCCACAACACCGAACAGTTTGCCGTACAGAGCAAAGCTTTAACCGGCTACTGGAAATCGGATTGGCGTGTATTGCAAACCAATTTATCGGCAAGTTACGATACGCCAATAAAAGGACTGGAAATAAAAGGCCTTTACTCTTACTACATTGCCGACAATATTATCAACGGACATGAGTACACCTATAATGTGTACACTTACCACCCTGAAACTGGTGTTTATGAAGAAAAAGTAGGTAGTTCAAACCCTTACCGTGAGCGTAGGAATGAGAAAATTTACACCAATACCTACCAGATTCAGGCTAATTATAACCGTACTTTTGGCAAGCATACCGTAGGAGGCGTGTTGGTAGCTGAACGTTTAGACCGTTTCAGAACCTACACCTTCCAGCATGCGGTACCGCAAACCAATATTTTACCGGTATTGCAGTTTGCCGATATGGACGGACAGGATTTTGCCGACATACAGGAAGAACAGGCACGTATTGGTTACGTAGCCAGGTTAAACTACAATTACGACAATAAATATTATCTCGAGCTTTCGGGCCGTAGAGATGCCTCATGGAAATTTGCACCTGACAGACGGGTAGGTTATTTTCCTTCGGCATCTATTGGATGGAGAATTACACAAGAGCAGTTTATGAAATCGCTTTTGGGTGAAAGCAATGTCCTTACAGATTTGAAACTCCGCGCTTCTTATGGTGTGCTGGGAGATGATGATCTGGGTATCGATCCTTTCGCTTACATTCCGGGTTATAACTACAATCAGGGTACTGCCATTCTGGATGGAAAAACCATTACCACATCGAGAGATAAAGGCCCGATTATTAATAACCTAACCTGGTTTAAGAGTAAAATTACCGATATTGGTTTAGACTTTAACATGTTCGGTGGAAAACTATCGGGAACAGCCGATTACTTTTACAGAAAGCGTACCGGCTTAATGGCCGTTAAAAATGATGTGGTGGTACCAATCGAGCTGGGCTATCCACTGGCCAGAGAAAACCTGGAAAGTGATGCACAGTACGGAGGTGAGTTTTCATTAAACTACCGCGATAAAATTGGTGAGTTTAATTACAATGTGGGCGGTAACTTCTCTATCAGCAGAAGAAAGTTCCTGGAACAATATAAACCACGTTACGGAAACTCGTGGGATAATTATAGAAATAACGGAACCGATCGCTATACCAATATATTTTGGGGCTACGAAGTAACCGGACAGTTCCAGAGCTTTGATGAGATCAATAATTACAAGGTGAATATTGATGGAAAAGGAAACCGTTCTTTATTACCGGGCGATTTAATTTACAAAGATCAGAACGGTGATGGAATTATTGACGGTCTAGACGAAAGACCTATTGGTTACACCACTACCGGGCAACCAAACATTGGCTTCGGTTTTACTTTAGGCGGTTCTTACAAAAACTTCGATTTTACAGCAGATTTCTCAGGAGGTGCCATGTACTCGTGGAACCAGAACTGGGAGCAACGCTGGGCTTTCCAGAACGGTGGAGCCTTGTTGCAGAACTTTGCTGATGACAGCTGGCACCGTACCGATCCTTTTAACCTGAATAGCCCATGGGTGGCAGGTAAATATCCGGCGCTTCGCTTCAACGATCGCGACCACAGTAATAATAACCGCAATTCTACTTTCTGGTTGCACAATGTACGCTATTTAAGGGCACGTACACTCGAGCTGGGTTATACGCTGCCAAAAAGATGGGCCGAAAAAATCAAGATCCAGAATGCACGGGTATATGTAAACGGATATAACCTTTTCTCTATCGACAACCTGAAAGATTATGGCGTAGACCCCGAAATTGCTGATGATAATGGATTGCAATATCCACAAAACAAGTTTTTTAACATCGGTATTAAATTAACGTTGTAACATGAAAAAGACCAGTCAGATGAAAAAATATATATACGCATTTGCTGCCATAGCCTGTTTAAGTTTTGGCCAGTCATGCAAAAAAGATTCAGAATTTTTAGATAAACAACCTACCAGTACCCTGCCCATTGATGCGGTTTGGAAAGACCCCAATCTGGTACTTACCGTAGTGGGCGATTTGTACGATCGTTACCCTGATTTTCAGCGTATCGAATCGTGGTGGCTTTTTGCCGATTTCGACGAGGGTTTTGCCTCGGCAGGGGGCGATTATTTCCGTCACCAGAATTTAGAATATGGCTACGATGCCTGGAGATACTGGGATATGGGTGTTTATGGTTTTATCAGAGATTTAAACATGTTTATTAAACGTGGGCAGGAATCTACCCAGTTAAAAGCTACAGACCGCGACCGTTTTCTGGCCGAAGCACGGTTTATCAGGGCTGGTGTATATTTCGAAATGGTGAAACGCATGGGCGGTGTGCCCTTAATCACTGTGCCTTTAGATTACGATTACAGCGGCAACCCAAGCTACCTGCAATATGCAAGGGCAAAAGAAACCGAAATTTATGATTTCGTAATTGCCGAACTGGAGGCTGTTAAAGCCATATTGCCCGATGATGCAACCGTAAAAAGCAGGGCTACCAAAGCTGCTGCATTGGCTATGGAAACCAGGGCCGCTTTATATGCCGGTTCAATAGCTAAATACAGCAATTCACAGTTAAGCTTGCCGGGTGGTGAAGTGGGTATTTCTTCAACTTTAGCCAACGGATATTTTACCAAAGCCTTAAATGCAGCCAAACAAATTATCGATGGCGGTAAGTATTCGCTTTACCAAAAGAACCCGAACCTGTCTGATAATTTCGCGGCATTGTTTACTGATAAAGGCAGCAATCCTGAAGTTATCTTCGCAAAGGATTTTAAATTGAAAACCAACAAAGTACACGGTTTTACGATCGATAACCAGCCTCGCTCTTCAGCAGAAGAAGCTCAGGGCGGTAGGTTAAATCCATCCTTAAACCTGGTTCAGTCTTTCGAAAAGCTGGATAACAGCTATGCTTCACTGGCTTCGGTTGATGCAGGCGGAAATCCGGTTTACTATACCAATATCACCGATATCTTTGCTGGCCGTGATGCGCGTTTAGCCGGTACTGTAATCCTTCCTGGAACGCAATTTAAAGGCAAAACAGTTGATATCTGGGCAGGTTACCAGTTGGCCAACGGAACCATCATTACCGGCGATAATTTCGGGCAAACGAAGGATAAAGTTTTGCCTGATAACCCGGCATCGGTGCAGGTAGTGGGAAAAGACGGACCTGTTGATGGTTTGGAATTCAGTGCACAATCGGGATTTTATGTGCGTAAATATTTAGATCCGGCAACAGGTTCGGGGCAGATTGGTACCCGTAGCGATGTATGGTGGATCCGTTACCGCTATGCCGAAGTATTGTTAAACGCAGCCGAAGCCGCTTTTGAATTGGGCGATTTGGGTGCAGCAGCAGGTTATATTAAACCGGTACGTGACCGTGCAGGATTAACCACAGCTTTAACACCGGCGCAGATTACTTTTGATAGGATTGTACACGAGCGTAAAGTAGAGTTTGCTTTTGAAGGACAACAGCTTTGGGATATGAAACGCTGGAGACTGGCCGATAAAGTGTGGAACGGCAGTAACATGTCGGCCGCCGATTTTATCAACGCCACCAATATAGGCAGTGCAACACGTACCAGCACCCAGGTTTTTGGTTTATGGCCTTATAAATATTACAACCCGGGCAATGCCAACCACTTAAAGTATGTTTTTAAAGTAATTAAACCCAGCCGCGTTACAGCAGCACATCGTTTCCGCATTGGTAACTATTATTCTTCAATAGCGCAGGATGTATTAAACGGTAATCCAAAAATTATCAGAAACCCTAATCAATAATCAGATACAGATATGAAAAATAGATTTTATTTCATAGCAGGGGCAATTATAGCCGTATTATTCTCCGCTTGTAAAAAAGATAATTACGATGCACCCCAGGCCGATTTTACAGGTAGGATTGTGTACAAAGGAGAGCCCATTAATGTACAATATGGTCAGGTAAATTTCGAACTCTGGCAGTCGGGCTTTGGTAATTATTCGGCGCTCAATGTAAACGTAAACCAAGAGGGAGGCTATTCGGCCAAACTCTTTGATGGTAACTACAAACTTGTTTTTTCGGCTAACCAGGGTCCTTTTTTATGGAAAAAGAATGCTGCGGGCAAGCAAGATACCATTGCGGTAAACATTAGTGGCAGCAAAACCATGGATATCGAAGTAACACCTTATTACATGATCCGTGGTGCAACCTTAACTGCAGCTACGGGCAAGGTAAATGGTTTCTGCAAGCTCGAAAAAATTATTACCGATGCCAATGCAAAAGATGTGGAAAGCGTATCGCTCTACATCAATAAAACACAGTTTGTAGATGGTGGTAATAACATTGCTGTGCAGGAGCTTAGAGGTGCGGCCATTGCCGATTTGAATAACCTGAATACAAGTGTAACCATACCCGGAATTGTACCTGCACAAAATTATGTTTTTGCCAGGATTGGGGTAAAAATTGCAGGGGTAGACGATTTGATTTTCACACCGGTAGCTAAAATTACCTATTAATAACCATCAGCAGGCATATGGAACTAAAACCCTATGCCTGCCTTTATTCATTATCTTAGTTAAACTAATTTAACCATTTTGAAATACCGCTCCATACTTTCTCTGTTGTGCCTGTTTGTATGGGTGCAGCTGGCCCATGCCCAGCAAAAACCGCTGGATGGAAAGCACATTTACCTGGCCGATCCCACTATCTTTTTCGATAATGGCACTTATTACCTGTACGGCACCAGTGGCGATGAAGGTTTTTTGGTGTACCAGTCAACTGATCTTAAAAACTGGACAGGTCCTGTGGGGAGTAAAAATGGCTATGCCCTGAAAAAAGGCGATGCCTTTGGCACTAAGGGTTTCTGGGCACCACAGGTTTTTAAGCGGGGCAACACCTATTACATGGCTTATACTGCCGACGAGCAGATCGCCATTGCAAAAAGCAACAGCCCTTTGGGACCTTTTAAACAAACAGTGTTAAAGGAAATTTCTGGTAGCGGAAAACAGATCGATCCATTTTTGTTTACCGATAGTGATGGCAAAAATTACCTCTATCATGTTCGGTTAGACCGGGGCAACCGCATTTTTGTAGCTGAAATGAAAGCCGATTTTTCAGACATTATTCCAGGTACACTTAAAGAATGCATTTCGGGAACTGAAAACTGGGAGAATACGGCTAAAACAGACTGGCCGGTTACCGAAGGGCCAACCGTGCTGAAAAAGAACAATCTCTATTACCTGTTTTACTCGGCAAATGATTTTAGGAATCCCGATTATGCCGTTGGCTATGCCACTTCAAAATCGCCGTTTGGCCCATGGACCAAATACAATGAAAACCCCATCATCAGCAAAGCGAATATTAAGCAAAACGGTACCGGACACGGCGATTTTCTGGTCGATGCCAAAGGTAATTTACAGTATGTGTTCCACATTCACTATACTAATCAGAAAGTATCGCCACGGGCAACGGTTATTGTAGCCGCAAAATTTGTGAAGGGGAAAGATGGAAATGCGGCAATGCAGATCGATCCAAAAACTTTCAGGTGGTTAACGCTTCAACCCGGGCAGTAAAATGATCGGTTTTGTAGAAAAATTGAAACAATAAGGAGCATCCGGGAAAAAGAAAATCGCTTTTTTAGCGACTGGGAATTTAACGGGGAAATGCCCAACCAAATAAATAGCATGATTAAAAAGTATTACTTAGTTTTTGCAGGTATGTTACTGGCGCTGGCGGCTCAGGCACAAACTTTTTCCAACCCGCTATTGCCTTCCGGAGCCGATCCCTATAATTTTTATAAGGATGGCTATTATTACTATACCCATACCTCGGGCAACCGCATCGATTTGTGGAAAAGCAAAAGTATTGAAGGCTTAAAAGATGCTGAAAGGAAAACCATCTGGAAGGCACCTGCCGGAACCCCATACAGCAAAGAGATATGGGCACCCGAAGTGATGTTTTTAAGAGGGAAATGGTACGCGTACTTTGCTGCCGATGATGGCAAAAACGATAACCACCGCATGTACGTGCTCGAAAATGCTTCGGCCGACCCCATGCAGGGCGAGTGGATTTTTAAAGGAAAAATAGCTGATGCAACTGATAAATGGGCAATAGATGGCGATGTAATCGATTTTAAAGGCCAGCTGTATATGATTTGGTCGGGTTGGGAAGGCGATACCAATGGCAAACAGGAAATCTTTATTGCCAAACTAAAAAATCCCTGGACAGTAGATGAACCAAGGGTTAAAATATCATCACCAAAATTTAGCTGGGAAAAAAATGGCGACTTAGGTGGAGGCGAGCATGTAGATGTGAACGAAGGGCCACAATTTTTGCCACATGGCGATAAACTGTTTATCATTTACTCGGCCAGTGGCTGCTGGACGGATTTTTACGCTTTAGGCATGCTTACTGCATCGGCCAAAAGCAATTTGCTCAATCCGGCTTCCTGGAAAAAATCAGAAAAGGCAGTATTTGAGCGCTCGGTAGAAAATGGTGTATATGCTCCCGGGCACAACTCCTTTTTCAAGTCGCCCGATGGTAAACAAGATTGGATCTTGTACCATGCTAATGATAAACCGGGGCAAGGCTGTGGCGGTTTCCGCTCACCTAGGGCACAACAGTTTAGCTGGAATGCAGATGGTACACCGAATTTCGGCACACCTTTAAAAACAGGCACTCAGCAGGCAGCACCCTCAGTTAAAAAGTAAAATAATCAGATATAAGACCAATGAACTTAAAAAACTATCTTCTTCCTTTTGCCTTTGCGCTTTGTTTAAGCACAGGCTATGCGCAGAAAAACAAAAAAGCAGCCGAACCCGCAAAAGTGTGGTCGGTTGAGAAGGCCAATGCCTGGTTCAAGGAGCATAAATGGCTTACAGGGGCAAATTATATACCGGCAAATGCCATTAACCAGCTCGAAATGTGGCAGGCCGATACCTTTTCGCCAGCGGTAATTGATAAAGAGCTGGGCTGGGCCGAAAGTATAGGCTTTAACACCCTGCGCGTATTTTTGTACAGCAAGGCCTGGAGCCAGGATCCCGAAGGTTTTAAAAAACGCATGGATCAGTTTTTAACCATTACACAAAAGCATGGCATTCAACCGATGTTTGTGTTCTTCGACGATTGCTGGAACAAAACTGCTGCTATTGGCAAACAACCTGAGCCAAAAACAGGCGTTCACAATTCAGGCTGGCTACAGGATCCCGGCGACCCGGCTTTTAAAGAAGAGGCGAATTTCCCTGAGCTCGAAAAATATGTGAAAGATGTACTCACGCATTTCGCTCATGATAAACGCATCCTGTTATGGGATTTGTATAACGAACCCGGAAACAGTGGTAAACTGGAAGCAACCATTCCACTGCTAACCAAAACGATTAGCTGGGCACGCGAGGTAAATCCCGATCAGCCGATCAGCATCGGGCTCTGGAGCTGGGGTTTCGAAAAACTAAACGAAATCCAACTGGCCAATTCAGATATCGTTACTTACCATAATTACGAAGCACCAGACTGGCACCAGCGAACCATCGATTTATTAAAAGCAAGCGGCAGGCCTTTAATCTGTACCGAATACATGGCCCGCCCGCGTAACAGCCGTTTTTCGAACATTCTGCCCATGCTAAAAGCAGAAAACGTTGGCGCTATTAACTGGGGTTTTGCTGCTGGTAAAACCAATACCAAATATGCCTGGGATACTCCACTGGCTGATGGTTCAGATCCGGTTGAGTGGTTCCACGAGATTTTTCAGCCAGATGGCACACCTTACCGCCTGGATGAAGTAAACCTGATTAAAAAATTAAACAACAAATAAGCAGATCATACAGGGCTGAGAATCCAAATTGTTATCTGTAATTAACACCAATTGAAACCAAAATGAAAAAAACGTCTATTTTATTTGCACTGTTGGGGCTTTCGCTCTCACTTTCTGCACAGCAGGCCAGTAAACCATGGTCGGCTGTTAAGGGGAAAATATCGTCGCCCTGGGCAGATGAAGTTAATCCTGCTGCCGTGCTTCCGGAGTACCCACGTCCGCAGTTCGAACGTAGCGGAAACTGGAAAAACCTGAACGGCTTATGGGATTATGCCATTGCCGAAAAATCGCAGCGCCCTGCCATTAACCAGGGCAAAATTCTGGTTCCCTTTGCTGTAGAAGCTTCGCTTTCGGGCGTAGGTAAAACCGTTGGTAAAGATAGCCTGCTGTGGTATAAAACTTCTTTTACCCTTCCGTCGAACATGAAAGGGAAAGATATTTTACTGCATTTTGGCGCGGTAGACTGGCGTGCAACTGTAAGTATTAATGGTAAAGAAGTAGGTAAGCACGAAGGTGGTTTTGATCCTTTTAGCTTTAACATTACCTCTTTCTTAAATAAAAGCGGCAACCAAACGCTTACTGTTGAGGTATGGGATCCGACTGACGAAGGCCCGCAGCCACGAGGCAAACAGGTTAAGCGGCCAGAAGGTATCTGGTACACCCCGGTTACCGGAATCTGGCAAACGGTATGGGTAGAAGCGGTAAACAAGTCGCATATCGATCACATTAAAATCACACCGGATATCGATCAGAAAGCTGTTGAAGTTAGCTCGTTTGTAGAAAATGCAAATGCAGGCGATCAGGTAAAAATTTCGGCCTGGGACGGAGGCAATAAGGTAGCCGAGCAAACTACCGAGGCTAAAGGAACAGTGAGCTTAAAGATCGAAAACCCCAAATTATGGAGTCCGGACAGTCCGTTTTTATACGATTTGAAAATCGAGCTGCTTTCAAAAAACAAAAAGGTAGATGAGGTGAAAAGTTATTTCGCTATGCGTAAAATTTCGATGGGTAAAGATGCTAGCGGGATAGAACGGATGTTGTTAAATAATGCTTTCCTGTTTCAGTATGGTCCATTAGATCAAGGCTGGTGGCCGGATGGATTATACACTGCCCCAACTGATAAAGCTTTGAAATTTGATGTGGATAAGACAAAGGAAATGGGCTTTAACATGATCAGGAAGCACATTAAGGTAGAACCTGCGCGTTGGTATTATTACTGCGATAAAGCGGGTATGCTGGTTTGGCAGGATATGCCAAGTGGTGATTTGGGTAACCGTTGGGAAAACCGCCCCGGGGTGTTAGATCATCAAACCGATCAGAAAAGAAGTCCCGAATCAGAAGGTTACTACAAAAAAGAATGGAATGCCATTATGGAGAAACTGCATAATGTACCTTCAATTGTAGTGTGGACTCCATTTAACGAAGCCTGGGGACAATTTAAAACGGTAGAAATTGCCACATGGACAAAAGAGAAAGATCCTTCGCGCCTGGTGAATACAGCCAGTGGTGGTAACTTTTTCCCGGTAGGGGATATCATCGACCTGCACAACTATCCACATCCGGCTATGCCTAGTCCCGATTACTTTGGAAAAGACTATATACTGGTGCTGGGCGAATTTGGTGGTTTAGGTTTACCAATTGATGGCCATGTGTGGCAACAAAAAAACAATTGGGGTTACCAGAGTTTTAAAAACAAAACCGACCTTTTTAACAAGTATGCTGAGTTTACCAAACGCCTGGAACAGCTTATCCCGCTAGGGCTTTCGGCCGGTGTGTACACGCAAACAACTGATGTGGAAGTAGAAACTAATGGATTGATGACTTACGACAGAAAGGATATCAAGTTTTCTGAAACACAGATAAAAGCGCTGCACGATAAATTGTATCAGATTAAGGTGCCGGTGAAATAACCGCCTGTTTTAGCATAAATAACCAATCTGATGAGCCCGGTATTTTTATATCGGGCTCATTTTGTTTCAGGCTTTTTAATACAGTCGAAAGTTTAACAAATACCCTTAATTGGGGATATGGGATTTTAAAAGACAGCAGTATTTTTGGTTTAATTTTTAAAAAAAAGTAAGCGGGCTTGTTTAAAGGCAATCGTACTTATATTCGCATCGGTAAGCTTTACCAATGTGGTTAAGAAATGTTTGTTAGCCCGGCCAACTTGTTTGTGAAAAAATAACTGAATGAATTCTGCGATAAATCCCGCTCTTTTTATGAAAAACCTAATTACTGCTTTCCTTTTTTTGATTGTTAGTTCCTTTTTTGCCCAGGCGCAGCAGCTTAAAGCTTTTAACGAGAAAGGTTTAATCGGCTTTAAAGATATAACCGGCCGCGTGGTGGTTGCACCTAAGTATGATTACACCAAAGAATTTAGTGAGGGCCTGGCTTTGGTTGAGCTGAATAATGCTAACGGATATATTAACAATAAGGGGCAGGAAGTGGTTAAGCTTAAGTACTATGGGGGCTATGATTTTCAGAATGGAGTTGCAATAGTATATAATTACAGCCTTAAACATGGAATTATCGACACAAAGGGAAACGAAATTGTCCCTTTAAAGTACGATCGGATAGGAGAAGTTTCTGATGGAGTAAGGGTTTTTGAACTAAATAAGAAGTATGGGGTAATGGATAAAAACGGAAAAGAACTGTTTATAACCCCATACGATCGGATTTCTGGTTTTGCAAATGGATTTGCCTTGATAACCAAAGATAAAAAGCAGGGTTATATGGATAAATTTGGCAAGATCGTTATTCCGGCTGTTTACGATGAAGCCACATATTTCCTTGGCGCTAATGCCTTTGTAGAAAAAGAAAATAAAATCTATATGATAGATACTAAAGGTAATATCATTAAAACCTTAGCATACGATAAACTGGGGTTCAGCGGGGAGAAAGCTGTAAATGTTAAATTAAACGGGAAAACGGGAAGATTGAACGCATGGGGGAAAGAGGTTATTCCACCAGTGTACGATGGGATTGGAAGGTTTAATGCAAATGGACAAGCCACTTTTACAGCCAATAAAAAAAAGGGGCTTATTGATATCAATGGAAGGATATTAATTCCTGCAGCGTATGATGAACTTTCTCCATTCGGCCGGGCAACATATCAGGCAGCCCAGGATGGCAAAGAGATGATCCTGGATACCCTTGGCAATCAGGTTTCTCCAAACAAATACGAAAAAATAGGTTATGATAGCGAGGGGCTTGCCTTAATGGTAACCAATGGTAAATATGGTTTCCTAAATAGAGAAGGAAAGGAAGCAATAGCACCCAAATATCAATTCGTTGGCGATTTTTATTACGGAATGGCCAGGGTTAAATTAAATAATTTATGGGGCTTTATAGATAAAAGCGAAAGAGTAGTAATTCCTATCCAATATACCTTTGTTACAGGAATGATTTTGTATCATGCAAAAATAAGGGTTGGTGAAAAATGGGGGATGATAAGTGATAAGGGCAAAGTGGTTATTGAACCGGTTTATAGTGATCTCGGTTTTTTTAGTGAAGGAAGGGTAAAGGTTAAGATAGATGGAAAATGGGGCTTTTTGGATGAAGAAGGAAAGTTAGTGGTTCAAAACCTATACGCTGAAGTAGAAGATTTTGACGAGGGAAAGGCCATTGTAACGCTCGGAGATAAAAAAATCAAAATTGATAAAAACGGGAAACAAGTAGAAAACTAAGTCAATCACATTTAAACCCAGCACCATGAATAGATACTTTAAATACCCTATTAATTTATTACTTCTGGTAATGTTACTATGCAGCAGTATTGCCGGATATTCCCAGTCGCGCACGCAGATTGCCGCACAGTTAAGCAAGCTAATTAACAATTCAAGCTATTCAGACGAACTTCAGTATTACAATAATACTATCGATGCCAACTGCAATATCCTAACCCATAGTTTCGATACCTTTCAATCGGTAACTTTTACGCGTACCGAAAAGTTTGCCCGTGTAAGCAGTACTTACCGGAATATTCCGTGGAAAAATCTGCAGAGCATTACACACGAGAAAATCAGTACCTCAGCGGTATATCTGTTTTTTACTGAACCCATTGTGCAAAGCCGCAAGCTTACCTATGGCAGCTATTTTAGAAATAAGTACACTGATGGTACCGCCGAACGTAGTGTAAGGAGTATTCAGCTGCATATCAAAAATACAGATCTGCTGGTATTTGAAACCCTTTGTTATAAGTTAAAATTAGCAGATTCTGCACAAAATATGCAGGCAGTAGCTCCGATAAAAACATTGCCACAGGCACTGTTTAGTCAGAAAGTGTTGCCCCCAACTAAAAATGAGGCGCAGGGAATCATATTCGATTCTACAACGGGTTATAAATGTGGGCCGCAGGAATGGCCTTCTTATTGGTGCAAATTTTTCAAACTTGGTGCTATCGATATTTCAAACATGGGGTCGGACGAAATGAAGGCGAAATCGCTGGAAATGCAGGCCTATTGGAATAAATACTGCTATAGTTTTACCACAGGAGACTGGCGAGGAATTACTGGTGGAAGCATCACTACACTATTGGATATTAATAACGATACCGGCAGCAGTGATGCTTTCGGACTTATCGCTTACCGGGTGAAAGGCAATGTAAATTTTTTAAATCCTTTTAATGGTAAAAACTATTTTGATAATTTATATGCCAAGTACGGTAAAAAAGAACATTATGTAGAGTACGAGAAAGAGGAAGTTCAGCGGGAATGGGAATATTTGCAGAGCCGTGCGAAAAGATGGGGTACCAAATCATCAGCTTACATGCTTCAGCAATATAAATACAATGCCCAGGCGCGTCAGGAACTCATAGAAGCCATTTTATGTAATACCCAAGGCGAAGGTGTTTTTGCAGGTTTAAAGAGCAATCCAGCTCAGTACTTGCTGCAAGTTTATAATGTGGGCATTAGAAATTTTGATGAGGCTGTGTTTTTATTCGAATCTAGTTTTAAAACCCTAATATCATCGGCAGATAAAACTGCATTTCGTCAAAACCTTAAATATCAGCAGGTACTTTGGGATTAAGCTTTTCGGATGATTGGTAGTGACTGGTGTTTTCAATAATATGGTAGAGAAATTCGTATCTTCACAATAGATCACAATCTGAAGTGTTGCAAGACTTCCATAAATTAATTAGATGAAACCATTCGATTTTTCCACCTTTCCGATATTAAAAACGGATAGATTTACACTTCGCAGGCTCTTACTAACCGATGCAGCAGAAATTTACGAACTCCGTTCGGATGTGAAGGTAGCGACCCTAACCGGAAAAGCACCCTATCGGAGTTTAGATGATGCCATTGCATATATCAACAAAATCGATAACCTCGTTAATAACAACGAATCGATTTACTGGGTTATCGCAGAGGAGGAGACCGGTCCTATGATTGGAGCGGTTTGCCTTTGGGATTTCAATACTGAAACCAGGACTATTGAAATGGGTTATGAGCTGCTTCCGGCTTTTCAGGGGAAAGGCATTATGCAGGAGGCAATTCCACGTGTGCTTAAATATGCATTTGAGGTAATGGGGGTGCAAACCATTGTTGCTTTTCCATCAAGCGATAATCCGCCATCTGTAAAACTGCTGGAGAGGCTTAACTTTAACCTGGTTCAGGAAGAGCATAAAAATACGCACGAAGGTGTACCGGGAATGTTAGCATTTACATTTTCTGCTCCTGAATCCTGACCTTTAATCGAGCCATAGAGGCACGGAAAGCACGGAGGGTAATGAGTACCCAAAGTTGCCATTCGGAGCCGATCGTCATTCCCGCGCAGGCGGGAACCTTAATGCGTTCGCTATTGTTTGCACAGCACACCCTTCTACCACTCGTGGCGGCCAAACATAAGCCAATAACAAGCCAAAGATACCGCCTAATACATTCATCAAACATCAGCTGTAAGCAAACATACGATAGTAGCACCCTAACAATTGAGCCTGGCAGCCAAACATACCGCACTTGCTGGCAAACATACGATGCTGATACCTTAACAATTGGTATTGGCAAGCATGCATACCATACAGGCAGGTAATCTTACAACAATCGCTACTTAGCGAGCGCATTAAGATTGCTTCGTTTCTTGCAGTGCCGTAAATTCTATGAGTTTCTGTCAATGGTTAGCCTGTAGAAGGACTATTGAGACCTAATGGCTGAGTAGCTATTCGCTAATACAATCAGATTACAACAAACTTCCTTCGGGCAATTCATAGGGCGGTTTACCCGGTTCAAAAATGCGTGTAAGCTGGGTGCCTTCAACGGTAATTTTATCACCTTTTCTTCTAATCCAGTTTCCTTCTCTCAGGCCAACCACCTTAATGTTATTTTGGGTTAAAAACTCTTTAATACGCGTTTCCCTCGTTTCGCCATTGTGTTGTAGCGTAGGGTCTGGGTCGAGGTAATGCGGGTTAAGGTTAAAAGGAACCAAGCCCATGCATTCGAATGAAGCCGGATAAACAATTGGCATATCGTTGGTAGTTTTCATATTTAAACCGCCGATATTACTACCTGCACTGCAACCCAGATAAGCTTTCCCTTCCGCCACATTCGATTTTAGCGTTTGCATCAGGCCGGCCTCGTGCAGGGTTTTTACCAGTAGAAACGTGTTGCCGCCTCCGGTAAAAAATCCTCTCGCAGCGTTAATTGCCATTGCCTGATCTTCAAATTCGTGCAGCCCCTTAACTTTGATGCCAATGGTTTCGAAAAAATCGCTGGCTTTTTGGGTGTAATCATCGTGAGAAATACCTCCGGGCCGCGCAAAAGGAATAAAAATAATTTCGTCGATACCTTGATACAGATCGATAATTTCTGCTTTTAAATAGGCCAGGTATTCGCCATCAAACAGGGTAGAGGTTGATGCAAGGATAATATTCATGGTACTTTGTTTATACAGGTATTTGGTTAAAAAAAGCTGAGTCGGTTTGCCGATAGTTCAAAAGTAACAATTGATGATCTATCCACGAAAATTACCGGCTTATAAAATATACCGGTTAAACTGTTAACCTCTACAGGATGCGACAGGATGGTTAGGCCACCCATATTCGATATATTAACCGCAAAATAAACAGTACGATTTGAATGTGCAGTTTAGGCTTAACCAAATATATTTGAAGTAATTTATGAAAAGCATCCCCGTAATAGTATTCACAGCGCTTATATTCTTTACCAGTTCGGTTTTTGCACAATTTAAAACACCCGATTGGGTAAGTAAGGCAGGCGCCAGAAAATTTAGCTTCAAACAAAAAAACTACCTCGTTAACCAGTACGGTGCACTAAATGATGGAAAAACCTTAGCTACCAAAGCGATTCAGCAAGCCATAGATGATTGTGCAGCAAAAGGAGGAGGTACCGTTTCTTTTCAACCCGGCAAGTATTTAACCGGTTCATTGTTCGTTAAAACAGGTGTTAATTTCGAAGTGGGTAAAGGTGTGGAGTTATTGGGCAGTCAGGATATTAAAGATTACCCCGAGATTGATACCCGTGTAGCAGGCATCGAAATGAAATGGCCGGCAGCATTGATCAACATCCTCAAACAGCACAAAGTGGCTATTTCGGGATCGGGATTGATTAATGCCCAGGGAAAACCTTTTTGGGATTATTACTGGAACCTGAGAAAAGATTACGATGCTAAAGGCCTGCGCTGGATTGTGGATTATGATGCAAAACGCCCCCGAACCGTATTAATCGAATCGGCCAGCGATGTGATTGTAAGGGATGTAAATTTACAGCAAGCAGGTTTCTGGACGGTACAAATCCTTTATTCGAGCTACGTAACTGTTGATAAAATTACGATTAGAAATAACGTAGACGGGCATGGCCCAAGTACGGATGGTATTGACGTAGATTCAACGCTCTGGACCCTGATCCAGAACTGTGACATTGATTGTAACGACGATAATTTTTGCCTGAAAGCTGGTCGCGACTGGGATGGCTTACGGGTAAACCGGCCAACTGAATACGTGGTTATCCGCAACTGCATTGCCCGCAAAGGTGCTGGTTTACTTACTTTGGGTAGTGAAACCTCGGGCAGCATCCGCCACGTGTGGGCTACTGATTTAATCGGTTATGGCACAGGCAATGCATTAAATATCAAATCGGCCAAAACCAGGGGCGGTACGGTAGAAGATGTGTACTTCGGCAATATCACCATGGAAGGTGGCGGCAATGTAATTCAGGTTAACCCAAACTGGAACCCCGCTTACAGCTATTCAACCTTGCCTGCTGGGTATACCCCTGACTCGATTCCTTTGCATTGGACCAAGCTTTTAACTCATGTTGAGCCGGCTAGTAAAGGCATACCAAAAATCCAGAACATCAATGTTTTCAACGTGAATGCGAAAGATGTGAAAAAAGCCATCAACGCCATTGGTTTCAGCGAAACCATATTAAAAAATTTCAACTTTAAAAATTTGAACATTACAGCAGCAACTGCCGGTAACATCGAATTTGCCCAAAACTGGACTTTCGACAACGTGAAGATTACGGCTGCAGATGCATCTACCTTAAAAGTAGCAAATGCCACAGGTGTAAAGCCCTAAACAAGCGGTGTTTATGTTAGAATAAATTGCATATAAATAAAAAAAGGTACAACAATCGCTGTTGTACCTTTTTATCTAAATTAACGCTCTCAATCTATGATTGATGCAGGGCTCTCACCCCCTGCAAGGGCAAAGGTATTAAATATTTGTTTTTTTGCAAATTTTGAATCAATTATTCTCAATATTTCAGCAAAGTTCTCTAATCCATAAGCAAAAGCTGAAGGCTGAAATGCCTGTTTCAGCAGACTATTTGCCAAACTGAGCCCTAATCAAATTCTTTCATATTCACGGCAGAGCTACCTTTAAACCATCACTAAGGCAGCGAACTAAATTGCTTCCTTATAAAATTAGCATTATGGAAAAATACAGGAAAATTATTTTTAGTGCCACTCTGGCCATCGGGTTAAGTGCTTTTATAGTTCCTTTTACCACCTTTGCCCAAAAAACAGGCATTACACGAACCAATCACCAGAGACACGACATTAGCGTTCCGGGATACGAAACCATACAGGCGAGTATCGCTTTTGAGCCTGGGGTTCAGTTCGGCATGCATTCGCATCCCGGCGAAGAAGTAATTTATGTGCTTAAAGGTACATTTGAATATCAGATTGAGGGAGAAAAACCAGTCAGGCTTAAAGCTGGCGATGTGCTCTTTATTCCGGCAGGTAAAAATCACCAGGCTAAGAATGTGGGTAAAAATAAGGCAGTAGAATTGGCAACCTATATTGTAGAAAAGGGGAAAACCCTGGTGGTCATGAAACCTTAAAGGATAAATTTACCGAAAGGGATGTTTTAATTGTCCCTTTCGGTAATGGTTTAATGAATTTATAAGATCTCGATTCCTTTTTCCTCGAGCGCTTCAAAAATATGTGCGTTTACTATGCTTTTGGTTAGTTCGGCCTGCGAAATATCCTTGCACCAGAAAAATATCCGAACATCGCTGCTGGCCCTGCTCACCGGGCTGATCATAATTACAGGTTCTTTATTTACAAATACATTGGTGTTTTCGATAATTACATTGCGGATCAGGCTGGTTACCTCTGATGAGTTGAAAGGTTTGGCAATAGAAAGTACCAGATCAACACGCATTTGGTTGTTGCTTAAAGTCCAGTTGATGATGTTATTGGAAAGGATAGAGCCATTTGGGATAATGATTTCGGCACCTTCATCGCTGAGCAGGGTACTCGATCGTACACCGATTTCTTTTACCCTTCCTTTTTTATTGCTCAGCTCTACCACGTCGCCAATGCGGATGGTTTTATCAAAAATAAGGATGATACCCGAAACAAAATTACTGACAATGTTCTGTAAGCCCAAGCCAATACCCACACCCAAAGCTCCCAATATCACTGTAATTTTATCAATTGGCAAACCAGAGGCGGCAACAGCAATTAAAAAGCCGCTAATGAGTAAAACCAGGCGGGTAACCAATAGCTTGGAGCGTTCACCTTTGTTATCATCCAATGCATCATCACCCACATCGCCAAAGAAATAGGCAATGTATTTTTGTAAGAAATTGGCTAGCCAGATAATGGCTAGAAACAGCACCACACCTCCCAGGGTGAAAGAGAAACTGCCAACAATTCTCCTTTGGGTAAGCTCGTCGGTAATGGCCGAATAAATACTATTGAAAATATTTAAGTTAGTTGTAAAAATAACAGCCCAGATGATAATAGCGCCTGTTGAGGCAATGCGTTTTAAGCCTGCGGTAACCGGTATCCAGTCAAAAAACTCCGGATAGCCTTTTCTAATCCTGCTGCTTTTCATTTGGAGTAAAAAGGCCTCGACAAACATTTTAGCAAGTACGATCAACGAAGTAGCATTCAGAAAAGCGCTTACGCCGGTGTTGTAAAAAATCTGCGTCAGCGTAAAACGACCAAAAAGGTTACAAAATGTGGCAATAAAGGCAAATATGATATAAATAAAGCCTGTTGATATGAGTAGTTTGTACTTCTTGTATTGTTCTTCGAGTGTGCGCCAAACGATAAGGCCATAGGTGGTGGCTCCGAGGCTTAGTACTAAAAGCAACCAGCGCTGATAGCGCGGCGGCATGCCCAAAATACGGAGGATTACCGGTGCAAAAAGAAACAGCACAAATACACACCATTGAAAGAATAACTTTTTAGGTAGTTTTTTCCGGAATAAAAAGGTAAGGCAGATAGCCAGCAGGATGTGTACCGATTCGATATATAAGGCTGGTGCGCGCAAATCGAATACGGGTGCGAGTGCAAAAAGCATAATTAAAGTAACCAGGTATGGTTTTGGCGAAAGCATGGTAAACTTAAAATCATCCACTGCTTCCAGCCTGTCGCGTTGTTTTAGGCTCCTGAAATTAAAAAATACCCAGCAGAAGAAAACCAGGCAGGTAAACAAGAGTAAAGCACGGCTGCTTCTGGTGTAAACGAAATAGTAGGCAGATATTTGCTGCTCACTATTCATAAACTTTCTGAAACCCATGCCTTTGTTGGCGCGTTTGTTTACCGATTCCCATAGGTAGCGTCTTTCTTTTCCAAATGCTTTTATGCTAACGGCACTAAGCTGGCTATCGGTAAGGTACATCAGCTCTTTAATGTTAATCAGGTTGGCCGAGGTGCGTGCCTGCTGGTTATTAATGGTTAAGGAAGCGTTTTTAATTAGGCTATCCATTACCACCCGCTTTTTTTTGAGTTCAGCAAACTGTAGCTTAAACATTTCGCGCAAGGCCGGAGTGGTAAATATTTTAACCAGCACCGAATCTTTACGCAGGTTAAGTATTTCTGTTTTTAACTTGCGGAGTTCTTTTTCGTATGCGTCCAAATCGGCCAAACAATCGCGGTTATTGCTTTGAAGTTCTTCCAGCAGGGTTTCGTCCATTTGCAGGTTCTGCAGGTTAAGGTTCCGGTCTGCATTGGTTAGCCGGCTTTTTAAAAGTGCAAGGGCTGCTTCATCCTGCGTGAGATGGGCATCAATTGGCTTAAGCTTGGTAAACGAATTAACGGTAACGGGCACCTTGTTTACCACCTCGAAAACTTTTTCTAATCGAAAGAGATAGTCACTTTTAGTTAATACAGCAGAATCGGCCAGAAAAGCAGTTTCGGGGTTCTTGTCTGCTGGTTTGCCGGTTTGGGCAAAAGCAGAAAAAGAAAGGGCAATGCAGGTCATTACCAGAAAAACAGTGCGCAAATGGGAAGAACTTTTTATAATCATTTTCTTTTAACGAAAGATTTTGTAGCCAAAAGTAAATAATAGAAAATAAAAAAGCGTTCTCCTTTTCGGGGAGAACGCCTGAATGCTAAATTTTAACACCTTACTTTTTAGGCGCATTGGCACCAAACTTTCTCGGATAATAGGAAAGTGTTACCATAAAATATTGTTGCAATACATTTTTTGTACTTGTAGTGAAGCTGTTTACGCTAGCATAGTTAAATACGCTTCTGTTTTGGCGCAATAAATCGAGTGCCGAAAATTTCACTTCTGCATTATTGCCTTTGGTAAAACGGTACGTGGCATTTGCATTCCAGATCGCAAAATTAATGGTTTCGCCAACCGATGGATTGTTGTTGTTGAAATTGATGTTACTACTGAGCGAAAACTTTTTGGTGAAATTGTAATTTCCGCTGAAAGAAGTAGTCAGTGTAATGTTTTTATAGGCAGTACCTAAGGCACTTTGTTTAGCTAGACTGGTAACAATGCCTTGTGTGGCTTCGAAGGCTAATTTATCCTTATAGGTGTAAGTGGTTTGCAGGCTGTTGTTAGTAGAGAAGTTGTTAGAAAAATTAAACAAAGTATTGGTATAGGTTGGGTTTTTGCTAAAATTAAAGGAAGTATTAAAACCCAGTTGCAATTCACTGGTTTTTAGTTTAAACGACTTACGGATATTTCCACTCAGGTTGGCATACCTATTACCATTTGCATTGGTTAAGTAAACCGTTCTGCGATTCTGTTGATCGATAAAGGTACTATCTACAATATCATTATCGACTATACCCACCGAGCCATTGATATTAAAGTTCAATGTATTTTTACTTTTCATATCATAATGATAAAAATAGATATTGATCGACCGGTTTAATTCCTCTTTCAGGTTCAGGTTACCCCTTTGTAAATTATATAAGTTGGTACTATCGGTTAAGGGGGCGAGCTGGTAAAGGGTAGGGATATTTACCTGGGTACGATAGCTGAGGTTTAAGCTTTCCTGATAGGTGCCGGTTTGATAGTTTGAGGCACTTACCGAAACAACAGGTACAAAATTGCGATAGGTTCGCCTTAGGTTTTGAAAAGCGCGGTCGGATGTATTGTTCTGATTAATGACTTGCTGCGCTGCGGTAATTTTAATGTTTAGCGATTTGTAATAACGGTTGCTTAGGTTTTTGGAAAACGTTTTGCTTAGCGAGATACCGGGAGTAAAATCGGTAACATTGGTTTTAAGGTTATTGGAAAGGTAATTATTCTGCTGGTAATTCCCGTTCACAAAATCTTCAATAAAATTATGTTCTTCGTTATTAGTCAAAGCCAGTCTACCGGTAATTTCAGCATCAAATCCACTTAGGTTGGCATTTCCAAAAAAGATAGATTTAAGATTGGGTAAGCCAATGGATATGTTTTGCGATACATTCTTGCTATCCGTTTGGTATTTCCGGTTAAAGTCGCGGTTATTGGCACTGTTTAATAAATCCCTAAATGCTGTGATTTCTGTTCTGTCATTAGTGCGGTCGTTATAGCTTGCATCGTAGCTGGCATTAAGCGATTTAAAACGTTGTTTCCAGTTGTTGTAATTCTGATAGTTGTAGCTTGCCCTGATAGTGAAATCGGTATTGGTATAGTTACTTTGCCCCATGCTGTTGTTCGTACTGGTAAGTTGCTGGGCATTATTCTGCGCACTTCTGATACTGGAATTGCTATTATCTCCTTTTTCTGTATTAAATGATTCACTCAAATCTAAGCGGTGGCTTTTTTGGTAATAATTGTAGATTGAATTAAAGCGGTGCCTGTCGCTGGTATTGGAAGAAGTGGTACTGCTGTTTGCATAAAGCTGGTTATTGTCGGCAATGGTGGTGATGGTTTGCGCATCGCCAATGTTTGATGATTCGAGGTTTTTGAAATAATAATCGGCCGTTAACGAACTTTTATTGTTCCAATCTTTACTGTCGGGCTTAAAATTGTAGGTCATCTGTGCGCCGGCCACATTGCCTTTGTTTAGTCCGGTTTGCCTGAAATCCGATTGGTATTCAACCGAGGTGCCAACACCTTTGTAAGTACTGTTTCTGATCAGGGTATTAATATCGTTGGGGATCTTGTTGATATCATTAGACGCCCCGATGATCGAGAGCTGGAGCTTGGGGGTACTAAAATTTAAATTGCCATCAAACTGGTAATGCTTGTCTGTCCCGTAGCCGGCACTTATTTTTCCGAAGTAGGATCGGTCTTTCCCTTTCTTTAATTTTAGGTTGGCTACCAGGTTGCTATCTAGTGGTTTATCTCTGTCGGCCGTATTGAAAATCTGTATTTTCTCTAAAGCATTTTTGGGGATGTTTTGCAAGGCAATTTTATTGTCGCCACCAAAAAATTGTTTTCCATTAACGGTAAGCTGTTTCACTTCCCGGCCATTAACGGTGATAATACCATCGCCCCAAACGGTTATATTGGGTACTTTTTTCAAAAGGTCTTCTACCGTAGCGTTAGTATCAAGCTTAAAGGCAATGGCATTAATTTCTAAAGTATCGTTATTGTAAGAGATTGGCGGAACAGTAACAGTTACCTCCTGCAAATTCACATCCTGCGGGTTAATGATAACGTTTTTAAGGTCGAGCACAGTCTGTCCTTTTGGAATGGTAATATGCTTTTGGATGGTTTGGTATCCTACATTGCTAATATCCAGTCGGAGTGGTTTGTCGATAGGCAGGTTACTGAATTTGAACTCGCCATAATTGTTGCTGAGCTGATAATTGATTACCGTATTATCGGCCTTGTAAATGGAAACTGTTGCTGCTTTAAGTACATAATTGTGCACAGTATCTCTCACGATACCTTTAATCGTACCGGTAGGTGGTGGAGTTGCGGTTTGGGCAAAAGAATAGCCTGTTCCTAAGCAAATAATGCTTAAAAGGAATAAAAAATGAGCGCGCATGATTTTAGATTTGCTTCGGTTTTAAGATGATAATTACAGGATTGCTTTTGCGGTCGCCGGTTTTAAAATACTTTTCAAGCAGGGGAGGGTATTGGGTTGTTTTACCGGCACTACGCTCTTTAAAAGTAAACATCGCCAATGCAGAGTAACTGGTATAAAACTTTTTATCTTCATAGGCTAAGAATCCTCGGTTTTCGAAATCGTAGGCAAAGCCCGAATCAGTTACCGGTAAGAAACTCGAAAGGCTATCTGGCTCTAAATCCTGGAAAGATAACAGCTCAGTTGTTTTTGTGTTATAAATCAGGCTTTTCTTCTGATCCTTATCCCAAAAGATATTTGATAGTTTCAGGTAAAGCTGATCCCCAATTAAATAACTGCTGCCAATACCATGAATCATTTTCTTGTTTTTTTCAAAGTATTCGAACCTTTTTTTAACATAAGCGGGATTGGTGATAAAATCTTTAGGCAGGGTGTTAATGGCCGGAAAAATAAATTTATAAGCCAGTTCCATTTTTTTTGCGTTGAGCTTGTACAAACGGTAATCGTAATACCTGGTGTAAAAAGCCTCATTGTCATTGTATTTGGTTATCGGATTGTCGCCATACCAATCGTCTCTTTCGAAAAACTTATCATCGATTTTAAAATAGCCCACGGTGTCTTTCTTTTTTTTGTCGATGGTAACAAGCGAATATCGGGTACTGTCTTTACCTTTTTTGATATAGGTATAAGGTCTGAGTACAACATCGCTATTTGCGAAAGATAATTTGGGTGAGTAATAATTGAAGTTTTTAACTTTTTTTACAAAACTACCTTCCAGCGTAAAATACTGTACATTGTTTGGTGTATAGACAGCAATATATTCGGTGTTTCCTTCAGTTACCAAGGTAAAACCATGCGTTACCGCTTTTTCTTTATCAGCCTTTTCTGTTTGTAATTTGGCGGCATCGATTTTGGTGAGGTATTTTCCTTCATTGGTGAAAACCAAAACAGCGCGGGTATCGTAATCGTAAATTAAAAATTTGTTACCGGCGATTTTAAGTTCAGCAATATTACCGAACAAACTTTCTTTGGTGGTTTCCAGCGGGACAAATTTAACTTCGTCGAAAATTTGCGAAACCGCTGCTCCGCGTGCACTTTGCGGGTCGATTCGTAAGGTTACAACATGCGAACTGTCGATTACTCCTTCTTGCGAAAAAGCCGTGAGAGAGGAAAGGCAGGTTAGTGCCAGTAAGCATAAGTTATGCTTGAAGCGTTTCATAAGTGTGTTTAGATTTGGTGTGCCGCAATTGCGGTTAACAATAATAACTATAAAATAAGTTATCTACAAGCCGCTGGGTTTAGATTTAACATTTTTTAAGGTTTAAAAAGGTTTGTCTGAATTAATCGATAAAGGCAGGCTAGTTTTCGAGCGCTATCCATAAAAAAAGCGTTCTCCATTTTGAGGAGAACGCTTAAAGTAAACAGCCTGACATCCGCTAGGCAATATTTTGCAGGTACCGGTATACCTCCTCTTTCTTTCGGCTCGAAACAGGTATTTTTTCGCCGTTTTCCATGAGCAGCATTCCTTCGCGGTAATATTTTTTTACATATTGGAAATTAATCAGGTAGGATTGATGGCAACGCAGAAAACCGGAAAATGCGAGCATGTTTTCGTATTCTTTAAGACCTTTTGAAACCACTACTTCGCGTTTATCTTTTAAGCAAAATGTGGTGTAGCCTTTGTCGCTTTTGCAGTAGATGATATCATCCAGATCTACGATCTCAATATACTCGAGGCTTTTCAATGCAATCCTTTTGATGCCTTTAACGCCCTGAGCCAGGTAATGGTCGCGGGCAATTTCCAGTTGTTGCCTATCAAACTGTTCCTGCTCACGTTGGCGCAGGTATTTTCCCAATACTTCACCAAGCGATACTTCATCAACCGGTTTTAACAGGTAGGCAAAGGCTCCCATATTCAGCGCCTGTATGGCGTATTGATCGTAAGCGGTAAGGAAAATAACCTGAAAATCTTCCATTCCGATATCGTTAAACAAACTGAAACTATCGCCATCCTTTAGCCTGATATCAGCCAGGATCACCTCTGGTTTTAGCAAAGGTATTTCGGTAGCTGCCCTGGCTACTTCGCCCGAATGGCCAACAATCTGGAAAGCGCTGAGCTTGTTTACAATCTGTAAAATGTGCTGCATAATGTGCGCCTCATCTTCGAGTATGTAGATTTTCATATGTTTTTGAGCTAATCTTTAACCAACGGTATGTTAATTTTTATCCTTACACCCCGGCCACCCTTATCGCTTTTATCTTCAAGTTCGAAACCTGCCTGCTGGTTGGCCGAATTGAAAAGTACATCGAGCCGTTCTTTTAAAATAACCTGTGCCAGCGATTTTTTTGTTTGTACCGCTGCCTTGGCACTTACCCCACATCCGTTATCATCTACGGTAATCAGTAATTGATTCTGTGCTGTTGCGAAAGTAATGGCCAGATTACCATGATAAGCGATATTCCTGAAGCCATGTTCGATTGCGTTTTCTACAAAAGGTTGTATAAGCATAGGCGGAATCAGAACGTTTTCGAGCTGCAAGTGATTAACAGTGATCTGGTAATCGAACAGACCGGTAAAGCGCATTTGTTGCAGTTGCAGATAATTATGCAATGAGGCTATTTCTTCATCTAATTCAATAAATTCTTTCGTATTCTGTTCGAGTACATTACGCAATAATTTAGAAAAGGTACTCAGGTAACGAACTGCTTCTTTCGAATCGCCAGATGATATGAGCCCCTGCAGATTGGCAATGGCATTAAAAATAAAATGTGGGTTAAGCTGTACCTGCAGTAATTTCTGTTCGATATTTAACCGCTTATTCTCTGAGGCCAGCAGGATATTTCGTCCCTTTAGCCTTTGTTGCCGGTAAATAATAAACAGAAGAGAAAGCACGCCTAAAAACACAAAAAGGGCCAGGGCTAAGGTCCACCTTTGCTGGGTAATGATTTTTTGATACAATTCGTTCCGGCTATTTAGCTCGGTGATGTTCCTGTCTTTTTTTTCTGCCTGATATTTCTCGTGCAGTTCGGCAATTTTTACAGCATCAATGGCCGAAATATCGCGAATTTCCATGCTGTAGGCAGAATCTGCAGCTTCCAGTGCTTCGGCATAGGCACCTTTGTTTTTATAGGCACTAATGAGGCCGTTATAAAACATATTTTTTCTTCTTCCCGATGGGTTCTTTTTTTCGAAGGCAATCCCCTGGCGGTAATAGTAAATGGCAGAATCGGGCATCTGGTTGTGCTCAAAACTGGTGGCCAGGTTATTGAAAGCAATATCATTAAGGTTGTTGGTGCTTTTTAGATAGTTGAAATATATTTTGCTGCTGGCAAGCGATTTCGCAAACTGGCCCTGGCGGTCGTAAATTTGCGCTTCATTATCGTAAGTACGGGCCAGCGCCAGGCTATCGTTAATACTTTTGGCCAGCACACGCGCTTTGTTGTTATAAAAGATCATTTTATTATAATCGTCCATCTTGGTAGCCAGCAAAAACGAAATGTCGAAATACCTTTGCTGAATTACCCGGTGCCTTTTATATGGATGGGTGTTGTAATACCGGGTTGCATAGCCCAATGCTTGTTTTGGATTATCGTTTTGATAATAAACTTTAGCCAGCAAATCATAAAACAGGTAAGTGATTCTGCTTTTTAACTGTTCTGCCTTTTCTATTTTTGCTAAGGTTTGCTTCATTAAGCTGGCATTTATCGCCGCACCGCCATTGGTTTGACTGCTTAAAATGCTGTAATCCATTAATAAATCAGTTTCAGGATTTTTGCCCTTGCTGTCCATAAATTTATAAATAGCCCTGGCGCTGTCCGAATGCTTTTCAAGGATCAGCCTCCTCGCCCTGAAATAATACCCGAATGGAGCATCTGCTTCATTTGGTGAAAAATTTAAAAGGCTGTCTGCCCTGTAAACAGCTTTTTTATATTCGTTTGGAGGCAGGGTATCCATGGCAATAATTTGCCCGAGGAAATCGGTGTTGCCCGTATTTTGTGCCTGGGTATTATTCTGGTTTTGCTGCTTTTTTTCCTGTTTGCAAGCACTGGTAAACAAGAGGGATAAACAGAAAAAGCCAGTTAGAAAGGATTTGATATTTATGGATTTAAATGTTTGTAGCAACTGAAAAAGCATAAGTATAGAGACAATTATTTATTCATTTTTGTGATACCCAGGTCTGGTTTTTAAATATAGCCAAAGCTTTTTTGCCAAAAACAGCTAATGCATATTCACCTGTTTCCGTTCCATATCCGTAGCATTTAGTTTCATATTTGAAATTGGGGCATAAAAAGAGCGTTTTTAACAGATATCAGTGCAAAGGCCACGAATATTGGGATTGATACCTCAAATATAAAATCTCGCTTGTGAGAATTATCACTTCCCTCTAATTTTATTTAACAGGAGTAAGCCAAATGGCTTCTTCGGGTTTAACAACGATCTACTATAAACCCCAAATCGTCAGGGTGAGATGGCGAAAATTATCTATCAATTTTAAATTTTATGATTATGAAAACAAGCAAAAGTTTATTCGAAAAAAGAATCAACTTAAAAGATTGCCAAATTAATGGTGGTAAACTTGGCTACAGCAACCAGGTATCTGTAGCAGAAACAGGAACAAGAGAAAACCCTGATAGTTGCACCGACATTGGTTTTGACCAACCCGGCACTAATGTACCAATAGGTTTCAATCCTACACTAACAGGAAAATAATACCTGCTTATTTTAAAAATTGACACAAAATCAGATCTCTTGAATATCAGTTAGTTTAGCGTTGATGACAAAATATATCAAAGCTATCGAGACCTGAGTTTGAGGGTTTCAGGTTTTTAAAAGCTGTCAATCTAAAATGTATAAAACTTAACCAAAAAGAAAATGAAAAACAGCAACAAATTGTTCGAGAAAAAAATCGAACTAAAGAATAGCCAAATTAGTGGTGGACGTGCTTCAGGCGAGACTTATAAAAACGTAAACCATACCTATACCAATCAACATGGTTGTACGGTAACCAATTCCGAAGTAAGGACCGATGGTAACGTACTGGTTGAAGAATGTTTTTTCACAAACTGCCCATAACCATTCTTAAAAAATTAAAAATATGAAAAACAGTAAAAAATTGCTCGAAAAAAGAATAGCCCTAAATGACAGCCAGGTTAACGGTGGCCGCGCTATGGGCACAAGCGCATTATGTACCCAATATACCTATGGAGATCATTGTGCAGACAAAACAACAACCATGTATAATGATCAGGGCCAAACAATCGGCTATCCTGCTTCTTCATCCTGGCAGGTTTAATTCATTAGATTAATTAACCATCGGGCGATAATAAGCTCGATGGTTACATTAAAAACTTAAAGTACAACCCGGAAATCATTACTGCGCAAATAAAAACAATTGGTAAAACATAAGTGGCTGAATAAGCTATAAAAATTATAAAATCGAGTTTCGTGATACTAATATTCTCCATTAACAGCGATTATTCTACCAGTTCTGTAATCAGCTGGCTTATACGGCTCAAAAAGCCTTTTATTAGAATCAATGAGGATACCTTATTTGAACTGCTTTGGCTTACTTCGTCAGATTTTGCCATCGCCATAAATGGGGAAATGGTTTTGGGCAGTCAAATTACCAAAATGTGGTACAGAAGGGGTGGGGTGGATCTTTTTGCTAAATTTAAGAACGCCTTAATTAAAGACTACTTACGTGTTGAGCATACCGCGCTGATAGAATATTTTTATCATAGGCTGGATAAAATTCCTTCGGTAAACAAAATCAAAAACAGCGACATCAACAAACTATATTTAATGGATCTTTGTCGGCACTATGACGTTTTAGCCCCTGAATACTTAGTTACAGGTTGTAAAAACGCAGTTGCTAATTTTTTTGAGCAAAAAAAACAGATTATTTCCAAGCCCATTAGCACACCGTTTTCGTTGCAAGATGAGGATGATTTTTCGCACATGGCCTATACCTCCATGGTTAATCGTGAAGATATTGATACCCTCCCAGAACAATTTGTACCCACTTTTTTTCAACAGGCTATTCCGAAAGCTTATGAGATCAGGGTTTTTTACCTCAATGGCAGATTTTACGCCATGGCCATATTCTCTCAAAACAACAGCAATACCAATATAGATTTCAGAAATTATGATAGAGAAAAACCAAACCGGGTTGCGCCGTATACCTTTGAAAAAACATACGAAAAAAAGTTAAAAAAAATGCTTGATGCATACGGCCTTAACTGTGCGTCGTTTGATGTGATTTATTCTAGTGATGACGCCCAGTATTACTTTTTAGACTTAAATCCTGTTGGCCAATTTGGCATGGTATCAACCCCTTGTAATTACAATTTGGAGAAAGAGATAGCACTGGCACTTTAATTTTTATCAGAAAAGAACCCATGCACATTCACTTGAATTAACCATATCAATAAAACCGATGAAAAAAATAAAAGACCTCATAGCTACCGGACAAGCACCATTGCACATAAAATCATTGGTAAAAAAGCCTAAGCCTACATACCTTATTAAAACAAGGATTTCTAAAATTTACCGTACCAATAGCTTACAGCTTGACCTATACTTTAAATCCCCTATATGATCAAATTATACCTTCGCAACCAACTGTGTATTCCGGTAATTGGGTTTAACAGGGCTATCATTTACGATTTGGGCCGTAAAGACTATCATTTTATTTCAAAAGCGCATTATCATATTTTAAACACCGATGGCTTTATAAATTTTAACAGAATTTCTGATCAATCTGAGCGCAGCGAACTGATTGACTTTCTTTTAGATTTAGAGATTATTTTTGAGGTTGCCTCTACTCAAGAAAAGAAGAGGTTTCCGAAAATATCGAAAGCGTTACATCAGACAAACGAGCTAACACATGCTGTAGTGCATGTTAACATAGGTCATAATTTTGTTGATTTTATTAATCAAAATCACCTTCAAAACTTAAGCATCATTTCGCCGCAAATAAACGATGAACTCATCAATGTGATTGAGTCATTTGTCCATCTGGAAATTGATGGTATATATCTTTATATCGAAAAATTTGATGCAAAGATCCTTGATAAATATGAGGGGAAATTAGCCCGGCAACCGGCCATATTTTCAGTTAATATTTTTGGGGTAGATAAGCCGCAAACAAAGCTGAAAGATAATATTTACTATAATTTTTTTACTGAAAATTTGGAGCGTTACCAACAGCTGCTAACTGTAGATAAATTGTTTGTAAATCAGGATTTTTTTCTGGAAGCTTATAACAAACACTCGTATTACAACGGGAAAATATATATTGACCAAAGCGGCAATATTAAAAACGGCCTTAATAACCTACAAAGTTTTGGCAATATTAATTCAATGAGTTTTGATGAATTTCATCAAACAATTAATAGCAAACCATTTTTGGAGCTTGGAAACCTCAATAAGAAACAAATTCTTGTTTGCCAGCATTGCGAATTTAGGTATATGTGTACCGATACACGTGTACCTCAAAAAGAAGCTGAACATTGGTTTCATCATTTTGAATGTGTTTATAATCCTTACATCTCTAAATGGAATAATGAAGAAGGTTATCTCAATTTAAAAGATTCGGGAATAACTGTTTCTGCATCTGGCTGTACAATAAATAAGGATAAATTATCCAAAACCTTTAACAAAATCTGGTCAGAATAGAATGAAAAATTTTCCGTTCTACAAACAACCCGACTCTAAAGACTGTGGTCCAACCTGTCTGCGTATTATTAGCAAATACTACGGGCAGAATATTCCCTTGCAGCAAATCCGCGATCTGGCAGAAACCACACGGGAAGGAAGTGGTTTGCAGGGTTTAAGCAATGCAGCAGAAAACTTAGGCTTCAGGACTTTAGGTGTTCAAATCGATTTCAATACCTTAACAGCCGAAGTTCCTTTGCCATGCATGGTGCACTGGAACAAAAACCATTTTGTTGTGGTTTACAAAATTGATAAGGTTGGAAAGGTTTACGTGTCAGACCCTGCACATGGTTTGATTACTTACACTAAAACAGAATTTATTAAAAGCTGGATAGGCGAAAATGCCAGGGAAGATACAGAAGAAGGCATTGCGCTTGTTTTAGAAACTACCCCGGCTTTTTTTAAAGATGAATTTAACGAATCAGAAAAGAAAACCAGTTTTTCTTTCCTTTCCAAATATCTTTTTAAGTATAAATCGCTGATTTTTCAATTGGCAATTGGTCTGCTGGCTGGCAGTTTATTGTCGCTGGTTTTCCCTTTTCTTACCCAGAGCATTGTAGATGTGGGTATTCAAAACCAGGACCTCAATTTTATTTACCTGATTTTGCTGGCACAGGTAATGCTCTTTATTGGCAAAACAGGCATTGAAGTTATTCGCAGCTGGATTTTATTGCATCTTTCTACCCGGATAAACATATCCATTATCTCCGATTTTTTTATCAAGCTAATGAAACTGCCGATCAGTTTCTTTGATACCAGAATGACCGGGGATATTATGCAGCGCATTAACGATCACCACCGCATTGAGCAACTGTTAACCAATTCATCGCTCAATACGCTCTTCTCGCTGGTTAATCTGATCATTTTTAGTATTGTATTGCTGTGCTACGACTACCGCTTGTTTTTGGTTTACTTAACTGGGGCGATAGTGTACATAGTGTGGATCAGCTTTTTCCTGAAGAAAAGAAAAGAACTGGATTACAAAAGGTTTTCGCAGGTTTCGCAAGAGCAGAGCAAGGTAATTGAGCTCATTAATGGCATGCAGGAAATAAAAATGCATAATGCCGAAAGGCAAAAACGCTGGGGTTGGGAATTTTTGCAGGTGAAGCTGTTCAAAGTGCAGATTAAATCACTTTCCTTAGAACAGTGGCAATCGGTAGGTGGGAACTTTATCAATCAGATGAAAGATATCCTGGTGAGCTTTCTTGCAGCCAAACTGGTGTTAACTGGAAACCTAACGCTGGGTATGATGCTTTCAGTTCAATACATTATCGGACAACTGAATAGCCCACTCATGCAACTCATTGAATTTATTAAACAGAGTCAGGATGCGAAAATTTCTTTAGAACGATTAGTTGAAATTCACGATAAAGAAGATGAGGATAGCCATGAAGAACAGTATGTAACTGAAATTCCGCAAAACGATATAGCGCTTAACAATGTGTCGTTCAGGTACACTGGTTCTGATGCTTTCGTGTTCGAAAACCTGAACCTCTCCATTCCATATCAGAAAACAACAGCCATAGTGGGTGCCAGTGGTAGTGGGAAAACTACGCTGTTAAAATTATTGATGAAGTTTTACGATCCGAATACCGGTGAGGTGAAAATCGGTAATACCGATATGAAAAATATCTCCTCGAGGCTTTGGCGCGACCACTGCGGGGTAGTAATGCAAGAAGGGTATGTATTTAACGATACTATTGCCAATAACATCGCTATTGGTGAAGAAACCGTGGATAAACAGAAACTAAGGAAGGCAATTGAGATTGCCAACATTAAAGATTTTATTGAAAGTTTGCCTTTAAGTTATAATACCAAAATTGGTAACGAAGGGGTAGGCATTAGTGGTGGCCAGAAACAAAGGCTGTTTATTGCAAGGGCAGTTTATAAATCGCCCGATTTTATTTTCTTCGATGAAGCGACCAGTGCGCTCGATGCCAACAATGAAAAAATCATTATCGAAAACCTGGAGCAGTTTTTTAAAGGGAAAACAGCAATCGTTATTGCTCATCGTTTATCGACAGTAAAACATGCCGATAAAATTGTGGTGCTGGATAAAGGAAAGGTTGTTGAAGAAGGTAACCATGCAGCCTTGGTGGCTAAAAAAGGGGAATATTACAGGCTAATTAAAAACCAGCTCGAACTTGGGAACTAAGAAAGATATATTAGACAATATAGAACTGCGCTCAGAAAGCGTGCAGGATGTTCTATCACAGCCACCCCATTGGATGTTCCGTTGGGGAAATGCGATTATTTTTGGGGCAATTTTAATGGGGCTGCTGATGAGCTATTTTATTAAATATCCCGAATTTGTGCCGGCCCCAATTGTAGTTACTTCGCAAAACCCGCCTGAAAAGCTACAAGCCAGAACTGATGCTAAAATCGAGAAAGTATTTGTGAGCAACCACCAAAAGGTAAAGAAAGGCGAGGTGCTGCTGGTTTTGCAATCGACCGCAAACTACCTCGATTTGCTTGAACTTAAAAAAATAGCCGATTCAATTTCGCAGGATCAGTTATCTTCTTTCCCGATTAATAAAATCTCGAAACTAAAATTGGGCGAACTCCAGGCCGATTACAATGCATTTGCCAAAGCCTTTCAGGATGAGCAATTATTTAGCCGGCTGCGGCCTTATGCTCCCGAAAATATCGCCACCGATCAGAATATTTCGGCCTACAGAAGCAGGATAACCAACTTAAAGCAACAAAAAGAGCTCGAGCTGGCCAAACACGAACTGGTAAAGAAAAGCTATCAGCGTGCGCAGAAACTTTTTGGCCTGAGTGTAATTTCGGCAACTGAGCTCGAAACTGAAAAAATTAAATTCTTACAGGCGCAGCAAAGCCTTGAAGCCATAAATATTTCACTTTCGCAAACCGAAGAGGGCATTGCAAACCTTAACAAAACAAAAAGCGGTGCCACAATTAATGCTGAAAAAGACAAGATTAATTTTGCCTCGCAAACCTTACAGTTATTTGAGCAGTTAAGGAAATCGCTGCGACAATGGGAACAAGATTACCTTATTATTTCTTCTACCGATGGTGTAGTCAGTTTTCAACAGTTTTGGGGAGAAAACCAGTTTATTAAAAGGGGAGATGCAGTTTTATCTGTTTTGCCCGATAATAAGCAGGCCCTGGTTGGCAGGATGTCGGTTCCTGCCGGCAATTCCGGAAAAATTAGCCCTGGTGAAAAGGTTTTAATCAAATTGGACAACTACCGTTACCAGGAATATGGAATTGTAGAAGGAAGGGTGCAAAATATAGCTTTCGCACCTGATGACAAAGGAAATTATTATGTTGATGTTACGCTTCCCAAAGGCTTAAAAACTTCTTACCACAGAAACCTTGCTTTTGATAAAGAACTTAAAGGCAATGCCGAAATTGTAACACAGGATTTAAGATTGATAGAAAGGATTTTTTACCAGATGCGGAAGTTATTAAGATACCAGGGAGATTAAAGTGGAATCATTTGTTTTTTCTTCGCCACAACCACATTAAAAAGCCGGTTACAGGGAGCGATGCGGCAATTAATCCGGCAATAAAAACGATTATTTTTCCCCATATTCCGATTACAGTTCCGGTATGCAAATCGTAGTTTAAGCTTTTAATCTGATCACTTAGCGGCAGGGTTTCAAAGGTTTTTCCCTGTAGCAGCAGTTTACCGCTATAACGGTCGAAACGGTATTGTATGCGCTGATGTATTTTGCCGGGATGGAGGTAAGCCGATACATTTACGGTACCACTTTTGGCAGCCGGAATATTGTAAAGGTAATACGCTGCGGTCTTATTAAATGAAACAACTTTCGATAAGATCTGGTTATTTGATGCCGCTATCATGGTTTTTGTTGTATCGGAGGTTAGCTTTGTTTTTTTTTCTGCAACCAGATCAAACGACCACATCAGTCCGGTGAGTGCGATAATCAGCAATACAATAAAAGCATAAAAGCCGAAAACCTGGTGCAAATCATAGTTTAAACGTTTCTTTTTGGCATTCCATTTTACTTTAAACTTCGCCTTCAACGCATTTGCTTTCCATTTGGTGGGCCACCAAAGTACAATGCCGGATAACAACAGGAAAACAAAACAAATAACCGACCAGCGGATGATAAAATGACCAACTTTATCCCCCAGTAAAAGCGTTCTGTGCAGCGATAAAACAACGTTGAAAAATTCCCGGTTGGCATCCTCATGAAAAACTACACGGGCTGTGTAAGGGTCTACATAAACTTTCTCGAAATATACGCCCGATTTTAACGACCTGAACATGTAGCTGCGGTTCGGGGCGGTTTGAATTTCTACCCTGGAGATCTTTTTCTTGCTGCCCAGTTTGGCCTGCCCTACTTTAAGCAGTTCATCAAAAGATTTTGGCTTCGCACCCGCAGGCACCTCAACATACAGGCGCTGCTGGTAAAGTATTTCTTTTAGCTCATCAGAAAAGGCATATATAGCGCCGGTAATGCCTAAAATAAACACCACCAGCCCGGAGCAGAGTCCGAGCCAGAGGTGTAATTGATAGAGCGCTTTTTTAAAATTTGTACGAAACATTGGCGACAAAAGCTCGTGGCATTTGGGCAGTTAAGGTGCCCTGGCCTGTAAAATATAATTGATTGCTCAGGTTATCAACCTTAATTCCCAGACGGTATTTCCCCGTATCATAGAAAGCGGTAGCATTCATCATCACGTATGATGGAAGCGTGAATATGCCTGTTGCCAACGCATTTGAAGTAAGGTGATCGCCCACATAATTGGTGCCCAGGCCAAGTCCAAGGCCTTTGAGGTTACCATTTGGTAGTTTATAACTAATCCAGCTGTTAATCAGTGTTGCAGGTCCTGCCGATGCTGGCCTTCTTCCCTCCAGTGCAGCCGTAGCTTTGGTAAGCTTACTGTCGTTGTAGCTATATCCGGCAATAATATTTAAACCTGGCAGTGGGTTGGTAATCAGTTCAAGTTCTACACCTTTACTGCGCTGGGTTCCGTTTTGTACGGTGATGTTATAATTAACTCCGTTAACCAATAAATCTTCAGTGCGCGTCAGGTTTTCAACCGTTATGTGGTACAGACTGGCGGTAAGACTTAGTTTTCCGTTAAAAAGATCGGCTTTTACACCACCTTCAAACTGGTTGGCATGTTGTGGTTTAAAAGTGCCTGAAACACCTGCGCCTTCGGGCTGGGTTACCGGGGCAACGTTGGCAAAGCCGTTCATGTAATTTCCAAATACCGATACCTGATCTTTAATAACGTGGTAAACCAGTCCCAGTTTTGGCGAAACAGCTGTTTGCATGTACTGGCTGTTTACTACAATGGTATTGGTAGCCTGATTTAAAGTCCCTTTATTTTGAAAACGATCTACACGTAAGCTTAACATGGCCAGTAAACGATCGGTAATGTTCAATACATCAGAAGCGTAAACGCTGTAGATATAGCTCTTGTTGGTGTTTTTAGTCGGTGCTGCGGTACTTGCTGCAAGTTTAGCCTCAACAGCCGATTTAGAAATTTTCACATAGTTGGGATCTGATGGATTCAGTCCGCTTACGTTATCGAATACGATGTAGGGCGAATTGTTGTTGTTGATGGTTTGACTCAGGTAATCCAGTCCAACTACCAACCTGTTTCTTAATCCTAGTACCTTAAAATCGCCAATAAAATTCTGCTGAATGTCGCTTGCTGTATTTGTAGAATTTTGAAGGCTGATATTGCGTTCCAGCATTTCATCGCTGGTTGCGCCTCTGATAAACTGGTATTGGTAGAAACCGTCTGATTTTCGGGAGTTGTTCGAATAGATGGTTTGTGAGCGCCAGTTTTCAGAGATGTTGTAATTGGCCTGCGCCTTAATATTTACCGTTGGGTTTTTCATGGTCAGGTCGTTAGCTGAATAAGATCTTTTCCAGTCAAAATTTAGTTCTTCTGGTGTAGTGGCAATAAATTTTCGTACGCGGTTTAAAAAGATTACCGATGGACTGGTGGCCTCGGTTTGTAAAAATCCGGCATTCAGGCTAAGGGTTAACCTTTCATTTGCACGGTATTCAACCGATGGGGCAAAAAATGTTGATCTTCTGAAACCTGCATCCTGGAAACTGCCCTGGTATTGATAAGCGGCATTCATTCTGAACAAAAGCTTAGATCCTTTTTTGGCTGGGCCGTAAACATCGGCAGTTAACCTGTTTAATCCGAAACTACCGGTTAGATAATTAATCTCTCCGCCTGCTGTATCGATGGGTTTTTTGGTTACAATGTTAATTAACCCGCCGAAAGAAATAACAGCTCCACCGAAAAGGGTTCCAGACGGCCCTTTAATCAGCTCTACCCGCTCAATGTTGGAAGGGTCGATTTCGCCATTGGTTTGTGCCGGGAGTCCATCTACTAAGGATGCTTCAGTTCTAAAACCGCGCATGCTGTAATAAGAAGCACCATCGGTATTGATACCGCGCGATCCCTGGATTTTATACACACCTGGCGAGTTTTTAAGTGCGTAACTAAAATCGGTAATCATCTGCTCGTTTAAAAGGGTTTTTGGAATGGTCGTATAAACCTGCGGATTATCGAGATTAGCTAAAGGCATTTTAGCTGCTGTGGTGGTCTTTTTTACCGAAAAACGGTTGGTTTCACCACCATTAATTACCACCTCATCCAGCTGCGAATTGCTTTCCCTTAAGGTGAAGTTTTCTCTCAGGTTGGCATCGCCCTCAACAGTAATTTCTTTCGACTGGCTTTCCAGTCCGATATAACTTACCGATAAGGTATGCCGGCCAGCCGGAACGTCCTTTATGCGGTAGTTACCCTCTGCATCAACAACGGTATTACGCGTGCGATCGATGCTAACCGTTACGAACTGCGCGGGCTTGCCTTCGGCTGTAGTTACTTTTCCCCTCACTTCTCCTCTAAGCTGGATTTTGATGGTGATATCCTTTCCGCTGGCGGTAAAAGCTAAACCACTTTTCTTCGAAAGTTCGGTTAATATTTCTGAAACGCTATTGGCCGATGGACTTAAAGTAACCGTTTTATCAAGCTCAGTGCTTAAAACGCTGTAAATAAAGTTGAGTCCTGCTTTTTTTTCGAGTTGTTCCATTACCGCTTTAACTTTTAATGTTCTCGGACTAATGGTTACTGGTGTATTTTGGGCGTAACCTGTATTAAAGAGTAAACAACACAGTAAAAGGGCACAGCCTGCTAGAATAGGCTTAAAATTCATAAATTTGTAATTGATCATTGATTGTGAGAATTGATGGTAATATTAACTATCGGGGTGTTGGCGCACTTCCGGTAGTTTGTTGTTTGGATTTTATTTATAGATTTCAATATATTTTCCTGCATTTCTAAAGCGGTAATCTGAGGCCCGTTGTATCAGTTGTAAAACCTGGCTAACGCTTTGCTTTTCGAACTTGCCGCTAATGGGATCATTGAGTGTGCAGCTCACTTTGAAACGAAAGCCATACCTGTTTTCGAGGGTTTCCAATACCTGTGGCATAGGCGTATTGTTGAATTTAATGAGTCCCGATTTCCAGGCTATAACGGCATTTGTATCTATTTTGGCCACCTCGCTAGTACGCTGCTGCGTTTTGTTGAACAAAAGACGCTCGCCGGGTAAAAGGATAGTTACCGAACTGTTCCTGGCTTTGAAACTGATTTTTCCTTGTGTAAGGGTAACCTCCATTAATGCTGCAGATTTTAGATTGCGTATATTGAAGCGTGTCCCCAATACCTTAATTTCACTATTGGCACTTTTTACCAAAAAAGGTTTTGAGGCATCGTGCTTAACCGCAAAAAATACTTCACCCGAAAGCAGGGTTACAGCGCGGGTTTTTCCAGTAAATTTGCTGGGGTAGGTAATACGGCTTCCAGGTTGAAGCTCAATTTTGCTACTATCGGGTAAGGTGATTAAAGTTGGCTGCCCGAAAGGGGCGTTAAAAACAATGTTTTGTGGAAGAGGTTGGGTTCTTTTGAATAGCAGGAAACCCAATGCAAGTACAGTAGCCGCGGCAACAGAACTATACATTAGCCAGGTTAGCCGAAACTTTTTGGCGCGGGGCTCCATTTTTGCCTCAATAGCAGAAAGGATCTCTTGTTTTGCATGCTCCTGTTCGAGAGTTAAGGCTTCGGGGAAATCTTCCCGTTCTAGCCAGGCTTCTACCTGTATGCGCTCTAAAGGAGTACATTTTCCCTGGGTGTACCTTTCCAGTAGCTCGCCATTAATATCTTCCATACTAATAACTACCATGAAAGCCATGGTACCCTACGCAAAAAGTGAAAAATATTTTATTCAGTAAAAAATCAGGCCGGATGGAGGGTGCCTTTTAACTCTTTTAAAGCTCTTGAAATATGTTTTTCTACCGTTTTTACGGCAATGCCCATTTCGTCGGCAATTTGTTTGTAAGTGAGGTTTTGCTCACGGCTGAGCATAAAAATGCTTTTCGAAGGTTCTTCAAGCTTGTCGATCATTACCTCAAGCTGTAAAGCAAGTTCCTTGTTCAGTAATATCGATTCGGGGTTGTAGCGACTCATTTCTGTATGGTTGCTATAGTTTGTATCGTTAATTTCCTCGAGGTTCTTTTTGTTTCTGAAGTGGTTTAAGATCTGATATCTGGTAGAGCGGGCAAGGTATTTGGTTGCTTCCAACTCATTCTCAAAAACCATTCCCCTAGTCCAGATAGAAAGAAATATATCCTGACAAATGTCTTTCGCTGCTGACTCGTTACCACACATGGCTAGCGCAAGGCCATATACTTTGGCCCAATGAAGATTAAAGAAACCTACAAATTCGCGATGATTCATGCCTAGATAAGGATATGTTGCAAATATAATCTTATTTAGACTTGTTACAAATAGTGAATTGAATTTGTTGTGCAGAAAAATCAGTAACGCTTATGAAGAATATAGCTGGATTAAAGATTTAAGGGCTGCAGGTTACAAAGGATATTTTAGAAATACTAATTGGAAATTTGATGGACATAAATTGGAATAGTAACTAGTTTATTTACCTTCTGGAGGTAAAACCACATTTTACACGTATTTAAATGGAGCAGTACTGGCAATTGCCATAATTTTTATTATGATGCAGCAATTGAGCTAGAAATTATTTTAAAATGAAATGATTATCTTTGTAGACAGCAGTTTATAAGAATATGCCAGCACCAAAGCAAAAAAAAATGATTTTCCAGCTAAGCAAGGCTACCAAACAACGCAGGTTTAACTCAATTCTTGCAGAAGTCTTAGAACGTAATGCCAGCTTAGGACAGCCTCAGGTTTTTAGAAGCCGTGAATATACCGAACCCGCATTATTTATTCACAGCTATCCTAATGGTCGCCAGGTACTGATTGAAGTTAACACAGAAAATTCTGAAGAGAAAGCCATAAAAGTGCTTGTTTAATGAGCAGGCCAAGGCTTTTTATCATAGCAGGTCCTAATGGTTCTGGAAAGAGTTTATTCTCTAAAGCACTTAGTCAATCTGATTATGAAGTTTTTGATGGAGATAAGCATATGACTCATCTTTCGAAGAAATTTTCAGACATAGGAAGCGATGCACTGTGGAACTATATTGATGAAGAAATTTTTTCGCGCGAAAAAGCTGAAGCAATTATGAAAAGATTGAACTATGCTTACGAGACAAATTTTCGCTCGGATAACCCCATGTCAACCGCATTGGAATTTCAAAAAAATGGTTATGAAATACATTTAATCTTTATGGGATTAAATTCTCTTGAAGAATCGATTGAAAGGGTTGCTCATCGGGTTAGAACAGGAGGGCATAAAGTGAGCGAAGAATCTATAAAATATAATTTCGAACACGGCTTTAAAAACTTATACAAGCATTATTTTCAATTTGATTCGGTTACACTATTTGATAATTCCGTTGTAGAGAAAGGTAACTCACAAGCTCCAAGAGAATTATTGTTTATTAGTGAAGGAGATGTTTACATTTCTCAAGAAAATTTACCTGAATGGGCACAAAAACTTGTGCCAGAAAGAAAATAATATTTAGCCTTTCTTAAAAGTAGATTTAACAATTTATGTATTGTAAATGAAGAAGAACTTGGTGTTATATGGTTTCGAGAAATGTCTGTTTGTGTGTTTCTGCAGCAATTATACTGATTTCTATTGCCATTATATAAACTTTACATCGTAATCAAAACCTCTGGTTTTAATTTTGTGAAGCCATTGCTTGTAAAGGTTTTTTCCTATGACGATTTTCCCATCCTTAACTGTCAATGTTTCACCAACAATAAAATTGCTTAAATCCTGACGGTACTCTTTTCTAAGATCTGTAATAAAGATTACATCTTTTTTTTCCGGCAATTGAATTAATGTATTTATTCTTCTGGAAATACGATCTATCGGGTTCATAAGATACTATACAATATAATGCAGTTCAAAAATACCTAAATTATGTCTTTATTGCAAAGCGTTGCACCTTAACTAAATAATAAAGAGACCTTAAGTTTAATTTCCCTTCTTAACATTAACTTAACCTTTGCGTTCTTTCTTTGTTGAAAATTACTTTTCGGCATGATGAGATATGTTTGTGCAATCCTGATATTCTTCCAATTGTGTTTTACTGCCACTGCGCAGGAAAAAGAACTGGAGCTGTTTTTCGACCATCAATCGAAAAAACCAATTGAATCGCTGATTGAACTGAAGAAGATATATGCCCAGTCGATAGAAAACAATGATGCGATTTTAGAAGGCAAATGTTTACAGCAAATGGGCAAGGTATGTTACCGTCAGGGGCATTTCAGGCAGGCACTCGACTTTTTTTTAAAGGCCGAAAAAATATTTAACAGTAACGATAAACCATTGTTGCTGGCCGCAAACTTGAGCGATATTGGCGTACTATACTACTACATTAAGCAACCCGATAAAGCCATGAAAAATTATTTAATGGCTTTGAGCATTTATAAAAAAGAGCACAATGTAAAAGGGCAGGCAGCTATTTTTGGGCAGATTGGCCAGCTTTACGAAAAACGTACCCGTTACGACAGTGCTTTTTATTATCAGAACCTGGCTTTAAAGGCAAATGAGCAAACGAGCGATATCAGCGGCGCTGCTAAAATTTACGAAAACCTGGGCAGCATTTACGAGGACCTGGAAAAATATGATCAGGCTTATCAGCATTTTAAAAAATCGCTCGATTTATACCAAAAAGACCATAACGAGCTGGGCAGCATAGAGGTAATTAATAACCTGGGCGATATTTTGCGTAAAACAGGTAAGTACCAGGCAAGCGTTGCAGAAACACAAAAAGCAATGAAACTCGCCGATAAACTAGGGAATATCTATCAGCTGGCATCGTGTTGTAGGGATCTGGGTAAAGCATACGAGTTAATGCACCAGATGGATAGTGCATACCACTACGTTAAACTGGGCTATAAATATACCATCGATTTATACTCAGAAGATGGTGCCCGTCAGGTTGCTTTTTTGCAGGTATTGTACGATATAAATAAAAAATCAGATGAGATTACCAGGCTGCAGAACGATAAAAAGATAAACCGCATTATTGCCTTTTCGGCTACCATTGTGGTACTGTTAACCGTTATTTTAGCTTTTGTTATTTTTAGCAGGCAACGTTTAAAGTTAAAAGACCAGCAAATGCTGGCTAAGCAAAAAGATATCCAGCACGATTTAACCAGTTTGGAGCTTAAAAACCTGCAGCTCGAAGAGCAGCACCTTAAGCAACAGCTGGAAGTGAAGAGCCGCGAGCTTTCTACGCATACCTTAAACCTGATTAAGCATAACCAGTTTCTCGAAAACCTGCGCAATACACTGCAGGCAATGGTAAAAGACGATAAGCGCGATCAGAAAAGGCAAATGAATCAAATTCTCACCGAGATTAACCAAAGTTTTAACCACGAACGCAACTGGAAAGAATTTACGCAGGCTTTTGAGCAGGTGCACCATCAGTTTCTCGAGCAGCTTAAAAGGTTCAGCAGCGAGCTTACCTCGGCCGATATGCGCCTGATCGCCTTACTAAAAATGAATCTCGACTCAGCCGATATTGCCACCTTACTAGGAATTTCTACCGATAGCCTTAGGGTTTCCAGATACCGGTTAAGGAAGAAGTTAAATTTAGCCCAGGGCGATAATTTATCGGCTTTTATACAGGCCCTTTAACCGTTACATCCGAAAGCTGAAAAACCAGATTTTAACGTGTATTTACCTGCTTAACAATTTGTTAATGTAACGGTAATAAAAGCATAATGGCGTTTCTGGTCTTATCTAAGGTGTTCATTGTTAGTTTGTTGTGTGTTTGTGTTGCTTTTTGGTTTATGCCGTTTGTAACGGTGTTGCCTTTATGTAACCCTGATAATTTTGGGGTATAATTTGGCGTATACATCTTTGCCCCGTCGATAAAAAAAAGACATTACCAAACAAAATGAACAAACTTTTACAAATTCTGTTTTTTCTTGTTTTTTGTGCTGGCACAGCCAATGCAACAAAAATAAAAGGGCACGTTTACGATAAGCAAACCGGCGAGGCTATAGTTGGCGCAACGGTGGTGCTCGAAAATCCTAAACGGATAACCAACACCGGGCTTGATGGAACTTTTGAGTTCAAAGGTGTATCAACTGGTGCTGCAAAAATCAGCGTAAGTTACATTACTTACAAAACCATTACCAAAACCATTACGGTTGAAAAAGAAGACAACGAGCACTTAAAGTTTTATATGGAAAGTGATTCAAGAAGTCTTGACGAGATCACCATCAAAACCAATGCAATAGCTTCTACAGATCAGGGCGCGCGCCGCTTGGAGAAAAATTCTACCCAAATCATGAACATCGTATCAGGCAGGGCTATCGAAATTTCTCCCGATTTAACAGTGGCCAACATCACCCAACGCGTTTCCGGAGTTTCTATTGAACGCAATAGCAACGGGGACGGTCAGTACGCCATATTGCGCGGGATGGATAAAAGGTACAACTATACCCTGGTTAACGGAGTGAAGATTCCGAGTCCGGATAACAAGTACCGTTACGTACCACTCGATTTATTCCCGGCCGATTTATTAGAGCGCTTGGAAGTTTACAAAACCCTAACGCCAAACCTAGAAGGCGATGCCATTGGCGGAGCCATTAACATGGTAATGAAAAACGCACCCGGCAAGTTTCAGGTAAATGCCAATCTTTCATCAGGCTATAGCCAATTGTTTATAGACCGGAAATTTGCCAGTTTCAATTCATCAGATATTCAGTATAAATCGCCTTACGAGCTGAATGGCAAAAATTATAATGCTACGCAAAACGATTTTACCAAAGGAACCCTTGATTATAAATACAAAAGTCCTGCGCCAAATCTAATTGGAAGTTTATCCATAAGCCAAAGGTTTTTAGATAACAAACTGGGTGTGGTCCTGGCCGGAAGCTACCAGAATACTTACCGTGGTAGCAACAGTACTTTTTACAACAATGCAGTAGCGGGTACCGATGCTTACGCGGTAATTACCAGTAAAAGCTATCGCGAATTTTCAGAACAGCAGCAACGTACCGGCTTGCATGGAAAGGTTGACTATTCTTTTAACAAAAACCACCAGTTAAGCCTCTACAATGTGTATGTTAATTTAAAAAACCAGCAGCTTAGAGATGCGGTGAGCACCACCTATAACGGCGTTTACAATCCAACAGCCGGCAATGCAGAGCTGGTTTACGATACCCGTAGCCGTTTAACCGAACAGCAGATCTACAACAGTACCCTGCACGGCGATCACAAATTTTTTGATGATAAATTCAAGGTGCAATGGTCGGCAGTTTATTCGTCAGCTAAAAACGATGTGCCCGAAAATACCAGCATTAGCTTAAACGGAATAGAACAAAATTTTCAGCGAAGCCGTACCAGTTTGGTAAATACCAATCCGGTTACACGCCGTTGGGAGCGCAATACAGATGAAGATTTAGCGGGTTACCTCGATCTTACCTACCGTTTTACATTAGGCGAAAATAAGCTCGATATCATGGCTGGTGGTTTATACCGCGATAAACAAAGAAGCAGTTTCTTTAACAATTATAACCTAGCTCCAAATGCCAACGATGCCAAAAAATTATACGGAGTAGATTTTCAAAGTTATACCGATCTAAACCTGGTAGTAAGTAACCCTGCAGGTGCAGTGGCCAATTCACTTACTTACGATGCATCTGAAAAAATTGCCGCAGGTTATGGTATGTTCAAATATAGCTCGGCAAAGCTGGAATTAATTGGAGGTGCCCGTGTAGAGCACACCAACCAGGGTTACAACCTACTTTTTCCGGCGGGAGAAACTTACCCGAAAGGAAATCAGGTGTATACCGATATTCTGCCCAGCTTAACCGCTAAGTATTTCTTAAGTGATAAGGCACAGTTACACGCTTCATACTACAAAGCCTTAAACCGTCCGGGCTTTTATGAAATTGTTCCGGGTAAAGTTATTAATGAGGAGTTTCAGGAACGTGGTAATCCAAATTTACAACGTGCCCTGGCCGATAACTTTGATTTGCGTTACGAACTTTTTCCGGGTGCATCAGAACAGTTGTTAATCGGTACTTTTTATAAGCGAATCAAAAATCCGATCGAATACACTTTCCAGGCCGATGCCGTTCGCGGACAGGATATTTACTACACCCCGGGCAATTTTGGTACAGCCAATAACTATGGTGCAGAGGTCGATTATATCAAATATTTCAGTAAAATCGGTATCAAGGCAAATTATACCTATACCCACTCTCGTATTGTAACACCAAAAACAACCCGGACAATCAACCCTGCCACCGGCGATATTCAGGCACTTTCTGTTGATCAGGAACGTCCGCTTTATGGCCAGTCTGAGCACATTGCCAATGTATCCGTACTATTTAAAGATACCAAAAAAGGCTGGGATGCACAGCTTGCTGCGGCTTACACCGGCTCGCGTATCAACACCGTTTCGCAATTTTTGAATAACGATTTGTGGCAAAAAGGTTTCATTCAGATGGATGCTTCGGTTGAGAAAAGATTTAAAGGTGGTATCAGTGTTTTTGCAAAAGCCAATAACCTTTTAAATACACCAACCAAATTATTCATTAAAGGTACCAACCCTGAGAACAATAAAATCAACGAAGATTTGGTGAAGGATGGTACCACCCTAATCAAAAGCGATTATTATGGCCAAAACTATTTAGTTGGCTTCAGATATAAGTTTAATTAAATTTTAAAAAGATAAAGACATGAAATCGAATCAGATTTTTAAATTACTTATGATTGCCTTACTGGCGCTGGCAGGATGTGAAAAAGCCAATATCGATGTTGATACGACTGCGGTAGATGGTTCGGCCATTGGAGAAGTTTCAGGCATCTGGGCAAAGGGAAGTACCCAGGTAATTAAAGGCGATATCATTATTCCCGAGGGGAAATCGCTTACCATTGAAGAAGGCGTTACTATTTTAATGGATACCGTTGCGAAACCCGAAATTATTGTAAAAGGTAATTTGTATGCTTTAGGAACGGCAGAGAATCCAATCAAGTTTACCGTAAATGAGTTTTATAAAACGGCTCAAAAGAAATTCGGCAAACTTTGGGGAGGAATTTTGGCTGGGCCAACCTGTGAGGAGCTGGTGCTCGATCACACCATTATTGAATATGGTGGCTCTACCACTTCCGATGCTTCAACTTCGGTTAAAATGGGACTTTACAAAGCTGTAGCTGGTGAGAACCTTCCGGCCCTTTGGTTTGCCAATGCAAAAGGCAGGCTGGTTGTGCAAAACAGTATATTCAGGAACCTGCAGGAAGACTGCACGTACATTGAAGGAGGAAGAATAATTTTTGCCAACAATGTGTTTTACACCACAGGGGTAACCGGAGGAGAGGCCATGAACTTTAAATCGGGATGTTTGGCTGATATAGCTTATAACCTTGTTTACAGTACCAATACCAATGCATTAAAATTATCGAACACTGGCGATAAAACACCACAAACTTACATTATAGCCTATAAC
>RCUK01000197.1_pt1 | contig 67455 bp, 65 predicted proteins | sample 2166381 | NCBI WGS metagenome assembly RCUK01 (sample SAMN09932809, study PRJNA488358) | compost metagenome | isolation source: compost soil in an enriched community | place: Germany: Experimental Botanical Garden | reverse complement strand
AGTTGCTGTACCGGAAGTTGCTGTACGTGAAGTTGCTGTAGCAGTGGCAGTAGCAGTGGCAGTGGCAGTAGCAGTAGCAGTAGCAGTGAGACCGCGGCGAGAGCCGCGGTTTCTTTTTTTGGGCGGGAGTTTGGTTCTTTAGGCGCCTGGCGTGGCTGGGGCCCCGGTGCGCGGGGCAACGATCGCGGTCCGGAGCCTACGCTCCGGACTGCCCCTGCCTCATCCTCGTCCAGGCCTCCGGCCTTCCCTACGGATTCCGTCGGGCTTATCGACGCCCCGCGCACCGGGGCCCCAGCCACGCCAGGCTCGCGCTTTCGGAATCGCCTCGGACGCGGGGACGGGCGGTTTGCTTGGCGTTTTGGCCGCCAGTTGGGTGAAGAGCAGAAGTTTGCGGGGCCCGCCCGGCGCCGGCCGCGCGGGCGGCCTTGCCGGGCTTACGCGATGTCTTGCGTCGGAGGGGTGACGCTGCGCGTTTAGGCGGATGCTGGATTTCAGGGCTCTGTGGTTGTGTGTTGCGTAGCTGCTCAATGCGTTGCAGCCTGCTCCGTTTGCTGTTCGATGCACTGCCGTGCCATGCGTCGCGGTCCGATCCGTCTATGGTTTGAGACCCCGGCGCGCGATGTCTTGCGTCGGAGGGGTGACGCTGCGCGCGTATGGGGACTGGGCGTGAAACAAAAAAAAGCCGCGGCTTTCGTCGCGGCTTTTTTGTGGGTCAGGGGATTCAGCTGAAGAATTCCTTGACGCGGTCGGTCCAGGACTTGCTTTGCGGCGAGTGGCGGTCGCCGCCGTCGTTCAGCGAGGTCTCGAACTGGCGCAGGATGTTCTTCTGGTCCTCGCTCAGGCGCACCGGCGTTTCCACCACGACGTGGCAGTACAGGTCGCCCGGATAGCTGCCGCGCACGCCGCGGATGCCCTTGCCGCGCAGGCGGAAGGTTTTGCCGGACTGGGTGCCTTCGGGGATCGAGATCTCGGCCTTGCCGCCCAGCGTCGGGACCTGGAGTTCGCCGCCCAATGCCGCCGTGGTGAACGGGATGGTCAGTTCGCAGTGCAGGTCGTCGCCGTCGCGCTGGAAGATCTTGTGCTGCTTGATGTGGATTTCCACATACAGGTCGCCCGGAGGACCACCATTGATGCCCGGCTCGCCATTGCCGCTGGAGCGGATGCGCATGCCGTCGTCGATGCCGGCGGGGATTTTGACCTGCAGGGTCTTGTTGCGGCGGATGCGGCCCACGCCGTCGCATGACGGGCACGGGTCGGTGATTTCCTTGCCGTTGCCGTGGCAGGTCGGGCAGGTCTGCTGCACGCTGAAAAAGCCTTGCTGCATGCGCACGGCGCCCGAGCCGCCGCAGGTGCGGCAGGTTTTGGGCGAAGTGCCCGCCTTCGCGCCGGAGCCGTGGCAGGTGTCGCAGTTTTCCCAGCTTGGCACGCGGATTTCGGTATCGAAACCGGCGGCAGCCTGTTCCAGCGAAATTTCCAGCGCGTACTTCAGGTCGGCGCCGCGGTATACCTGCGGACCGCCGCCACGACGGCCACCGCCGCCGCCGCCGCCGAATATTTCACCGAAGATGTCGCCGAATGCGTCGGCAAAGCCGCCGCCCATGCCCGCGCCGCCCATGCCGGCGGAGTTGGGATCCACCCCTGCATGGCCATAGCGGTCGTAGGCGCCCCGCTTCTGGTCGTCGCCCAGGACCTCGTAGGCTTCCTTGGCTTCCTTGAACTTCTCTTCGGCTTCTTTGCTGTCCGGATTGCGATCCGGGTGGTACTTCATGGCCAGCTTTCGATAGGCCTTCTTGAGTTCGTCGTCCGAGGCGTTCTTTGCCACGCCAAGGACTTCGTAATAGTCGCGTTTTGCCATGATCCGTGGGCTCGAAACGAGCCTTCTTTTCAGTGCTACAGAATGAGTCCGCCCGGTAGGCGGATTTCTCCGGCTACCGGGCGGCAGAGGCAGGTCAGAGCCCGGCCATTATTGGTCGCGCTTGACTTCCTTGAAGTCGGCGTCGACGACGTTGTCGTCCACCGGCTTCGCGTTGTCGGCCGCCTGCTGCTGGCCGGCGGCTTGCTGCGCCTGCATGTCGGCGTACATCTTCTCGCCGAGCTTCTGCGATGCCGTCGACAAGGCTTCCACCTTGGCGTCGATCGCGGCCTTGTCGCCTTCCTTCAGCGTGTCTTCCAGGTCCTTGATGGCGGCCTCGATGCTTTCCTTTTCGGAAGCCTCGAGCTTGTCGCCGTACTCGGTCAACGACTTGCGGGTGGCGTGCACCAGCGCGTCGGCCTGGTTGCGCGACTGAGCCAGCTCGGCAACGCGGTGATCTTCCTCGGCGTTGGCCTCGGCATCCTTGACCATGCGCTGGATCTCGTCTTCCGACAGACCCGAGTTGGCCTTGATGGTGATCTTGTTTTCCTTGCCGGTGCCCTTGTCCTTGGCGGACACGTGCAGGATGCCGTTGGCGTCGATGTCGAACGTGACTTCGATCTGCGGCATGCCGCGCGGCGACGGCGGGATTCCTTCGAGGTTGAACTCGCCCAGGGCCTTGTTGCCCGCGGCGATTTCGCGCTCGCCCTGGAACACCTTGATCGTCACGGCCGGCTGGTTGTCGTCGGCGGTAGAGAACGTTTGCGAGAACCGGGTCGGGATCGTGGTGTTCTTCTGGATCATCTTCGTCATCACGCCGCCCAGGGTTTCGATACCCAGGGACAGAGGCGTCACGTCCAGCAGCAGCACGTCCTTGCGGTCGCCCGACAGCACGGAGCCCTGAATGGCGGCGCCAGCGGCGACGGCTTCATCGGGGTTCACGTCCTTGCGCGGCTCCTTGCCGAAGAATTCCTTCACCTTTTCCTGAACCTTGGGCATGCGGGTCATGCCGCCGACCAGGATCACGTCGTCGATGTCGGAAACCTTCACGCCGGCGTCCTTGATGGCGACGCGGCAGGGTTCGATCGTGCGTTCGATCAGTTCCTCAACCAGCGCTTCCAGCTTGGCGCGCGTGATCTTCAGGTTCAAGTGCTTCGGACCCGAGGCATCCGCCGTAATGTACGGCAGGTTGATTTCGGTCTGCTGGGTCGAGGACAGTTCGATCTTGGCCTTTTCGGCCGCTTCCTTCAGGCGTTGCAGGGCCAGCACGTCCTTGGACAGATCAACGCCTTGTTCCTTTTTGAACTCGGAGATGATGTAGTCGATGATGCGCTGGTCGAAGTCTTCGCCGCCCAGGAAGGTGTCGCCGTTGGTCGACAGCACTTCGAACTGCTTCTCGCCGTCAACGTCGGCGATTTCGATGATGGACACGTCGAACGTGCCGCCGCCCAGGTCATAGACGGCGATCTTGCGGTCGCCCTTTTCGGTCTTGTCCAGGCCGAACGCCAGCGCCGCGGCGGTGGGTTCGTTGATGATGCGCTTGACTTCCAGGCCGGCGATGCGGCCGGCGTCCTTGGTGGCCTGGCGCTGGCTGTCGTTGAAGTAGGCGGGCACGGTGATGACGGCCTCGGTCACTTCTTCGCCCAGGTAGTCCTCGGCGGTCTTCTTCATCTTGCGCAGCACGTCGGCCGACACTTGGGGAGGCGCCATCTTCTTGCCGCGCACTTCCACCCAGGCGTCGCCGTTGTCGGCGCGGGAGATGGTGTAGGGCATCAGGTTGATGTCCTTCTGCACGGCCTTTTCTTCGAACTTGCGGCCGATCAGGCGCTTCACCGCGTACAGGGTGTTGCGCGGATTGGTCACGGCCTGGCGCTTGGCGGGCGCGCCGACCAGGGTCTCGCCATCGTCCATGTAGGCAACGATGGAGGGGGTGGTGCGAGCGCCTTCCGCGTTTTCAATGATTTTGACCTGCCCGCCGTCCATGACAGCTACGCAGCTGTTGGTCGTGCCCAGGTCAATGCCAATAATCTTGCTCATGGTGGGTTACCTTGATTGAATCTATGAAAATAGAGAAAAACTTCTTGTCCCCACATAACTGGGGCTGCCCGCAGGGTTTTTCAAGACGCCTGACTGGAATTTTCAGTAGCGGCGTCCTGCAGGCGCTTGATTGCCGCCGAGAATTGGGGCAATCCGGGCCAGCCGGTGATCCGGCCAAGCCGCTTTCCGGCACGGTACAGCACAAAAGTGGGGACACCATGCAGGGAAAAGCGGCGGCCCAGCGGTTCGTCCGCATAGACATCGGCCTCGAACCACGTCAGGCCGAGTCCCAGCAACGTTTCCTGGTGCAGTAGCGCCGCCTGCTTGAACAGGTTGCAGTTATAGCAATCCTGGCCCCACAGAAATACGCAGCGCAGATCCGATCCCGGCGCCTCGACCACGGCGGCATCGAATTCCGCGGTGTCGACATGACGCATGCCGAACACCTGGAATACCTGAGCCGGGTCGAAACGGGGATCGGTCATGGCTTGCGGGACCGTCAGCCTTGGCCGGCCGACACCACCACCAGCGCCGGACGCAGGGTCCGGTCGGCGATGGCGTAGCCCTTTTGCAGCAGTTGCAGCACGGTATTGGCGGGCTGCTCGCTGGGAATGGACGAAATGGCCTGGTGCAGGTGCGGATCGAACTTGTCGCCCTGCGCCGGCGCGATTTCCTTGAGCAGGTTGCGCTCGAAGGCGGCCGTCAGTTGCTTGAGGGTCACTTCGACGCCTTCGCGCAACGTTTCAACGGTCTGGTCGGGCTGGGCCAGTGCGGCCTCCAGGCTGTCCTTGACCGGAACCAGGCTTTCGGCAAACGACTCGATGCCGAACTTGCGCGCCTTGGACACTTCTTCCTGAGCGCGGCGGCGCACGTTCTCGGCCTCTGCCTTGACGCGCAGAAGCTGGTCGTGCTGCTCGTTGACGGTAGCCTGGGCGGCGTCCAGTTGGGCGCGCAACTCGTTCAGCTCGGCCTGCGCGCCGTCCTGGGCGGCGGGTGCCGCATCGGCGTCCTGGCCGATTTCGGGCGCCTGATCTGCAGGCTCGTGGGGTGCCGTCATGGGGAATCCTCCAAAAAGAATGGCTTTCGCAGTCATGAATGGGGGCCAATACCCCTATTTCAAGCCCGGGTAAGCGAAAATCCCCAAGGACGCCTGGGCCGCCCGCCTGGCGGCGGGCGAACCTCGTTTATTTCTTGTGCGGCTGCGCCGGGGCGACGGGGTCGCTGGCGGGGAAACTCTCTTTCAGCGCCCGGTCCACCTTCCTGTCGTCTTCGTCGGGCTCGGGTTTGATCGCAACCGGGTCGCTCGCGGGGAAGGTGTCGGCCAGGGCCTCGTCCAGGTCGTGCTCGACGCGGTCCTCGTCGACGGGGGTGCTTACCTTCCCCTTCTTTTCCGTCTGGCCAGTCTTGGGATCATGGTGCATGCGCCTTCTCCTTCAAGTCCGTGATGTCGGTGTCCATCCCTGCAAGTTCCGTTCCACCAGGCGGGCAAGCCCCGAGATCCAGGCGGGATCGTCATTGATTGCCGGAATGTAACGGAACTGCTTTCCGCCCGCCTCGATGAAGGCGTCGCGGCATTCCAGGCTGATTTCTTCCAGGGTTTCAAGACAGTCTGCCACAAATCCCGGGCACACCACATCGACCTCGGTCGTCCCGGCGGCGGCAAGCGCCTTGAGCGTGGGTTCAGTATAGGGTTCCAGCCAGCGGGCGGTGCCGAACCGGCTCTGGAAGGTCACCTCGATCTGTTCTCGTGGCAGCGACAGGCGCTGCGACAAGAGCCGCGCGGTCTCCATGCAATCGCGGTAGTAGGGGTCGCCCAGCTCGATGGAATAGCGCGGCAGGCCGTGAAAGCTCATGACCAGCTTCTGGGGCTTGCCATGTTCCTGCCAGTACCGCTCGATGCGGCCAGCCAGCGAGTCCAGGTAGGCGGGTTCTTCGTGGAAGCGCTTGATGAAGCGCATTTCGGGCTGGTCGCGTAGCCGCCCGGCGTGGCGGGTCACCGCGTCCACGACCGTGGCCGTGGTGCTGGCGGCGTACTGCGGGTACAGCGGCACGGTCAGGATACGTTCGCAGCCTTGCTCGCGCAGCCGGGTAAGGGCGCCGGGGATTGACGGGTTGCCATAACGCATTCCCAGTTCCACGACGGCGTCCACGCCGGCCGCCTGCAGGGCGGCGCGAACGCCGTCCGCCTGGCGCTGGCTGTAGACCATCAGCGGAGAGCCCTCTTCCATCCAGACGCCGCCGTAGCGCGGCTCGAGCTTCTTGGGCCGCATCGTCAGCACCAGTCCGTGCAGGATGGGCTTCCAGAGATAGCGCGGAATCTCGATGACGCGAGGATCGGACAGGAACTCGCCCAGGTATTTGCGGATGTCCTTCTTGCCCGGCGTGTCCGGGGTGCCCAGGTTCACCAGAAGCACGCCGACCTTGCCAGGCACGCGCGGCGGGGGATCTTCGTTGAAGGGGTCGTCTTGCTCGGTTTCAGGCAGATAGCGTTCAGGCCAGAGATACTTGAACAGGCGAAGAAACACAAAAACTCCCCTTCCTCCACCAGGAGGATGTAGCTTTGAATGGAACTACTGGTTGTGGCTGAGCGCGTTGGACAACAGACGTGCCGTGATGTCCACGATGGGGATGACGCGCTCGTAGGCCATGCGGGTGGGGCCGATCACGCCCAGGGTGCCCACCACCTTGCCGTCCACGCCGTAGGGCGCGGTGATGACGGAGACTTCTTCCATCGGCACAAGCTGCGAATCGCCGCCGATGTAGATCTGCACGCCCTGCGCGCGGCTGGACACATCCAGCAGTTGCAGCAGGTCGGTTTTCTTTTCGAATAGCGAGAACATCTTGCGCAGCCGGTCCATGTCGGATGCGATGTCGGTCACGTCCAGCAGCTTGCGTTCGCCGGAGATGACCATGGCATCTCCGTCTTCCGCTGCTTCGGCGCTGGCTTCGACGGCGGCCTGCATCAGACGCGAGATGTCTTCGCGCAGCTGGGCAAGTTCGGTCGACAGCGTCTGGCGGACCGCGTTGAACGACTTGCCGGCGAAATGCATGTTGAAGAAGTTGCCGGCTTCCAGCAGTTCGGCCTCGGCGTAATCGCGCTGGACGAAGAGAATGCGGTTCTGGACGTCGCCGTCGGGCGTGACGATGATCAGCAGGACCCGCTTGTCGGACAGGCGGATGAATTCAATCTGGCGGAACACCTGGGCGCGCTTGGGCGTCAGCACCACGCCGGCGAACTGCGTCAGGTTGGACAGCAGGGCCGCGGCCGCGTTGACCGCGCGCGTGGGCTCGGCCGCCGAGAGCATCTCGCCCATGTTGTGCGGCTGTAGCTGATAGGACTGCACCGCCAGCAGGGAATCGACGAACATGCGGTAGCCCCGCGGCGTCGGAATGCGGCCGGCGGACGTATGCGGGCTGTGGATCAGCCCCAGCTCTTCCAGATCCGCCATGACGTTGCGGATCGTGGCCGGAGACAAGTCGAAGACTTTCGATAGCGTCCGCGAGCCGACTGGCTGCCCATCGGCGATGTAGCGTTCTATCAACGCTTTCAGTAATGCGCGTGCGCGGTCATCCATAGCAGGTATTTTAGGGAATCTTTTCCAAATAAGGCGATTTTTGTCCCGCAAGCAGATATACGGCCCCATATAATCGGCTAACTGGCCCGTTTTGGGCGGGTTCCCCCGTTCTGGTTTCGCCTTTTCATACGCACGCAGCCATGCATTTTCCTATAGTCGCCCTGATCGGCAGATACCAGGACACCGGCCTGGACACACCGCTGAGAGCACTTGCGCACGCGTTGACGCAGGCGGGCCGGCACGTGCTCATCGATGCAGACACGGCGCGCAATACCGGATTGACCGAGTATCCCGTCGCCACGCTCGAAGAGATCGGCAAGACCGCGTCGCTGGCCGTCGTGATGGGCGGCGACGGCACGGTGCTGGGCGCGGGCCGCCACCTGGCGCCTTATGGCGTGCCGCTCGTGGGGATCAACCACGGACGCCTGGGATTCATCACCGACATCGCCCTGCAGGATTCGCACGCCGCCCTCGCCCGCGTACTGGAAGGCAGCTTCCAGATCGAGGAGCGCATGCTCCTGGAAGGCGGCGTGTGGCGGGGCGATCAGAAGATGTATTCCGCCTCGGCCCTGAACGACGTGGTCCTGAACCGCGCCGGACGCGGCGGCATGATCGAAGTCCGTGTCGAACTGGACGGCGCCTTCATGTATACGCAGCGCGCCGATGGCCTGATCATCGCCACCCCTACCGGTTCCACGGCCTACGCGCTGTCGGCCAATGGCCCCATCCTGCACCCGGGCATGAACGCCATGGTACTGGTGCCCGTGGCGCCGCAAACGCTGTCGAACCGCCCCATCGTCATTCCAGACACGGGCGTGCTGAACATGACGCTTACGGCCATGGGCCGCGTCGAAGTCGGCGCCAGCGTGCACTTCGACATGCAGACCTGGTCGGACTTGCAACCGGGCGACCGCATCGTCGTGCAGCGCGCGCCCTATACCATCCGCTTCGTGCATCCCGAAGGCTACAGCTTCTTCTCCACCCTGCGCCGCAAGCTGCATTGGAACCTGATGCCCCAAGCCACCGACAACGTAGAGTAGTTAGCGCCCCAACATGCTGCGCACCCTGCACATCCGCGACTTCGTCATCGTCGAACAGACCGAGATCCACTTCGGCCCTGGCTTTACCGTCTTCTCCGGCGAGACCGGCGCAGGCAAGTCCATTCTGGTGGATGCGCTGGCGCTGGCGCTGGGCGAACGCGGCGACGCCAGCATGCTGCGCGAAGGCGCGCCGCGCGCCGACATCACCGCCGTCTTCGACACGCCCAAGACGCTGCACGCGTGGCTGGCCGAACGCGAGATCGACGCCGACGAAGCATTGTCATTGCGCCGCGTCATCGACGCGCAGGGGCGCAGCCGCGCCTATATCAACGGCACGCCCGCCACCGTGGCGCAGTTGCGGGAACTGGGCGACAGCCTGGTGGACATCCACGGCCAGCACGCGCATCAAAGCCTGATGCGCCCCGACGCGCAGCGCGATCTGCTGGACGCCCACGGCGGCCATGCCGACCTCCGTCACGCCGTCAGCCAGGCCTGGAAGCAATGGCGCGCCCTGGCGCGGCAACTGGAATCCGCGGAAAAAGACGCCGAAAGCCTGGCCACGGAGCGCGACCGCCTGCAATGGCAGGTCCAGGAACTGGATCAACTGGGCCTGGGCCCGGACGAATGGGACTCGCTGCAGTCCGAGCACACGCGCCTGTCGCATTCGCAATCGCTGCTGGACGGCGCTTCGCACATCCTGGAAGCGCTGGACGGCGAAGGCGATTCCGCGCATCACCGCGTCACCTCGGCCAACCAGCGCATCCAGCAGATGCTGCGCCACGACCCTGGCCTGCAAGGCGTCTACGATGAACTGGAATCCGCCCGCATCGCCATCAGCGAGGCGGTGTCGGACCTGAACAATTACGTCAGCCGCGTCGACCTCGACCCGAAGCGGCTCGCCGACGTGGAAGCGCGGCTGGGACTGGTATTCGAAACCGCCCGCAAATTCCGCGTCGAACCCGACGCGCTATGCGAATTGCGCGAGTCCCTCCATGCCGAGCTGGCCGCCCTGCAAGCCGCGGGCGACATCGACGCGTTGCGCGCCCAGGCAGCGGCCGCACAGGCGCAATACGACGCAACGGCTGCCAAGCTGACGGCCGCCCGCCGCAAGATCTCGAAAGACCTGGGCAAGCAGGTCACGCTGGCGATGCAGACGCTGGCCATGCAGGGCGGCAGGTTCGAGCCCACGCTGACGGCGTCCGCGCCGTCCGCGCACGGCAACGAACAGGTGGAATTCCTGGTGGCCGGCCACGCCGGCACCACGCCGCGCCCCCTGGCCAAGGTGGCCTCGGGCGGCGAGCTGTCGCGCATCTCGCTGGCGCTGTCCGTCATCGCCAGCCGGGCGGCGCGCGTACCGGCGCTGATCTTCGACGAAGTCGACAGCGGCGTGGGCGGCGCGGTCGCCGAAGCCGTCGGCAAGCTGCTGCGCGAACTGGGCGAACGCCATCAAGTGCTGTGCGTTACCCACCTGCCTCAGGTCGCCGCCTGCGCGAACAACCAGTTCCGGGTCAGCAAGACGGAATCGCGCGGCACGACGCGCTCCAGCATCGAAGAACTGGATGCACCCGCCCGCGTCGAAGAAATCGCCCGGATGCTGGGCGGCATCAAGCTTACCGCCACCACGCGCGAACATGCGCGCGAGATGCTGGAAGGCTTCGGCCGCACCGCCGCATAAGCCGTTCCGGGCATGCGTTGCCGCCCCTGGCGGACACAAAAAACCCCTCCGGCAGGAGGGGTTTTTGTTCTTACTGGCCCGCGGCGAGCGCGGCCTCGGACCGACGGTTGCGCGCTACGGCCTTAGCGGCCTTTCATGCAGCTGCCGCAGACGCCATACAGCACCATCGCGTGGCTTTCCAGCGCGAAGGCGTTGTCCTTGGCGATCTTCTGCTGCCGCTTTTCGATTTCCGGGTCCGAGAACTCGACGACCTTGCCGCAGTTGGTGCAGATCAGGTGATCGTGGTGATCGCCGTCATTGAGTTCAAACACGGCCTTGCCGCTGTCGAACTGGCTGCGCGCCAGAATGCCGGCCTGCTCGAACTGCGTCAGGACGCGATAGACGGTGGCCAGGCCGATTTCGACGTTCTCGCCGATCAGGGCGCGGTAGACGTCTTCGGCGCTCAGGTGGCGTTCACCCGATTTGCGGAAAATATCGAGAATCTTCAGGCGAGGAAAAGTCGCCTTCAAACCCATGTTCTTCAGTTCGCTTTGGTCGCTCATGGTGTAATCGCTCTCCGTCCGCGTTGGCATGGGCAAGGATAGGGGTCACCGCGAGCCGGCTCACCGAATTCATGCCGCCACGCGGAACTATCCTTATGAAACCTTTATGATAACGGTTTTGTTTGCTTCCAAATAATAGGGGCGCGTAGTGTCCATGATTGCACGAATTCCCTCCCGCTCTCTGAAGACCGGTTTGGTCATTGCCGCCCTGGCCGTCGCCCTGGCGGGCTGCACCTCGAACAAGTGGGGCTTCCCGTACAAGGCGCCCGTCCAGCAAGGGAACTGGATCACGCAGGAACAGGTTGCCCTGCTCCAGCCCGGCATGACCCGCGAGCAGGTGCGCTTTGCCCTGGGCAGCCCCACGCTGACCAGCGTGCTGCACGCCAACCGCTGGGATTATCCGTACTACTTCAAGCCGGGTTACGGCGAAGCGCAGGAACGCAAGTTCACCGTCTGGTTCGAAAATGACCGCCTGACCCGCTGGGAAGGCGACAAGCAGCCCGACCTGCAGCCCTACCAGATCAACACGCCGGATGCCGTCTCCGATGAAAAGGCCGACCAGCGCCTGAACCAGGACGAAGCCCGCCTGAAGGAAGAACAGGGCGAGCAAAAGCGCGACGCCGACGCCCCTGTCAGCCCGCTCAACCAGTACCCGGGCCAGCCCGGCAACGCGCCCCAGCCGCTGCCTTAACACCAAGGATTTCTTATGCGTATTGCGATTGCCGGCGCCAACGGCCGCATGGGCCAGATGCTGATCGAGGCCGTCCTGAAGGCCGATGGCCTGCAACTGGCCGTGGCGCTGGGCAGCAAGGGCTCCAGCGCGCTGGGCCGCGATGCCGGCGCCCCGCTGGGCAAGCAGACCGGCGTGGCCATCACGGATGACCTGGACGCGCTGGCCGGCGCCGACTGCCTGATCGATTTCACCCGCCCCGAGGGCACGCTTGCGCACCTGCAGGCCTGCGTGAAGCATGGTGTGAAGGCCGTCATCGGCACCACCGGCTTCGACGACAATGGCCGCGCCGCGATCGAAGTGGCTGCTCAAAAAACCGCCATCGTATTCGCGCCGAACATGAGCGTGGGCGTCAATGCCACGCTCAAGCTGCTGGACATGGCCGCGCGCATCCTGAACGCCGGCTATGACGTCGAGGTCTTCGAGGCCCACCACCGCAACAAGGTGGATGCGCCGTCTGGCACCGCGCTGAAGATGGGCGAAACCATTGCGTCGGCCTGGGAAGTGGCCCTGCCCGACGTCGCCACCTGGAGCCGCCATGGCGACACGGGCGTGCGCAAGCCCGGCACCATCGGCTTCTCCGTGCTGCGCGGCGGCGATATCGTGGGCGACCATACCGTCTCGTTCTGCGGCATCGGAGAGCGCATCGAAATCTCGCACCGCTCATCCAGCCGCGCCACCTACGCGGAAGGCGCGCTGCGCGCGGCGCGCTTCCTCGAAGGCAAGACCAACGGGCTCTACGACATGCAGTCCGTGCTGGGCTTCTGATTCCCGGCCACATTAAAAAAGGACCCCTCGGGGTCCTTTTTTAATGGCTTGCCACGGCCTTCAGACCACCACGGGTTCCGGCTCCAGGCGCACGCCGTAGCGGTCGGCCACGGCCTGCTGCACGGCCCGCGCCAGGCGCATGATGTCCGCCGCCGTGGCGCCCCCGCGGTTGACCAGCACCAGCGCCTGACGATCGTGCACAGCGGCCGCGCCCAGCGCCCTGCCCTTCCAGCCGCATTGATCGATCAGCCAGCCCGCCGCGAGCTTGTAGCGGCCATCCGGCTGGGCATACGAAATCAGCCCGGGAAAGCGGCCCGCCAGGTCGTCGCGCAGCGCGGCCGGCACGATGGGATTCTTGAAAAAGCTGCCGGCATTGCCGGTGACCGCCGGATCGGGCAGCTTGGTCCGGCGGATGTCGCAGACGGCGTCGAAGACGTCGCGCGCGCAAGGCGAACCGGCGGCCAGCCTGGCGTGGCGCTGCAGATCGGGGTAGGCGAGCACGGGCCGCCAGGGGCGGGGCAACAGGAAGCGCACGCTCACGATGACCCAGCGTCCTGGTTCGCCGTGCTTGAACGCGCTGTCGCGGTACGAGAAACGGCAATCCGCCGCCGTCATTTCCACGTAGCGCGCCTGCCGCACATCCCATGCCGTCAGGCTGTGGAACCTTTCTTCAAGCTCGACGCCGTAGGCGCCAATGTTCTGAACCGGCGCGGCGCCGACGGTGCCGGGAATCAGCGCCAGGTTCTCCAGCCCGTCCCAGCCCTGAGCCACGCAGGCCGATACGAAGCCATGCCAGCTTTCGCCACCCGCTGCCTCGACGAGCCACGCGCCGGGCCGGGCTTCGAGCAGGCGCACGCCCTTGAAGGCGACGCGCGCCACCAGCCCCGGCACGCGTTCGGGCAGCACCAGGTTGCTGCCTCCGCCCAGCACGAGCAGGGACGACGCCTGCCCTGCCAACACCGACAAGGCGGGCAATTGCGCGGGAGCGTCCAGCGTGACGAAAGCGTCGGCCTCGGATGCCAACCCCAGCGTATTCAGGGCGGTGAGATCCTGGATGACCGGAGACAAGGAATCGGACGCGAAATCAACGAGCGGATTTGACATGGGTGCTACGGGCTATGCTATAGTTTCTGTCTTCGCTCATTTTACTTGATTGAGTTTTGATTGAGTGTTTGACCCGTTTTTCGACCTTCCCGCGGTTTCCAGCAAATTGGCGGGCAAGCAAAAAATCCAGGCGCAAACAAACTCTTGAAAATCATGCTAGAATGCGCGCCTTCTGATCGATAACCAAGTTGATCAGAGTGAATAAGAAAACGGGTTCCGGGTGGTTTACGGATCCAATGCGGGAGTAGCTCAGTTGGTAGAGCGCAACCTTGCCAAGGTTGAGGTCGCGAGTTCGAGACTCGTCTCCCGCTCCAAATTTTGAGCGCAGCGTTTTAAAAAATTCTGCGATCGTTGAAACAAGGGCCTCCGGGCCCTTTTTTCATGCCTGCGATTTATGTGGGCAGTCCCAACCGCACAAGCTGCATCGTAAATTTCACGGCAAACCGTGCAAGCCCGCTTCAGCTTGTAGGCAGAAAAATTAATGTATACTCTCGCCTCGCTGATTGGACAGCCGCCTGGATCTTATCGATACGCGCAGCCAAGCTGTCCGAATGGCACGCAGCAAAATGGCACGCAGCAAGGCAGTGGAAGTAATGCAGCAGCAATGCGCAAATGCGGGAGTAGCTCAGTTGGTAGAGCGCAACCTTGCCAAGGTTGAGGTCGCGAGTTCGAGACTCGTCTCCCGCTCCAGATTCCGGTCTGCGAGCTTTTTTTAAAAGCCTCGCGCGACTAAAGAAGACGGGCCCGCAGGGGCCTTTTTCTTTGTCGGCTGCGATGAATGGCACGCAGGGCTTTACGGCCAAGCATGAGGCGCGCGCAGGCAACGCGGTCGCTGTGCAAAGCTCTAAAAACCATGTACAATCGCTGTCTTTGGTGAACAGCACCTGTGAACAAAATCACGGATGACTGCATCAAAAGCGAAGTGCAAGTAGTACGAAAGCAGGCAGTACGAAAGCAGGCAGTACGAAAGCAGGCAGTACCCCAAGCGGGAGTAGCTCAGTTGGTAGAGCGCAACCTTGCCAAGGTTGAGGTCGCGAGTTCGAGACTCGTCTCCCGCTCCAAATACAAAGAGGAAGCAACGGCCCACACCGCGCTTCCTTTTTTCTTGCAAGTGCTGGCGCAATGGCAGAGTGGTCATGCAGCGGATTGCAAATCCGTGTACGTCGGTTCGATTCCGGCTTGCGCCTCCAGCATCTTTCCCCCCGCGGTTTTCCTCCGCAGCCCCCCAGCATCTCGTTACCCATCCCTACGCCCGGTCAGCCGGATGATTGCTATGGTGACCCCGTTTTCATTGAACGACGACTCCATGCATAACATTTCGGATTCCCTGGCTGGCGCAAGCCGCCGTTCCTGTTCTTTGCTGACGCTGTCGGCCGCCGCGTTGATTTCACTGGCGCCGCTTGCCGCCGAAGCCGGTGACAAGCACCATCACCATCGCCACAAAGGTGGCGAATACAAAGAAAAGTATTGGGATGGCGCCTGCAAGGTCGAGCGCAAATGGAAGCGCAATGGCGACTACAGCGAAAAGCGCAAATGCCGCGACGGGTATGCTTATGGCTACGCGCCGCAACCCGTGGCGGTGCCCATGATGCCGGTGGCGCCCGCCATCGTTATCACCCCCCCTACGATCGTCATCCGCCCCTGAACAATGGATCAATCGGTGAAGGACGCCCTGGCCCGCTGGCCGAATGTGCCGGCGGTGCACGGCTGGCTGTCGCTGGACCCCCGCGGCCGCTGGCGCCTGCACCCGCAAGGCCAGGCGGCCGACGGCGGACCGGGCGAGCCCATCACCAACACGCAGATCCTGGAATTCATTAACCGCAACTACGCGCATGACAAGGCGGGCCGCTGGTTTTTTCAGAACGGCCCGCAACGGGTATTCGTACGCCTGGATGCCGCGCCCTACGTGCTGCGCCTGACGGACGACAGCCGCGCCTTGATCACGCACACGAATGCGGCGGTGGAATCGGTAAGCGGATGGCGGCTGGACGACGAGGGGCAGCTCTATGCCATGACGCCGCTGGGCGTCGGCATCGTGCTGGACCGCGACCTGCCGCCGCTCTTGGAAAAGCTGAAGGCGGAAGGCGGCGCTCCCTTGCTGGATGCGATGGCGGAAGGGACGCCGGGGCAATCCGCGGCGGCCGGGTGGCCCGGCGTCTATGCGGCCGCGCCGCTGCAATCCATCGCCCGGCGGGACGTGCCTCGACACCTGGGATTCGAGCCGAATCCGTCAGCCGATTCCGCCTGAACGCTTTGACGGTATGCGCCGGACAGGCCGCCAGCATCGGCGGGCAGTTCAGCCGCGCCCGCTCTTGACCAGTGCAAACTTGCCGTCGCCCAGCAGGGCCAGGACGGCGGCGGCCACGGTCAGGAAAATCGGATATTCCCAGCCGCCGCCCGCATTGCCGAAGCCCCAGCCGTTGCCGAAGTGCACGGTCGAGGCGACAAAGAGCTGCACCACCGCAATGGCGGCCACCCAGCGGGGCACGATGCCCAGGATCAGCAGCACGCCAGCGCCGACCTCGAAGAACGTGACCGGATAGGCCAGCCAGCCGGCAAACCCGATCTTGGCGAAGAACTGCGCCGTGCCCGGCAGCGTGAAGACGAGCAGCTTGGTCAGGCCGTGGGCCAGGAACATCACACCGAGCGCCACGCGCAGCAACAGCGCGGCATAAGGCGCGGTACGGGTATCAATCATTGCAATCATCCTTGTGCGAAACGCGAATAGCCCAAAACGGGTGGATTCGTCATGGACCGTATTCTTGCGATTCCAAAAACAAAGATAAACATGCAGAATTGCAAATTATTGTTCCCCGATAGGAAACAATCTTGGATACCCACAGCGCCATGCAGACTTACGCCCGGGTCGTGGAACTGGGCTCGTTCGCGGCCGCGGCCGACAAAATGGGGCAGGCCCGTTCCGTGGTCACCCGGCAGATCGCCTATCTGGAGCAGAAATATGGCGTGCGGCTGCTGAACCGCACGACACGCAAGCTCAGCATGACGGACGCCGGCCGCGCCTTCTACGAACGCGTGCGTCCGATCCTGGCCGAGGTCGCGGATCTGGAACTGTCGCTGCAGGCCGAAGGCCAGAAGCCCAGCGGCCGGCTACGCATCAGCGCGCCCGTTTCCTTCGGCATCCTGCACCTGGGGCCGGCCATCGCCGAGTACCTGCAGCGCTATCCGGACGTGGTGATAGACCTGGACCTGAACGACCGCGTGGTGGACCTGGTGGAGGACGGCTACGATGTCGCCGTGCGGATCGGGCCGCAGCTGGATTCCTCGCTGGTGGCCCGGCCGCTGGCGCCCCAGCAACTGCTGGTTTGCGCCGCGCCGTCCTACCTGAAGCGCCACGGCGCGCCGGCCGTGCCCGAAGACCTGAAGCAGCACCGCTGCCTGCACTATGCCTATGCCAGCACGGGCAACGAATGGCATTTCGAAAAAGACGGCGTGACGCACCTGGTGCGCGTGAACGCGGCGCTGCGCGCCAATAATGGCGACGTGCTGCGCACGGCGGCGCTGGCCGGCCACGGCATCATCCTGCAGCCGGAGTTCCTGGTGGGCGACGATATCCGCGCGGGGCGCCTCACGGCGCTGCTTACCGGCTATGCCCATACGCCCATTTCCATGGTTGCCGTCTATCCCCACCGGCGCTTCCTGTCGCCCAAGGTCCGGTCTTTCGTCGAACACCTGGAAGAGCGCTTCGGCAGCCCCTCCCCGGTGGCGCCGGGCCGGCGCGCCACGACCCGCCGCAGCCGTTAGAATCGTACCCATGACCGCCAAATCGCCCATCGAATACTTCCCCGCACCGCGCCGTTCCCATTTCTGCAGCCAATGCGGCTCGCCAGTAAACCGCCGGGTGCCCGAAGGCGACAACCGCGAGCGCGACATCTGCGATCACTGTGGCGCGATCCATTACCAGAATCCGCGGCTGGTGGTCGGCACCGTGCCCGTCTGGGAGAACCGCGTGCTGCTGTGCCGCCGCGCCATCGAGCCGCGCTACAACACCTGGACCCTGCCGGCCGGTTTCATGGAGTTGGGCGAAAGCACGGCACAGGGCGCGGGCCGCGAAACGCTGGAGGAATCCGGCGCCAAGATCCAGCTTGGCGACATCTACACGATCATCGACGTGCCGCAGATCGAACAGGTGCACGTGTTCTACCTGGCCCAGGCGCTGGGCCCCGAGCTGGACCCCGGCCCCGAGAGCCTCGAAGCCCGTTACTACGACGAGTCCGAGATCCCCTGGGACGACCTGGCTTTCCGCACGGTGGCGAGCACGTTGCGCCTGTATTTCGAGGACCGCAAGCGCGGCACGTTCGGCCCTCATCACTACACCCTAGAATCGCACCGTTGAAGCTGCCCTGGCTTGCCGCCGATACCCCATTCCCTCCCGCGGAATTTGCGCTGACGGACCCCGACGGCCTGTTGGCGGCGGGCGCGGACCTGTCTCCCGCGCGGCTCATCCAGGCCTATTCGAACGGCATCTTTCCCTGGTATTCGGAAGGCGAACCCGTCCTGTGGTGGAGCCCCGATCCGCGCATGGTGCTGGCGGTCAAGGACTTCGCGCCGTCGCACTCCCTGCGCAAGCTGCTCAGGCAGATCGCCAGCCACGAACGCGATGCAGCGCCGCGCGTGCTAGTGCGCGTGGACACCGCCTTTGCGCAGGTCATGGCCGCCTGTGCCGCGCCGCGCGACGGCCAGCCCGGGACCTGGATCACGGGCGCCATGCAGGAAGCCTATCGCGCCTGGCATGAGGCCGGTTACGTCCACAGCATCGAAACCTGGATCGACGGCGAACTCGCGGGTGGGCTGTATGGGATCAGCCTGGGGCGCATGTTCTTCGGCGAGTCCATGTTCACGCGCGCGCCCAACGCGTCCAAGATCGCGCTGGCGTATCTGGTGCGCTACCTTGCCGCGCAGGGCGTGGAGTGGATCGATTGCCAGCAGCAGACGCGCCACCTGGCCAGCATGGGCGCCCGCCCCCTGCCCCGGACACGGTTTTTGCAGCACGTGCGCCAGATCACCTTGCTGCCGGGCATTGCGTGGGCGCGCGGCATGCTGGACAGCACCGGCCGCCTGCATCCGGACGCGCCTGCGCGGCCATCGGATCCCGGGTTAAGCGTTAATATGTAGCCACCCCGTCATGGGCTTGCCGCCGTCGTGCGGGATCTCCAATGAGCCAGCTCAAAGAACTCCCCTTCTCCACGCTGCAGTTCTATGCAACCGCCCCTTACCCCTGCAGCTATCTGCCGGGTCGCCAGGCCCGGTCGCAAGTCGCCGCGCCCGGCCATCTGATCAACGCCGGCACGTATTCCCAGCTTGTGGAACAGGGCTTTCGCCGCAGCGGGCTCTTCACCTACCGTCCCCATTGCGACAACTGCCACGCCTGTGTCCCCGTGCGCGTGGATACGGCGGGCTTTGCCCCCAACCGCAGCCAGCGCCGCGCCTGGCGCGATCACCGGCACCTGCAATCCTTCGTGGCGGAACTGGCCTGGTCGCCGGAACACTACCGGCTCTACACCCGTTACCAGCAGGGCCGGCACCCGGGCGGCGGCATGGACGAAGACAGCCGTACCCAATATGCGCAATTCCTGCTCACCAGCCGTGTCAACACCCGGCTGGTGGAATTTCGCGATCCCGAGGGCGTGCTGATGATGGTGTCCATCATCGACGTGCTGGACGACGGGCTGTCTTCGGTCTACACGTTCTATGACCCCGATATCGCCGACGGGCTGGGCACCTACAGCATCGTCTGGCAGATCGAGCAGTGCCGCGCGCTGAACCTGCCCTGGCTGTACCTGGGCTACTGGATCGCCGACAGCCGCAAGATGTCCTATAAGTCGAGCTTCAGGCCGGCCCAGTTCCTGGTCGACGGCGCTTGGGGCGAGCAGCCGGAACCGTCCCCCACCTGATTTTCCCGATGAATGCCCGCCCCGCCTCCGGTCCGCCGCGAGGGCGGCGGAATTCGCTCTACAATTCCGCCCCATGTCTATCCTCTTCCACGCCTATCCCCTGGCCCGCCCGGCACTGTTCGCCATGGATGCGGAAACCGCTCACGAAGTGACTTTGTCGAGCCTGCAGCGCGCCTACGAGTGCGGCGCCACGCGCAAGCTCCTGCATGCGCAGCCCAAGGCGCCCTGCACGCTGATGGGGATGCAGCTAGCCAACCCGATCGGGCTGGCGGCGGGGCTGGACAAGAACGGCGCGTACATCGATGCGCTCGGCAACCTGGGTTTCGGCTTCATCGAAGTGGGCACGGTCACGCCGCGCGCGCAGCCCGGCAATCCCAAGCCGCGCATGTTCCGCCTGCCGCGCGCCAATGCGCTGATCAACCGGCTGGGTTTCAACAACCAGGGCCTGGAAGCTTTCCTGGCCAATGTGCAGCGCAGCGAATGGCGCAAGCAGGGCGGCATCCTGGGGCTGAACATCGGCAAGAATGCGGATACGCCGATCGAGCGCGCGGCGGACGACTACCTGATCGGCCTGGAAGGCGTTTATCCCCATGCCGACTACGTGACGGTGAATATCTCGTCGCCCAACACCAAGAACCTGCGGGCGCTGCAAAGCGGCGACGAACTGTCCGCGCTGCTGGGTCAACTGGCGGACAAGCGCCGGGCGCTCGAAGACCAGCACCAGCGCCGGGTGCCGATGGCGGTGAAGATCGCCCCCGACCTGACCGAGGAGCAGATCGACGCCATTGCCGACATCCTGCCGCGCCATGGCATCGACGGCGTCATCGCCACCAACACGACGCTGTCGCGCGAAGCGGTGGCGGGCCAGGCCCACGCGGAAGAAGCCGGCGGACTGTCCGGCGCCCCCGTGCACGAGTTGTCGCTGGCGGTCATCCGCCGCCTGAAACAGAAGCTGGGCGGCAGCCTGGCCATCATCGGCGTGGGCGGTGTGCTGTCGGGCCAGCAGGCCCGCGAAAAGATGGAAGCCGGCGCCGACGCGGTGCAGCTCTATACGGGCCTGATCTATCGCGGCCCCGCCCTGGTGGGCGAGTGCGTGCGAGCCGTGGCGCGCCGCTGAAAGCACCCCGCCACCGGCCAACACGGCCCCGGCGAGCGGGCAAAAAAAAGGGGCCACCCTGTGGGTGGCCCTAATTCCAGCTCTGCTCTGTCACTCAACAGTACTACATTACTGCGACTTGCGCAGCATCGCGCGCCAAAACTTAGGCGGTGCGACGGCTGCGGTTGGCAACCTTGGTGGCTGCGTCGGCGGCATCCGTAGCAGCCTTGAAGGTCGCGTTGGCGGCGGCATTCAGGTTCGATTCGGCGACTTCAGCAGCCTGCTTGGCGGCCTTGGTCATCGAATCGTAAGCGCTGGTCGCGGTGGCCAGCGAAGACTTGATCAGGGCCACGGCGCTTTCGGAGCCGGTCGGGGCGTTCTTCGAGAACTGGTCGACGGCGTCGCTCAGCTGCTGCTGGCTTTCGGCGATCTGTTCTTCGGTCAGCTTGACCAGGCTGCCTTGCACGCCGGCAACGATGTCGTACACATGCTTGGTGTAGGCCATGGCCTTTTCGGCGCCCGGCTGCAGCAGGCCCGAGGCAAATGCCGCGGCTTCCTGCGGGTCTTTAACTTCGGCAGCCAATTGCGACTTCTGGGCGACTTCGTCCAGCGTGGCCTTGACGACCTTCAGATTCAGTTCGACCAGCTTTTCAAAGCCGGCGAAAACGGCCGATTGGGCGGCCACGAAAGTATTGATGCTGGCCTTTTGACGGTCCAGGACTTGTTGCGGAATTGCGCTCATAGAATGCTCCTTCAGGGGTAGCCGGACGCTGTCCGGCAAGTGAGGATGGTTGTCTGCGACGAACTATAGAAACGTGCGCGGAAACTGGTACTACAAGCTACCGCCGGCCCGTTTGATGCACTGCACAATTCACATTCTAGACTGGGCAAAAAACTTGTCAAGCACTTATTGTGCAGCGCAACAAGTGTTTGCACTTTTACGGTGCACCCCGCCTGCCCGGATTTGATCCTCCTCAATGATTTCCCAGGATCCGGGAAAAACCGGACATGACGCGGTATCAATTCTTTTCTACACTGCTTGCAAGCTGATGACAGACAAATACAAACCAAATATCAGCGTTTGATAACTAAATCGCAGCAAGCAAAACCCTGCAATCGGAGACTTCATGACCCTAATCCCCCGCACGCTTTCGGCCCTGCTCGCGGCCAGCGCCATGCTCGCGGCCGGCGCCGCCCACGCGGAATTTCCGGAACGCCCCATCAACATGGTGGTGCCGTTCGCCGCTGGCGGCCCGACCGACAACGTCGCCCGCTCGCTGGCGGAGGCCATGCGGCCGAGTCTGGGCCAGACGGTCGTGGTTGAAAACAAAGGCGGCGCCGGCGGCACCATCGGGACCACCCAGGTGGCGCGTTCGCAGCCGGATGGCTATTCCATCCTGCTGATGCACGCCGGCTTCTCGACGGCGCCCTCGCTCTACAAGAATCCGGGGTACGACCCCTTCAAGAGCTTCGAGCCCATCGGCCTCGTGGTCGACGTGCCGATGACCATCATCGCGCGCTCCGACTTCCCGCCCAACACCATCCAGGAACTGGCCGAGTACGTCAAAAAGAACAAGGACAAGGTTTCGCTGGCCAACGCCGGCATCGGCGCCGCCAGCCACCTGTGCGGCACGATGCTGGTCGAAGCGCTGGGCGTCCAGCTCCTGACCATCCCCTACAAGGGCACGGCGCCGGCCATGAACGATCTGCTTGGCAAGCAGGTCGACATGATGTGCGACCAGACCACCAACACCACGCAGCAGATCGAGAGCGGCAAGGTGAAGGCCTATGCCGTCACCAGCCTGCAGCGCGTCCCCACGCTGCCCAAGCTGCCCACCATGGACGAATCGGGCTACAAGGGCTTCGAAGTGGGCATCTGGCACGGGATGTGGGTGCCGAAGGGCACGCCCAAGCCCGTCGTCGACAAGCTGGTCAAGAGCCTGCAGGCCGGCTTGGCCGACCCCAAGTTCCAGGAACGCATGAAGCTGCTGGGCGCTACCGTGCTGACGTCCGAGGCCAACCCGCAAGCGCTGGAGGCCAAGGTCAAGCAGCAGGTGCCGCAATGGGCCGAGCTCTTCAAGAAAGCCGGCGTGGAACAGCAGTAAGCGCCACCGCCAAGGCCAAGCCCCCGAAAGGGGGCTTTTTTCATGGGCCCGGATCAGGGCCGCAAGGCTTCCGCCGCCATGCCCAGGCCATTGAACCCCGTCGACACCGACGGTTCATAGCCCAGCGCCTCGGAAATGCTGGCCGCGGTGTCAACCAGCGCCTTGATCCAATCGTCCTGCAGGCGTTCCGCCGGCGCCGAAATGGACAGGCCGGCCACCAGCTTGCCCGTGTCGTCGAATATGCCGGCCGCGATGCAGCGCACGCCGAGTTCGAGTTCTTCGTTGTCGCGCGCGTATCCGTGGCGGCGCACCAGCGCCAGCTCGCGTTCCAGGCGGTCCAGGTCGGTCAGGCTGTTGCGCGTATGGCCAGCCAGCCCCGTGCGCAGCGCATAGGCGCGAACCTGGCGCGTATCGCCGGTGGAAAGAAACAGCTTGCCCGTGGAGGTCAGGTGCAGAGGCGCCCGGCCGCCGATGGCCCGCACCACCTGCATGCCCGAACGCTCGCTCCAGGCGCGGTCGATGTAGACGATCTCATCGCCCTGCTGCACCGACAGATTGATGGTCTGCCCCGTGAGCTTGTGCAGCGAACGCATGGCGGGAATGGCCGCCTCGCGCACATTCAGCCGCCCCTTCACCAGCGACCCCAGTTCCAGCAGCCGCATGCCCAGCTGGTACAGGCCATTGTCGACGCGTTCGACATAGCGGCCCACGACCAGATCGTTAAGGATGCGGTGCGCGGTGGACGCGTGCAGGCCGGTCGTCGCGGACAATTCCTTCAGCGTCACGGGATCGGGTTGCGCGGCCAGGGCGTCCAGCAGCCGCATGGCGCGCTCGATGACCTGGATGGCGATGGGATGGGCGGGAGCGCCTTCGGTCTCGGCGTCCAGGGGATTGCGGGGGGTCGGAAGACGGGGCATAGGAAAAATAGGCTGGCGCCGCGCCGCAAAAAAGACTCTTGCGGCAATGCAGCAAACGATTCTTTCCCGTATTGTGAAATTTACCGGCGCGTTTGGCAACCGGTATTTGAATGCCGGGTGTCACCCCGCCGCCAGTTCCGGCGAGAATGAATCAGGCCGCCGGCGGCACCAGCTTGCCGCCCAGCCGTAACACCTCTGCCCGCAAAAACTCCAGGGCCTCGGCCGTTACCTCGGGTTCACCCTTCACGCCCAGTTCGATGTGGGGGGTGCCGCCCGCCTCTCCGACGCTGGGCAGGCTGAAGGCGCGCACGCCGGGCCAGCGCGTTTCCACGCTGATCATCGCCGGGGTGATCCTCGATTCGGGCATGCTGAAAACCAGAAAGGAATGCTCGACGTGGGCGCGCACATGCTGCAACGCACGATAACGGGTGTCGAGGGTCCATTCCAGCATTGGCCACGCCATGACGGGAAAGCCGGGCACGAAGGTGTGGTCCTGGATGAAGAATCCCGGAATCCGGTTGTAGGGATTCGGGACGATCTCGCAGCCTTGCGGAAACATGCCCATCTGCAGGCGCTGCTGGTTCTCGGGCGCGCTCATGTCGGCCGTGCCCTGCCCCTTGGCGGCCATTTCCTGGGTGCGCAGCGCAATCGCCTGCTCGGCCTCGGGGTGCAGCGCCAGCGGCAGGCCCAGGGCGGCGGCCGCGGCTTGCCGGGTGTGGTCGTCCGGCGTCCCGCCAATGCCGCCGCAGGAAAACACGACGTCTCCGGTGGCGAAGCTGCGCTTGTAGGCCGCCACCAGCCTGTCGCGCTCGTCGGGCAGGAATTCGGCCCAGCTCAGGTGCATGCCCCGCGAACCCAGCAGTTCGACGATCTTGGAAAAATGCTTGTCCTGACGGCGGCCCGAGAGGATTTCATCCCCCACGATGATGAGGCCAATGCGGCGGGCGGCGGATTCTGCGGCCATGTCCGATTCCAAAGGGTAAGAAGGGAGGCGACGGTCAGACGTCGATGACGCGGTCCTGGCGCAAGCGTTTGAGCGCTTCCAGGCCGTAATGCGCGTAGACCAGCGCCGAGAACACCGGCAGGATAATCCACGCGGGCGGCAACAGGTTCAGTAGCGAACAGATCAGGCCGATGCTCCAGAAGCCGCCGTTGTTCCGTTCCAGGATGAGTTTGCGTTCCGAAGGGCTGGCGTGTTCCACGATTGCGTCCACCCGCATCATCCGCGAGAACGCGAACGCCCACCAGAATATCGACAGCACAATGGCCATGGGCGGCACCAGCCATAGCGGCAGCGTCAGCACCCAGCCGACGGCGAAGGCGAGGGACACCCACACGGCATTCCACACGCTGACCGCGGTCGAGAACTTGCCGCGGCGGCCCACCGTGGCGTATTCGCGCTGGCCCACATGGCGCAGCACCAGCGGCATGACGAAGACGGCGGCGATCGCCAGCCCAAGAATGCCGGACACCGGCAACAAGATGGCGGCGGCGATAACCGGGATGAAGTAGATCTTGAGCGAGAACAGTCCCACCGCGACCAGCCAGTCATCGACACGGTTCACGAAGTCCCAGTTCGAGGCCTCGGTGCGCAACCAATCGGTCAGCGGGGTCCAGAAGAGCCACAGCAGCAGGAAGGCGCCGATCAGCGCGATCAGAAAAGGCAACAGCACCGCGAACAGCATGGTCGGGTGGCATTGGGACACCAGCGCGCGCTTGAACGCCTGCCCCACGCTGACCGCGCCGGTGGCGGCGCCGGGCAGGCGGCCGTTCTCGGGCGGGGGGGAATCGGTGCGCAAGACGGTCATGGCGGGCAAAATAAGGGGTGGACAACCCGGGTATGATAGTCAAACACGCCCTGATCCGCTCACATGTCCCTACTTGTACCCGGCACCGACCTCGCCGCCCTGCGCGCGCGGCTGGACTCATCGCCCAACACCTGGCTGATCGCCTGTTTTTGCGCCGCATGGTGCGACACCTGCGAAGAATACAAGCCCAAGCTGCAGGTCCTGGCCGACGCGCTGCCGCAGCACGTCTTCGCCTGGATCGACATCGAAGACCACGCTGAATTGCTTGGCGACGTAGACGTCGAGAACTTCCCCACGCTGCTGGTGCAGATCGGCGGCCGCGTGGTGTTTTATGGCCCCATGCTGCCGCATATCGGCCACCTGGAACGCCTGCTCGAGAGCTTGGGCGAGGACAGCGCCGCGGTCGCCACCGCCCTGCCCGACCTGCCTAAAATGCTTGCTGCCTGACGCAGCCCCGGCACGAAGCCCGCATAAAAAAAACCCGCAAAGCCTTCCGGCCTTGCGGGTTTTTTGGTGAGCCGCCGCGGGTTCAGGGCTTGCGGCTGCCGCCCAGCAGGACGGCGACCTGGCGCTTGGGCGCCGAAGCCGAACCGCCGTTGTTCTTGGGCGCCTGGTCTTCGGCCTGCGACGACGAGGCCGAGGGCTCGTAGGGCTTCAGGAAGAAGTCATCCACGGGCTGGCGCGAGCCGCCCGAAGCGTAGCCGGAACGGCGGTCCGAAGAACGGCCGCGGTCGCCACGGCTTTCGCGGCCGCCATCGCGGCCTTCGCGGCCTTCGCGGCCTTCCCGGCCCTCTCGGCTACCGTCGCGGCCCTCGCGCGGCGAGGATCCGCCGTCGCTGCGGCGATGGCTGCGCGCGATCAGATCGGCCGGCACGTCGAGCGTACCGCGCGGCACTTCGCGCTTGATCAGTTTTTCGATGTCGAGCAGAAAGCGCTCTTCGTCGGCGGTGAACAGGGCGATGGCTTCACCCGAGGCGCCCGCGCGGCCCGTCCGGCCGATGCGGTGAACGTAGTCTTCGGCGTTGTACGGCAGGTCGTAGTTGATGACGCAAGGCACGCCGGCCACGTCCAGGCCGCGCGCGGCCACGTCGGTGGCGACCAGGACTTCGAGATCGCCGGCCTTGAAGGCCTCGAGCGCCTTCATGCGGTCGGCCTGCGTCTTGTCGCCGTGGATCGATTCGGCTTTCACGCCGTCGCGTTCCAGTTCGCGCGCAAGGCGCGCCGTGCCGATCTTGGTGTTGGAGAACACGATGACCTGGTTCAGGCCGCGCGACTTCACCAGATGCACGACGGCAGCGCGCTTCGCGTCGCTGGGCATCTTGTAGGCAATCTGGGTGATCGTGGTGGCGGTGGCGTTGCGCGCCGCGACTTCGATTTCGACGGGATTGTTCAGGTACGAACGGCCGAGCTTGCGGATTTCGTTGCTGAAGGTGGCGGAGAACAGCAGACCCTGGCGCTGCGCGGGCAGGAGGCGAATGATGCGCTCCAGATCGGGCAGGAAACCCATGTCGAGCATGCGGTCCGCTTCGTCGAGCACCAGGATGCCGACCTGGCTGAGGTTCACGTTCTTTTGTTCGACGTGATCCAGCAGACGGCCCGGCGTCGCCACCAAGACCTCGCATCCGCGGCGCAGCGCCTCTTTCTGAGGACCGATATCCACGCCCCCGAACACCACGGCTGATCGCAGCGGGGTCTGCTTGCTGTAGCGCTTGACGCTTTCGTAGACCTGATCCGCCAGTTCACGCGTGGGCGTGAGGATCAGCGCGCGCACCGGGTGCCGGGCGGGCGATGCGCTGGTGTTGGCCAGCGGCATGAGGCGGTGCAGGATGGGCAGCGTGAAGGCGGCCGTCTTGCCGGTGCCGGTCTGCGCGGCGCCCATGACGTCGCGCCCATCCACCACGACGGGGATGGCTTGCGCCTGAATGGGCGTCGGAATGGTGTAGCCGGTTTCGGCGATGGACTGCAACAGCAGGGGATGCAGCCCGAAATCGGCGAACGTCGGCGCGGGCGCGTCAGCGGTGGGTGCTACGGATTGAATGGATTCAGTCATCAGGGTTTGGCAGATACCGGGACCAGTGAAAAAGAACAAAACGAGAGTGCTACATGCACTGCACTACATATGCATCGGGCAACCCAAATACGCGTGATCGCATCGCGACCGCACGCGGATCGCCGCGAACCGCCAGCGGCTTCGCGGACACTCCACGCCCTGCCTAGCAGGCCAGTCGGCGCATTCTGGATTAGATACTTATGAGGGCAGTACCGGGCCCGGATTGCTGTGGATAACTTGATTTTAGCGCAGGCGCCTTACCACACGGTCAAATCGCCTTCCGGGAGGCAGCTCAATGGCCCCGAATGGCGGCCCTGCGGGAGCCCCGCGCGCATTTGGGGTGTCCACTCCGTGGACAGACCCTGTTCAAAAATTGTTATATCAGCCTGCCAGCCAGCGCAAGCCCCATAGCACCAGCATGCCCACGACAATGACGAGCACCGCGCTGCGGGTGCGCAAAAACACCAGGATGGCGACCAGGCCCGCGACGAGCTTGTAGTCGAACACGGGGCCCAGCCCGGCCTTCCAGGGCAGCAGGTCGGGCACGACGATGGCCGTGAGCGCGGCGGCGGGCGCATAACGCAAGGCCCGGCGCACGCCGTCCGGCAAGGGAATGTAGTCGCCGAACAGCATGAAGCCGGCGCGCGTCAGCACGCTGCACAAGGCCAGCAGCAGGATGGCGGAATAGACGTAGATCTCGGAAGGCCAGAGGGTCATGCGCGCGCCTTGAAAAAGCGTTCGGCCCAGATGCCGGCCACCACGCCCGCGATGACGGCGGCCGCGAGCCCCAGGCGCAAGGGCAATGCCTGCCCGACCCAGGCCACCATGCCCGCCGCCAGCATGGATACCAGCATGGGCCTGGAACTGGCCAGCGGCACCGTGATTGCCAGCAGCGCCAGCACGGCGGCAAAATCCAGCGACCAGTCTGCGGGCACCATAGCGCCCAGATAGATGCCGACAATCGAAGACGACTGCCAGACCAGCCAGCCTGGCACGATCGTGCCCAGGAAGAACCATAGCTGCTCGCGCGTGCCGCGTTCGACCGAATCGCCATAGCGCGGCATGAACAGCACGAACCCCATGTCGGTCGTGAAATAGCCGAGTCCGAGCCGCTTTGGCCAGGGCAGGTGACGGAAATAGGGTTGCAGCGCCGCGCCGAAAATAATGAAGCGCAGGTTCACGACGAAACCCGCCGCGAAGATCAGCCATAGCGGCGCGCCCGCGGCGATCAGCGGCAGCGACGTCAATTGCGCCGAGCCCGCGTACAGCAGCAGCGTCATCGCCAGCGCCATGGACTCCGTCAGGCCGGACTTGACCATCGCCACGCCGGTCACCAATCCCCAGGTCGCGGTGGCGATCAGGGCGGGCACGATGGCATGGACACCGGCGCGGAAGGCGGCGACGCGTTCCTGGCGTGCGATGCCAGGGTCTTCGGATTCAGGAAGCGCGGATTCAGAGGACAACGGCTGGCCCCTGGCGATGCAGACAGGACGACATGGAAACTCTATGGGGAGGAAAGCGCGCGAACAGGCCCGTATTGTAACCTCGCTGCTTGATACAATAGCGGGCTCAAGATTCATGACACCTTGGGGACCTGGCGCACTGCGGCAGGCCTGGTGCGCACTGTGTGGAGAAGACCATGTCGATGGCTGACCGCGACGGTTTCATCTGGTACGACGGCAAGCTGGTCCCGTGGCGGGACGCGACGACGCATGTCCTGACGCATTCGCTGCATTACGGGCTGTCCGTCTTCGAAGGCGTGCGCGCGTACCGTTCCGAGATCGGCACCGCCATCTTTCGCCTCGAAGACCACACCAACCGCCTGTTCAATTCGGCGCACATCTACCAGATCCCCATGCCGTTCGATCGCGATACGATCAACGAGGCCCAACGGACAGTCGTGCGCGAAAACCAGCTTGAGTCCGGCTACCTGCGGCCCCTTGTGTTCTACGGTCCCGAAAAAATGGGCGTTTCCCCCAAGGGCGCCAAGGTGCATGTCGCCATCGCCGCGTGGCCCTGGGGCGCCTACCTGGGCGAAGAAGCGCTGTCCCATGGCATCCGGGTCAAGGTGTCGTCGTTTGCCCGCCAGCATGTGAACGTGACGATGCCGCGCGCCAAGGTCGCCACCACCTACGCCAATTCCATCCTGGCCAATACCGAAGCGCTGCAGGACGGTTACGACGAAGCCCTGCTGCTCGACACCGACGGCTTCGTGGCCGAGGGTTCCGGCGAAAACCTGTTCATCGTCAAGGACGGCGTGCTCTGCGAGCCCGAGATCGCCTCGGCCCTGACCGGCATCACCCGGTCCACCATCCATGCGCTGGCGGCCGACTTCGGCCTGCGCGTGGTGACAAAGCGCCTGACGCGCGACGATGTCTACATCGCGGACGAGGCGTTCTTCACGGGCACCGCGGCCGAAGTGACCCCGATCCGCGAGGTCGACAACCGCCAGATCGGCTCCGGCCGGCGCGGCCCGGTCACCGAGATGTTGCAGAACGCATTTTTTGACATGGTGAATGGCCGCAACCCGAAGTACCATCACTGGCTAAGTAAAGTCTGATTCACGCGGCCTTGCCCGCCAAGGCCGCATCATTGTTTCAACCTGCCGTTTATCGGTTCTTTTTCAGGAATATCCATGACCGCTGCTGCTCCGGCCGCCGTCCCCCACGCTCACGAAGTCATCGAGGTCGGCGGTGAAGACCTGCCCGTGTTCTGTCCCGGCCCCAAGGCGCCGCTCTGGAGCATGCACCCCCGTGTCTTTCTGGATGTGGCCCGCACCGGCTCCGCCAGTTGCGCCTATTGCGGCGCCGAATACCGCCTGAAAGCCGGCACGGTGCTGCACGGCCACGGGCACTGAGTTTCCCGACCTATAACACGCTTATCCGTTCCAGCAGCCATGTTCGCCACGCCCGAAGAAGCAGAACACGCGTTCTACGAAGCCCTTGAGCAGGCGGACAGCATCCGCCTGATGCAAGTCTGGGCTGACGACGAAGAAGTCGTATGCATACACCCGGGAGGCTTGCGCATCGTTGGCCATTCCGCGGTGCACGAGTCCTGGCAACAGGTGCTGTCGAACGGCCCGCTGCATGTCCGCCCGCTGCGCCCGCTGGTCATGCTCAGCATGATGTGCGCGGTGCACGTCCTGGTGGAACAGGTGGCGGTGCGCACGCGGGAAGGCACGCAGTTCGCAAACTGCTACGCCACAAACATCTACCACAAGGGTCCGACCGGCTGGCGCATGGTCATGCACCATGCCTCGTCGGCGCCCACGGAAGCCGGGGTGCTCGACTTGCACGACGTACCCGACATGCTGCATTGAATCGGGTGGATTTTTAGTTGGCCGCTGCTCGTCTTGATACAACGCCCTGCCCTGTTCCCCCCTGGTTGCCAGGAGGCGACAGCCAGACGGTATACGCCGCCTTGTTCGCGCAGTATCACCGCATCGCCTTCGTGCGCGACCGCGTGGACACGCCCGATACCGATTTCGTCGATTTCGACTGGACCGGCCCCGGCCTGTTCCCGCACAAGGCCGCCGACGGCGCGCCGGTCAGCGGGCAGCGCCCGGTCGCCAACGGCAAGACCGCCGCCGCAAGGTGGATGTCGGACGCGGACTGGCAATCCCTCCCGCAGACGCCCGATACTCCCGCACTGATCCTGTTCCATGGCCTGGAGGGCGGCAGCAACAGCCGCTATGCGCAATCCGTCGCGCATCATTTCCGCGCGCGTGGATGGATCGTCGTCATCGCGCATTTCCGCGGCTGCTCGGGGGTGCCCAACCGCCTGGCGCGCGCCTACTATTCGGGCGACTCGGCCGAGGTGGGATTTCTGCTCGACACCGTGCGCAAGCGCATTCCTCACGCCCGCTGGCATGCGGTGGGCGTTTCGCTGGGCGGCAACGCCCTGCTGAAATACCTGGGCGAACACCAGGAGGACACCTCCTGGCTGACCGCCTGCGCAGGCGTGTCCGTGCCTCTGGATCTTGTCGCCTGCGGCAAGACGCTGGCGACCGGCGTGTTCAACCGGCGCGTCTACACGGCGCACTTCCTGAAGACGCTCAAGCACAAGGTACTGGAAAAGGCGCATCGCTTTCCCGGTTCCATCGACGTCATGCGGATCGCCCACGCGCACGATCTGCGCGAATTCGACGACACCTACACCGCGCCCATGCATGGGTTCCGGAATGCGCTGGATTACTGGACGCGCGCGTCCAGCAAGCCGTGGCTGCCGAAGATCTCGGTGCCGACCCTGGTGCTCAATGCGCGCAACGACCCCTTCATTCCGGCCGCGTCCCTGCCCAAGCCCGATGAATGCGCGCCCGGCGTGCTGCTGCATCAACCGTCGGACGGCGGCCATGCGGGGTTTCCCACCGGCGGCTTTCCAGGGCATCTGAACTGGCTGCCGCAGCGCCTGGGACGCTTCTTCGAAACCGGCTTGTAGCCTGGCCGCGGCGGCGTTGGCCGCCCGACCGCGCGGAAAGCCTCAGCCGGACTTGAAGCGTTCCAGCAACTGGCGTTCTTCGGCCAGCTTGTCCTTGACTTCCTTGATCTGCACATCGATCTGCGACTGCTCGTAGAAGTCGGTGGACATGCCGCGCGCCTGCTGCAATTGGGATTCCGCGGCCGCGAAAGCGCCGGTCATGACGTAATAGCGCGCCAGGTCCCGGCGCGCCTGCACCGGCTTGCCGTTGCGCTCTTCGCTTTGCGCCAGCATCTGGTACAGGCCCGGTTCGTCGCTGCCCCACTGCTTGATCTTGGCGCGCAGATAATCCTGCGCCTCCGCGTGGCGGCCATTGCCCTGCAACGCCTGGGCGTAGGCGATGCCCAGCGCGCGCTGATCGGGCCAGCGCTTGGTGGCCGCCTGGGCCAGCGTCAACGCGCGCGGGTAGTCTTTGCGGGCCAGCGCGATATCGACGCTCAGCTTGGCCAATTGGGGCGAGGCGCGGCCATCGGCCGACGCGAGATTCCAGTAGCGCTCCGCCTCGGCCAGGTTGTTGCGCTGGTATGCCTGCAGGGCCAGGCCGTAATAGGCGGCGGACTGCCGCACGCCGGACAGCGCCTGGGCTTCGTCCTGCAACTGCTGGCTGGCCGACCGCAGGCTGACCGCATCGCGCCCCTGCACGACCCGCATCTTTGCCCGGACATACCAGAAGTCGTCGCTGTCCACATGGCGCGAGGGCGGCAGGGAGCGCACACGGTTCTGCACATCGGACATGCGCTCGATCGAGAGCGGGTGGGTGCTGGCCCAGGAACCGCCGCCCGCGCCTTCATTCAGGCGAGAGGCATTCATCAGCCGCGAGAACATCTGCGACATGCCGTCCGCGTCGTATCCCGCCTTGGTCAGCATCTGGAGCCCGGCGCGATCGGCCTCGCGTTCCGCGTCGCGGGAGAAGCCGAGTTGGCGATTGATGGCCGCGGCTTGGCCAAAGGCCGCCACCCCCACGGCAAGATTGCCGCCACCGCCCGCCAGCGCCGCCAGCAGCGCGCCCGCCAGGCTGGCAAGCATCATCATGCTGTTCTGGCTTTGCTGCGTCATGCCGCGTGCAATATGGCGCTGCACGACGTGGCCGATTTCGTGCGCCAGCACCGCGGCAAGTTCGGACTCGCTGCCCGAGGACACGATCAGCCCGGTGTTCACGCCGATGAAACCGCCGGGCATGGCAAACGCGTTGATTTCGGGGTCGCGCACGCCGAACATTTCCACCTCGGGCACGCCCCCGGGCGCAAACGCCGCCAGCTTGCGGCCCATCGTGGTGAGGTATTGGCCAAGTTCGGGATCGTCCACGTAGGTGGGGTCTCGCCGGCCCTGCGACATGATGGCTTCGCCCAGGCTGCGTTCCAGCATGGGTGACAGATCGGCCGCCGACGCGGCGCCCATGGAGGGCAGGCCGACCGGCTGCGCCCAGGCGGCGACGGGAATCGTGGGGGCGACGAGCGCGGCACACAGGCTGGCTATCGCGCCGTGTTTCGCAATCGCGCAAATGGATGGCATTTTCCTGCGGTTCATAAGCCTATGATAGCGATGAGCTTAAAATGTTTCATCGAACCCCCATCGAGGTCTCAATGCGTCCCGTCCGTAAAGCCGTTTTCCCAGTCGCAGGCATGGGCACGCGCTTCCTGCCCGCCACCAAGGCGATGCCCAAGGAAATGCTGCCCGTGGTCGATAAGCCCCTCATTCAGTACGCCGTGGAAGAAGCCGTGGCGGCCGGAATCACTGACCTTATTTTTGTGACCGGGCGGAACAAGCGCGCCATCGAAGATCACTTCGATTCCGCGCCCGAACTTGAATCCGACCTGGAAAGCAAGGGCAAGCACGAACTTCTGGCGATGGTGCGAGGCATTCTACCTGCGCACGTGAATTGCCTCTATATCCGGCAATCGGCTCCGTTGGGGCTGGGCCACGCGGTGCTGTCGGCCGCTCCCGCGGTGGGCGACGAGCCCTTCGCCGTCCTGCTCGCGGACGATCTGATCGACGCCAGCACGCCCGCCATGAAGCAACTGGTGGACATCGCCGTGGCGCAGAACGCCAGTGTGCTGGGCGTCCAGGACGTGCCCCGCGCCGATACCCGAAAGTATGGCATCGTGGCCACCCGGCAGGGCGAAGCCCAGCTCGACGGGCGTACTGAACGCGTGACGCATATCGTTGAAAAGCCCGAACCCGATGCCGCGCCTTCCACCCTGGCGGTCGTGGGCCGTTACGTGCTGGAAGCCGCCATCTTCGATCACCTGCGCTCGACCAAGATGGGTGCGGGCAACGAAATCCAGCTGACGGACGGCATTGCCTCGCTGATGCGCGAGCGTGCCGTGTTTGCGCACCGCTTCGAGGGCGTGCGCTATGACTGCGGCAACAAGGCCGGAATGTTCCAGGCCACCGTGGCGCTGGGCAAGAAATACCACGGCCTGCTGCCTGAATGAACTGCACCCGGTAAACCGCAACCCAGATGCGCGCGGCGCCAGGCGCGCGCATCTCGGCGCGTATCTAGGCGGATAGCGCCGCCCGGGCCTTGGCGCGGGCGCGCGCGTCGCGGTCGGCCTTGCGCAGGCGTCCCTTGGCGGACAGGCGCATCAAGGTCCCCAGCGCCACCATCAACCCGATCACCTCCACCAGCGCGGCCGGAATCCACATGGTCAGGCCGCCGATCGTCTGATCCGTCTGGGCCGACATCGCGATGGCGCGGCCGCACAGCTCGAAGAGCGGATAGATGTCGCTTTCGGTGAACGCGATGACGGCGCCCGCCACCATCTGCGGGAGCATCGTCGCTACGGGGGAAATCACCCGGCCGCCCGGCGACATGGCCGCGGGGGGAGCGGGACGGCGGTCCAGGATCAGGTTCCAGTACATGAAGCCGCTGATCACCACGGACCAGTTCATCAGCCGGTACAGGCGCCAGTCGAGCATGGAATAGAACTGCACTGACGGTATCAGCCAGATCAGCACCAGGAACACGAACAGCGCCGGCACGAAGATCTTGTTAGTCAGCACCGCCACGGTCGCGCGGCCCGAGCCGGTGCGCAGGAAATCGCGCAGGCGGATGCGCCAGGCCATCGGCAGCCCCGCGCGCATGACCTGGCCCGGAAACGCCGCCATGACCAGCAGCGGCCCCAGATGATGCAGCACGAGGTGCTGGATGCGGTGGATGAAGAACATGCGCTCGGCGTAGTAGTCCAGCCGGGTGTGCAGCGACAGGTAAAGCAGCACCATCCCCGTCCAGAACAGGACCTGGCGCGCGCCCGTCACATGGTGGACCCGCCGGCCGCGCACGAACAGCACGATGGCGACCAGGAAGGAAGCCACCAGCGTGGGAGAAAACTCCCAGGGTACGAGCCATTCGAGACTATCCATGCGGGCCATCCGAAAAACGACGGGGAAAGACAAGGATCGGCGCGCAGCGCCGCTCCACGCCGATTGTAGTAGACCCCCGGATCCCGTGCTCCTGGGCGCCCGGCGCCGAGACAGGCCCCCCCTGGCTCAGAAGTGGTGCGAAACGCCCGTCCCGATACGGCTGGTGTGGGAGTTCGCGGGGTCGAACTGCCTGTCCAGCGTGTAATTCGACGCGTAGCCGGCAAAGGCATAAAGCGTCGTGCGCGGGGACAAGTCATAGGTATAGCCCAAGGTCACGACTTGCGCGTTGCGCGCCGTCATGCCGTTGGCCCAATGCCAGTCCGGCCTGGCCAGCGACCATTGCACCAGCACGGCGCCCGGCCCCACTGGCACGCTGGCGCCTGCCAGCCAGGCATTGACCGTGCCGCCCCGCACGAAAGCGGCCGGCCCCAGGCCCAGGTCCAGGCCGTCGGGGTCGCCCCCGTCCAGCCCCACGTAGCCATCGCGCTGCCGCGACCACGCCAGCGACAGCTTGAGCACCTCGAAATCATAGGAAGCGCCCAGCTGTACGGCCTGCGGATGCCCGCCGCGGCCGCCGGGCGGCTCGGCCAGGCGCAACTTGTCCCATGTGGCCACCGCGAGCAAGGGGCCGTCCTCGTATTTCAGGCCCAGACTCAACGCGCGGTTGTTCTGGCGGGTGCGAAACCGGTCCTGGGCGTCCGCGTCGAAGGAATATCCAGCCCCCGCCTGGAACCCGCGCCATTCGGGCGAATAGTAATTGACCAGGTTGCTGAACTGATAATTGTCCGAGGCCTTGAACGTGGCCCCCATGCCCATGTCCTTCCACGAGGCGATCTCCAGCGCGCTGCCGTAGGTCTTGCCGATGGTGTCCTGGCGGCCCAGCCGCAGTTCGCCGTAGCGTTCGTGGCCCAGCCCGACCCAGGCGCCATAGTTGAACAGGCTGTCGCCGTCCCCCGCCTTGCCGGTGGCCGGATCGAAGCCGCTTTCCATCTGAAAGCGGGCGCGCCAGCCCCCGCCCAGGTCTTCCGCGCCCTGCAGCCCCCACAGGGAGTCCGTCAGGCCGCCGTCGAGAAACCCGCTGCGGCTGCCCTGCCCCGACACGTTCGTTACCGCCAGGCCGGCATCCACCACCCCGTACCACTGCAGGCCGGGGACGGCGCTGGCGGCCGAGGCGCCCGGCGGCTGGATCAAGCCGGCCGCCATCAGAACGGCGCAAATTGCGATTCTCATGTTGCTCTCCTGCGAATGCGGCGGGCGGTGCCCGCCGCAAGGGATATCGGCCTACTGCCAGCCGTATCGGCGCACCCAGATGCTCTTGAGCAACTGAGTCAGGACGCAATAGCCGAGCAGGATGCCCACCAGCCACGGGAAGTAGCTCCAGGGCAGCGCCTGAAGCTGAAAATACCCGGCCAGCGGCGTGAACGGCAGCAGCAGGCCCAGCGTCACCACCATCAGCGTCATCCCCATCAGCGGCCAGGAAGCGCGGCTTTGCAGGAAGGGGATACGGCGGGTGCGGATCATATGCACGATCAACGTCTGCGACAACAGGCCTTCGACAAACCAGCCCGACTGAAACAGCGTCTGGTGTTCCGGGGCGTTTGCCTGGAACACGTACCACATCAGGGCATAGGTGGCGATGTCGAAAACAGAACTGATCGGACCGAAGAAGAGCATGAAGCGTCCCAGACCGTCAGGATCCCATTGCTGGGGCTGTTTCAGCAATTCTTCATCGACATTGTCGAACGGGATTGCCGTCTGGGAAATGTCGTACATCAAGTTCTGCAACAGCAGATGAATGGGCAGCATGGGGAGGAACGGCAGGAAGGCGCTGGCCACCAGAACCGAAAACACATTGCCGAAATTGGAGCTGGCCGTCATTTTCAGGTACTTGAGCATGTTGCAGAAGGTCTTGCGGCCTTCGATCACGCCGTCCTCCAGCACCATCAGGCTCTTTTCCAGCAGAATGATGTCCGCGGCCTCCTTCGAGATATCGACCGCCGAGTCCACCGATATGCCCACATCCGCGGCGCGCAGGGCTGGCGCATCGTTGATGCCGTCTCCCATGAATCCCACGGTGTCGCCCTGGGCCCGCAGGCTGCGCACGATGCGCTCCTTGTGAGCGGGGGTCAGGCGCGCGAACACGTTGGCCACGCGCACGGCGGCGGCCAGTTGCGCGTCGTCCATCGCGTCGATATCGGCGCCCAGGAAGACCTTGCGGACCTCGAACCCCACTTCACGGCAGACCTTCTGGGCCACGAGTTCCACATCGCCCGTCAGCACCTTGACCTCGATGCCAGAGGCCTTCAGCGCCGCCAATGCGGGGCCGGTGGACGCCTTGGGCGGATCCAGGAACGCGATGTACCCGACCATGACCAGGCCGCATTCATCCGCGACGCCGTACGCCTGCTGCGTGGGCGGCATTTCCCTGACGCCCACCGCGATGACGCGCAGCCCGTCGCGGTTCAGGCCCGCCGTCACGCGGCGGATATCCGCGCGACGCGCGTCGGTCAGCGGATGCACCTCGCTGCCCACGCGCAGGTGCGTGCAGGCCGACAGCATTTCCTCCAGCGCGCCCTTGCAGATCAGTTCATGATGGTCGCGGCCGTTCTCGGTTTCGTTCACCACGACCGACATGCGCCGCCGCGAGAAGTCGAAGGGGATCTCGTCGACCTTGCGGTAGCGGGCGGCCAGATCCAGCCGGCGCTCGACCTCGGCGTGCCGCAGGACCGCCACGTCCAACAGGTTCTTGAGTCCGGTCTGGTAGTAGCTGTTCAGATAGGCATAGGCCAGCACGTCGTCGCTGCTGGCGCCATAGACATCGGTATGGCGTTCCAGCACGATGCGGTCCTGCGTGAGCGTGCCGGTCTTGTCCGTGCACAGCACGTTCATCGCCCCCAGGTTCTGGATGGCGTCCAGCCGCTTGACCACGACTTTACGGCGCGACATGCGCAAGGCGCCCTTGGCCAGCGTGGCCGTGACGATCATGGGCAGCATCTCGGGCGTCAGCCCCACCGCGATGGCCAGCGCGAACAGCAGCGCTTCCAGCCAGTCGCCCTTGGTGTAGCCGTTGATCAGCATGACCACCGGCGCCATGACCAGCATGAAGCGGATCAGGATCCAGCTCACCCGGTTGATGCCCTGCTGGAACTGCGTCGGGGCGCGGGAGGCCTGCGTGACGCGGCCCGCCAACTGGCCGAAGTACGTATTCGAGCCGGTGGCGACGACCAGCGCGCTGCCGGAGCCGCTGACCACATTGGTCCCCATGAAGGCCATGTTTTCCAGTTCCAGCGAATTACCGGTTTCCACGTGCTGGGCCATGTGCTTTTCGACGGGCAGGGATTCGCCGGTCAGCGCGGCCTGCGCGACAAACAGGTCCTTTGCGTTCAGGATGCGGCAGTCGGCGGGAACCATGTCGCCGGCGGAAAGCAGTATGACGTCGCCGGGCACCAGCTCCGCCAGCGGCACCTCCAACTGATGCGAGCCGGTCGCGTGCAGCGTGGCGCCGTAACGGCGCGGCCCATCGCCCCAGGCGGTGGCGACGGCGTCCTTGCGCAGCGCCGTGGCCGTGTTCTGCACCATCGCCTTGAGCGCTTCGGCAGCGCGGTTGGAACGCTGTTCCTGCACGAAGCGCAGCACCGTGGAAATCACGACCATCGAACCGATGATCGCGACGGCGGTCCAGGACTGCTCCTCGCTGGCGGCCATCCGCACATCGGTCACCCATGACAGCACCGCCAGCGCGGTCAGCAGCAGGTTGAACGGATTGCGGTAGGACAGCCACAGGTGAACGGGCCAGGACAGCGGCTTTTCGTGCTCGACCTCATTGGCGCCATGGCGTTCGCGCGCGGCGCGCGCCTGCGCTTCGGACAATCCGCCCCAGCCGCTGGCGAACCGCGCAAACAGGGAATCAAAGCCCAGCCGCGAGGTTTCCAGCATGTGCTGGTTGGCGCGGCGCGAAGCGTCGGACGAGACCGCCGCGGTCTCGCCGGCCTGCTCAAGGATGGGGGCGCGGCGGAAGTGGCGGCCGGACCGCCGCAGGCCCGCGGCGGACGAAAAAAAAGATTTCAGGAACGTAAACACGGGAGTGCTCCGGTTATTGGTGTTGTTGTTGGAGACACGGACGACCCCGCCCGCGGCGGCTGCGCGCGGGCAGCAGCGGGCCGCGGCTTTCGGAGCGAAAGCCGTCGATCCGCCGCGTACAGGCGTGCGCAGGCGCCGGGGCAAATGTTGCCGGTGTCCGGATCGCGTCGATGGCGCGCCGGGGTGCGGAAAACGGAAGGGGAGCTAGCGGAGGAATCGGAACCGGGGCAGGCGTCGCACAGGGTGCGGGCAAGGCCGGGGATTCGTGGCTGCGGAGTCCGTCAGGACCGGGATGGCTATCCGGCCGGTCGGCTCGCAGTGAGAAGACAGGTCAGACAGGCATGCCGGCGCCGCGCACGGGGCGCAATCGAGGTTCGGGGTCTAAGGCACTAGGCATGATCTCTCCTGGGGTGGTTGCGGCGGGCTTCAGGCCAGCGCGGCTTGCGCGCCGAAATGCACATGGCGCACGGCGGGGTTGGCGCTCAGGCGGCGCGCCTGCGACATCAATTCCGCCCGCAATTCGGGGGGGCAATTGACGGTGATGCAAGCCGACGCCAGATCGGGGTCTTTACCCTGATCGATCTGCACTTGCGAGACGTCCAGGCCGGCGGCCCCGAAGTCCAGGCAGATCTGCTTGCGCAAGGCTCCCAGCTCGCCGCGCGGACAGATGACCGTCAAGCGCGACGTGCCGCGGCGGCGGCCCAAAGCGGTGGCGCGGTCCACGCCGGCGCGGCGTAGGAACAAGTCGAAGAAACGCATAACGACCTCCATTGCAAGAATGGGGAGCGTGATCGCGAACACGTGCGAGCCGGACGGCGCCCGGGCAACGGACACGACAAACGTGCACGAGCGCTGGCGCTGCGACTAGCGGCGGTTCTGGCGGTTTACGTTGGGGAGAGTCCCGGCAGGCTGAAGGCCTGCGCTACTGACCGGGCGCGAGCCTGGTGCCTGGGATACGCCGCAACCTGCGTGACAGGATGCGGCAGATGGAGTTCTGCGTGGTTCCTGTCAGACAGCGATGTCGATGCAAGATCGACTACTTTCGCCGGAATCGGTATTCACGAAGACTGCTCCTGGGATGGATAACAGAAAGATTTTACGCGGGTTTCTACTGATGGACAAGGTTTATGCGCTTTTAAGGCGCGGCAGGCCGGCAGCGGCGGCGCCAGCCCGTGAAGGCTCGCGCCGCCATCGCGGTCAGGCGTAGAAGTGCCAGCCCAGATAACCCGCGAATACGGCATACAGGCCACCCACCGCCGACAGCGCCGGCACGCTCATGGCCGAGCGCCGGAAACGCAGCCACAGGAGCCCGATGGAGAGCATCGTGAACAGGCCCGCCGCCAGCAGGGGCGCATCCAGCAGCCACGGCGTCATGAAGATGCCCAGCGCGCTGGGGATGGTGGCCTGGATCATCATGGCGCCAGAAATATTGGCCAGCGCCAGCCGTTCCTTGCCCTGACGCACCCATATCAGCGCATTCATGATTTCGGGCAGCTCGGTCGCCACGGGGGCCAGAAGCAAGGCCGCCACGTGCGGCGATGCGCCCATGGCCACGCCCAGCAGTTCGATCTGGTTCACGAACACATGCGAGGCCCCGGCGATCACCACCAGCGCCATGATCGTCTGGGTGGCCGCCCAGAACATGGTGGGGTTCTCATCGCGGGGACGCAGCTTGAGCGGCTCCAGGTCCTCGCAATCGGCCCTCTCCTCGTCTCGGCTGAGTTCGCGCTTGATGTACAGGCCATACGTGGCCAGGAACAGGATGCCCAGCCAGGGCTTCCAGGCAAAAGCCAGCAGCCCCAGCCCCACCTTGAAAATGAATATGCCCATGAACCAGGCCTGGTCGCGGGCCAGCCGGCGCTGGTCCGCGTTGATACAGCCGGCTTGCGTCGGCTGCCCGCGGCGCGCGCGCCACAGCGCCAGGCCGACCACGGCGTAGGCCAGGGTCGCCAGCACCAGCGGGCCGCCCATGGCCGCGCCGACCCCGATGTCCTTCTGCTCGGGAGTGTCGCCGAAGACGACCGCCATGAAGGTGACCGCGCTTTCCGGCAAGGCAGTGCCGAACGCGGCCAGCACGGTGCCTGTGGCGGTGGCGCCCAGGTGGAACCGGTGTCCGACCCATTCAACGCCATTGACGAAGAATTCGCACGCGACGTAGATCACTGCCGCGGACAGGAAAAACAGGAACAGGGTGAGCAACATATGAACGCAGCCGGACGAGCAGAAACCAATTGGCGCGACGCAACGGCTCGCCCGGCTAGGGTGAACGTTACGCGGCCAAAGGTCTCGCCTGGCTGATCCATGCGGCGGGCGGGCCGCGTGCATGGAAACCGTTAGCGCCATGGAGTTCTGGTAACCGCTACGCGGCCCGAACCACCAAGTCTGTTGACGCTAACTCCTTTGGGGACAAAGGATGGCTACTCCCCAATGACAGAGCGGCGATTGTAGCAGCGGATACGTGCCGGTCCAGCGAATCCCAGGCCGGTGCCATGGAAACGTCCGCGGGGTGTTGCATTTGCGGGATGGCGGGTAAAGTAAGCGCCATCTACTGCCCTTGCGGGGCTTGCGCCCCGGCCCGCCATGAGCCTGCCTCCCGACGACATCGCCCCTTTCGCCGCGCGGCGCCAGCGCCTGATGGAGCGCATGCGCGCCGACGGCGGCGGCATCGCCATCCTGGCGACCGCGCCCGAGGCCGTCCGCAATCGCGACGCGGAGTACCCCTACCGGCACGACAGCGATTTCTTCTACCTGACCGGCTTTACCGAGCCGGGTGCGTGGCTGGTACTGATCGCCGGCGCCTCGGACCGCGCGGTGCTGTTCTGCAGGCCGCGCCATGTGGAACATGAAATGTGGGAAGGCCGGCGGTTCGGCCCCGAGGCGGCCGCCGCGTATTTCGGCTTCGATGACGCCCATCCCATCGACGCGCTGGATGAACTGATACCCGCGCTCATGCTGGACCACCCCACCCTGTATGCGCCGCTGGCCGGCGACAAGCGCACGGATGGACGCCTGCACCGCTGGCTGGCCGCGGCGCGCGAGGCCAGCCGCGGCGGCCATGCCCCGCCCGCCCGGCAGCAGGACATCCGTCCGCTGCTCGCCGGCATGCGGCTGATCAAGGACGCCACCGAAATAGCGGCGATGCGGCGCGCGGCGAAGATCTCCGCCGGCGCGCATGTCCGCGCCATGCGGGTGGCCCGGGCCGGCATGCGCGAGTACGAGATCGAGGCCGAACTGCTCTATGAATTCCGCCGCCACGGCGCGCAATCGGTGGCCTACAACAGCATCGTCGCCGCCGGCGCGAACGCCTGCGTGCTGCATTACCCGGCCGGCGAAGCCACGCTGCGAGACGGCGACCTGGTCCTGGTCGACGCTGGCTGCGAAGTGGACAGCTATGCCAGCGACATCACGCGGACCTTCCCGGTCAACGGCCGCTACAGCGGCCCCCAGCGCGCGCTGTACGACCTGACCGTGGCGGCGCAAGAGGCGGCGGCCCATGCCACCGCGCCGGGCCGGGGCTTCAACGACGGCCACGAGGCGGCACTGCGCGTCCTGGCGCAGGGGATGCTGGATCTGAAGCTGTTGAAGGGCTCGCTGGACGGCGTGCTGGAATCCGGCGATTACAGCCGTTTCTACATGCACCGGACCGGCCACTGGCTGGGGCTGGACGTCCATGATGTGGGCGACTACCGGCAAACCGGCCCCGCCCAGGGAGCGGAACGCCCCTGGCGCAAGCTGGAAACGGGAATGATGCTGACCATCGAACCCGGCATCTATGTGCGCCCGGCCGACGACGTGCCCGAGGCCTACTGGAATATCGGCATCCGCACCGAGGACGATGCGCTGGTCACCGACGAAGGTTGCGAACTCATCACGCGCGGCGTGCCGGTGCAGGCCAGCGAGATCGAAGCGCTGATGCGCGAATAGCCCGCGCCCCGCCTATAGGACGTAGCCGTCCAGCCAGCCCATCGCCACCCATACGTAGACCACCACCATGGCGATGGCGAACATGGTCACAATGGCGCCGACGAGGCAGGCCAGGATGGCCACGAGCACCGGGCCCCACCCGGTGGACGACGGCCGCCCCAGGCCGGGGTTGTAGATCCGGTCGAATTTCTCGTCCGGCATCAGCGAGAACACCGCGCTTTCGATGAACCCGTCGATCATGGGAATGAAGAGCAGGAAAAACGCGGGATTGTCGTACCAGACCGGGTAGAAGCGGAACGCGCAGAACAGGCTGACCAGGGCCAGCGCGCTGACCAGCCAGGCATGGCGGCGGCCCAGATACCACCAGTGCGCGCCAACCGCGCCGAACAGGCAGGCCAGGAGCCCCACCGCGACCTTGCCGCGCGGGCGGCGGGCGGATACGGCGGACAGCGAAGAGGAAACCTGAGCCTGCGTCATGTCAATCAACCGGGAAAGGGGCCGAGGCGCCAAGCCGCGCCGGCTGCCCGGGATTGTAGTGGACGGTTAAAATCCCGCCATGACCTCCTCCGCCTTCGACATTGCGATTCTTGGCGCCGGCCCGGTGGGCCGCGTGTTGGCCCTGATGCTGGCGCGCGTGGCGCCGGACCCGGCGCGCATCGCCCTGCTCGCGGGCAGCGCGCCCGCCCCGGCCACGCCGGCCGCGGCCGTGCCCGCCGCGGATCCCCGCGTGCTCGCCATGAACCACGGCAGCCGCGTACTGCTGGAGTCGCTGCATGCCTGGCCCGAGCGCTCGGCCGACATCCGCAATATCCACGTGTCGCAGCGCGGCCGGCTGGGCCGCACGCTGATCCAGCACACCGATTTCGGCGTGCCTCAGCTGGGCAGCGTGGTCGCGTATTCGGGGCTGTACGCCAAACTGGACGAATGCGTGGCCGCCTGCGGCGTCACCGTGCTGGCCGGCCCGCCCGCCCAGATCGGCCGCCAGGACGCGGAAGGCGTGCGCGTGCAGCAGGGCGACGCCGAACTTCTGTGCCAGGTCGCCGTGCAGTCCGACGGCGCGGGCGCCACCGACGTGCGCCGCGACTACGACCAGCACGCCGTGCTGACCACGGCGCACGCCACCCTGCCCCGCCGCGGCTGGGCCTGGGAACGTTTCACTTCCGAAGGGCCGCTGGCGCTCCTGCCGCATCCGCAGACACCGGACGCCTACTCCGTCGTCTGGTGCAGCGCGCCCGACCGGGCGGCCGAGCTGGCCGCGCTGGACAACGCCGCGTTTTCGCGCGCCCTGTCGCAGGCTTTCGGGGACCGCCTGGGCCGGCTGTCCAGCCAAGCCCCCCGCCACGTTTTTCCGCTGGCGCTCGCCGCCCGCCGGGCGCAGGTGCATGGCCGCGTGGCGGCCATCGGCAATGCCGCGCAGACCCTGCACCCCGTGGCGGGCCAGGGCCTGAACCTGGGCTTGCGCGACGCGGCCCGCCTGGCCCAGACGCTGGCCAACTGGCTCGCCCACCCCGCCTCCAGTCCGGGCGGAGCGCTGGCGGAATTCGCCCAGGCGCGCCATGTGGACCGCTTCATCACCGCCGGCCTCACCGACCTGATGCCGCGGGTGTTCTCGACCGGCCTGGCTCCGGTGGAGCATGCCTGTGGCCTGGCCTTATTGGGGATGGATCTCGCGTCCCCTTTGCGCGCGCCGCTTGCCCAGCACCTTCTGCAAGGCTTTCGCGCCTGATTTCCGGCCGGTTCCGGCCCTTGAAAAAGGGATGGAATCGCCGGATTCCGCCCCCCGTTGTTACCAAGCTGTCGCGAGCTGAAAACGGGGGTTCGATCGAGCCGGTTAAAATGTGACCATGCGCATAGGCCAGTGGACCCTTCCCAACAATGTTCTTGTCGCGCCCATGGCGGGCGTGACGGACCGTCCTTTCCGACAGCTCTGCAAGAAGCTGGGGGCCGGCTATGCCGTGTCGGAAATGGCCGCCAGCAACCCCAGGCTGTGGGATAGCGTGAAGACCTCGCGCCGCCTGAACCACGACGGCGAAATCGCCCCCATTTCCGTCCAGATCGCCGGGGCGGACCCCGCGATGATGGCCGAGGCCGCGATTTTCAACGCGGACAAGGGCGCACGGATCATCGACATCAATATGGGGTGCCCGGTCAAGAAGGTGTGCAACGTGGCCTCGGGGTCGGCGCTGTTGCGCCATGAAGACCTGATCGTGCGCATCCTGGATGCCGTGGTGGCCGCCTGCGCGCCCCGGGGCGTGCCGGTCACCCTGAAGACCCGCACCGGCTGGGACCGGGACAGCCGCAATGCCCTGCGGGTGGCGAAACTGGCCGAAAATGCCGGCATTTCCGCCCTGACCCTGCATGGCCGCACACGGGCCGACCTCTATACGGGCGAGGCGGAATATGACACTATCCGCGCCGTCAAGGCCGAGCTGAAGATCCCCGTGATTGCCAACGGAGATATCGACTCGCCTGCAAAAGCCAAGCGCGTCCTGCATTACACTGGCGCCGACGCGGTCATGATTGGCCGGGCGGCTCAAGGCCGTCCCTGGATTTTCCGCGAAATCGACCACTACCTGCGCACGGGCGAAACACTGGCCCCTCCCTCCTATGGGGAAATGCGCGAGCTGCTGCTCGAACATCTCGACGACCATTACCGGTTCTATGGCGAACACACCGGCGTACGCACGGCGCGCAAGCACATAGGCTGGTATCTGGACGGCCTGCCGGGCGCGGATTCGTTCTGTGCCCGCATGAACCTGATCGACAATACCCGCGACCAGTGGCGGGCGGTGTCGGATTGGTTCGACATCATCTCGCGCGACGGCAGTTCCAACCCGGCGCCGGTCGCAGAAGCCCTGCTGGCGGCATAACCGCCTCAACACCAACATAAAAATATCTGTACTCAAATGAGCAAGAAAGATGTCCTGGAAGAATGCGTGCGCGCCAGCCTGGAGCGCTATTTCGAAGACTTGGGTGAATCCGAGCCCCACGATATGTGGGACATGGTGATGCGCTGCGTGGAGCGCCCGGTGCTTGAAGTGGCGCTGGAGCGGTCGGGCGGCAACCAGTCCCGGGCGTCCGAAATGCTGGGCATCACCCGCAACACCCTGCGCAAGAAGTTGCTGGCGCACAATATCCAGGTATAGCTTTCCCCCGCGCGGGCGACGGATGCATCGCGCCGCCCGCCTCTCCAGATTTCCCATCCGACCAGAACGAGAAAGGCGTCCCCGCCCCACTCCCGTCCCTCATCATGAAAATCGAAACCGCCCTGCTTTCGGTGTCCGACAAGACCGGCATCGTTGAATTTGCCCGCGCCCTGGCTGCGCGCGGCGTGCGCCTGCTGTCCACCGGCGGCACCGCCAAGCTGCTGGCCGACGCCGGCCTGACCGTGACCGAAGTGGCCGCCCACACGGGTTCGCCCGAGATCCTGGATGGCCGCGTCAAGACGCTGCACCCGAAGATCCACGGCGGCCTGCTGGCCCGCCGCGACAGCGCCGAGCACATGGACACCATCAAGGCAGCCGGAATCGATCGTATCGACATGCTGGTGGTCAATCTGTATCCGTTCCGTGAAACCGTCGCCAAGCCGGACTGCACGTTCGCCGACGCGGTCGAGAACATCGACATCGGCGGCCCGGCCATGCTGCGCGCCGCGGCCAAGAACCACGGCACCGAGGCCGGCGGCGTCACGGTGGTGATCGATCCGGTCGACTACTCGCGCGTCCTGGCTGAAATGGACAAGGGCGGCAGCACCTCGTACGGCCTGCGCCTGGCGCTGGCCTCGAAGGTCTATGCGCACACGGCCGCGTACGACGGCGCCATCGCCGCCTACCTGACCAGCCTGACCGAAGCCGAACCCAAGCAGGAAGCGGTGCCGGCCCGCAACGAATGGCCCGGCACGCTGACGCTGCAGGTCAAGCAGGAGCAGGCGCTGCGCTACGGCGAGAACCCCCACCAGAGCGCCGCCTTCTACGTGGACGCGCAACGCCAGGCCGGCCTGCTGGGCAACTACCGCCAGCTGCAGGGCAAGGAACTGTCCTACAACAACATCGCTGACGCGGATGCCGCCTGGGAATGCGCGCGCAGCTTCGAGGCGCCCGCCTGCGTCATCGTCAAGCATGCCAACCCCTGCGGCGTGGCCGTGGCGGCCGACACGCTGGGCGCCTATCAGCAAGCCTTCAAGACCGACCCCACGTCGGCCTTCGGCGGCATCATCGCCTTCAACCGTCCGGTGGACGCCGCCACGGCCGAAGCCGTGAGCGCGCAATTCCTGGAAGTGCTGCTGGCGCCCGCCTACGACGGCGCCGCGCTGGCCATCCTGGCCGCCAAGAAGAACGTGCGCGTGCTGGAAGTGCCGATGGGCGTGGGCCAGAACGCCTTCGACATCAAGCGCGTGGGTGGTGGCTGGCTGGTGCAAAGCCCGGACGCCTACAACGTGCCGCGCGATGCGCTGAAGGTGGTCAGCAAGCGCCAGCCCACCGAACAGGAAATGAACGACCTGTCGTTCGCCTGGAAGGTCGCCAAGTACGTCAAGTCGAACGCCATCGTGTTCGTGGGCGGCGGCATGACCCTGGGCGTGGGCGCCGGCCAGATGAGCCGCATCGATTCGGCCCGCATCGCCTCCATCAAGGCGGAAAACGCCGGCCTGACGCTGAAGGGTTCGGCCGTGGCGTCGGACGCGTTCTTCCCGTTCCGCGACGGCCTGGACGTGGTGGTGGCGGCGGGCGCGACCTGCGTCATCCAGCCCGGCGGCAGCATGCGCGACGATGAAGTCATCGCCGCGGCCGACGAGCACGGCATCGCCATGGTGCTGACCGGCACCCGCCACTTCCGTCATTGATGCGCGTCCTCGGCATCGATCCCGGCCTGCGCCGCACCGGCTTCGGTGTGATCGATGCCGACGGTTCGCGGCTGCGCTACGTGGCCAGCGGGACCATCGTGGTCCCGCCGGCGCTGACGCTGTCGGAACGCCTGAAAGTCATCCTGGACAATCTGCGCCAGGTGGCGCGCGACACGCAACCCGACGTGGCCGCGCTGGAAATCGTCTTCCTGAACGCCAATCCCGCGTCCACCCTGCTGCTGGGCCAGGCGCGCGGCGCCGCGCTGTGCGCGCTGGCCGACAGTTCGCTGGCGGTGCACGAATACACCGCGCTGCAGATCAAGAAAGCCGTGGTCGGCACCGGCCGCGCCGCCAAGGAACAGGTGCAGATGATGGTGCAGCACCTGCTGGCGCTGGACGGCGTGCCCGCGCCCGACTCGGCCGACGCGCTGGCCTGCGCGATCTGCCATGCGCACGTCGGGCCCCTGCAGGACAAGCTGGAACGCCTGGGCGGCGCGTTGCGCATGGGCGGCAAGACCCGCATCCGCAACGGCCGTCTGATCGGCTGACGCTTCCACGCGCTTTTGCGCGGCGCGCCCGCCCGTTCGGCCCGCCACCGCCCCTGCGCGTATAGAATCCCCGCATTCGCCGCGCGTTTAGCGGCCCCACCATTGCCAGGCCCTCATCACCATGATCGGACGCATCACCGGAACCCTGATCGAAAAACTGCCGCCCACGATCTGCGTGGACATCGGCGGACTGGGTTATGACATCGACGTGCCCATGAGCACGCTGTACTCGCTGCCCGACACCGGCGCCCGCGTCACGCTCTACACGCACCTGACCGTGCGCGAAGACGCCCACATCCTGTATGGCTTCGCCTCGGCCGCCGAACGCAGCGCGTTTCGCGAGCTGATCAAGGTCAGCGGCATCGGCGCGCGCACCGCGCTGTCGGTGCTCTCCGGCCTGTCGGTGGCGGACCTGGCCCAGGCCATCACCCTGCAGGAATCGGGCCGCCTGACGCGGGTGCCCGGCATCGGCAAGAAAACCGCCGAGCGCCTGCTTCTGGAAATGCGCGGCAAGCTGGGCGCGGACATCGGCGCGGCGTCGCACATCACGCACGACAACCAGTCCGACATCCTGAACGCCCTGCTGGCGCTGGGCTACTCCGAAAAAGAATCGCTGTCGGCGCTGAAGACGCTGCCCGAGGGCGTGGGCGTATCCGACGGCATCAAGCAGGCGCTCAAGGCGCTGGTGCGCTAAGGCCCCAGGCCTAGGGCCCGCCCTGCAGATAGCGCGGCGCCACGGCCTCCAGGCCTGTGGGCACCACATGCAGTTCCGGCGCCATCGGGCCACTGCAGATGTTGTCGCGGCGCAGGGAATCCAGGTTGTCGCGCGACATCAGGGGCGTGCCGGGCATGCATTCGAACAGCCTGGCCTGCATGCGGCCCACGCCCATGGGCACGCTGACCACGGGCCGGGGATGGCCGCTCCAGGCGGCGCAAAGCCGCGCGATCTCGCCCAGGGTATACACCTGAGGCCCGCCCAGTTCGTAAGTCTTGCCGCAGGTATGGGTATCGGCCAGCGCCGACGCCATGGCGGTCACCACGTCGCCGACGTAGACCGGCTGCATCCGCACATGGGCGCCGGCCAGCGGCAGCACGGGCAGCCAGCGCGCCAGCGTCGCGAACATATTGGTGAAATTGTCGTCCGGCCCGAAAAGGACCGAGGGACGGAAGATCGTCCAGCCGCCCTCATGGCGCTCCAGGAAGGCCTGCTTGATGGCTGCCTCGCCATCCCCCTTTGAACGTTGATACATGCTTTCGCCGCTGGAATCGGCGCCCAGCGCGCTGACGTGCAGCAGGCGGTGCACGCCGTGGCGCAGGCAAGCCTGCGCGATGCGCTGCGGCAGGTGCACGTGGGCCCGGGCGAATTCCGAGCCATAGGGACGGCCCATGTTGCCGTGCAGGATGCCCACGAGATTGACGACCGCGTCGCATCCCTGCACCAGGCTGTCCAGCGCGGCATCGTCGTGGATGTCGGTTTGGATCAGGGTGACGGTAGGCAGGATTTGCAGGTCGCGCCCGCGCGCAAAGAGGCGCGTGGGCACGATGAGCTGATGCTGGTCCGTGCAAAGCCGCGCAACCAGATGACGGCCAATGAAACCCGTGCCGCCAATGACAAGGATACGCATGGCGCAGCCTCCTGTTCGTCGGGATCGAATTCCGATTCTGCCCTGCAAGGTCGACAACCGCAAGCACGCGGGCGGTCCGGCGGGCGGACCGCCGCCGCGGCGTCAGGCCGCCAGCAACCGGGCGTAGGCCGGAAGATCGACGTTGCCGCCGCTGATGATGATGCCGACCCGGGCCCCGCGCACCGGCACCACGTTCTGCATGACGGCGGCCGCGCCCAGGCAGCCCGTGGGCTCCACGACCATCTTCATGCGTTCGGCGAAGAACTTCATGGTGGTGACAAGCTGCTCATCCGTCACCGTGACGATGTCGCGGACATATTTTTGAATGAGCGGAAAGGTCAGGTTGCCCAGATGGGTCGTGGCCGCGCCATCGGCCAGGGTCTTGGGAGCCGGGATTCGGACGATTTCGCCCTTGCGCAGGGACTGCTGGCCGTCGTTGCCGGCTTCGGGCTCCACGCCGTACACCAGGCAGCGCGGGCTCAGCGCGAACGCGGACAGGGCCGACCCCGACAGCAGGCCGCCGCCGCCCAGGCACACGAACAGGTAATCCAGTTCGCCCACTTCCTCGAACAGTTCCTTGGCCGCGGTGCCCTGCCCGGTAATCACGTCTTCGTGGTCATAGGGCGGGATCAGCGTGGCGCCGGTCTCGGCATGGATGCGGCGGGCGATCTCTTCGCGGTCTTCGGTGTAGCGGTCATAGGTGACGATCTTGCCGCCATAGCCTTCCGTGGCCGCGCGCTTGGCCGCGGGCGCGTCCAGCGGCATGATGATGGTGGCCTGCACGCCCTGCAGCCGGGAAGCCAGCGCGATGGCCTGCGCATGATTGCCCGACGAGAACGTCACCACGCCGGCCGCCCGCTGTTCGGGCGTGAGGCGCGCGATGGCGTTGTACCCGCCCCGGAACTTGAAGGCGCCCATGCGCTGGAAGTTCTCGCACTTGAAGAAGAGCGACGCGCCGGTGATGGCGTCGGCCGTGGCCGAGGTCAGGACGGGCGTGCGGTGTGCGTTGCCGGCCAGGCGCTCGCTGGCGCGCACGACATCATCATAGGTGGGCAATTCGGGCAGCATGGAATTCGGTCCTTTGATCGCGAGGGGGAAATCAAAACCCTGGGATCATAAACCCGTCAGCGCCATTTGCGCGCCGCCCAGATGCACGACGGGCGCAAGGCGGCCCGGCCTATTTGCCGAAGAGGTCGGCGCTGCCGCCAGTGGCGCCGGCGGGCGGGGTCAGGCCAAGGTGGCGCCAGGTGGTCAGGGTGGCGGTGCGGCCCCGCGGGGTGCGCTGCAGGTAGCCGTGCTGGATCAGGTAGGGCTCGATGACGTCTTCGATGGTGTCGCGTTCTTCGCCGATGGCCGCGGCCAGGCTGTCCACGCCGACCGGGCCGCCATCGAACTTATGGATGATGGCTTCCAGCAGCTTGCGGTCCATCAGGTCCAGGCCTTGGGGGTCGACCTCGAGCATGGCCAGCGCGCGGCCGGCGACGTCGGCGTCGATGATGCCGCTGGCCTTGACCTCGGCATAGTCGCGCACGCGGCGCAACAGCCGGTTGGCGATGCGGGGCGTGCCGCGCGCGCGGCGCGCCACTTCGGCCGCGCCGTCCGGCGTGATGCCGGCGTGCAGCAGGCCGGCGCTGCGCGTCACGATGTGCCCGAGGTCGGTGGCGTTGTAGAACTCAAGCCGCGACACGATGCCGAAGCGGTCGCGCAGCGGATTGGTCAGCATGCCAGCGCGCGTGGTGGCGCCCACCAGGGTGAACGGCTGCAGATCCAGCTTCACGCTGCGCGCGGCCGGCCCTTCGCCGATGAGGATGTCGATCTGGAAGTCCTCGAGCGCGGGGTAGAGGATTTCCTCGACCACGGGCGACAGGCGGTGGATCTCGTCGATGAAGAGGACGTCGTTCTTTTCCAGATTGGTCAGAAGCGCGGCCAGGTCACCCGGACGTTCCAGAACGGGCCCCGACGTCTGGCGCAACTGCACGCCCATTTCATGCGCGATGATGTGGGCCAGCGTGGTCTTGCCCAGGCCCGGCGGGCCGAACAGCAGGACGTGGTCGAGGGACTCGCCGCGCTTTTTGGCCGCGGCGATGAAGATCTCGAGCTGTTCGCGGGCGCGTTGCTGTCCGACGTATTCCCCCAGCGCCTTGGGCCGCAGCGCGCGTTCGATCGATTCCTCGTTGGGCGACACCGGCTGCGGCGCCACGATACGGGGAGCGTCGGGACGGGAGGAAAGGGAATCGGACTGGATGGCCATGGTGCGGAAACGACAAAGGACGAAGCAGGATGCATCGTACCGTAGGGCGGGCCGCCCCGGGGCGGCCCCGCTTTACTGGGCCGCGGACAGGGGCAACCTGACCCGCACGCACAGGCCGCCGGATTCCGCCTGGCGCAGTTCCAGCGAGCCGCCATGCGCGCGCGCGATGGCCTCGGCCAGCGCCAGCCCCAACCCCACGCTGCCGGTGCGCGTGCGCGCATCATCCAGCCGGCTGAACGGGCGCAGGGCCTCCTGGCGGCGTTCCGGCACGATGCCGGGGCCGTGGTCGGCCACATCGAGCACCGCCTGGCCGTCCTCGTGGCGCAGCGCGATATCCACCGGCGGCGCGCCGTGATTCAGCGCATTGCCGATCAGGTTGTCCAGCAGGCGGCCCAGCGCCACGGCATCCGCCTGCACCACCAGAGCGGAGGCGTCGGCATCGGCGGCCAGGCCGATCTCGGTGCCCGCGCCCTGCCAGGCGCCCACGCGTTCGGTCAGCCAGTCGGCCAGGACGATGGGGGCGTAGCGATAGGCCGCCGGGTCGGTGCCGCGCACGAAGCCGATGAACTGGTCCACCATGTGCTGCATGTCCTGCAGGTCCGCGCGCAGGCCTTCCTTCAGCTTGGAGTCGTCCGCCATCTCGATGCGCAGCCACATGCGCGACAAGGGACCCTTCAGATCATGGGGCAGGCCGGACAACAGCGTGCGGCGCACCGAATCGGACTCGGCCAGCGCGTCCAGCATGGCGTTGAAGCGTTCCCCCAGCGCCCGGGTCTCGTGCGGGCCCGAGGGCTCGACGCGTTGCGGCTGACCGGCGGCAAGCTGATCCGCGGCATCGGCCAGCCGGGTGATCGGGCGTGTGATGTGCCAGGAGAAACCCACCGCCAGCAACAGCAGCAGGCCCAGGCCTCCCAGCCAGGCGGCGATGAATGGCGTGGCCACGGGCGGATCCAGGCGGTCCAGCGGAATGACGAGCCATTCGCGCAGGCGCGGCGCGTCTTCGGTGGCGGGATTGGGCGCCAGCGAGATGAAGATCTCGGGTGTGGGGCCACGCGACAGCGCCACCCGCGTGCCGTCGTTCAGGCGTTCATTGAGCTGCTGCACCAGCACCCGCAGGTCGCGGCGGATATCGTCCGGTTCGGGCTGGCCGCGGCGGTCGCGCTCCGCGTGCTCGCGGGTACGGTCGCCATCGCGCTGCGCGTTCGGACGGTCGCCCTGCGCGCCGTCGCCATCGCGGTCGTCGCCCCGCACCTCGGGGGGCGGGGGCGGCGGCGGACCGTGGATCTGCGAATCCGAAGCGGCGGGCGGCGGGGGCGGCGGGCGCGGAGCGCTACGCGGCGCGGGCGGTGGACGCTTCCCGTTGAAGCGCTGCAGCTTGGCTTCGGCCGGCAACACGCGCGACCACAGCCGCCACTGGTTCTGGGAGGCGGTTCGCACGAAATCGGCGCGGTCTTCGGCCGGGACCTGGGACACGGCGGCGCGCAAGGTACGGATGGTGGTGACGATGTAGCCGATGGCCACGTCTTCCATGAACTTGTGCCGGAAGTACGACACCGTCACCAGCGTGGCCGCCTGCGTCAGCAGGACCGAACCCAGAATCAACAGGATCAGGCGCGCCCGCAGCGAACGCGGCATCAGAAAGCCGGGGGAAAAGCGCATCAGGGGGAAAACCGGTAGCCGATACCCCAGACGGTCTGGATCCAGCGCGGCTGCTTGGGATCGTCTTCGATCACGCGGCGCAGGCGCAGGATCGCGATGTCGATGGCGCGGTCATTGCGTTCGCCGGCGTCGTCGTCCCGGGCCAGCGCCAGCAGGCGCTCGCGCGACAGCGGCTTGCCCGCGTTGCGCACCAGGGCTTCCAGCAGATTGATCTCGCCGCCGGTCAGCTTGACCACGGCGCCATCGCGGGAGAGCTGACGCGTGGACGGGTCGAACACGAAGGGTCCGAAGGACACCGGTGCGTCCTTGGTGAGCGCCGACGGGCCGCGCTTGCGGCGCAGCACGGCCTCGATGCGAGCCAGCAGTTCACGGGGATCGAAAGGCTTGCCGACGTAGTCGTCGGCACCGGCCTCCAGGCCGATGATGCGGTCCACGGCTTCATCGCGCGCGGTCAGCAGGATGACGGGAATGTCCTCGCCCTGCTCCCGCAGGCGGCGGCAGGCGTCGGCGCCGTCGCCGCCGGGCAGCATGCGGTCGAGCACCAGCAGATCGGGGGCGTAGCGGGTGATGCGCGACGACAGGTCGGTCGCGTCCGGCGCCAGCAGGGTGTCGTAGCCGTGCCGGTTCAGGTAGTCGGCCAGCAACTGGCGCAAGGCCGGGTCGTCGTCGACGACCAGCAGCTTGGTGTGGGAATTGTCCATGGACGTCATAGTGCGGCGGGCCGCCTCCGCCTGCAAGAGGCAAGAAATCATCTGAAATATACCCGTTGCGCGATGTTCGCGGCCTGTTCCCGCGTTTTCGCCCGCGGACACCCGCCGGAAATGGACTGACCATAAAATGGCGGTTCGACTGCTGCCGCTCGTCCGGTTTACTAAAGAACGTTTACAGTTGCGGCGGCCGCCCCTCTTTACACTGTCCCCATGATCGCCCCTGCAATCATCTGGCGCAGACGGCTGTTGCACGCGGCGCTGACGGCAGGCATGGTCTGCCCGCTGGCTCCGGCGTTCGGCGACGAGTCCGATGCGTCCCCTCATGCCTCCCCGCCCCCGGCGGCGGCCGCCACACGCGTGGCGCGCGGCATCGGTGTTCTGTCCCCGGTTCAACCCATTCCGGTGCGGCCCGCCCCGTCGCTGGATGCGCGCGCCATGCCGCTGGATCCCCTGCCCTGCGGCCTGCAAGCCGCGGAGCCCGCGATGGACACGAGCGTGCAGGGCACGGACGACAGCCCCGAAGAAGGGTTCATCCCCGGCACCGGACCGGCGCTTTCCGGGGATGCCCAGCCCGCTCCGCTGGCCTGCGATCCGATCGCGGAGGACGCCGTCCCCGAAGACAGCGCACCGGACTATTCCTTCGCCCTGGAAGACGGCGATATCCCCGTGGTGGTGATTTCCGGCGTGTCCCGCCCCAGCCGCCCCTGGTTCGCGTCCGCCAGCGGCCAGGATGGCTTGCGCTACGGCGGCAACCGCAACTGGGTCTACCGCAACACCTCGGGCCCGTCCGTCACCGTCGGCAATGTCAGTGCCTACGCGCCCACCTGGGGCAGCGGCGCGCCCCTGGGCGGATTTCAGATATCCAATTCGGCCGGCACCAGCGCCACCCTGCCCGAAGGCAGCTTTGGCTATTCCTCGTCGCTGGGCAAGCTCAACCTGATGGATCCCGCCGCCCGGTCGGGCGCCGTGGATTACGGGGCGTCCGTCGGCAGCGGCAGCGTGCGCTACGGACTCACGCCCGTCCTGACGCTGGAGGGCCAGGTGCAGAGCGCGCCCTCGCTCACCACGCGCGGCATGGGCACCACCTACACCGCCGGCGAGTACGGCACGTTCCAGGCCGGCGCCACGCAAAGCACGTTCGACGCGGCCAGCGGCTACCGCTACCGCTTCGGCTACAACGTGGACGTGGCCGACATGGTGAACCTGGGCTATACCAACGAGCAGATCGGGGCGGGCTATGGCGACCTGTCGACCTACTCCGGCGGCGTGGCTTCGGCCCCCCAGACCCGCAACACCCTGTCGGCGGGCGTCCCCATGTCAGGCTGGGGCACGCTCAGCGGCACCTATTCCGGCCTGCGCGAAGGCTCCGTCCTGGCCGAGCAGCGCGTGGGACTGTCCCACAGCATGTTCGTGGCTCCCAAGGTCAAGCTGGCCGTGGGCGCTGACCGCGACATCGTGTCGGGGAACTACGAGTGGCGCGCCAACCTGAGCATGCCCGTCGATACCTTCATGCGCGGCACCTGGCTCAGCTGGTAGGCGGACCCCGGCGCGGACGGAAATATCTCTCCGGAACGGGCGCGCCGGAATTGGGGCTTAAAATCCCTGCCATGATGCTTCCGGCCTACCCCCATGTCTGACGCGCGCGCCCTGGGCGTGTTGCAGCGCGTTTTCGGTTACGAATCCTTCCGCGGCGACCAGCAAGCCATTGTCGAACAGGTGATCGACGGCGGCGACGCGCTGGTCCTCATGCCCACCGGCGGCGGCAAATCGCTCTGCTACCAGATTCCCTCGCTGGTCCGGGAAGGCACCGGCATTGTCGTGTCGCCGCTGATCGCCTTGATGCAGGATCAGGTGGACGCCCTGACCGAACTCGGCGTGCGCGCGGCCTTCCTGAACTCCACGCAGGAATGGCGGGTGGCCCGCGACGTCGAACAGGCCTTCCTGGCCGGCGAACTGGACCTGCTTTACGTGGCGCCTGAACGCCTGCTGACAGACCGCTGCCTGCAGTTGCTTGAGCGGGGCCGCATCGCGCTGTTCGCCATCGACGAAGCCCACTGCGTATCCCAGTGGGGCCACGACTTCCGGCCCGAATACCTGGGCCTGTCCATGCTGCACGAGCGCTGGCCGGATGTGCCGCGCATCGCGCTCACGGCCACCGCCACCGCCGACACCCGCGCCGAAATCGCCCAGCGCCTGTCGCTGGACGAAGCGCGCCATTTCGTGTCGAGCTTCGACCGCCCGAACATCCGTTACCGCATCATCGAAAAGAACGAGGTCCGCAAGCAGTTGCTGGACATGATCCGCACCGAACACGAAGGCGAATCCGGCGTGGTCTACGGACTGTCGCGCGCCCGCGTCGAGGAAACCGCCGAGTTCCTGTGCAACCAGGGCATCGACGCCATGCCCTACCACGCCGGGCTCAGCCCGCAGGTGCGCGCGGCCAATCAATCCCGCTTCCTGCGCGAAGACGGCGTGGTCATGGTGGCCACCATCGCCTTTGGCATGGGTATCGACAAACCCGACGTGCGCTTCGTGGCGCACATCGATCTGCCCAAGTCCGTGGAAGGCTACTACCAGGAAACCGGCCGCGCCGGGCGCGATGGGCTGCCCGCCACCGCCTGGCTCGCTTACGGATTGCAGGACGTGGTGCAGCAGCGCCGCATGATCGACGAGTCGCCTGGCGACGAGTCCTATCGCAGGCGCCTGGGCCAGCAACTGGACGCCATGCTGGGCCTGTGCGAAACCGTGGAATGCCGGCGCGTGCGCCTTCTGGCCTACTTCGGCCAGCAGATCACCGCCTGCGGCAACTGCGACGTCTGCCTGGAGCCGCCGCAGGCCTGGGACGGCACCGTCGCCGCCCAGAAAGTGCTGTCGGCCGTCTATCGCCTCTGGAAGGAACGCGGCCAGCGCTACGGCGCGGGCCACATCATCGACATTCTGCGGGGCAAGGTCACCGACCGCACCAGGCAGCATGGCCATGAAACGCTCAGCGTGTTCGGGGTGGGCGAAGACCTCAGCGACACCGCCTGGCGCGGCGTCCTGCGCCAGCTATTGGCGCAGGGCCTGCTGACGGTCGACAACGAGGGCTTCGGCACGCTGGCGCTGACCGAAGGCAGCCGCGCCGTGCTCAAGGGCGAACGGCAGCTCATGCTGCGCCGGGAATCCGAAAAGAAAACACGCTCCAGCAAGACCGGCAGCGGCCGGCCCAAGGCCGCCGCCATCGACCTGCCGTCCGAACTGCAGCCCGTGTTCGAGGCGCTGCGCGCCTGGCGCGGCGAAGTCGCCAAGAGCCACGGCGTGCCCGCCTATGTGATCTTCCATGACGCCACGCTGCGCGAAATCGCCCTGGCCCAGCCCGAATCGATGGACGCCCTGAGCCACATCAGCGGCGTGGGCGCGCGCAAGCTGGAAGCCTACGGCGAAGAAATCCTGCAACGGGTCGCCAGGCCGGTCCTGTAGGCCGGCACCGCGCCGGGCGGCGGCAAACCCGCCCGGACGGCCGCTGGACGATTCAGCCGCCAGCCGTCAGCGTTGGCGCGGCAGCGCCTTCGCACGATGGCAACGGCAGCGACTAATACGAAGGCGGCGGCAGCAGCGGCATGGGCGGACGCTCCTTGCCGAACACCGACCGGTAGGCCAGGATGTTGAACACCAGCACCACTGGAATCCCCACGACCGCGCCCGCCATGACCAGGCGCATCGAGCCCAGCGCGCCCGCGCCGTCCCACAAGGTCATGTCGTCCAGGATCAGGTAGGGGAAGAGGCTGTAGGCCAGCCCGCCCAGCATCAGCAGGAACAGGGCCACGGTCAGTACGAAAGGCAGCCAACTGAAGCGGTCCGCCCGGCCGGGCAGACGCGCCAGCAGCATTTCGGCGGCCACGAAGCCCGCCAGCATCAGCACCCATACCGATGCGGCCAGGCTCAGGTGCGCGATGTTGCTCCACTTGTAGAAGATGCCCGCGTTGGCCAGGCCCAGCGTGACGGCGATCGCCACCATCCCCACGGCGGTCCAGCGGATGGCGTGCCGCGCCCAGTTGGCGGCGCGGCGCTGCAGGTCGCCGTCGACGCGCATGACCAGCCACGACGCGCCCAGCAGCACATAAGCGGCCACCGCGCACAGGCCCACGAACAGGGAGAACCAGCCGTAGCCGGCATCGGACTGGTAGCCGGTGGCGATGCGCCCCAGCAGCATGCCCTGGCCGAACGCCGTGACGATGGACCCCGCCCAGAACGCGAAGATCCAGCGGGGCTTCATGTCGTTGCGGGCGCGGATGCGGAATTCGAATGAAACGCTGCGCAGCACCACGCCCAGCACCATGAAGGTGAGTGGGCCATAGAGCTTGCCGAGCACCGCCCCCCAGGCGAACGGGAACGCCGCCGCGAACAGGCCCATGCCGAGCAGCAGCCAGAATTCATTGGCATCGCGCCACGGACTGAGCAGGCTCATCATGCGGCCGCGCTCGTGTTCGGGGGCGAGCTGCAGCAGGATGCCCACGCCCAGGTCGAAGCCGTCCAGGACCATGCCCGCGGCGATCACCACGAACAGCAGGCCCATGAAGGCCAGCGGCATCCAGAAGGAAGGATCGTCGGGGCTCAAGCCCTGCGAGGCGGCCAGCATGGCGATCATGGCGTACCCCCGCCCAATTTGCGCACAGGCACGACGCCATAGCGCGCCGCGTGGAAAAGCATGGCGGCGAAAGCGGCCAGCAGCAGCGCGTACAGCAGGCCGTAGCCGATCAGGCCGTAAAAAAGCGTGCTGGAGGCGACGCTGCCCAGGACCTCGGACTGCGTGATGGTGCCGTTCACGACGAAGGGCTGCAGGCCGATGACGGACACCCACCAGCCTGCCACGACGGCGATGCCGCCGGAGAACATCATGCCGCACAGCACCCGCTGCCACCACTGCGGCAGGGTCGACGGGTCCATGCCGCGCCGGAACGTCCACAGGAAGGTCACGCACGCCACCAGCAGCATCAGCAGGCCCAGGCCCGCCGCCACGCGCAGGGACCAGAAGGTCAGCGCCACGGGGGGCAGCATGCCCGAATACTTGTCCAGGCCCTGATAGGTGCCGTCGGGATTGCGATGCAGCCACATGCCGCCGGCATTGCGCAGGGTCAGGTCGGCCGTGTTGACGTGGGCGCGCGCATCCGGCCAGCCGAACAGCACCAGTTGCGGCACGGCCCCGCTTTCCCAGAAGCCGGCCGCCGCCGCGGCCTTGGCGGGCTGCAGCTTGGCGACCATCTGCCCGGCGCCGGTCGCGACCGGCAACTGCAGGAAGGCCGCCACCACGGCGACCACCAGCGCGGTCTTGAACGCGTTGCGCTCGCCATCGCCCAGCGGGCGCCGCAGCGCCTGCAGCGCCGTCACGCCCATCATCAGGAACGAGGCGGCCAGGGCGGATCCGACGATCACCGTGGCCATGCGCCAGCCCACCGAGGGATTCAGCACGACCGCGACCCAGTCGTAGACCTGGTAGCGGCCATCGACCAGCACCGCGCCATCCGGCGTCTGCATCCAGGATTGCAGGGCCAGGACCCAGAAAACCGCCACCAATTGCCCCAGCGCCACCATCAGCACCGCCAGCGTGTGCGCGCCATCGGATACGCGGCGCTGGCCGAACAGCATGACGCCCAGGAAACACGATTTCAGGATGAAGACGGAAAGAATGCCGTAGCCCAGCAAGGGGCCCGCCACGTTGCCGATCTTGTCCATCAGCCCGGCCCACAGGCTGCCGATCTGGATGAGGACCGGCACGCTGGCCGCCAGGGTCAGCACGAAGGCCAGGGCAAAGATGCGCACCCAGAAGCGGTACGCCGCCGTCCAGCCGCCGCGTCCCGACCAGCGGGCGCGTATCTTGAAGAACAGCAGCACCCAGACAAGTGCCAGGGAAACGGCGAGAAAAAGCGCCAGGAAGCTCAGGCTGGCCACAAACTGCGCCCGGGCCAGGGATAGGGTGGAGATATCCATAATGGCCCGTAGTGTAGAGCCAGTTACAAGACAATGGGGGCAGTTTGAAACCAGTTGCGGACGACGTGAAATGGGCTTGCCTGCGGAACGTGGCAAAATTGACGCTTTGTCGCTGCTTTTTCCTATTCTTTCAAGAATGACCTCCGCCACGACGCCGACCCCCGCCGCATCAAATTTCCTGCTCAACATCGTCCAAGACGACCTCGAAGCGAACCGCTTCCAGGGCAAACGCTGGGCGGGCAAGCCTGGCCCGGCGGCCGTGCAGCAGCAGGGGGAAGCGGACCCGGCCCGCATCCGCACGCGCTTTCCGCCGGAGCCCAACGGCTATCTGCACATCGGCCACGCCAAGAGCATCTGCGTGAACTTCGGCCTGGCGCGCGACTTCGGCGGCGTCTGCCACCTGCGCTTCGACGACACCAATCCCGAAAAAGAAGACCAGGAATATGTTGACGCCATCATCGAGGCCGTCCACTGGCTGGGCTTTGACTGGAAGGCCGGCAACGGCCAGGAAAACCTTTACTTCGCCAGCGACTACTTCGGCTATATGTACGAGTTCGCCGAGGCGCTGGTGGAAGCCGGCCACGCCTACGTGGACGAACAGAGCCCCGAAGAGATCCGCGCCAACCGAGGCACGCTGACCGAACCCGGCACGGACTCGCCCTGGCGCAACCGCCCGGCCGCGGAATCCATCGCGCTGCTGCGCGAGATGCGCGACGGCAAGCATCCCGACGGCAGCCTGGTGCTGCGCGCGAAGATCAACATGGCTTCGCCCAACATCAACCTGCGCGACCCGGTCATGTACCGCGTGCGCCATGCGACGCACCACCGCACCGGCAACCAGTGGTGCATCTACCCGATGTATAGCTGGGCGCACCCGGTGGAAGACGCGCTGGAAGGCATCACGCACAGTGTCTGCACCCTGGAATTCGAAGACCAGCGCCCGTTCTACGACTGGATCCTCACGCGCCTGGCCGAGCTGGGCAAGCTGGCCGCGCCGCTGCCGCATCAGTACGAATTCGCCCGCCTGAACCTGAGCTATGTGGTCACCAGCAAGCGCAAGCTGCTGCAACTGGTGCGCGAAGGCCATGTGGACGGCTGGGACGATCCGCGCATGCCGACCATCTTCGGCCTGCGCCGCCGCGGCTATACGCCGGCCTCGATCCGCCTGTTCTGCGACCGCACCGCCGTGTCCAAATCCGACTCGCGCATCGACTACAGCCTGCTGGAGCAGGCCGTGCGCGACGACCTGGACCCGATCGCCGCCCGCTCGGTGGCCGTGCTGGACCCGATCAAGCTGATCATCACCAACTACCCCGAAGGCCAGACCGAAGCCTGCACCGCGCCGCGCAACCCGCACGACCCCGAGGCGGGCGTGCGCGAGTTCCCGCTGTCGCGCGAGCTGTGGATCGAGCGCGACGACTTCCGCGAAGAAGCGCCCAAGAAGTATTTCCGCCTGTTCCCCGGCAACACCGTGCGCCTGAAGTACGGCTACGTGGTGCGCTGCACCGGCTTCACCAAGAACGAAGCCGGCGAAGTCGTCGAGGTCCATGCCGAGTACCTGCCGGACACCAAGAGCGGCACGCCGGGCTCCGACAGCGTCAAGGTCAAGGGCAACATCACCTGGGTCAGCGCGGCCCACGCGGTGCCCGCCCAGATCCACCTGTACGACCGCCTGTTCGCCGACGCGCGGCCCGATGGCGGCGACAAGGACTTCCTGACCTGCCTGAACCCGAACTCCAAGCAGACCGTCACGGCCTGGCTGGAACCGGGCACCGTCGCCACCCCTGGCGCCACCTGGCAGTTCGAGCGCCTGGGCTACTTCACGGCCGACCTGAAGGATTCCACCGAGCAGGCGCCCGTGCTTAACCGCATCGTGACCCTGCGCGATTCCTGGGTCCAGGGCTGACGCGCCGCGCGCGTAACACGGGAAATAGGCGCTGGAAGGCGCCTTTTTCTTTCGGTGTCCCAGCGGCTCAGGCCGTCCTGGGCGGGTTATCATCCCCGACATCCCGCAGCCGGTTGAGCGCGCCGTTTCCTGGCGCCCTGACCGCCAGCCACAATCAAGATGAACACTGAATCCCTAGCCCTGGACTTCAAGAGCGCCACCCTGTATGCCATCCGGGTGGTTCTGCATAGCGCCGACCCCGAACGCCTGAACGCCGCGCTGGCCAAGCGCATGGCCGATGCCGGCAGCTTCTTCGAAAACGAGCCCGTCGTCATCGACGCCAGCCGCGTCGAGGAAAAAATCGATTGGGCCAATCTGGTCGCGGCCCTGCGCGGCCACAACCTGCCCCCCATCGGGGTGGTGGCCGAGGGCGCCAACCTGCAGGCCGCCCGCGAGGCCGGCCTGACGCCGGTGGAACTGTCCACGCCCGCCGCCCGGCCTGCCCCCGTGGTGGACACCGCGCCGCCGAACGACGTCGCGACGCCCGTGCCCTCGGTGCCTGCCGCGGCCGTGGAAATCGCGCCCGCGCCCACCGACACGTCGGCGTTAGATGGCGCGGCGGTCGATACCGCGGCGGCCGATACCTCTGCAGCCGCCGCCGCAGCGCCCGGTAAATCCACCGGGAAGCCCGCGGCCGGCGACTCCGCGACGGAACCGATGCCGGCGCGCGCCGCAAGCAGCACCACGTCGGCCTCCAGCCCCACGCCCGCCGCGCCGCACTCGGCTTCGGCGCTGGTCATCACCAAACCGCTGCGTTCCGGCCAGCGCGTCTACGCGCGCCACACCGACCTGGTCGTGATCGGCATGGTGAGCCAGGGCGCGGAAGTCATCGCCGACGGCAACGTGCATGTATATGGCCCGCTGCGCGGCAAGGCGATGGCCGGCGCGCGCGGCGACACCTCGGCCCGCATCTTCACGACGCATCTGGACGCGGAGCTGCTGGCCGTGGCCGGCGTCTACCGTGTGGTCGAGGACAAGCTCGACCGCACACTGCAGAATCAACCCGCGCTGGTCCGGCTGGACGGCGACACCTTGCGCATCGAGGCACTGAAGGCGTAAGCCAACACCCCTGGGTGCGCACGCCTTGAGAGCAGGCGGCGCGGCGGAGCCGTGCACAAATCTCAACACATCCTGTAAGAAGCCTTACACGGGCTTTTTGCTTTACGATAACGCGATTTATTCGAACATAAGGGTTTGATCGTCATGACACGCATTGTTGTGGTGACTTCCGGCAAAGGCGGCGTGGGTAAAACCACGACGAGCGCCAGTTTTTCCGCGGGCCTCGCGATGCGGGGCCACAAAACCGCTGTCATCGACTTCGACGTCGGCCTGCGCAATCTCGACCTCATCATGGGCTGCGAGCGTCGCGTGGTGTACGACTTCGTCAATGTGATCCAGGGCGAAGCCACCCTCAACCAGGCGCTGATCAAGGACAAGCAGCTTGAAAACCTGTTCATCCTGCCCGCCTCGCAAACGCGCGACAAAGACGCGCTGACGCAGGATGGCGTGGAAAAGGTCATCAATGACCTGAAGGACATGGGTTTCGACTACATCGTCTGCGACTCGCCCGCCGGCATCGAGACGGGCGCGTTGATGGCCGCGTACTTCGCGGACGACGCGCTGGTGGTGACCAACCCCGAAGTCTCGTCGGTGCGCGACTCCGACCGCATCCTGGGCATTCTGGCCGCGAAATCCAAGCGCGCGGTCGACGGCGGCGAGCCGGTCAAGGAATTCCTGCTCCTGACCCGCTACAACCCCAAGCGCGTTTCCGACGGCGAAATGCTGTCGCTGGGCGACATCGAAGACATCCTGCGCATCAAGCTGATCGGCGTCATCCCCGAATCGGAAGCCGTGCTGCAAGCGTCGAACCAGGGTCTGCCCGCCATCCACCTGAAAGAGACCGACGTCTCCGAAGCCTACAAGGACGTCGTCAGCCGCTACCTTGGCGAAGACAAGGCCCTGCGCTTTACCGACTACGAAAAGCCCAATTTCCTGAAACGCCTGTTCGGAGGCAAGTAAGCAATGTCCTTCCTGTCGTTTCTGCTCGGTCAAAAGAAATCTTCCGCTTCCGTCGCCAAAGAACGGTTGCAGATCATCCTGGCCCACGAGCGGGGCCGCGGCGACTCGCCCGACTACCTGCCGCAGTTGCAGCAGGAACTTATCGCGGTCATCTCCAAGTACGTGAAGATCAACCCTGAAGACATCAAGGTGCACCTGGAACGCCAGGACACGCTGGAGGTGTTGGAGGTGAAGATCGAGATGCCGCAGAACGAGCCCTGACGCCTCTTGCACGCCGGCCCGCCGGCGTGCCTGCGCATAAAAAAACGCCCGGCATATGCCGGGCGTTCCGCATTGGGACAGACGTTCAGCGCTTGCCGACCTGATCGCCGATCACGCCGCCGATTGCCGCTCCCCCCACTGTGCCAAGTACGCCGCCGTTGGTGATCACGGCGCCTGCCACGCCGCCCAGCGCGGCGCCACCGACGGTGCTCTTTTGACGATGGCTCATGCCATCCCAGGAAGAGCAGCCAGCCATGGTGGCGGTGATGGCCAGTGCGGCACAGATTTTGGAAAGCGATGCGATTTTCATGATGAAGCTCCTATTCTTGTACCCAGGGGCCGCACCGATGAACCTGACGCGAGCGCGCGGTCCCTTTTTGGGTTTAGAGCTTTCAGGATCGCAAAATATCGGAAGCCGGGGTGTTAGGTTTGCCGAGGAATTGTGTCAAAGGGCGAGAAGATCTTTGCGCTCCCCGGGCGCATTGTTGCAGGCGCCGACGGCTATTTGACCAGACGTAACGCGTCACGGAAGCGCGGGTGTTCGCAGGTCTCCAGCCATTCGAAAATCGCCATCTCCGAGGTGACGATTTCCGCGCCGTGCGCACGCGCGCGGCGCAACGCGGCGTGGTGGTCGGAGGACTTGCGCGATCCCGCGGCATCGGCCACGAGCACGGCCTTGTAGCCCAGGTCGACCAAGCCGATCACGGTCTGCAAGACGCAGATATGCGCCTCGCAACCCGCGACCAGCACCGTCCTGCGCGAAGCCGGCAGCCAGCCATCGAAGCCGGGTTCGCGCGCGGCCGAGAAATGCATCTTCTGGAACGTGCCTTGCACCAGCTCGCGCAGCGGATCAACCGTGACACCCAGCATCTTGCTGTGATGCTCGGTGGCGACCACCGGCACATCCAGCAGGCGCGCGGCCTGCGCGAGCTTGTGCGCGGCATTGGTCACCGCGTCGCCGTCATGGATGACGGGCATCAGGCGGCCCTGCATGTCGACGATCAGCAGGGTGGAATCGGAGGCGGACAGCAGCATGGCGGAATCTCCGGAAATCTTGTGGATAGGACCCATGAGCGGCTGATGGCACCCAACGCCCAAACGAGTCCGTGCAGGCTCAATGATATAGCGGCGGTTCCGCAGACAGATTCAGCGCAGCGGCGATCGCCCGAAGCCGTTTGTCCTTGGTCCACAGCGCTGCCCCAGGGGTTAAACGCGTAGACGCCAGGAGATGCAAATCGACGTACCCAATACCTCTGCCAAACAATTTTTCAGCATGAAGGAAATGCAGGGCTTCGTCGTGGGTCGCGCTTACGGCCCGAGGCAATAAGGTCAAGGCTCCAAGCACCATTTCACGACGCCCGAGAGACCCGAGGGCGAGCTCTCCAACAATGAACGGGTGCGTCAATACATATTCCTTGTTCAGCAACTGGATAAGCCGAGGCTCCCCGGCCGCTCCCAGATGGTCTATCCAGATGGAAGTATCAACCAGGATCATCGGACGTCCGCGTCTGGCGCCGAGGAACCGGTGTGAGCTTCGGTGCGCTTCCACCGAGTTTGGCGAGGCGCTTCGCCGCCTCTTTCTGCACAAGATTGACCAATGCTTGCTGCATCAGCGCCGATGTTTCCTGAATGCCCGTGTACAAACGAGCCTGCTCGAGCAATTCGTCATCGAGCGTCACGGTCGTGCGCATGCCCGCCCCCTTATGAAGTGGATGAATCACCAAACGCATCATTTGATGCGATTTTTTATTCTATCACCGCAAAAAAAACCCCGGCGCTTTGACCGGGGATTTCAGACTGCTTTACTGTTTGGCCTTACTTCAAGGCCTTGTAGCGCAGGCGCTTGGGCTTGGCGCCCTCTTCGCCCAGGCGGCGCTTCTTGTCGGCTTCGTACTCTTGGTAGTTGCCGTCAAAGAACACCACTTGCGAATCGCCTTCGAAGGCCATGATGTGCGTGGCGATACGGTCCAGGAACCAGCGGTCATGGCTGATCACCATGACGCTGCCGGGGAACTCCAGCAGCCCGTCTTCCAGGGCGCGCAAGGTTTCCACGTCGAGATCGTTGGACGGTTCGTCAAGCAGCAGCACGTTGCCGCCGGCAATCAGCGTCTTGGCCATGTGCAGGCGGCCGCGTTCGCCGCCCGACAGCTGACCCACGACCTTGTTCTGGTCGCCGCCCTTGAAGTTGAAGCGGCCCAGATAGGCGCGCGACGACATTTCGAACTTGCCCACCGTCAGGATGTCGGCGCCGTCGGCCACCGCATCGAACACCGTCTTCTTGTCTTCCAGCGCATCGCGCGACTGGTCGACGTAGGCCAGCTTCACGGTCTGGCCGATGGTCACTTCGCCCGAGTCCGGCTGCTCGCGGCCCGCGATCATGCGGAACAGCGTCGACTTACCGGCCCCGTTGGCGCCGATGATGCCCACGATGGCGCCCGGCGGCACCTTGAAGCTGAGGTTGTCGATCAGCAGGCGGTCACCATAGGCCTTGCTGACATTGTTGAATTCGATGACCTCGTTGCCCAGGCGCTCGCCCACGGGAATGAAGATTTCCTGGGTTTCGTTGCGCTTCTGGT
>RCUK01000194.1_pt1 | contig 68221 bp, 59 predicted proteins | sample 2166381 | NCBI WGS metagenome assembly RCUK01 (sample SAMN09932809, study PRJNA488358) | compost metagenome | isolation source: compost soil in an enriched community | place: Germany: Experimental Botanical Garden | reverse complement strand
TAGAGGCTGTATTGGTGTTCCGCTTAGACGCTGCCGTTTGTGCGGGGCGAAAAATGGAAAAAGAAGTGGACGTTGTCTGAGCGCAGCGAGTTTCGTCCGCTTCCCATTTTTTGACTTGTACAAACGGGAACCCCGCAGGGGCTGCGGCTTCGCGGTCGCCTTCTTTTGCTTACTTTTCTTGGCGAGACAAGAAAAGTGAGCGGCTGCCGGGCCGCCCCCGGCATACCAAGCCTGATCGAAGAAAGAACAGCATCAGCAACAACAAACCAAAGCCAACAATCAAAATTCCGCTCAACAGCCAATCCAACTTAAAACCCACGCCTATCCATCCACCTCTGCCCAAACTGATTAAACGCCAATCCCCCCAACACCAGCCCACAAGCAGCCAGCTTCCACCACTGCAAAGCCTCATCCAGGATCAGCGCCGCGCATATCATCCCGATGATGGGAACCAGTAAGGTAAACGGCGCAACCGTAGCCGCCGGGTACTTGCGCATCAATACCGCCCACGCGCCAAAGGCGAACATCGTATTCGGGTAGGCCTGATACAGAACGGTGGCAAAGGCGCGCCAGTTCATATTGTGGGCGGCGATGACCCAGCCTGCGGTGCCTTCCATCAATAGCGATGCAATCAGCAGCGGCGGCAGCGAAATCAGGGAGCCCCAGATCATCAGCGCCAAAGGATTCACCTTGCCTATCTTCTTGGTGACGATATTGCCGGTGGCCCAGCACATGCTGGCGATGATGACCAGCATGAAGCCTATCAGTGTCGCCTTGCTTTCCAGTTTGTAAGCCACCAGCGCCATGCCGCAAAAGGCGATGAGCGCACCCACCAACTGCGTGATGCGCGGACGTTCGCCGATGAAGAGGATCGCCAGCGCGATTGTGAAAAACACTTGCAGCTGCATCACCAGCGAAGCCAGGCCGGAGGTCAGGCCCAGCTGCATGCCGGTAAACAGGAAGGTGAATTGCAGCGCGAACTGGAACAGGCCGAAGGCGCACAACAGATGCCATGGAATCGCCGGGCGCTTGATAAAGAAGGCCATTGGTAAGGCGGCAAAGGCAAAGCGCAGGACGGTGAGTGCAATCGGTGACAGGTCTTGCAAACCGATTTTGATGACAACAAAGTTGAGGCCCCAGATGCTGACAATCGCCAGTGCAAGCAGGATATCGGTGGGACTCATGAGAAATTACAGCTTTCCAAACACGAGATTTTAATACGATTCCTTTTTTCGGGTTTTACCCACCCGCACCGGATGCGGCCAGGAGCTTAGCCGCGCCAGATTGAATAGGCGGCAATCAGCAAGGCGACGATGCCGCCGCAGATCGGCCAGAACAGGCGAGATTGCCTGAGCGGTAACGCTTCGTTGATGGGTTCTATATCTTCCAGTTTAGCCTTGCGGCCGTGATCGCGTCGGCTGCGCGCGAGGAAGCGCTTGATGTCCAGCGCCATGTCTTCGGCGCTCTGGTAGCGCTTGTCGGCTTTCTTGCTCATTGCCTTCATGACGATCTTCGACAGCGCCAGCGGCACACCGGCTTCTACCGCATGCGGTTCGGCTGCCGCCCTGAACGAAATCTGATGCAGCAGTTTGTCGGTATCGTCGGCCTGGAAGGGTTTGCGGAAGGTCAGCATTTCATACATGACGGCACCCAGCGAATAGATGTCGGTGCGGGCATCGACCGCATGTCCCATCGCCTGTTCCGGCGACATATAGTTCGGCGTGCCAAGCAGATTGTCGTGGAACAGCGTGTACGGTTCTTCCGCCTTGTGCATCTGGTCCGTGACGCGGTTCGGGGCGCGGGCAATGCCGAAATCAACCACCTTCGGTTGCAGCTCCGCGCTGAGGAAGATGTTGGCGGGTTTGATATCGCGATGCACGACGCCGTTCTGGTGCGCATGTTCAAGCGCGTCGGCGATTTTCCAGCTGATCGAAGCCACTTCGCCGGGTGTGAAGCGATGACCGCTGTCCAGCATCTTGTTGAGTTCGCGCCCCTGCAAATATTCCATTGCAATATAGGTCGCATCGCCTTCGCTCGACGCTTCGTAAATCGTGACGATGTTGGAATGTGCGAGGCGGCCGGCGGCGCGCGCTTCATTGATGAATTGCTGTTCGTGCTGCTTTTTCTCTACCAGGGACAGGCGGCTGCGGAAGGTTTTGATCGCGACATCGCGGTCTATGATGGGATCATGCGCCAGGTACACCACGCCGATGGAGCCGCGTCCGAGCTCGTGTTTGATCGCAAAACGGCCTATGCGTATCAGTCTTGTTTGGGTGCTGCCATTAGGAAGGGAGGAGCTGAATGTCATCGTGTAAGCAGCATGCCCTGTGCCGCCATCGGTGACAAGTGTTGACTTGAAAATAGTTGCCTTAAATCAACAGTATTTAACGTTTAAACGGATTCCTTTCGTTCAGCTCATCGATATAGGAATCGATGCCGCCGCTTTCCCGCTTGAGGAATTCCTCGATTGCATCTGCAAACGCCGGATGCGCGAGCCAGTGGGCGGACCAGGTTTTTTGCGGCAGGAAGCCGCGCGCCATTTTGTGCTCGCCCTGCGCACCGCCTTCAAAGCAGGCCATTTTTGCAGCGATACAGAATTCCAGTGGCTGGTAGTAAGCCGTTTCAAAGTGCAGGCAATCGATATGCTGGATCGCACCCCAGTAGCGTCCATACACGGTCTGTTCATCGTGGATCAGCAGCGATGACGCGATCGGGACGCCATCCCTTTCCGCCACGATCAGCAAGATGTTTTGCGGCATGCCGGCACCTATGCGCTGGAAGAAATCCAGGTTGAGGTAGGGCGTCGAATGATGCATCGCATAGGTGTGGTCATAGCAGCGCTTGAAAAACACCCAGTCGGCGGCGCTCGCATCATGGCCGGAAATATGGCGGAAGCTGACACCGGCTTCCTGCACTTTGCGCCGTTCAGCGCGGATGTTCTTGCGCTTCTTGCGCTCCAGCGTTGCCAGGAATTCGTCGAAATTGCGATAGCCGGCATTGAGCCAGTGGAATTGCACGCCACTGCGCAGCATGAAACCGGCTTGCCGTAACTGCTCCGCCTGTTCTGCCGGCGGATACAGGATATGGGTAGATGAAAAAGAATTGTTTTCCTGCACATTGCGGATCGCCGCAATCAGCGCGATCCGCGCCTCCGCGTCACGCGCCAGCAGGCGGCTGCCGGTGACAGGTGTAAAGGGAATGGCCGACAGCAGCTTTGGATAGTATTGCAGGCCGTTACGCTCATACGCATCGGCCCAGGCCCAGTCGAATACATATTCGCCGTAGGAATGACCCTTGGCGTACAGCGGCAGGGCGGCGGCCAGTTCCTCGCCGCGCCAGAGCGTCAGGAACTGCGGCTGCCAGCCGCTTTTGACCGAGGCCGAGCCGCTTTCATGGAGGGCGTCGAGGAAGGCGAAAGAGAGGAAGGGATTGGCTTCGTCCTGCAGTTGTACCAGTGCATCCCATGCGTTTTGGCCGATTTCTGACAAAGAAGAAACGATACGCGTGCGATAATTCAGGAATTCACTCAATTTGATTCAACTTTATTCTAGCGTTTAGTTGCTTCAGCTTTCTTCATTAGCCAGTATCAGTTTTTTATTACTCACGCCATGACAGTCAAAGTCGCCATCGCGCAGATCAATAGTACCGTCGGTGATCTCGCCGGTAACCGTGCCAAGATAGCCGAATTCTCCCGCCGTGCCGCTGAACAAGGCGCCGACATCGTATTGACGCCAGAATTGTCGCTGGTTGGTTATCCGCCGGAAGATTTATTGCTGCGCCAGTCATTCTACGCAAAAACCACCGAGACGTTGCTCGCGCTCGCCGCCGAGCTGGAGCCTTTGCACGGCTTGCATGTAGTGGTCGGTCATCCGTTCGAGCAAGACGGGCTGCGCTATAACGCGGCATCGGTACTGCTCAACGGCAAAATCGCCGGTACTTACTGCAAGCACGATTTGCCGAATGCCACCGTGTTTGATGAAAAACGTTATTTCACGTCGGTCGACGAGCCGCTGGTATTTGAAGTGAAGGGCGTGCGCTTCGGTATCAATATTTGCGAAGACACCTGGTTCCCGCATGCGCCGGCACGGGCGGCGGAGCACGGCGCGCAGGTATTGCTGGTGCCGAATGGCTCGCCCTTCCACATGAATAAACAGCATTTGCGCGTCGATGTGATGCACGCAAATGTGACGGTACACGGCATGAGCCTGGTGTATGCGAACCTGGTTGGCGGCCAGGATGAATTGATTTTTGACGGCAATTCCTTTGTGCTGGACCAGGCTGGTGAGATCCGCGCGCAATTGCAGCACTGCGTCGAAGATTTGCAGATCATCGAATTCCAGGGCGGGCAACCGGTCGACGGTACCATCGTCGAAGAGTTGTCGGTCGAAGCGCAAGTCTATAAGGCGTTGGTCCTCGGCGTGCACGACTACATCGGCAAGAACGGCTTCCCCGGCGCGCTGATCGGCATGTCGGGCGGCGTTGATTCGGCGCTGACATTGGCGGTGGCGGTGGACGCGCTGGGTGCCGACAAGGTGCGCGCAATCATGATGCCGTCCCCCTATACGGCCGAGATTTCATGGGTCGATTCGCGCGATATGGTCAAGCGCGTCGGCGTGCGTTACGACGAAATCGGTATCAACGATTGTTTCGAAGCCTTCAATCGCACTTTGGCCAATGAATTCAAAGACTTGAAGCCGGACACGACGGAAGAAAACATCCAGGCGCGCATCCGCGGCACCATCCTGATGGCGCTGTCGAACAAGCATGGCTCCATCGTGCTGACAACCGGCAACAAGAGTGAAATGGCGGTCGGCTACTGCACGCTGTACGGCGATATGGCTGGTGGCTTTGCGGTGCTCAAGGATATTGCAAAGACGCTGGTGTATCGCCTGTGTGCTTATCGCAATACGGTCTCCGATGTGATTCCGGAACGCATCCTGACGCGTGCGCCGTCGGCTGAATTGCGGCCGGACCAGACCGATCAGGATTCGCTGCCGCCTTATGACGTGCTGGATGCGATCATGCAGATGTATATGGAAGAAAACCAGAGCGGCGCCGAGATCATTGCCGCCGGTTATCGTCCGGAAGACGTGGCGCGCATTACCCACCTGATCAAGATCAACGAATACAAACGGCGCCAGTCGCCGGTCGGTATCCGCGTCACGCACCGGGCATTCGGGCGTGACTGGCGTTATCCGATTACATCCAAATTCCGCGAATGATGGCAAAATAAACGAAAGTTTTCAGCCGGGGCCATCTGCGGCGTAGACTTATGCAAGTGCACAATTAACTGAGGGAGTACTGATGAAACAAGTAACCGCAATTATCAAGCCATTCAAACTGGACGAAGTGCGTGAAGCGCTGGCCGAAGTAGGCGTTACCGGCTTGACCGTGACTGAAGTCAAGGGTTTTGGCCGTCAAAAAGGCCATACCGAGCTGTATCGCGGTGCGGAATACGTCGTCGACTTCCTGCCTAAGGTCAAAGTGGAAGCGGTGGTGGACGATTCCGGCGTCGAGCAGGCAGTGGATGCCATCATCAAGGCGGCGCGTACCGGCAAGATCGGCGACGGCAAGATTTTCGTGCAGGCAGTGGAACAGGTCATTCGTATCCGCACCGGCGAAACTGGCGCGGAAGCGGTATAAGGCTTGGCCTTATGTAGCTGACCGGCGCAGGCCCTGGTCAGCTTGCCGCTGGCTCAGCTCGCCCTGAGCAGCACGATCAAGGCACCGGCGCCACCGTCGGCGGCCTTGGCCTGGCAAAAGGCGATGACCTCGTCTTTTTGCGTCAGCCAATTCCTTACCTTATTCTTCAGGACCGGCTCTTTATTGATCGAGCCCAGTCCCTTGCCGTGGATCACGCGGACGCAGCGCAAACCGCGCTTGATCGCACCCCGCAGGTATTCACCCAATGCTTCGCGCGCTTCATCGGTACGCAAGCCATGCAAATCGAGCTGGCTCTGTATGACCCAATGACCGCGCCGCAATTTGCGGATCACGTCCGGGCCTATGCCATTGCGTGCATAGCTCAGCGCATCATCGGTATCGAGCAGGGTTTCCACGGTAAAGTCGTCGGACAGCGACTCACGCAGCGAGGCTTGTTCATCGGCCAGGCGCTGGCGTGCGATCGGCAAAGGGCGCGGGCTGCTGCTGTGCAGCTTGTCGGGAGGGTTGAGTGGGGCGACGTCGCCTATGCTGCGGCGGAACAGGTCGGCTTCGAGTGCTGCGGTTTTTTCTGCCTGCAGGCGTTCAGCCTCGGCAATTTTGCGCGCTTCTTCCTGCTTCTTCAAATCCTTGTGCAAAGATTTGAGTGCGGCAAAATCCTTGATCGAAGCAGGCATGACAGTACTTCCAAAAGGCTAAGGGATCATCGTTAAAGCAGTACTGCGCCGCTTGCCGGAACAGATCCGGCAGGCGGCGCAGGATAGTTTACTCCTGGCTTTCCAGATAGCGTTGCGCATCCAGTGCCGCCATACAGCCGGTACCGGCGCTGGTGATGGCCTGGCGATAGACGTGATCCTGCACGTCGCCGGCGGCAAACACGCCCGGTACGCTGGTTGAGGTCGCCATGCCTTCGAGGCCGGTTTTGGTCTTGATGTAGCCATTGTTCATATCCAGCTGGCCTTCAAAAATGCTGGTGTTCGGCTTGTGGCCGATTGCGACGAAGACGCCGTGCAATTTGATCGGCGTGATGCTGCCGTCGGTCGTCGACTTGATCGTGATGCCGGTCACGCCGCTATCGTCGCCGGTGACTTCTTCCAGTGTCGAATTCCATTTGACCTCGATCTTGCCTTCGGCGACCTTGGCCATCAGGCGGTCGATCAGGATCGCTTCCGCACGGAATTTGTCGCGGCGATGCACGACCGTGACCTTGTTCGCGATATTCGACAGGTAGAGCGCTTCTTCGACTGCGGTATTGCCGCCGCCGATGACCGCGACTTCCTGGTTGCGATAGAAGAAACCGTCGCAGGTGGCGCAGGCGGACACGCCTTTGCCCATGAAGGCTTGTTCTGATGGCAGGCCCAGGTATTGCGCAGAAGCACCTGTTGCAATGATGAGCGAGTCGCAGGTATATTCGCCGGCGTCGCCGATCAGGCGTATCGGTTTTTCATCCAGCTTGGTGGTGTGGATGTGATCGAAAATGATTTCGGTGTTAAAGCGCTCGGCGTGCTGCAGCAAACGCTGCATCAGTTCCGGGCCTTGCACGCCCAGCGGATCGCCCGGCCAGTTTTCAACATCGGTTGTGGTCATCAATTGACCGCCTTGCTCGACGCCGGTGATCAAAACCGGTTTGAGGTTGGCACGTGCGGCATAGACTGCAGCACTGTAACCGGCGGGGCCGGAGCCGAGAATTAAAACGTGGGCGTGTTTTGCGCTGGACATGAGGATAAGTAATCGTAAAAAGTGAGTCGGAAAGCGGTTTGTAACAGTAAAACCCTTTGCTGCATGCTTCGGTGCGACATGCTTATATATGTCGCTACAGCATCAAATTTCAAGCTGTTCCTGAATTATTCGGTGTAACCGGGAAAAACTGGTTAAGATTATAGACGAACCAGCCGTGCTAGCAGGGGCGGCGGCCAGAAACGGCGCTTACTTAGCTTTCATTCTGTGCTTTTTGCAATATTTACGCCGTTTCCCGTGTTACAAGCACGGCATTCGTGCATGTTGATTATTGACGCTACCGCGTCTGGATTTATGACTAAAACAAGCCAAGCCTATACTCGCAAGACCGACGCCACAAAAGCCCCTCCATTACCGGGCAGACTTGTGCGGCTTCTGTCCGAAGCACGCTGGTTGGTACTTGCTGCACTTACCCTTTACCTGATCCTGATATTCCTGACCTATTCGCCGGTCGATCCGGGCTGGTCGCATGCGAATGTCGTAGCAAAATTACATAACGTCGGTGGCCGGGTCGGTGCCTGGCTGGCTGATTTGCTGCTCTTCATTTTCGGCCTTTCGGCCTGGTGGATTTGCATCTTCCTGCTGCGCCATGTGTGGGTTGGCTATCGCCGCCTGTCGCAGCGCTTCCTGCTGAAGAAAGAACCTGAGCCTGAACATCACCAGGAGGGTTTGATCCGCGGCATCGGTTTCTTCCTGCTGATGATAGGCAGCGTGGCGCTGGAATACCTGCGCATGCATACGCTGAAAGCGGAATTGCCGCGTACGCCGGGTGGTGTGTTGGGCGAACTCATAGGCAGCGCCGCGCAAAATACTTTCGGCTTCATGGGCGCGACCCTGTTGCTGTTGCTTCTGTTCGGCCTGGGCTTCAGCCTGTTCTTCCATGTGTCATGGCTGGGCGTCGCCGAGCGCATCGGTGAAACCATAGAGCTGGCGTTCCAGGCAGTGCGCAATCTGTATGGTGCCCGTGAAGATCGCAAGGTCGGCGTGGTTGCAGCTGTCAAGCGTGAGGAAGTCGTCGTCAATGAACGCGCCAAAATCGTTGATGCGCCGCCTATCCGTATCGAGCCGCAGATTATCGCGGTGCCTAAATCCGAGCGCGTGGAAAAAGAACGCCAGGTTTCGCTGTTCAACGATTTGCCGGATACCAATCTGCCGCCTTTGTCCTTGCTGGATGAGGCACCGCAATCGCAGGAAACCGTCAGCATAGAAACCCTGGAATTCACCAGCCGCCTGATCGAGAAAAAACTCTCGGACTTCGGCATCGTCGTCAAAGTCGTGGCCGCTTATCCCGGCCCGGTCGTGACGCGTTACGAAATTGAACCGGCGACCGGCGTCAAGGGCAGCCAGATTGTCGGCCTCGCACGTGACCTCGCGCGTTCCTTGTCGCTGACGTCTATCCGCGTGGTGGAGACCATCCCGGGTAAAAACTATATGGCGCTGGAGTTGCCGAATCCGAAGCGCCAGATTGTGCGCCTGACCGAAATCGTCAGCTCCAAGGTGTATAACGACAGTTCCTCCAGCCTGACCGTTGCGCTCGGCAAGGACATCGCCGGCAATCCGGTCGTGGCCGATCTTGCCAAGATGCCGCACTTGCTGGTTGCGGGTACCACCGGTTCCGGTAAATCGGTGGGTATCAATGCGACCATCCTGTCGCTGCTCTACAAATCCGATCCGAACCAGGTACGCCTGATCCTGATCGATCCGAAGATGCTGGAACTCTCGATTTATGAAGGCATCCCGCATCTGTTGGCACCTGTTGTCACCGATATGCGCCAGGCCGGTCATGCGCTGAACTGGGGCGTCAATGAAATGGAGCGCCGCTACAAGCTGATGAGCAAGCTCGGTGTGCGTAATCTCGCCGGTTACAACACCAAGATCGCCGAAGCGGAAAAGAATGAACAAAAGATCCCGAACCCGTTCAGCCTGACACCGGACGCGCCGGAGCCATTGGAAAAACTGCCTACCATCGTCATCATCATCGACGAGTTGGCGGACCTGATGATGGTGGTCGGCAAGAAGGTCGAAGAACTGATTGCCCGTATCGCGCAAAAAGCCCGTGCCGCCGGCATCCATCTGATTCTGGCGACGCAACGACCATCGGTGGACGTCATCACCGGCCTGATCAAGGCGAACATCCCGACCCGTATCGCCTTCCAGGTCAGCAGCAAAATCGACTCCCGTACCATTCTTGACCAGATGGGCGCAGAAGCGTTGCTGGGTATGGGTGATATGTTGTACATGCCGCCGGGTACCGGTTTGCCGGTACGGGTGCACGGCGCCTTTGTTTCGGATGAAGAAGTGCATCGCGTGGTCGACCACCTGAAGTCGCAAGGTGAACCAAACTACATTGAAGGCATCCTAGAAGGGGGCGTTGCCGAAGACGGCGACTTGTCACTCGGTGCCGAAGGTGGTGCCGGCGGCGAAGCGGATGCCTTGTACGACCAGGCGGTGGCGATCGTGTTGAAGAATCGCCGCGCATCCATCTCGCTGGTGCAGCGCCATTTGCGCATAGGCTATAACCGTGCTGCGCGTCTGCTGGAGCAGATGGAGCAAAGCGGCCTGGTCTCCACCATGCAGTCCAACGGCAACCGGGAAATCCTGGTGCCGGCTGGAAATACAGCTGAATAAAAGGATGGTATGAAGCAATCGCAATCTCTTGTTACAAAAATCTTTGCGCCACGTACCTTGCTGGTGAGTGCCTTGCTGGTGGGCGCAGCGTTGGCAGTGCCGCGCTTTGCGCATGCCGCCGCGCTGGAACAATTCAAATCTTTCGTGGCGTCGACGCAATCGGCACGCGGTGAATTCACGCAGCAACTGGTGAAGATAGAAAGCGGCACCAGCAAGGTGTCGAATAAATCGACCGGTACTTTCACTTTTGCGCGTCCGGGCAAATTCATCTGGATTTACCAAAAACCGTATGAGCAATTGCTGCAAGCCGATGGCGACAAGCTCTACATCTACGACAAGGATTTGAACCAGGTCACGATCAAGAAGCTGGGCGATGCGCTCGGTTCTTCGCCGGCTGCCATCCTGTTTGGCAGCAATGACCTGGAAAAGAATTTCACGCTGAAGGAAGCCGGTACCAAGAACGGCCTGGAGTGGCTGGAAGCGACGCCTAAAGCCAAGGACACAACCTTTGACCACATCGGCATCGGTTTGCGTAATGGCGTGCCGGAAGCGATGGAGCTGCGCGATTCCTTTGGCCAGGTATCCTTGCTGAGCTTTACCAAGTTTGAAAAAAACCCGGCGATGCCGGCGAATCAGTTCAAATTCGTCGTGCCGAAAGGCGCGGACGTTTTCCAGTAATGGGCAGCACGGCCGCCGTCTGACGGCAGGCCTGTAAAATTATCGCGACGCCAGTTGGATTGTTCGACTGGCGTCGATTTCATTCTTACTATCGACTTTGCAGAATCAGGCGCCATGAGCTTCATCCCCCTTGCCGAACGACTACGCCCGCATTCACTCGATGAAGTGATAGGGCAGCAGCACATCCTCGGTGCGGGCAAGCCCTTGCGCGTCGCATTTGAATCGGGCGAACCGCATTCGATGATCCTGTGGGGGCCGCCGGGTGTCGGCAAAACCACGCTGGCGCGCCTGATGGCCGATAGCTTCAATGCTGATTTCATTGCCTTGTCGGCGGTGCTGTCCGGCGTCAAGGATATCCGCGAAGCCGTGGAACGGGCCGAACTGTCGCGCGGGGCGATGGGCCGTCGCACCATCCTGTTCGTCGATGAAGTACACCGCTTCAACAAGAGCCAGCAGGATGCCTTCCTGCCGCATGTGGAAAGCGGCTTGTTCACCTTCATCGGTGCCACTACCGAAAATCCTTCGTTCGAAGTCAATGGCGCGCTCTTGTCGCGTGCCGCTGTCTATGTATTGAAATCGCTGGATGAGGCAGACCTCGGCGCGATGGTCGACCGGGCGGCGCTGAATGAACTCGATGGCCTCAGCTTCACGCCGGATGCGAAAGCGACGCTGATAGGCAGCGCCGACGGTGACGGCCGTAAATTGCTGAATAACCTGGAAATCGTCGCACGCGCGGCGCAGGCAAAAAAGATTACTGAAGTCGATGCTGAATTGCTGAAGGCCTGCCTCGGTGACGCCTTGCGTCGCTTCGACAAGGGCGGCGATGCTTTCTATGACCAGATTTCCGCGCTGCATAAATCAGTGCGTGGCTCGAACCCGGATGCGTCGCTCTACTGGTTCGTGCGTATGCTGGATGGCGGCGCCGATCCGCGCTACCTGGCGCGCCGCATCGTGCGGATGGCGAGTGAAGATATCGGCCTGGCCGATCCGCGCGCCTTGCGCCTGACCCTGGATGCGGCCGAAACCTATGAAAGACTGGGTTCGCCGGAAGGCGAGCTGGCCCTGGCGCAGGCGGTAATTTACCTCGCGTGCGCGGCGAAATCGAATGCCGCCTACAAGGCCTACAACGCTGCACGCGCGCATGTCGCCAAGGATAAATCGCGGCCGGTGCCTGAACATTTGCGCAATGCGCCGACCAAGCTGATGAAGGAACTGGGTTACGGCAAGCTGTATCGCTATGCACATGACGAGCCGGATGCGTATGCGGCGGATGAGGTGTATCTGCCGGACGGCATGCCGGAACCGCACTGGTACCAACCGACGCCACGCGGCCTGGAAGGCAAGATTTCGGAAAAACTGGCTTACCTGCGTTCGCTGGACCAGGCTGCGAAGCGCAGCAAAAAATAGTTATTTTTCGCTGCGACGTATCCGGATCTGCTTCAGGAAAGCATAGGCGGCACCTATGCTGACACCTGCAACCACCCCATAGCCGAGGCTGTGGCCGGAGTTCAGGAACTGGATCCCGCCCCAGATTGCAACGCCGAGTGCGATGACCAATCCGGCGATCAGGACGGTGAGGGAAACGGGGCGTGGGGTGTTTGGATCTTCCATGATTCTGCTGGCTGGTTTTGAAAAGTAAGGCAATGGTAACGCAGGCCGGGTGGCAGGGCTATCCGGGATGAATTTTTCCGGCCACGTTGGAATCGGCTTGCGCCTTGGTACAATCTCTACTTAACTCATCTTTTAGCTTTTTTCCATGATAGATATTCAACTTCTTCGTAAAGACATCGACAGCGTTGCGGCTCGCCTGGCCGGTCGCAAGTTCAAGCTCGACGTCGCCACCTTCAATGCACTGGAAGCGGAGCGCAAACAGATCCAGTCCAGCACCGAAGATTTGCAAAACAAGCGCAATACGCTGTCCAAGCAAATCGGCGCCTTGAAAGGCAAGGGCGAAGACACCTCCGCAGTCATGGCGGAAGTGGCCGGTATCGGCGATGAGTTGAAAGCATCGGCGTCGCGCCTCGATGTGGTCCAGGCGAAGATCAGCGAATTCATGCTGGCTATCCCCAACCTGCCGCATGAATCGGTGCCGGTCGGTACGGACGAAGCCGGCAATGTCGAATTGCGCAAAGTCGGTACGCCGCGTACTTTTGATTTTGAAATCCGCGACCACGTCGATGTCGGCGCTGCGCTCGGCCTGGATTTCGATGTGGCGGCCAAGATCACCGGTTCGCGCTTCTCGGTCATGAAAGGCGGCATCGCGCGCCTGCATCGCGCACTGGCGCAGTTCATGCTGGATACGCATACCGCAGAGCACGGTTATACCGAGTGCTACACACCCTACATCGTGAATGCAGATTCCCTGCAGGGCACCGGCCAGCTGCCGAAATTCGAAGCCGACCTGTTTGCGGTGAAAAAAGGCGGCCAGGAAGGCGAGGGCGAGGCGCTGTACCTGATCCCTACCGCTGAAGTGCCGCTGACGAATATCGTGCGCGATGAAATCGTCGCCGGCGATGCCTTGCCTATCCGTATGACCGCGCATTCGCCATGCTTCCGTTCGGAAGCAGGCAGCTATGGTCGCGATACGCGCGGCATGATCCGTCAGCATCAATTCGACAAAGTCGAAATGGTGCAGGTAGTGCATCCTGAAAAATCCTACGAAGCGCTGGATGAAATGTGCGGCCATGCAGAAAACATCCTGAAGAAGCTGGGCCTGCCTTACCGCGTGATTACCCTGTGTACCGGCGATATGGGCTTTGGCGCGACCAAGACTTACGATCTGGAAGTGTGGTTGCCGGCACAGAATACCTACCGTGAGATTTCGTCGGTATCGAATTGCGAAGCCTTCCAGGCGCGTCGCATGCAAGCCCGTTTCCGCAATGCGCAGGGCAAGCCGGAATCGGTACATACGCTCAATGGTTCAGGCCTGGCGGTTGGTCGTACCCTGGTCGCCTTGCTGGAAAACTATCAGCAAGCCGATGGCAGCGTCACCATCCCGGAAGTCTTGCATCCCTACATGGGCGGCTTGCAGCGTCTGACGCCACAAGCTTGATGCAGATTAAATGACAGGTGCAGCCAGTTCCTGCGCTGCATCGTCGTCATTCTGCTTTTCCATCGCATAAGGTCCCAGGCGACGGTCTATGAACAGACTGTTTCCCGGGATTTTTTTCGCCTGCTTTTTCGCATCGGCGGTTGCAATCGCAATCTGATGGTGCGAGCCGTAGTGCCCCGGCTCCACCTTGACCAAACCCAATGAAATGGTGGCCAGCGTGTGGAAGACTTGCTTACCGCGTCGGTCTTCACTGATGTAGCCGCCTTTCTTGCGATCTTCGACGCAATAGAAGTCGGGCACCGCGGCGACAAAGGCATCGATGATGGCGCGGCAGCGCTGCTCCCAGTCTTCACTCTGGAACAGGATAATGAAATCGTCGCCGCCGATGTGGCCGACGAAATCCTTTTGCGGATCGCAATGCCCGCTGAGGATTTTGCCGGTCAGGCGCAACATGTCATCGCCTTTGCGATAGCCATATACATCGTTATAGGGTTTGAAGTGATCGAGATCTACATAGCAGGCGCAGAAGCGCGTGCCGTTTTCCAGCAGCCGGTCTATATGTTCATCGATAGGAACGTTGCCCGGCAATAGCGTGAGCGGATTCGCATAACGCGCCGCATTGATCTGCATCTGCGTAATTTCGCGCATCAGGTCGTGCGCATTACCCATGCCCATATAGTGGCCGTTATCAGTGATGATGAAGCCATTGAACAGGTGATGGCGATCGGCATCGACAATGATCTGGCTCAGCGCATGCAGCGCGGTATTTTTATCAGTGATCAGTGGATTGGCATCCATGAACAGCGTGCAGGACTTCTTGCCATGCAATTCGCGCAGGTAAGGGCGGGCGAAGCGGTCAATCAGGTTTGCACGTGTAATCAGGCCGACCGGTATGCCGTTCGATACTACCGGGATGACTTCCAGCGTCGGATCGTTATTGAACATTTCATAGATGCGGTTGTTATGCACCTCGGGTGCCACCGCTTTCACGCTGCGCAACAGCTTCATCGCCGTCAGCATCTTGTGGCCGCGACCGTTTTCATGCGGATATACGGCGACGCCATTGTGGCGCAACAGGTTGCGTAAATCGGTAGAGAGCGTGGTGGCCGGATTGGCGTGCGGCCGGGCGATCTTGTAACCTTGCCCATAGGCGACACCGAGGTCGCGGATCATCAATAATTCGGCATCGGTTTCTATGCCTTCGGCAATCACGATGGTGCCGGACTTCTCGGCGATTTCCTGGATGGAGCGCACGAACTGCAGCTTGATCGGATCGAGGTTGATGCCTTGCACGAAGTGCATATCGATCTTGACGTATTCGGGCCGCAGCTCCGACCACAGGCGCAGGCTGGAGAAGCCTTCGCCGAGGTCGTCAATCGCAATGCGGAAACCCATGGCGCGGTAATGCGTGACGGCTTCACGCAGCAAATCGTAATCGTAAGTCGGCTGGCTCTCGGTCAGCTCGATAATCACGCGTTCCGGATTGATGCCGACTTCATGGATATAACCGAGGGTTTCACCGTGTTTGACGTCAGGCTGGATCAGGCATTCAGGGCTGACGTTGAGAAAGAGCTTTCCCGGCAGGCGCAGCTCCGCAAACTTTTCCAGTGTGATGCGACGGCACAGGTGTTCGACCTCGACACTGAGATTGCAGGAGCGGGCGACCTTGAACAAATTCAGGGGGGAGTGCAGCGGGCTGTCCGACGGGCCGCGTATCAAGCCTTCATAGCCAATGATCTCGCCGCTTTGCATGCGGATGATGGGTTGGAACAGCGGCGTCAGCTGTCTATGCTCGATGACTTCCTTCAAGCGTTGCACGAGATGATCCGCTGCTGGATCCGTGTCTTCATTCTGCGCAATATTTTTGGCGACCGATGACAAGTGAGCCTCCTTGGTTCTGAACCTTAAGGGCTGGGCAAAGGCTGGCAGTGCCCAGGCTTTTTCGGCTAGCGGATACCTTCTGGTGTTGCTTGGCTGTACAGGGGAAAAGAACATCAACGTGACTCTTGGCTTGGTAGCTGCATATGCTGAGCGGATTTATCTCTGCCGAATGTTACTGACGAATTATGACAAGATGATGATGGGAAATATTGCTTTATTGTTAATATTTCAGATTGGTGACAGATTGCATGCTTGTGCTTTAGTCGGGATATTTTGAATATCGGGCTCAACTAAGTGAAGAGAAGGTTTCCCATCGCGCAAGACTCTGATATAATTTTTGGCTTCGCGGTATTCGACCATCGCGAAGGTTGTATCAGGAGAGGTGGCAGAGTGGTCGAATGTACCTGACTCGAAATCAGGCGTACGGTTTTCCCGTACCGTGGGTTCGAATCCCACCCTCTCCGCCAAGATTCAATAAAAAAGCCCGCGTAAGCGGGCTTTTTTATTTGGCGCAGAGGAGCAAGCCAAAAGTTTGGCTTGCGTGTGGGATTCGAAGGGTTGCGCGTGCAAGCGCAACCGCGGCCTGCAGCATGTAGGAGGATCCCACCCTCTCCGCCAAGATTCAATAAAAGAGCCCGCGCAAGCGGGCTTTTTTATTTGGCGCAGAGGAGCAAGCCAAAAGTTTGGCTTGCGTGTGGGATTCGAAGGGTTGCGCGTGCAAGCGCAACCGCGGCCTGCAGCATGTAGGAGGATCCCACCCTCTCCGCCAAGATTCAATAAAAGAGCCCGCGCAAGCGGGCTTTTCATATCAGGGTCTATCAAAAACTAGCCCGAAGCGAAACCATCACATTCCGCGGATCGCCATAGTAGTAGCCTATCCCGGTAGGCGCGAATTTCTTGTAATAGACTTTATCGAAGACATTGTTCACATTGAGCTGTATCGAGTAAGTCTTGTCGAAGCGATAGCCCAGCATCGCGTTGTACACCGCATAGCCACCCTGGCGTGAAGTCACATTGCCGGTCCTGACGTAGGAATCACTTTGCATCTGTGCACCACCGCCTATGGTCCAGCCTTGCGTCTCACCGCCGAGGCGATAGCTGGTGAATACGCGCAACTGATGCCGCGGGTCTATGCTGCGTAATGGTTGCCCGGTATTGGCCGCTGTGTCTTGCAGGTATTTGGTGCGGGTATTGGTATAGCCGGCCATCATCTGCCAGCCCGGCAATATTTCACCGGCCACTTCCATTTCCCAACCTTCGCTGCGCTGCTTGCCGCCGGCGACGCGGCAGTAACCGGTAGTGTAGTAAGGCAGGCAGGGGCTGTAGGTGCTGGTATCTTCAATCGCCTTGCCCTCGTTATTGATACGGAAGATGCCGGCCGATGCATTCAGGCGTCCGCCGAAGAATTCACCTTTCAGGCCGGCTTCATAATCCTGGCCGGTTACCGGCGCCAGCACTCTGCCATTGCTGTCCTTCGCGTCTTGCGGGCTGAAGATTTCGGTATAGCTGGCGTAAGCGCTGATCTGATCTGATAGTTCATACACGAGGCCGGCGAAAGGTGTGACTTCACGGTTCACTTGATAGTTGCTGGCGGGTGTCCGTTCTGCCTTGTAATCCCACCAGCTTACGCGTGCGCCAAGGATGAGGGTAAGCGGATCGGTGACTGACAGACGCGCCGTTGCATAAGCACCTTGCTGGCTGGTAGTAGTAGGTGCGCCAGTGCCGGTGATGGTGGGATAGGTTTCCGGATAGCTGGTGTAGGGATCCCAGTTACGGATGTCAACGCCTGCAAGCTTGTTCTGATTGCCAACACCTATAGTGCCGATGTTTTTGTTGCGCAGCGATTCCGCACCGACGATCAATTCGTGTTTGCGTCCGAACAGCGTAAACGGCCCATTTGCACTGGCAGCGACCACGAATTGATCACTGGCATCGCCGGTGTACATCGAAGTGGTAACGTCAAACAGATAAGGATTGGTCGTGCTCGCACGTGTGAAGTAACTTTGCTTGAAACCGTTCTCCTTCATCCGCAAACGGGTGTAAGCAGCGCTGGCCTTGAAGGTCCAGTCATTGTCGAAGCGATGTACCAGCTCGGCCAGTGCCTGCTGGTTGTAACGGTTCCAGGTATTCCATGCTGCGCCCAGGTACATATCGCGCGGCAGGTTCAGTGGCGTGCCGTCAAAATTGCCCGGCAGGTTGCCCCATGCTCCGGTGGCATCGAGGTCAGTGTGCTGCAGGCTGGCGGTCAGCGTGGTACGCGGGCTGAGGTCGGCTTCCAGTACGCCGTAGAACACCTTGCGATCTTCATGGCGCGCTTTCTGGAAGAAGTCTTTCGAGTCATCCACTGCGACAATCCGTCCGCGCAAAGTACCGGCTTCATTCAAGGGTCCGGAGATGTCCGCTTCGAGGCGACGACGATCCCACGATCCGAGCGTCAATGCGGCCGAACCCTGGAATTCGCGGGTTGGACGTTTGCGCACCATATTGACGGTGGCGGATGGATTGCCCGAGCCGCGCAACATGCCGGTCGCGCCGCGCAAGACTTCGACGCGATCCAGTACCGCGGTATCAGGCTGTACGAAGATGGAGCCGCTTTGATTGATGGTGAGGCCGTCGACTTGCAAGGCATCGATCTGGAAACCGCGCGAGAAGTAAGTCACGCGTTCGCTGTCGGTATAGTCGACGGTGACGCCCGGCGTGTTTTGCAGCACATCGGTCAGGTCAAGCAGGACGCGGTCTTCCATTAACTGGCGCGTCAGCACGGTAACCGGCTGCGGGGTTTCGCGTAGCGTCTGCGTGGATTTGCCGATGGTTGTGGCACGGGCAGCGTAGGAGCGGCTGCCTTCCGAATTGGCATCCAGCGCCGGTGCGGTGACCGATACGGCCGGCAGCGTGGTGTCGCTGATGGTTTTACGGCGCAATTTATAACCGCCATTGGCGCCGGGGATCGCTTCCAGTTGATGCGGTGTGAGCAAGTTATGCAAGGCGCTGGCAACGCTTTGCGTGCCTTGCAAACCTTCGCTGCGCAAACCGCTGGTGAGTGCAGGGTCGATGGCGATCATTACACCTGCGGCGCGGCCGAAGCTACCCAACACCTGATCCAGTGAGCCGGCCGGAATATTGTATTGTCGTACCGCTTCCGCTTGCGCTGCCTTATCTGCCGTGTTTTGTGCGCGTGCCGAAACTGCGCTGCCGACCAGCAATACGCCGCACAGTGCGACGCATACGGCATGGGCGATCGGCGTCATGGCAAGCGGCAGGGAGCGATGCGCACTGGCATCGGGCTGGAAGTGCTGGGGCATGGTGTTTCCTTTTCGTATCGAGCTGAAGATGCGGCGCTGCTGGTATTTGCAGCTCCTCTATCCCTGTTGATGCTCGAAATCTGTAAACCTGCCTTCGCAATTCAAAATATTTTTATCCGGAGTGGATCCGGAGTGGAATTCGATTAAGCCTGCGGACTGGTGGTGATCGTGGTCCAGTAGCGCGTGATGCTGCGTATCTGCAGTGGCAGGGTTTCGGCCAGCAGCGCCAGTACGGCATCCGGATCACGCAAAGGGAAGGAACCGCTGACCAGCAAATCGGCCACGGCCGGATCGCAACGCAGTACGCCGGGGCGATAGCGATCGAGTTCGCTGACAAAATCGGTCAGGCGCATGCGTTCTGCTACCAGCACGCCATCGGTCCAGGCGGCACTGCTGTCGTCCAATACAAATGGCGGCAGTGCGGCGAGCTCGGTGAAGTTGCTTTGTTCACCGGCGTTGACGCGTACGCTGGCGCCGTGGCCGGGCCTGACGTTCACAGCGCCTTCGAGTACCGCGACCGCGGTCGACGATGGCTGGTCAATATGTCGCACAGTGAAGCGCGTACCGATCGGGCGGATACTGCCATTGCTGGTCTTCAGTTCAAAAGGCCGGCCGGCTTCGTCATGCCCGGTTACGATCATGATCTCGCCACGATGCAGGACGACCTGGCGCAATTGATCATCGAAATGTACATCGATTGCCGTGGCGGTATTGAGCATGATGTGGGTGCCGTCGGCCAGCACGATCTTGCGCTGTTCGCCCGTCGCGGTTTGATGCTCGGCCATCGCGCTATGCCATGCCGGTTGATTGCGCACGACAGTGGCAGTGCCGCCCAGCAGCGCAATACCGAACAGGGATTTCAATACGACGCGTCGCTTGCTGCGCTCGCTATTGCGCAACACGGAACGCAGCAGGGGCGGAGCCAGCACATTGCCGCTCGCACGAAAATCCTGCCCCAGTCCATGCAGTCTTTGCCACGCCTGTTCATGCCGGCTGTCGGCTTCGCGCCATGCCGCACAAGCGCGCTTGTCAGCCGGACTTGCGCTACCCGATTGCAGCGTGACCAGCCAGACTATCGCCTGCTTGACGATGGAAGCATCGATATCGTCACCGGCTTGGGCTAGGGATGTGAATAGGGTAGGGCTTTGCATGCTTATTTATTCCGTTGCGTAGACAGCCGTGTAGCAATGCTGGAATGCACGGATCATCGATTTTTGTACGGCATTGACGGACATACCAAACTGCGCAGCGATTTCGGCATAGCTCAGTCCATCCAGTTGCGCCAGCAGGAAAATCTCGCGCACACGCGGCGACAGGCCATCGAGCACGCGACTGATTGCAGTCAGCGCTTCGACTATTAGCATGCGGGTTTCCGGTGACGGCACAGTTTCTTCCGGCATGCCGGCCAGCGCATCCAGGTACGCACGTTCGAGCGCGAGTCGGCGGAAGTACTGTGCCGTCAGGCGCGAAGCAATGGTGGTGAGGTAGGCACGCGGTTCGCGGATCAGTTCTTCGCTGCGTGCTGTTAACAGGCGTGTGAAAGTGTCTTGCGCCAGGTCGTCGGCATGATCGACATTCCCCAGTTTGCGTCGCAGCAGGCCGACCAGCCAGCCATGATGATGGCTGTATAGGGTGGCGACTGAATCGGAATGACTTGCGACTGACACGGTGTGCTCCGGGATTGCGATGCCTGGCAGGCATCTTCAAGCTGGCTTGCAATCCGGGAGGGGAGCTGGCTGGGCTTCATTGAGAATGATTCTCATTATTGCAAGATGTGCCGGCCACGTCAATTTGTATAAGGGCAGTTGTTGCGTGAGGTGTACAAGCGTTGACGCAACATGTATCCGTATGCGGAACGAGCTGGAAAGGCGGGGGAAGGGACTACGTGGAAGGGTGGACGCAGGGGGAAATGCATGCCGGCGCGCAGATAAAAAATAGGGCGGCTCCGGTAAGGAAGTCGCCCCAAAGAGTATCGAAGGAAAAGATGCAGGTCGAGTATCACTGAATCTTTTTTGCTTGACGATCCCATGTACATGGGATTTTTCCATTTATTTTTACTTTATTTGGCCTTGTTTACACTTGTCGCCACAACAAATCTCCATTTTGAGCAGGACTGATTACTTCTTTCAGATCAAGTGCTTAGCTTGTTAGCCCCATGCTTATCCACAGGACTGTCCACAGAATCCGGGGATAAGTTTTATGGTGTGGATAAGCGCTAAGCCGGCATCGCAGATAAATGATGTCGTCGGCAAAAAAACATGGGCCGCCTTGTTGCCAGGGCAGCCCGAAGAGACATCAATGGAGTTGTAATTTGCTGTGATTATCAGGTGTCCCGCCAGCAATAGCGATCCCATGTGTATGGGATATCGCGTTTTAATTCCTGCTGATTGCATCATTGCTGTCGTCGATGTCGTGTGAATTGCCGCAGCAGGCCTCGCTTCGGACTACTCATTGCGGTCCATGTTAGGATGGTCTGTCTGACAAGGAGACGGATATGCCATCTGAAAAAATTGGTGAGTATGAAGTCGAGTGTTCTGCCGTGGCCTTGGCCGGTGAACAGGGCTGGGTCGCGCATCTGGCTATTTACGGACATTCCACCAATCCCATGCACAGGAATAATGTGTTTCCTGAACAGCGTGTCTCGCTGGATGCGATTTTCCCGACCAAAGAAGAAGCGGAAGCCGAAGCGCATCGCGTTGCGCTGAGCATGCTGGAGTCCGGCGGTAATGGTTCGCGCCAGCACTAATCATATAAATTACTGTCAGTAGTATGGAACGAATAATCAAAGCGCCATCCTTACAGTTCTTTCTGCCTTGATTTTGTTTTGCGCATGAAGTTTACTTATTCAGACGCATTTTGATAAAGGAGCCAATATGAGTCGCGTTCCCGATAGCGTGTATAAGGGATATGAAATCTTCACCATCATAGTGCCGACCAGTACCGGTCAGTGGTCAGCCACCAGCGAGATCGAAATCAACGGGGCAGCAGGTGAAGAGATTTCGCAAGGTTTTGCCGGTCCATTTGAAGCAGAGAGTCGTGAAGCTGCGCATGCGCTGGTACTTGCAGACACCAAACAAAAGATCGACGATTTGCTGGCGAGACCTATCTGAATTCCCGTCTATGAATGAAAAGTCCGCATAAGAACATGCGGACTTTGAGCGGACAATTGTCACCCGGTGGTTTATAGTCGCCTGTTACACAGTTTTTCCTGCTTACGTCTATGACAGATCCACACACAGCCAACGCAATTGTCGAACCTTTGATACAGGTCGGCATGTCGCTGCCGGAAATCAAATGGCCTTACCTCGTCAGCCTGACGCGCTTGAGCCTGGCGCTGGCGCTCGGCTTGCTGATCGGCCTCGAACGCGAACGGCGCGGCAAGGAAGCAGGGCTGCGCACTTTTTCGCTGATCGCCTTATTGGGAGCGATGGGCGGCACGCTGGGTGATAACTACGCTTACCTGATCCTATTCCTGGTCGGCATCCTGACGGTCTTCCTCAATGTGCAGCGCCTGCGCACCGATGACAGTAGTGAGCTGACGACTTCGGCGGCGATGCTGATTACCTGTGTCGCCGGCATCTTGTGCGGCAAAGGCCATACGGCGACGCCGGCTTCCATCATCGTGATCGTCACCGCGCTGCTGGCATGGAAAGACCGATTGACCGGTTTCAGTCTCGGCCTGACAGAAAATGAAATGCGCTCGGCGCTGTTGCTGGCGATCCTGGCGATCGTGATTTATCCGGCGCTGCCGGTCGGCGCCATCGGGCCGTGGAAACTGATAGAACCGCGGGCCGCCTGGGTCACGGTGATCCTGATTGCCGGTATCGGCTTCGTCAACTATGTGCTGTGGAAGCTGTACGGCACACGCGGCATTGTCATGACCGGCTTCCTCGGTGGCCTGGTCAATAGCAGTATTACGGTCAGCGAACTGGCTTCGCGCGCACGCGATAACCAGCGTGAGACCGTCAGCGCCGCCTATCGCGGCATCCTGCTGGCGACCGCTGCGATGCTGATCCGTAACGGCGGCCTGTTGCTGATACTGGCGCCGGCGGCGGCATTCTCGGCGCTGATTCCATTCGTGCTGATGCTGGTGATCAATGCGATCTGGTTCTTTATCGATACCGATACCGTGAAAAAGACCGCGGAGACGCCGACCCAGACCGTCGCACTGCCTTTGCCGTTTTCACTGAGCGCGGCGCTGAAATACGGTTTGCTGTTCCTGATCCTGCATATCGCCGGCGTGATTGCCCAACAGGGCTTTGGCGAAGCCGGCTTCTATGCGGTCAGCCTGATCGGTGGTGTGGTGTCCAGCGCCAGTGCGGTGGCGGCAGCGGCGAGCCTGGTAACCAGCGGTTCGGTGCCGGAGCATGTGGCGTCGACCGGTGCGGTGATCGCTTCGCTGGCGAGTGTCCTGATCAACCTGCCTTTGGTCTTGCGCGCACATAATCGCGGCCTGACTTTAAGGTTGTCGGTGGCGATGCTGTCGATTTCGGTGGTCGGTATCGCCGGTGCTTTTGTCGCGAAACCCTTGCTGGGTTTCCTGCTGGAAGCATTCCCGCAGTTGTCGCAATTCAATTAGCATCGGGTCGCCGGCATTGCCGTGTCGTAAGATCCTGTTATATGAATTTGCAACTATGCAAATAATTATTTGATCCTTGAGGAATATGTTGCGGCGCAGTATAGTGATTCCGTCTCCTCCAACTCCTCAAGAATTGGATTCAGCCCGCTCCCACAAGGACGCGGGCTATTTTTTTGCCTGCGGGCAACGGGAATGTGGAGATTTATTAACTTTTTGTCAGTGTCATCTCACACAAGAATGGGATAAGCACTGATTTTGATGTTGCGCTGTAGGTGTGATGATGAAACCTTGGAAATATTGATTATCCAGGGAGGAACACATGGCACAGACCGCAAACGTTCGAAATTCAGTTGCAAGCCATCAGGTTGTAAACTCCAACGCGATTGCAGCGTTAAGAATGAAAGAGGGCGCAGCTTACGGCTCTTTGCAACACAGGCCGGTGGCACCCCGGGCCCTGGCTGGATTGCACGGACATCACCCCAAGCATAATGGTTTGCTGGCCGCTTTGCCGGAAGCAGACTATGCACGGCTGTCGCAACACCTGGAATTCGTGGAAATGCCTTTCGGCACCACGATTTGCGAAGCAGGTGAGCAGATGCAGTATGTCTACTTCCTCACCGGCAGCATCGTGTCCCTATTGTATGAAACTGCCGACGGTGCTTCGTCGGAAACTGCCGTCATCGGTTACGAAGGCGTGGTCGGTGCCGATGTCTTCATGGGCGGCGGGGCATCCCTGCATCGCGCCTTTGTCAAAAGCGCCGGTTATGGTTTCCGTATCAAGGCATCGATACTCAATGAAGAGTTTGCCCGTGGCGGTGCGCTGCAACAGCTGTTGTTACGCTTCACGCAGGCCCTGTTCACACAAATGGCCCATACAGTTGCTTGCAACCGTCACCACACCATTGTGCAGCAACTCTGCCGCTGGCTGGTACTGAGCCTGGATCGTTTGCCGGGCAACAAGATCAGCATGACGCAGGATTTGATTGCCAATATGCTGGGTGTGCGACGCGAAAGTGTGACCGAAGCTGCGCGCAAGCTGCAGGATGAAGGTTTGATTCAATACAGCCGTGGCCAGATCACGGTACTGGATCGCGCCGGCCTCGAAGCGCATATCTGCGAATGCTATGCAGGTATCAAGAAGGTCTATGAAGGCTTGCTGAAAAACTAAACAGGCGTTTCATCGCCGCATATAAAAAAGCCCCGCATGCGGGGCTTTTTTTCATCCTGCTAGATCAACTTGCACTGCTTATCGCAGTGGTTGCGGTTGATGTGCCGGTTGTTGCGGTTGCTGCTGCTGTGGTTCCGCCACGAAGATTTCGACACGACGATTGCGTGCGCGACCTGCGGCATCCGCATTGCTGGCGATCGGTTCGCGGCTGCCACGACCGTCAACATAAATGCGTTGTGGTGCGACGCCACGCCCGGCCAGGTAATCACGGGTACGTGAAGCGCGGTCGAAGGACAATGGATTGTTGATGGCATCGCTACCGGTGCTATCGGTATGACCGATGATGGTCACGGTGGCGGTAGGATTGTCTACCAGGCCGGACGCAAAGCGATCAAGGATAGGTTGCAGGCTTGGGTTGATGTCCGAGCGGCCGGTGGCGAATGAAATATCGCTAGGAATTTCAAGCTTCAGGCGATTGTCCGAAGTCTGGCTGACTTGTACGCCGGTACCCTGGGTTGCCTGTTCCATCGCACGTTTCTGGTTTTCCATTTTGCTGGACCAGACGTTGCCGGCGACTGCGCCGATCACGCCGCCAATGGCTGCGCCGCCTGCGATGTTGCGCGAACCGCCGGTGATACCACCGAGCAGTGCACCGACACCTGCGCCGATACCTGCACCTTGTGCGGTACCGCGTTCTGTTTCAGACATATTGGCACAGCCGGAGAGGGCTAATACTGCGGCAAGGCTGCCGATCATTAATGTGCGCATGATGATTCCCTTATAAAAGATATGGTTTAACAACGCGTAATGAGTATTCGTCTGGCAGGTACACGCAAAGCATTGCTGGACATTCATCATAATGCAGTTTCAGGCAAATGACAGTGCAGTTCTGCATGTGGTATCTGTGTGCGACATCGTCAATTCAAACGATGCTTATACAGCGCCATTAACGGGTGTTCACTACGAGACGTTGACACGCCACTTGATAATTCAAGGGGAACTATTCCAGGGCTGGAATGTCGTGCTGGATATTTTTGCGGAAAAAAAGAGGGACCACTCGCGTGGTCCCTCTTTCATTGTTCTTACTTGACGATTAGATTGTTTTTAACAGCCTGTACGCCTTTGACGCTACGTGCAACGCTGGTTGCTTTCGGAATGTCCTGGGCTTGTTTAACGAAGCCGCTCAGCTGGACTGTACCTTTGAATGTTTCAACATTGATTTCTGTCGATTTCAAGGTTGGTTCATTCACGATTGCAGCTTTCACCTTGGTGGTGATCCACGAATCGTCAACGTACTCGCCTGTGCCTTCGGTTTTTGAGGTCGATGCGCAGCCAACGACAGCTGTCAACATGACGGCGGTAAACAATGCGGTCATCCATTTCGATTTAGATTTATTCAGGATCATGATTTACTCTCCGGTTAATTATTTGTACGCGCCGGACCGGGGTCCGATGCAAATGGTTTGATATCTGGCTTCGACGCTATGCTGTTTTGCCGTCGATGGAAGGAGATTACTGATTTGCAATGCGGGGGTCTGTACGTTAGCGAACACAGGATCAAAATAGCAATTGATTGCACACGGTTATCGCGGTTCTTTCTGCGCGGCATTGATTTGGCATCCATCAGGCATCCACCAAGTATCCATTCAATGCTCGCAGGCATTAAAAAGCCCCGGCATCGTGAAATGCCGGGGCTGTTCGTCGGGCGAGTGTGGAATCAGTCACACAGTTGCTGTGGCGTCCTTTGGTTGTAAGCCTCAACGAATGCATCGAAATCGCCGCATTGTTTGCGTTCCATTTCTTCCTGCTCGGCGATAGAGGTTTTTGCCAGCGTATCGAAGTAAAAGTTTTCTTCTGCATTCAAAGGACGTGCGCGGAAGTATTCTGCGTGTGCAATGCTTTGGCGCAGACCAAACTGTTCGAATGATTTGTCGGTCGCCTGCAATTCGGCCAGCACGCGTGCCGATGGCGTCAGCGTGGCATCCAGCAGTTTTTCCTTTTGCGCGGCCAGTGCTTCCGCATGTTGCGTATCGCTGCGTTGTGCGTCCAGCAGTTGGGCCGTTGCCTGTATCCGTTCCAGCAATTCCAGTCCCCAGTCCTGCAGCTTGACTGCGGCGCCGTCGCGTTGCAGCAGCAGGCCGGGACGGCGGCCTTCTTTTACCGTGCGTGCAAAGTTTTCGCTTCGTTCGCGATTGTTTGCTTCATCGGTCAGCGGGCTGTCATCCAGCGCGCAGAACAGCAGGAAGGCATCGAGGAAGCGCGACGTCGACAGGCTGATACCAAGCGGCTCGAATGGATCGATGTCCATGCAGCGCACTTCTATGTATTGCACGCCACGTGCGCACAGCGCTTCTACCGGACGTTCACCGCTATTGATCACGCGTTTCGGACGTATCGTCGCGTAGTACTCGTTTTCGATCTGCAGCAGATTGGTATTGAGCTGTATCCATTCGCCATCGCGCCGCGTGCCGATGGCTTCATACGCCGGGTAGGGCTGGCGCACTGCGCGCGACAGGCTGCGCATATAGCTTTCGAGATCGTTATAAGGCGGCATCAGGCCGGCTTGCGCATTGTTCTGGTAGCCGAGGTCGCTCATGCGCAAGCTGGTTGCGTATGGCAGGTACAGCGTATCGTCGGACAGGGTTTGCAGCTCATGCTGGCGACCGCGCAGGAAGTGCGTCGACAGTGCCGGCGATGCGCCGAACAGATACATCAGCAACCAGCTATAGCGCTGGAAGTTGCGGATCAGCGCGATATAGCTTTCGGATTGATAGGACTTGTCATCCAGCTGGCTTTGTTCGCTCTGCTTGATCACGCGCCATAAATCTTCCGACAGCGAATAGTTGTAGTGCAGGCCGGCGATGCATTGCATGGCCTTGCCGTAACGCAAGGCGAGGCCGCGCCGGTACACATGCTTGATCATGCCGATATGCGAAGTGCCGTACCAGGCGATGGGAATATCGGCTTCTTCCGGCAGGGTGCAGGGCATGGACTGGCTCCACAGCAATTCATGGTCCAGCTTGGCATTGGCAAAGCGATGGATGCGATCCAGCTCTTCCAGTGCGGTGGCGACGTCATGTTCAGCCGGGGTAATGAATTCCAGCAGCGATTCGGAATAGTCGGTGGTGATTTGCGGGTTGGTCAGCGCCGAGCCGAGCGCCAGCGGATGCGGCCCCAGCGCCAGCTTGCCCTGCAGGTCAACGCGCAGCGTCTCCCGCTCTATGCCGCGGCGTCCCTGGTTCAGCAGCTCGCGATGCGCGTCGTCTGCCAGTAGCGCGAGTCGGCGCGTGAATAAATTGCTCAATTGGTGGTCCCCTAACGATACTTCCGCCATTTCAAGCGCGGTAACTTTGGCGGAAGAATAACCGAAAATCGGAAAGGAGGTAGGACGCCGGGATTTTTGTGCAAGCGCAAATTATCTGTTTTATCGCGCTTGCCATAGCTAAAAAACGGATAAATACCGGGCAGTGCCAGTAGCTGGAAAAGCCTACTTGCGACCGCCGCGGTTACTGACTGTCGTGGCTTTGCGCGCCGGTTTGGCGACCACGGTATTGCGATTATTGGCCGTGCGGGCGACCGGGGTACGGACCACGGCGGCGCCCGGACGCGGTTTGTTTTGGCCGAATTTCTTCGCCAATTGATTCGGGCCCGGCGTTTCGCGGCGGTGTTCGGCGGCGATGATGGCGCGTGACGGTGCCGCATGGCGTGGTACCAGATGGTGTTCACCGCTGCCGATCAGGTCGCTGCGACCCATGCGTTGCAGGCCTTCGCGCAGGATTTCCCAGTTCTCCGGATCGTGATAACGCAGGAAAGCCTTGTGCAGTTTGCGGATTTTGCCGGTGCGTACAGTTTCTACTGCCTCGGAGTCTTCGGTGACCTTGCGCAAAGGATTCTTGCGTGTGTGGTACATGGTGGTCGCCAAAGCCATAGGCGTAGGCATGAAGGTTTGTACCTGGTCGAGGCGGAAGTTGTTTTTCTTCAGCCACAGCGCCAGGTTCAGCATATCTTCATCGGTGGTGCCCGGATGGGCCGCGATGAAGTAAGGGATCAGGTATTGTTCCTTGCCCGCTTCCTTCGAATACTTTTCAAACAATTCCTTGAACTTGTCGTAAGCGCCCATACCCGGCTTCATCATCTTCGACAGCGGGCCTTCTTCCGAATGCTCAGGTGCGATTTTCAGCAAGCCGCCGACGTGATGCGATACCAGTTCCTTCACATATTCAGGTGAACGCACCGCGAGGTCGTAACGCAGGCCGGAGCTGACCAAAATCTTTTTGATGCCGGGAATGGCGCGTGCCTTGCGATACAGCTGGATCAGTTTGCTGTGGTCGGTGCCGAGGTTGGAACAGATGCTAGGATAGACGCAGGACAGGCGACGGCATGATTCTTCGATGCGCTTGTCCTTGCAGGCGAGGCGATACATATTCGCCGTCGGTCCGCCGAGGTCGGAAATGGTGCCGGTAAAGCCTTTGACCTTGTCGCGTATCAATTCAATTTCGCGCAGAATCGAAGGTTCGGAACGGCTCTGGATGATGCGGCCTTCATGTTCGGTGATAGAGCAGAAGGTGCAACCACCAAAGCAGCCGCGCATGATGTTGACCGAGAAGCGGATCATTTCCCACGCCGGGATGCGTGCCTTGCCGTAGCTTGGATGCGGCGCGCGGGCATAGTTCATGTCGTACACGCCATCCATTTCATCCATTGCCAGCGGCAATGGTGGTGGATTGAGCCAGACATCGCGTTCGCCATGTGCCTGCACCATCGCACGCGCATTGCCCGGATTCGATTCCAGATGGAAGACGCGGGATGCATGTGCATACAGTACCGGATCATCCTTCACCACTTCATAAGCGGGCAGGCGTACCACGGTTTTATTGCGCACTTCGCGTTCGGCTTCACGGCGCTCTTCGCGGCTCATGATTTTGATGACTTTGACGGCAGGTTCCGGCGGCGCTGCATTTTCAGTTTTGCAGCCTTCCGGATCCTTCATTTTCATTTCATACGGATCAGGATGCGGTTCGACCTTGCCCGGTGTATCGACGCGGGTTGAATTTGCTTCGGTCCATTCCGGCGTCGGCTTCCAGCCGGGCGGCACCATGAAGGCGGTACCGCGCAAATCGCGTATCGATGAAATTGGCTCGCCGGCCGCGACGCGATGCGTGAGGTCGACCAGTGCGCGTTCCGCATTGCCGAAGATCAGGATGTCTGCCTTCGAATCAGGCAGGACCGAACGGCGGACTTTGTCCGACCAGTAATCGTAATGCGCGATACGGCGCAGGCTGGCTTCGATACTGCCGATGACGATATTGATGCCGGGATAGGCTTCACGGGCGCGTTGCGCATAAACGGTGACGGCACGATCCGGGCGTTTGTTGGGTTCGCCATGCGGCGTGTAGGCATCGTCCGAACGGATCTTGCGATCCGAGGTGTAGCGGTTGACCATCGAATCCATATTGCCGGCGGTGATGCCGAAATACAGATTGGGTTTGCCCAGCGCGCGGAACGGTTCGGCCGACAGCCAGTCCGGCTGGCTGATGATGCCGACGCGGAAACCCTGCGATTCCAGTAAGCGTCCGACCAGCGCCATGCCGAAGCTCGGGTGATCGATATAGGCATCGCCGGTGACTAGGATGACATCGCAGCTATCCCAGCCCAGCTTGTCCATCTCTGCACGTGACATCGGCAGGAAGGGCGCGGGTTTGAGCTCGCGGCGACGCTGGCTGGTATAGGAAAACAGGTTTTTTGGCTGTGCGCTCATGAATTGCAAGGGTGGAAACGGCGGCAGGCTCTTATTACAAACGGGAGCAAGGCTGCAAACGCCATTTCACGACAGGCGAGGAAGGCGACAGTATGACAGCTTTGGCCCCGGGCGACGAGGCTTAAAGCAGGCTAGCACCTTGATTTGCATGGATATTTTGTTTTGCGTTGCTTTTGCGGCAATAAAAGAATCCAGCCGTTTGCATCCGTGCTCAGCTTTTTCTGTTTGCAGCCGTTACCAGTAATACGATTGCGTCGAATGTCGGCACGATGTTGTCAATGCGATCATTTTTTACGAATGATGTGATGAATGAAGGAGTTCACATGAGCATTAGTATTTTAAATAGCACGCAGCGACCATCGACCGTCCCTGCGACAGGTACCCGCGATGCGGTCCAGCGCCCGGCAGAGAAGAATGAAGCGGGCAAGGGCGACAAGGTCACCCTCGGTACGCAGCCGGCGGAAGACGGTACTTACGGTGACCTGCGCAATGCCGCCGGTGCGACGTCTGCGAGCCCGGCGGATGTTGCCGCGATGCTGGAAGAATCCAATCGCAAGGTGAAGGAAATCATCAACCTGATCCTGCCGCTGATTGAGCAGCAGGGCCTGAACCTGGCCAAGGTTGTCAGCGGCGAGCAAAAGCTGACCACTGATGCGGCCACCATAGAAGAAGCCCAGGCGGCGATTGGTGAAGATGGCGAATTCGGCGTCAAGCAGGTGGCGGAACGCATACTTAATTTCGTCAAAAGCGCGAGCGGCGGCGATCCTGCCAAGCTCGAAGCGCTGCGTGCCGCGGTGGAAAAAGGCTTCAAGGAAGCGACTGAGATGCTGGGTGGCACCTTGCCGGAAATCAGCCAGAAAACGCACAAGGCGATCATGGCTGAATTCGATCGCTGGCAAAGCGATGGCATTCCCGAGACCGTCAGTATTTCCACCAAGGAAAGCGATCCGCCAGCCAAGGCGGCGTGACGGATACGGCGCCGGTTTCCCGCGGGGGCCGGTGCTTTCTGCATCATTCATGGCGGCTGCGAGCTAAAAGGCTTGCAGCGACTGTGCGGCAAGCTGACAATACACATCTTTTTCAGATTGCCACACCATGGTCGACTCTATCCGCCTTTCCAAACGCGTTGCCGAAGCGCTTGCCTGTTCGCGCCGCGAAGCCGAGCAATACATCGAAGGCGGCTGGGTCAGTGTGGACGGCAAGGTCATTGAAGAGCCCGGTCATCGGGTTGATCCGCAACAGGCCATTGCCTTGTCGCCGGATGCGACGCTGGTGGCGGTGGACCCGGTCACCATCCTGTTGCACAAACCGGCCGGCATGGATGCCGCGGCTGCGCTGCAATGCATCACGCCGGAAAACCTCTACGCGGAAGATCGTTCCGGCATTCGCTTCCTGAAAAAACACACGGTCGACCTGAAGCCGACCGATCAGCTGGAAAGCCTGGCCAGCGGTTTACTGGTATTCACCCAGGATTGGCATGTCGTGCGCAAGCTGGTCGACGATGCCGCCAGCATAGAGCAGGAATATATTGCCGAGGTCAGCGGCGCGCTGATTGCAGATGGCCTGGCTTTGCTCAACCATGGGCTGAGCATGAATCGCAAGCCTTTGGCGCCGGTCAAGGTCAGCTGGCAAAACGAAACACGTCTGCGCTTTGCCGGCAAAGGCATACAGCGCGGGCAGATTCCGTATATGTGCGAGCAAGTTGGCCTGACACTGGTCAGTCTCAAGCGCATCCGCATGGCACGCATGCCGATGGCCGCTTTGCCGGTCGGGCAATGGCGTTACCTGAAGGGTTACGAACGGTTTTGATGCAAACCGCGCAGCCGGAGCAGGCTTAAAGCGGCGCTCTTGTTAAGTCTTGCTTCTTCAGTTTTTCCCCGCCTGCCCCGAATCCGGGGTGGCAAAAATTCCTTGTACATTTGTACATATATGTTTTTCGCATAACTATGCACTATTTTTGTGCTCAGCCATCAATTTTGCACATTCACTGCCGTTAATGACATACGTGTGACATGGAATTTATCTCGATTTTTATACTTGTTTTCAGAATGTCATGTTGTAGGCATCACCCGTATCCAGCTGTAGTCAAATCACCGTCAGCCCGGCAGGCTGAGCAGATCGCGGGTTTTGTTGAATAGAGCGGCATCGTTTTTTAGTCGGAGGAAGAATTAGGAAGAATGTCTTTGCAGTACAAAAAACTAAAATATTGAAGGAGCTACGATGCGCATCGCGAATATGAAAATAGGTGTAAGGCTGGGCCTGGGTTTTGGATTGATCTTGTTGTTGGTGGCCGCCATGGGCGCCACCGGCATCATGCGTCTGGAAAATATCAATGACGCCAGCCGTAACCTGGTTGATCAGTCACTGAAAAAACAAAAGGCTGCAGAAGACTGGTTGCTGGCAACCAGCGTCAATGGTGTGCGGACCGTGGCTTTGGTCAAGAGTGCTGATGCAGAAACACAGCAATTCTTCCAGAAAGCCATCACCGCACAAAGCAAACAAATTACCGATATCCAGAATGGTGTTGAGGCATCGCTGGTAACGCCGGAAGAAAAGCAGCTGTTTGCCGAAGTAGGCAAGAAGCGCGCAATTTATGTCGATCTGCGTAAAGCCATTTTTGCCGTCAAGGAAAAAGGCAATGAAGCGGAAGCCAAGCAACTGATCGATAGCAAGATGATCCCGGCGCTGGATGCTTATGTAGACAGCGTGCGTGACGTGCTCGCGCATTATCAGAATGAAGTGAAGCTGGCCGATCAATCGATCACCGCCGACTATGCGTCAGGTCGCATGACGCTGATCATAGGCGCGGTGATTGCGCTGCTGCTGGGTGCATTGATCGCATGGCGCCTGACGGTTGGCATTACCCGTCCATTGCAGGAAGCATTGTCAGTGGCGGAGTCGGTGGCCGAAGGCGACCTGACCGCACGCAGCACCATGCAGGCAGCAGATGATGAAGCCGGTCTCTTGCTCAAGGCTTTGCGTCGCATGCAGGACAGCCTGGCGAAAACCGTCACGCAAATCCGCATGGGTACCGATACCATCGCGACCGCTTCCAGCGAAATCGCCAGCGGCAACCTGGATCTCTCATCGCGTACCGAACAGCAAGCCAGCTCGCTGGAAGAAACCGCATCGTCGATGGAAGAATTGACTTCGACCGTGAAGCAAAATGCCGACAACTCGCGTCAGGCCAACCAGTTGGCAGTGGCGGCTTCCGCAGTCGCCGTCAAGGGTGGTTCGGTCGTGTCGGAAGTGGTGAATACCATGGGTTCCATCAATGAATCGGCGAAGAAAATCGTCGACATCATCGGCGTGATCGATGGCATCGCTTTCCAGACCAATATCCTCGCGCTCAATGCAGCAGTGGAAGCAGCACGTGCCGGTGAACAGGGACGTGGCTTTGCGGTGGTGGCAACCGAAGTGCGCAACCTGGCACAACGTTCGGCTGCCGCGGCGAAGGAAATCAAGGCGCTGATCGGTGACTCGGTGGAGAAAGTTGATGCCGGCAGCAAGCTGGTGGCCGAAGCCGGTACCACGATGGATGAGATTGTTGACGGAGTGAAACGCGTGGCCGACATCATGGCGGAAATCACTGCCGCCAGCCAGGAACAAAGTGATGGTATCGAGCAGGTGAACCAGGCCATCGGCCAGATGGACCAGGTCACGCAGCAAAATGCGGCGCTGGTCGAAGAAGCGGCGGCAGCAGCTGAATCCCTGCAGGACCAGGCGAAGAACCTGGCGCAGGCAGTCAGCGTGTTCCAGATCGGCAGCGGCTATGCATCCAGCCAGCCGGCGGCTCCGCGCACCGTACAGTCAACCGCGGTACGTGCTCCGGCACCGATGGTTGCAGCTACCCGTGCATCGGCACCGGAAATCAAGAAAGCCACACCAAGCAAGGCGACCGTGCAAGGCAATAGCGATGACTGGGAAGAGTTTTAACTGATGCTCAGGGAATAAGAAAGAAAAAGGCGGGACAGAATATCTGTCCCGCCTTTTTTATTGGCTGCAGCGCAGCGCTTACTTGTGCAGGATGTCGCTGTGGAAGGCGATATGGTCTTGCATGAAGGTCGAAATGAAATAGTAGTTGTGGTCGTAACCGCGGTGACGACGCAGGGTCAGCGGCTGTTCCGCGGCCCAGCATGCCGATTCGAACTGATGCGGCAATAACTCGGTGTCCAGGTATTGGTCGTCCAGGCCCTGGTCGATCAGGATGCCTTGCGGGAACGGATTCTTGCGCGCGCGCATCAGTGCACTCGCATCGTGATCCAGCCAGGTGTTTTTGTCCGGGCCAAGGTAATTCGAGAATGCCTTTTCACCCCACGGACATTGGCTGGGTGCGGTAATCGGCGCGAAGGCGGATACCGATTTATAGATATCCGGATTCTTCAGTGCCAGTGTCAATGCACCATGTCCACCCATCGAATGACCGAACACGCCGATACGGTCGGCAAGGGCAGGGAAGTTGTCGATGATGGTATTGCGCAATTCATGTACGACGTACGAGTACATGCGGAAATGATCTGACCACGGTGCTTGTGTCGCATCGATATAAAAACCAGCGCCATGACCAAAATCCCAGCTATCGCTGGCACCCTTGATGCCGGTGCGACGCGGGCTGGTATCCGGCGAAACCAGCATGATGCCGTGCTCGGCCGCGTAACGCTGCGCACCGCCCTTGATCATGAAGGTTTCTTCGGTACAGGTCAGCCCGGCCAGGTAAAACAGGACCGGTACTTTTTTATGCCGGGCCTGTGGCGGCTGGTACACCGAAAAAGTCATCGGCAAGCCGGTCTCTTTCGATTGCTGTTTATAAAATCCCTGTACGCCGTTAAAGCATACGTGTTGGCTGATCAGTTCCACCATCTTCCCCGTATTAGTAAATAACCACCGAGCGGATCGATTCACCGCTCTTCATTAAATCAAAACCTTCGTTGATCCGTTCCAGCGGCAAGGTGTGCGTGATCAGATCGTCGATATTCAGTTTGCCTTCCATATACCAGTCGACAATTTTCGGCACATCGGTACGACCACGGGCACCGCCGAAAGCCGAGCCTTTCCATTCGCGGCCGGTGACCAGCTGGAATGGACGCGTGCTGATTTCCGCACCGGCTTCGGCCACACCGATCACAATCGATTGACCCCAACCCTTGTGGCAGCATTCCAGCGCCTGGCGCATGGTGTGTACATTGCCTATGCATTCGAAGCTGTAGTCGGCGCCGCCATCGGTCAGTTGCACGATGGCGTCCACCACGTTTTCGACTTTGCTTGGATTGATGAAATGCGTCATGCCGAATTTGCGCGCCATTGCTTCACGTGCGGGATTCAGGTCGACGCCGATGATTTTATCGGCCCCCACCATCCTGGCCGCCTGGATCACATTGAGGCCGATACCGCCGAGGCCGAACACGACGACATTGGCGCCGGCTTCCACTTTGGCGGTAAACAATACGGCACCGACGCCGGTGGTGACGCCGCAACCGATGTAGCAAACCTTATCGAAAGGCGCATCTTCACGGATCTTCGCCAGTGCGATTTCCGGCACCACGATGTAGTTCGAGAAAGTCGACGTACCCATGTAGTGGAAGATCGGTTTGCCATCGATAGAGAAACGACTGGTCGCATCCGGCATCAGGCCGCGGCCCTGGGTCGAACGGATTTTCTGGCACAGATTGGTTTTGCGCGACAGGCAGAATTTGCACTCGCGGCATTCCGGTGTGTACAGCGGAATGACGTGATCGTCTTTCTTCAGGCTTTTTACGCCCGGGCCGACTTCGACCACGACGCCGGCACCTTCATGGCCGAGGATGGCCGGGAAGATACCTTCCGGATCGGCGCCTGACAGTGTGTAGTAATCGGTATGGCAAATGCCGGTGGCTTTGATCTCAACCAGCACTTCGCCTTCACGTGGACCACCCAGTTCCACTTCTTCGATAGTCAGTGCTTGGCCTGCTTTCCAGGCGACGGCAGCTTTGGTTTTCATGGTGGGGTCTCACTCAATAATGGAGGTGAAATGATACGTCATCTGCGAACAGCTGACGACAGCGGCAATTTTCCATGCAACTGCGGGGGGAAACACCGGATCCAGCGACGCCGGATCCGGCTTCAGACGGTGAGGCCTGGCTTACTTGACCGCTTCAATCGCGTCGTCCGGCAGCACGACGTTGACGTCCAGCACTTCCAGGTTGCCCTGGCTGTTGAGCGAAATCTTGATGTCGTCAGGATTGACCTTGACGTATTTCGAGATCACCGCGATCAGTTCCTGATGCAGGGCTGGCAGGAAGTCGGGACCGGCACGACCATTGCGTTCACGCGCAATGATGATCTGCAAGCGTTCCTTGGCTGCACTCGCAGTTTTCGGCTTGCTGTTGAAGAGAAAAGACAAAAGCGCCATGATTACTTACCTCCAAAAATTCTCTGCAGAAAGCCAGGTTTTTCGTAGTCGGTAAATCGCAGCGGAACGTCTTCTCCGAGGAAACGCGAGACGACATCTTTATATGCTTCCGAAACTTCACTGCCTTCAATATGAATCGCCGGATTGCCTGCATTCGATGCGTGCAGGACGGATTCCGACTCGGGGATGATGCCAACCAGCGGGATGCGCAGGATTTCCTGCACGTCGGTGTAGGACAGCATTTCGCCGGCTTCGACGCGCTTCGGTACGTAGCGCGTGATCAGCAGGTGTTCCTTGACCGGTTCGCCACCGTTCAGTGCACGACGCGATTTGGCCTGGATGATGCCGAGGATGCGATCCGAATCGCGTACCGACGACACTTCAGGATTGGTCACGATGATGGCTTCATCGGCGAAGGTCAGCGCCATGACGGCACCGTGTTCGATACCGGCCGGCGAATCACAGATGATGAATTCGAAATCCATTGCGGCCAGGTCTTGCAGCACGCGCTCGACGCCGTCTTCGCTCAATGCATCCTTGTCGCGGGTTTGCGAAGCAGGCAGCACGAACAGGTTGTCGCAGTGCTTGTCCTTGATCAGTGCCTGGTTCAGCGTTGCTTCTTTGTTGACGACATTGATCAGGTCGTACACCACGCGGCGTTCGCAGCCCATGATCAAATCGAGGTTACGCAGGCCGACGTCAAAATCGATGACGACTGTTTTATGTCCGCGCATGGCCAAACCAGATGCAAAGCTTGCGCTCGATGTCGTTTTGCCGACGCCGCCTTTACCTGACGTTACAACGATGATTTTTGCCAAAGGAAACCCCTTTCGTTATTTATTGGAACTTCTAAGTTATGCCGCTGCCTTGATAGGCAGCATGTCGATACGATCGCCAACCAGGCGGACTTGCGTTGCCTGTTGTGCGCGATCCTGTGGAAAGCCGTTTTCAAAAGTGCGATACATGCCGGCGATGGAAACCAGTTCGGCTTCCATGCTCAAGGTAAAAATGCGTGCTTCGGTATTGCCGCTGGCACCGGCCAGGGCACGGCCGCGCAGCGGTGCGTAAATATGGATGCTGCCGTCGGCGATGACTTCGGCGCCATTGTTGACAGCTGCGGTAATGATCAGGTCGGCACCGCGCGCATAGATGCGCTGGCCGGCACGTACCGGGGTATCGACGATCATGGTATTGGCCGCGAATTGCGTGGCGACCGGTGCTGCTACCTGTTGTACTGCCACCGGTTCCGGTGCTGGTTCGGCGGCTGGTGCCAGTTCGATTTCCGCTTGTTGCGGGGTGGCAGCTGCGCTCGGCGCGCGTTCCTTGATCGAGCCGTCCAGGCTCAGGCCATGTGCCAGTACTTCGGCGGCCATTTCCGGCGTTGCATTGCGTACTGCCACTGCATTCAGGCGATAGGATTTGAGCAGGGTGGTGAGCGCCGCCCAGTCTATGGTTTGTCCGGTGGGTTCGAGCTGGCCGACATCGATCACAGCGAATTCATCGTCGAAAAAATCAGCGTTGCCGCCGGTCATTTCCTGCATGGCGGCATCGAGCACGGCCAGGTTGGCATCGCGCAGGATGGCAGAGACGGCGACGACGGTGGAAATTTTAATTTCGATCGGCTTGCGGGATGTGCTTTTGGACATGGAGACGATAAATGTTGATGCTGTGTGCTAAAAATTTTCGTAATCAATTTCTGGCGGGTAATGCTAGGCCCGGCCAGATGATAAGTGAGCGCTATTATAACCGCTACCGCGAGTGTTTCTGCGGTGTTTGGCTGGATAAGACGCCATTTTTACGAGCTTTCCCGCAAGCATTCACCGGAGATGACGGTGCCACGCGCTTCTCGTTTTTGCCGGGCCGCTTGGCGCGGCATTTTTCTGCAATTTTGTGTACGGCAGGGCAGGAGGTCGCGTGTAGAATAGCCCCTTTTTTTGCCGGGGCAAGCCATGTGGTTCAAGAATCTTCAGATATATCGTCTTCCTGCGCCGTGGGCCGTTTCAGCTGAACAATTGGCGGCCGACCTCGCGCCGCACGCTTTCCAGCCATGCTCCAGTCTGGAAATGCAAAGCCAGGGCTGGGTTTCGCCACGCGAAAACGGCGAACTGGTTTACTCGCTGAACAAACAAATGCTGCTGTTGCTCGGCACCGAGAAAAAGCTCCTGCCGACCACCGTGATCAATCAGGTCACCAAGATCAAGGCTGCGGAAATCGAAGAGCAGCAAGGCTTCAAGCCGGGTCGCAAGCAAATGAAGGAAATCAAGGAAGAGGTCACCGATGACCTGTTGCCGCGTGCCTTCAGCGTCTGGCGCCAGACCTGGGTCTGGATCGATCCGGTCAATGGCTGGATGGTGGTTGATGCGGGCAGCCCGGCCAAGGCCGATGAAGTGATCAAACTGCTGGTCAAGTCGGTCGACAAATTGCCGCTGGAAACCCTGCACGTCGCGCAATCACCGGTCACCGCGATGACTGAATGGCTGGTTGCCGATACCGCGCCGCATGGTTTCACCGTGGACCAGGACACCGAATTGCGCGCCACCGGCGAAGGCAAGGCGACCGTGCGTTATGTACGCCACACGCTGGAAGCGGACGATGTGCGTCGTCATATCGCATCCGGCAAGCAATGTACCCGCCTGGCCATGACCTGGGCCGACAAGATTTCCTTCGTGTTGACAGAATCGCTGACCATCAAGCGCGTCACACCGCTGGACGTGATCAAGGAAAACGCGGATTCCACCGCGCAGAACGACGAAGAACGCTTCGATTCCGACATTATGCTGATGACGGGCGAACTGAGCCGCATGCTGGCGGACCTGGTGGCGGCGCTGGGTGGCGAAGTCGAGAAAAAATGATGGATTGGGGCGGGCGGCTGTATTGCCTGTCGCAATCAGCTTCAGGCATGATATTGTCATGTCACAGCATCAACATCGTTTAATTTTTTAGATTACTGCCATGGAAATTCAAGTCGGGGATATTGGTCACATTATCCAGTTATCGGTAGCGCCGGTGTTCTTGCTCACAGGTGTTGGCACCAACCTGATGGTGCTGACCAACCGCCTGGGCCGGATTACCGATCGTTCGCGGGTACTGGAAGACAAGCTGCGCACGGTGGACCCGGTGCATCATGCGGACTTGAACGCGGAACTGATAACGCTGTATCCGCGCGCCCACCTGATCAATCGCGCGATTGTGCTGAGCACCGCCTGCGCTTTGATGGTGAGCCTGGTCATTATTTCGCTGTTCCTTGGGGACGCACTGAGCATAGAACTGTCCAAGTTCATTGCGGTGTTTTTCATCATGGCGATGCTTTGTCTGGTTTCCAGTTTTGTGATGTTGTTGCGGGAGATTTTGTCGGCGACTAATTCCTTGTATGAGAGAAGGATAGAGCCGATTGCGCGGCCTTGATTAGCGTTTCAGGTATATAGCCCGGTTCTCCGGGCTTTTTTATTTTTCGGTTTGCGGGTGTTGATGCTGTTCGTTCTCCGTGGAGAAGTGCGTTGCCGGGGGCGGCCCGGCAGCCGCTCACTTTCTTTGCTTCGCCAAAGAAAGTAAGCAAAGAAAGGCGACCGCAACAGTCGTCGCCCGCTGCGCGGGTGCCCAAGTCAAGCGATCGCCAGCCGGCGTCGCAAACCAACTCGCTACGCTAAAGCTTCGCTCAAACATGTTTGCGCCGTTGAACCCGTCTGACAATCGCTCGCCTTGGCAACGCCTAATGCGGGCACGTCAAAAGCAACTGCAACTGCAACAGCCTTGCTGATTCGAGCTGGTCAGGTGAATCAAAGAGGCTGTATTGGTGTTCCGCTTAGACGCTGCCGTTTGTGCGGGGCGAAAAATGGAAAAAGAAGTGGACGTTGTCTGAGCGTAGCGTCAGCGAAGCGAGTTTCGTCCGCTTCCCATTTTTTGTCTTGCACAAACGGGAACCCCGCAGGGGCTGCGGCTTCGCGGTCGCCTTCTTTTGCTTACTTTTCTTGGCGAGACAAGAAAAGTGAGCGGCTGCCGGGCCGCCCCCGGCAACGCACTTCTCCACGGAGAACGAACAGCATCAATACCCGCAAACAACAAACCGAAAAAACAAATAAAAAATGCTGCCCAGATCAAACCTGAGCAGCATTCTCGTGACTAACGGACTACCTACGTCCAAATTCAATCAGTAAGTCGGTGGTACATACCCCTGTGCCGCATCAGCCCCATCACCGAAGAAATGTTTTTCCATTTGCGTCGCCAGGTATTTCCGTGCCCGCACATCCGCCAGATTCAGGCGGTTTTCATTGACCAGCATGGTCTGGTGCTTGAGCCAGGCTGCCCATGCTTCTTTCGAAACGGTTTCGTAAATGCGTTTGCCCAACTCGCCCGGATATGGCGGGAAGTCCAGGCCTTCCGCTTCCTTGTCGAGTTTGATGCAGTGAATCATGCGTGTCATGTTGCTGTCCTTTTCTATTGCCACATCGCGTTGCCGGGCAGGTCACGCGGGTGAAGCTGGTGTTGACGGGTGTTGAATTCAAACACCGTCGCGGTCTAGGCGCCGGTGAAAATCAGTTAAAGAGGCGTCATTATAGGTTTTTCGTGAAAACCAGTGATTTCCGCTGCCAGTTATACATTTGCTGCCGGTTCTTCGGCAGGCTGTCCACCGTGGCCGGGACAAAGCCGCGCTTGAGGAACCAGTGCGCGGTACGCGTCGTCAGCACAAAGAGTTTCTTCAGGCCGGCGGCACGGGCGCGGTTTTCCATATGCTTGAGCAAACGTTCGCCGTCGCCTTGCGTCTGTACTTCCGGATTGACGATCAGGCAAGCCATCTCGGCCATTTTTTCCGCCGGGAAAGGGTAGAGCGCAGCACAGGCGAAGATTACGCCGTCATGCTCGATGACGGAGAAGTAATCAATTTCGCGTTCTATCAGCTCGCGGCCGCGCTTGACCAGCGTACCGTCGGCTTCATACGGTTCTATTAATTTGAGGATGCCGCCGACATCTTCAATAGTGGCGTCGCGCAGGCTTTCCAGGTTCTCGAAGGAAACCATGGTGCCGACGCCATCATGCGTAAACAATTCCAGCAGGGCCGAGCCGTCGGTAGCGAAGGGCACGATGTGCGCACGCGGGACGCCGCCGTTACAGGCTTGCATCGCATGCTGCAGGTAGAAGGCGGCATCGGCTGGGACGCAATCATGCTGTAGTACCGCGTCCACCTGGTGCGATGACAATTCATGGATATCAGCCCCGGCCATATCCTTGATCATTGGCGTTTCGGTAATGAAAATCAGCTTGTCGGCGCGCAAGGCGACCGCCGCATTGACTGCGACGTCTTCCATCGTCAGGTTGAAGATTTCACCGGTAGGCGAGAAACCGAGCGGCGACAGCAGGACCAGGCCGCCGGCATTCAGGATCGGATGGATGGCTTCATACGCGATCTTGCGCGTAACGCCTGTTAATTCGAGGTCAACGCCGTCTATGATGCCGACCGGACGTGCGGTGACGAAGTTGCCGGAAATAATGCGGATTGCGGCATGCGCCATAGGCGTATTCGGCAGGCCCTGGCTGAAAGCGGCTTCGATATCGAGGCGCAATTCGCCGGCGGCTTCCTTCGCGCATTCCAGCGCGGCGGTATCGGTGATACGCACGCCGTCATGGAAGCGGGCTTCCACATGGCGCAGCGCCAGCTGTTCTTCGACCTGCGGGCGCGAGCCGTGCACGATCACGACGCGGATGCCGAGTGCATGCAGCAGCGATAGATCCTGTGCCAGCACCGGCAGTGCGCCGGCCTTGACCAATTCACCCGGGAAGGCGACTACGAAGGTCTTGCCGCGAAAGGCGTGGATGTACGGCGCGACCGAACGCAGCCACTGGACGAATTGTTCTTGGTTTTCCATGAGACGCATTATAACCACGGCAAGCAGGATCGATTGCGTGATCTGACGACGAAATACGACACTGCTCTGTATAATTCTGCCCTACATGTCAGCTCCAGAATCCAAGCAAAGTCCGGGTAGTCCATCCCGGCGCCCGGCGCGTAACGCGCCGGCACCATCCGCCGCGCCGGTACGCAATCCCTTGCCGGCGATCAGCTTCCCAGAAGAGCTGCCGGTCTCCGGCAAGCGCGACGATATCGCGCGCGCGATCCAGGCGAACCAGGTGATTATCGTCAGTGGCGAAACCGGCTCCGGTAAAACCACGCAGTTACCGAAGATCTGCCTCGAACTCGGGCGTGGCCTGAACGGCCTGATCGGGCATACGCAACCGCGCCGGATTGCCGCTTCCTCTACCGCCAAGCGCATCGCCCAGGAGATTGGTTCGCCGCTGGGTGAACACGTCGGCTTCAAGGTGCGCTTCAACGACACCCTGACCAAGGGCGCGTGGATCAAGCTGATGACCGACGGTATCCTGCTGGCGGAGACGCAAACCGATCCGCTGCTGCGCCAGTACGACACCATCATCATCGATGAAGCGCATGAGCGCAGTCTGAACATCGACTTCCTGCTCGGTTACCTGAAGCAGTTGCTGCCCAAACGGCCGGACCTGAAAGTCATCATTACTTCGGCGACCATCGATGCCGATCGCTTTGCACGGCACTTCGGCAGCAACGGCAAGCTGGCACCGGTGATCGAAGTATCCGGCCGCCTGTATCCGGTCGAAGTACGTTACCGCCCGGTCGAAGCCTTTGACAAAAATGCAGACAGCAATCCGAATGCCACTTCGGATGCCGCTGCCGCCCGCCGTTCCGCACTGGCAGCCAAGGAGCGCGGTCAGCGTGACCTGATGGATGCAGTGGTCGATGCGGTCGATGAACTGGCGCGCATCGGTTCCGGCGACGTACTGGTATTCCTGCCCGGCGAGCGCGAAATTCGCGATGCGGCGGAAGCCTTGCGCAAGCATCATCCGCCGCATGTGGAAATCCTGCCGCTGTTTGCCCGCTTGTCGGTGCAGGAGCAGGAGCGCGTGTTCAAGATTTCGAATGCACGCCGCATCGTGCTGGCGACCAACGTCGCGGAAACCTCGCTGACGGTACCAGGCATCCGCTATGTGGTCGACGCCGGCCTGGCGCGTGTGAAGCGTTATAGCTATCGCAATAAAGTCGAACAACTGCAGATAGAACCGATTGCACAATCGGCGGCGAACCAGCGCGCCGGTCGTTGCGGTCGTGTCTCGGCCGGTGTCTGTATCCGCCTGTACGACGAACAGGATTATTTGCTGCGGCCAAAATTTACCGAGCCGGAAATCCTGCGCTCGTCGTTGGCCGCGGTCATCCTGCGCATGAAGTCGCTGCACCTGACCGATGTCGAAACCTTTCCTTTCATCGAACCGCCGCTGGGTCGTGCGATTGCTGACGGTTATCAGCTGTTGCAGGAGCTGGGCGCGGTCGATGATGAAAACAAGTTGACGCGTCTCGGTCGTGAACTGGCCAAGCTGCCGCTGGATCCACGGGTAGGGCGCATGATCCTGGCGGCGAAGGACAATGTCTGCCTGACCGAAGTGCTCATTATTGCTGCGGCCTTGTCAGTGCAGGATCCGCGCGATCGCCCGATGGAAGCACAGGCTGCCGCCGACAATGCGCACAAGAAATTCGCCGATGAAAAATCGGAGTTCACCAGCTATCTGAAAATCTGGAAATGGTTTGAAGATGCGATCGCGCACAAGAAATCGAACCGCCTCCTGCAGGAAGAGTGCCGCGCCAATTTCCTGTCGCAGCTGCGCTTGCGCGAATGGCGTGATGTGCATTCGCAATTGCTCACCATCGTGCGCGAGCAGGGCTGGCGCCTGAACGAAGCAGCGGCGACTTACGAACAATTGCATACCGCCTTGCTGACCGGTTTGCTGGGCAATATCGGCTTCAAGGCCGAGGATGAGCCGCATTACCTCGGTGCCCGTGGCATTAAATTCCATATCTGGCCCGGTTCCAACCTGATCAAGAAAGCCGGCAAGTGGGTGATGGCGGCCGAGCTGGTCGACACCACCCGCCTGTATGCGCGCTGCATCGCGCAGATACAACCGGAGTGGCTGGAACGCGTTGCCGGTCATTTGCTGAAGAAATCCTACGGCGAACCACGCTGGGAAAAACGCACGGCGCAGGTTTCCGCATACGAGCGTGCGACGCTGTACGGGCTGGTCGTGTATAGCCAGCGCCGCATCCAGTATGGCTTGATCAATCCTGCTGACGCCCGTGAAATATTCATACGCGATGCGCTGGTTGGCGGGGACTTTGAAACGCGTGCGCCTTTCTTTGCGCATAACCACAAGCTGGTACGCGAGATCGAAAACCTCGAACACAAATCGCGTCGCCTCGATGTATTGGTCGATGATGAATTGATCGCCGCTTTCTACGACAAGCTGATCCCGGCGGATATCCATAACGGCATCAGCTTCGAAAAATGGCATAAGGATGCAACGGCGAAAGAGCCGAAGCTGCTTTACCTGAACCGCGATGATTTGATGCGGCATGAAGCGGCCGGTGTGACGACTGAGTTGTTCCCGAAGGTGATGAATGTGGCCGGCGTCGATATGGCTTTGTCCTATCACTTCGAGCCGGGTACGCCGCGCGATGGCGTGACGCTGGCGGTGCCGCTGTATGCATTGAACCAGGTTTCGGCCGATCGTTGCGAATGGCTGGTGCCCGGCATGCTGAAGGAAAAAGTGCACTTGCTGCTGAAATCCTTGCCGCAAAAATTGCGTCGTCATTGCGTCCCCTTGCCGGATTACGCGGCGGGCTTTTGCGACCGCGTGCAGGCGACACACGCTTTCGGCAAAGGCAGTTTGCTGGATGCGGTGATTGCCGATGTGCGCGAGCAAACCGGTATCGCCACCAAGACCACGGACTACAAGCTGGAAACCTTGTCCGCGCATCAATTCATGAACCTCAAGGTGATTGATGAGCATGGCCGCCAACTGGAGATGGGGCGCAACCTCGCTTCGCTGCGTAATGAGTTTGGCGGCCAGGCACGTGAAAGCTTCCAGCGTATCGCGGAAAAAACCGCCGCACCGATGGTGCAGGCAGCGCAGTCGCAAACAGCTGGCACCGGCAAGGCCGCAGGAGCGACCGCGAACGGCAAGGCAGCACCGGCGTCAACGTCAGCCGCAACGTCAACCGCAGCCGGCATACATCAAAACCTGACGAGCTGGACCTTTGGCGAGTTGCCGGAATTGCTGGAAATCCAGCAGGGCAAGCAAACGCTGATAGGCTTCCCGGCGCTGGTCGATAAAGGCACGTATTGCGACCTCGAAGTATTCGATGATCCAAATGAAGCGGCACGTGTGCACCGGATAGGTTTGCGGCGGCTGCTGGCCTTGCAACTGAAGGAACAGCTGAAGTACCTGGAAAAGAATATCCCGGGCTTGCAGCAAATGGGCATGCAATTCATGGCCCTCGGTTCGCAGGAAGAATTGCGCGACCAGATTATTCACGCCGGTTTGGAACGCGCCTGCTTGCAGGAGCCTTTGCCGAAAACGGCGGAGCAATTCAATGCACGCAAGGATGAAGGCAAGTCGCGACTTGGTTTATTGGTCAATGAAATCGCCCGCCTGGTAAGCCTGGTGCTGACCGAATACCATGCTTTGCCGAAGAAGCTGCAAACGGTGAAAGCACATACGCAGGCGGTCACAGATATACAGGCGCAATTGCAGGGCCTGGTGAGCAAGCGTTTTATCGCAGACAACGATTACACCAATCTCACGCATTTCCCGCGCTATCTGAAAGCCATCAATGTGCGTATCGATAAGTTGCGGGCCGATCCGGCGCGTGATGCGCGCGCGCTGGCGGAGTGGCAGCAGGCCGCTGCGCCGTGGCAACGTGCGTTGAAGGAGCGCCACGGCGATCCGAAGATGACGGAATTCCGCTGGTTGCTGGAAGAGTTGCGCGTCTCGCTGTTTGCACAAGAATTGCGTACGCCTATGCCGGTGTCGGTCAAACGTTTACAAAAGGTGTGGGAAAGCATGCAGCGCTGACGCCTGGTGTCGGATGGATATAGTTAAAGGAAAAATGGGAATGAAGTATTTATTGTCTGCGACCTTGGGTGCTGTGCTATTGGCTGGTTGCGCTACGCACCAGGGACAGCTCGTGCAGCAAGTGCAGTTCAAGGTGGACGGTGGCAAGACCATCAGCTTGCCTATGGTGCGCGGCGGCGCCTTGCCGGCGGAAAATGAAGATTACAAAATCGAAGTCGCAGGGTACGTCGCGAGCCTGAAACCGGGTGATGCCTCACAGTCCGAGATACGCCAGAGTTTTTCTTTTTTCGCCAAAAAGAATCCGGTACTGGAATCCGTGCGCATAGAGCAAGTGGATCCTGTCGACGGTCGTTTGCAACTGGTGCTGCAGGATGACGCACCCGTGCTGAAAAGCCAGAGCTGGATAGGCAAGACCGGCCCGGCCGCAGCGACCAGGGACGCGTCGCCATGGTTGTATAGCGCCGGCAATTCAACTTTCCTGTTCAAGTTTACGATCACGGCCAAAGACAGCCCGGCGGTCGTGCTGTATCAACCATCGTTTTTTAATAAAGCGACCAAGGATGCGTATATGCGTGCCTTGAGAGTTCCTGCTTCTAAGTGAAGAAGGCATGACCAGCCAGGCCGGATAGCAACAGGCAGCACCACACTTTAGTACTACACCTTAGTACCACACCTCAAGGAGGCAGCATGCGTACACTCAGTTTCCTGATCGCCGGCTTATTGATCCTGGCCGCCATGCTCTTGCTGGCGCGCCTGTTCTCCGCGCATTATCCGGCGGCGACGAGCGGGACGGTGGGGCTGTTCCTTGCCTTATGGCTGGCCGTATCCGCTTTCAATATGTGGGTCGGGGTCAGCCAGGCAGCCTATTCCTTTGGCGAGGAATTGCCGATTTTCCTGCTGATATTCGGCCTTCCCGCTGCAATCGCGATATTTCTCAGGTTTAAGCTGCCTTAGGCCTATGGTCCGAAGCCGAATACCCGCTGATTTCGCGTAAAATTGCGGAAATTCCTTACAACACTCACTTAAATCGAAGAATATGACCATCAAATCCGACAAATGGATACGCCGCATGGCAGAGCAAACCGGCATGATCGAACCGTTCGAGCCGGGTCAGGTGCGTCAGTCCAACGGCCAGAAGATAGTCTCTTACGGCACCTCGTCCTACGGTTACGATATTCGCTGCGCGGATGAATTCAAGATTTTCACGAATATCAACAGCACCATCGTCGACCCGAAGAATTTCGATGAAAATTCCTTCGTCGATATCAAGAGTGATGTCTGCATCATCCCGCCTAATTCCTTCGCATTGGCACGTACCATCGAGTACTTCCGCATCCCGCGCAATGTGCTGACGATCTGCCTCGGCAAATCGACGTATGCGCGCTGCGGCATCATCGTCAACGTGACGCCGTTCGAACCTGAATGGGAAGGTTATGTAACGCTGGAGTTTTCCAACACCACACCATTGCCGGCGAAGATTTACGCGGGTGAAGGTTGCGCGCAGGTGCTGTTCTTTGAAAGTGATGAAGTCTGCGAAACCTCGTACAAGGATCGCGGCGGCAAGTACCAAGGTCAACACGGTGTGACCCTGCCTAAAACCTGATGCGTTTTCCCGGATTTGCGATGAACAAGTTTGCGCGCGTGCTCGCGCCGGCCTTGCTATGCCTTGCGCCTGCCCTGGTGCAAGCGCAGGCGCTGGTACCGGCCGGCAAGATGTTTTCCAATGCCTTCCTCGATGTACGTGCGCCGCTTGCCGGCGACTGGATGATAGTCAAATCATCGCAGGCTGAACTCGCTTTTGCCCGCACCGGCGCCGCCGTCAATGAAAGCTATATCGCGCAAGTCACGCTGTTTGCCTTGCCGGATTTAAAAGACCAGGCCGCGTTTGAAACCCTGGTGAAGCAGGGCGTGGAAGCGGATGCCCCGGCGGACCGCTTCAAACCGGTATCGGCCCAATACGAATACAGCGAGCAGCGCGGTTACCCCTGCATCAAGTATGTCGGCGTGACCGAAGACATGAAGGCAAAGACGGCGAATTCCGCGACGGAAACCGTCACGCTGATGCTGCAGTTCAATTCCCTGTATTGCCAGCATCCGGGCGTGCCGGGCGTGGGCTTTATGGTTGGCTTGTCACATCGCGGTGCCGCACTTGATGACAATCTGGCGAAAGATGCCGAGGTTTTCATCGAAGGTGTACAGGTTGCGAAACAGACCGCCAAGCCAGCGGTACAGACAGAAGTGCAATCCCCGGCACAGCCCGAAGTGAAGGTTGAGGAAAAGCCGCAAGTGCATCCTGACACCCAGCCTGCCGGCCAGCCGGAAGAAGTCGAGGAAGAAGTGCGCGGCTAAGGTATCAGCGCTGCACCAGCTTCCGCGCCTCAATAATCATCCTCTCCGCAGCTCTTGATTGCGGCTCATCGCGATACGCCAGATGCAGCGGCGCGCGCAAGTCAGGTGCCTGCTCCAGTTTCAGGTAAACCACTTCCTTCAGTTGTACATGGCGCATTGAGGCCGGCACGATGGATACGCCGAGCCCCGCTGCCACCAGGCTCAGCGTCGATAAATTCTTCCTCGCTTCCTGCACCACGCGCGGGCTGAAACCGGCGGCACGGCAGGCCGCGATCACACTATCGTATAGACCGGGGCCGCTGGGACGGCGATTCAGGATGAAATCATCTTCGGCCAAGGCCGTCAGCGGCAGGCTCTTGCGGCGCTGCGCCAGCTTATGCGTGATCGGCAGTGCGACTATCATTTCTTCCACCAGCATGGTTTCCATCTTCAGGCCGGCGGCGCTGCCTATCGGTGAACGGATGAAGGCGACGTCGAGCCGGTTGTGACGCAAGTCTTCGACCAATTCATTGGTATTGCTTTCTTCGACGGCCATGATGACGCCCGGCGACTTTTGCCGGAACGCGCGTATCACCGCCGGGATGAAAGGGTGCAGCGCGGCAGATTCGGTAAAGCCGACGGCGAGACGCCCGCTTTCACCGAGCGAGATGCGGCGTACGCCTTCTATCGTGGTATTGACCTGATCCAGTATCAGGCGCGCGTCGGTCAACAGTGCATGACCACTCTCGGTCAGTTCCATGCCGCGCGGCATGCGACGAAACAGGGTCACGCCCAGCTCTTTTTCCAGTGCACGGATTTGCTGGCTCAACGGCGGTTGCTGTATGCCTATGCGTTGCGCGGCCTTGGTCAGATGGCCTTCTTCCGCAACGATGACGAAGTAGCGCAGCAGGCGCAGGTCTATCGCTGACATATATTTTAAGTATGTTTAATGATGATTCCATATATTAGACTGAATGACGCTTCGCGCGTAAACTTCCGCTTATTGATGGCGATGGCGGAAACAAAACGATGGAAAGCAGTACACAAATAGCTGGAACACCGCAGGCAGTGACAGGAGTCGCACGGCCGACGCTGCGGCAACTCTTCCTCGGCTTCCTGGGCCTGGGCATGATGGCCTTTGGCGGTGCCTTGCCACTGGCACATAGGATGCTGGTCGAAGACAAGCGCTGGCTGGATGAAACCGAATTCACCGAATTACTGGGCCTGTGCCAGTTCCTGCCGGGCGGCAATATGATCAATCTGTCGGTCGCGGTCGGTATGCGCTTCCGCGGCGTGAAGGGCGCTTTCGTGTCCATCATGGGTCTGGTGGCGATGCCGTCGGTGGTGCTGGTCATGCTGGGCATGTTGTATGAACGCTTCCAGAACGATGCGCAGGTCGCGCATGTCTTTGCCGGGCTGGCTGCAGCCGCCGCCGGTTTGCTGGTATCGATGGCGATCAAGATTGCGCTGCCGCTGCGCAAGAAGTATTTGATGGCGCTGGTGGCGGTGATTTGTTTTGTGGCGATTGCCTTGCTGCGCTGGCCCTTGCTGTGGGTGATGCTGGTGATGACGCCATTGAGTATCTGGGTGACTGCGAGGAGCAGGAAATGACGCAGACGCTGATTGCCTTATTCCTGATTTTTTCGCAGTTGTCGCTGCTGGCTTTTGGTGGTGGCAATGCCATCCTGCCGGAGATGCAGCGCCAGGTGGTCGAGGTGCATCAATGGATGACGGCGAAGGAATTCAGTGCCTTGTTCGCATTGAGCCAGGCCGCGCCGGGGCCGAACATGATGATAGTCAATCTGGTCGGCTGGCAGGTGGCGGGCTGGGCTGGCATGCTGGTGACGGCGATTGCGAAATTCGGTCCTTCCTCATTGCTGACCATCATGTCGCTGCATGCGTGGGAGCGTTTCAAGGACAAGCCGTGGCGTGCTTATATACAGTCCGGCATGGTGCCGGTGACGGCCGGTATCGTCGCGGCGAGTGCCGCCGTGATTGCGCATGCGTCGGATACCAACTGGCTGTTGACGGCGATCACCATCGTCAGCGCACTGCTGGCGTGGAAAACGCGGATCCATCCGCTATGGCTATTGCTGATCGGCAGCCTGGCGGCTTTGCTCGGGAACGGCCTGGTTTAAGCGATTAGCGGCTTTTGGCCAGCTTTTGCTTCAGTGCCTGTACTGCATCCTTGCTGGCGTCCATGCCGGCAATTGAGGTAACAAACTGCAGGGTTTTCTTGCGCAGGCGGTAGGCATCCACCGTCACATAATTGCCGCTGCCGACATAGCGTGTGGTGACGATGATTTCCTGCGTGCCGTCGCGATCGAGGTCGGCAAACTTCAGGCTTTCTATCGCGCCGTTGCGTGAGCGTACGGTGCCGGTAACGAATTCATCGTAAGGGTAGGCCGGATCATTTTTCGCATAGACGCGCAAGGTGTAGCTGCCTATGCTGCGCGGTTCGAAGTCGCCTTCCGCCACCACTACCATGCCCTTGCTTTGCGGATGCAGCGCGGATTTGACGATGCGGCCGTTATTGTCGGCGGCGAAAGCAGTGGTCGATAAGGCGACCGTGACGAAGAAGAGTGCGAGTTTATTCATGTAAGTATTCTTTGACAGCCGTAAACGGCCGGGTGATGGCCTGAAGTCTTAATCCGGCGCGCTCCAGGCGGGATTCCACACGACTTCCCACAGGTGCTGGTCGGGATCCTTGAAGTAGCCGGCGTAGCCGCCCCAGAAGGTATCGTGTGCCGGCTTGATGATGTGTGCGCCGGCTTTCTCCGCCTGCTGCATGACTGCATCGACTTCAGCTTTCGAGCCGACATTGTGGCCGAGGCTGAATTCGCTGGAACTGGCCGGTGCGAGTGCTACACCGCTATCGTGTACCAGGCTGGCACGCGGCCACAAGGCCAGTTTCAGCCCGGCCTGCAAATCAAAGAAGGCGACAGCGCCGTGCTCAAATTCCTTGCCGATGATGCCTTCGGTCTGCAAGCCCAGGCCGTCGCGATAGAAATGCAGCGCTCGTTCCAGATCGTCTACGCCCAGGGTGATGACGCTGATACGAGGCTTCATTGCTTGTTCCTTCAGTCCGGGCAGTGCAGTTTTTACTGACGTACGCAATCGACGAAGTAGCCGCGCTTGCCGTCGATTTCACGTGTCACCAAGCCATGGACGTCGGTTTCGAAGCCAGGGAATTTCTCATTGAAGTCACGTGCAAAGCGCAGGTAATCGACGATGGTCTTGTTGAAGCGTTCGCCCGGGATCAGCAAAGGAATGCCCGGTGGATACGGTGTCAGCAGGATCGACGTGACGCGGCCTTCGAGCTCGTCGATAGGTACGCGGTCGATTTCGCGATGCGCCATTTTTGCAAATGCGTCGGATGGCTTCATCGCCGGTTGCATATCGGACAGGTACATCTCTGTCGTCAGGCGTGCCACGTCATAGGCTTTGTAGAAATCATGGATCTGCTGGCACAGGTCGCGCAGGCCGATACGCTCATAGCGCGGATTGGCTGCAGCAAATTCCGGCAGGATGCGCCACATCGGCTGGTTCTTGTCGTAGTCATCCTTGAACTGTTGCAGCGCAGTCAGCAAGGTATTCCAGCGGCCTTTGGTGATGCCGATGGTGAACATGATGAAGAATGAGTACAAGCCGCATTTTTCAATGATGACGCCGTGCTCAGCTAGGTATTTGGTCACGATGGAAGCCGGGATGCCGGACTCGCCGAATTTGCCTTCCAGCGACAGGCCCGGGGTGACGATGGTGGCCTTGATCGGGTCCAGCATATTGAAGCCCGGAGCCAGGTTGCCGAAGCCGTGCCAGTCGTCTTCGGCCCGTATCATCCAGTCTTCGCGCGAGCCTATGCCATCGGCCGAGAAGTTGTCCGGTCCCCAGACCTGGAACCACCAGTCCTGGCCCCATTCCTGATCGATCTTTTTCATCGCGCGACGGAAGTCCAGCGCTTCGAGAATGCTTTCTTCCACCAGCGCGGTACCGCCCGGCGCTTCCATCATCGCCGCGGCGACGTCGCAGGAAGCGATGATCGAGTATTGCGGCGAAGTCGAGGTGTGCATCAGGTAGGCTTCGTTGAAAGCATCCTGGTCCAGCTTCACGCTTTGCGATTCGCGCACCAGGATTTGCGAAGCCTGCGACAGGCCGGCCAGCAATTTGTGCGTCGATTGCGTCGAGAAAATCATCGACTCTTTGGCGCGTGGACGATCCTTGCCGATCGCGTGCATGTCTTTGTAGAAATCATGGAAGGTCGCATGCGGCAACCAGGCTTCGTCGAAATGCAGGGTGTCGATTTCGCCATCCAGCATATCTTTCAGGGTTTCCACGTTGTAGATCACGCCGTCGTAAGTCGATTGCGTAATTGTCAGGATGCGCGGCTTCTTGTTGGCGGCTTCGCGCGCAAACGGATTGGCTTCGATTTTCTTGCGGATGTTTTCCATCGAGAATTCGGACAGCGGGATCGGGCCGATGATGCCGAGGTGATTGCGGGTCGGCATCAGGAAGACCGGGATCGCGCCGCACATGATGATGGAGTGCAGGATGGATTTGTGGCAGTTACGGTCAACCACGACGATATCGCCGGGGGCGACGGTCGAGTGCCAGACCATCTTGTTCGAAGTCGAGGTGCCGTTGGTCACGAAGTAGCAGTGATCGGCATTGAAGATGCGCGCGGCATTGCGTTCGGAAGCGGCAACCGGACCGGTATGGTCGAGCAGCTGGCCGAGTTCTTCCACCGCGTTGCAGACGTCGGCGCGCAACATGTTTTCACCAAAGAATTGATGGAACATCTGGCCGATCGGCGACTTCAGGAAAGCCACGCCGCCGGAGTGGCCCGGGCAGTGCCAGGAATAGGAACCGTCCTGTGCGTAGTGCACCAGCGCGCGGAAGAATGGTGGCGACAGGCCATCCATATACGACTTCGCTTCGCGGATGATGTGGCGTGCAACGAATTCCGGCGTGTCTTCAAACATATGGATGAAACCGTGCAGCTCGCGCAGGATATCGTTAGGGATATCGCGCGAGGTGCGGGTTTCGCCATACAGGTAAATCGGGATATCGGCGTTCTTGTGGCGGATTTCTTCGACGAAGGCGCGCAGTGATTTCAGTGCGTAATCGGTTTCTTCAAAGGAGCCGGCACCGAATTCTTCATCGTCAATCGACAGGATGAAAGCGGAAGCGCGCGATTGCTGTTGCGCGAACTGCGACAGGTCGCCGTAGCTGGTGGCGCCCAGCACTTCCATGCCTTCTTTTTCGATCGCTTCGGCCAGCGCGCGGATACCGAGCCCGGACGTGTTCTCGGAACGGAAATCTTCATCGATGATGACGATGGGGAAGCGAAATTTCATGAGGTCTCCAACAAGACGGAAAGTGCGGCGTACAAGGTCGATTTGTGCGCCAGATAAGGAAAGCGAATTTTCGCAGATATGCGTGCGATTGGGGGAGAAAAAGCCGCCAAAAATAGCATTGGAGGCTTAGTGTGACGCCAGTGTTACAAAAACGTTCAGCTCAGGCGATACGGTCGTAAGTGATGTAGGCGTAATCGAAGCCATTCGCATCTGAATGATGCTGTTCACGTGCCGTTTCCTGCCAGATTTTCGGATCGATGGCCGGGAAAAAAGCGTCGCAATCGAAGGACTTGTCGATTTTGGTCACGATCAGGCGATCCACCTGCGCCACCGTATCGGCATAGATTTGCGCGCCGCCGATGATGAAGGCCTGATTGTCGCCGACCAGTGCCTTGGCCGCAGCCAGTGAAGTGACGGCTTCGACGCCGGCATGTTGCCACTCCGCATTACGCGTTATGACGATATTGCGCCGGTTCGGCAGCGGCCGGCCGATCGAGTCGAAAGTCTTGCGCCCCATGATGATCGGGTGGCCGGAGGTGGTGCGCTTGAAGTGCGCCAAGTCTTCCGGCAAATGCCAGGGCAGGGTGTTATTGATGCCGATGCCGTTATTGGAATCGGTGGCGACAACGATGGTCAGGTGTGCGGGCATGTTCTTGATCTTGTCTGATTAAACCGCCATAGGCGCGGTCAGCGGCGCATGGTGTTGGTAGCCTTCCAGGCTGAAGTCACCCGGTTCGAGTTTTTCCAGCCATTCCGGCTCGTACTTGCCGGTGACGGCGTAATCCGGAATGCGATCCGACAGCGCCAGCTGCGGTGCCGGATGCGGTTCGCGCGTCATTTGTTCGTTCAGCATATCCAGATGGTTTTCATAGATATGCGCATCGCCGATAAAGTAGGTGAACCACTTCGGCTTGTAACCGGTCAGGCGGCCGACTACATGCAGCAGCGCGGCGGCTTCGGCCAGGTTGAACGGCGTGCCGAGGCCGATATCGTTGCTGCGGATGTAGAGGCAGAGCGAAATCTCTTTGGTCGTGGCATTCGGGATGAACTGGTACAGCAAATGGCAGGCCGGCAATGCAATCGCATCGAGGTCGGCACAGTTCCAGCCGTGGAACAGGATGCGGCGGCTGCCCGGGTTCTTGATGATGGTATCCAGGCAATCACGCAACTGGTCGATGGCCTTGTACAGCAAGACTTTGTCCTTGCCTTCGTCGTTGACAGCCGACACCACGCGGAAACCGCGCTTTTGCGCATCGTCGATTTGCGCCTGTTGACCTGCGTCCAGCAGCTTGTAGGCCGGCCACTGGCGCCATTGCACGCCATATACCGGGCCGAGGTCGTCGGGGCCGGTACGGTAGGGATTATTCAGCCATTCGGTGTTTTCATTGGCGTTCTGGTCCCATACCTTGCAACCTAGTTCGCGGAATTCGGCGGCGCTGCGCGTCGCGCGCAGGAAGCCAATCAATTCGCCGATGACGGACTTGAAGGCGAGCCGCTTGGTGGTGATCGCCGGGAAGCCGTCTTTTTGCAGATCGAAGCGCAACATGGCACCGGGAATGCTGATGGTGCGGATGCCGGTCCGGTTTTCCTGCCAGGTGCCGGTATCGAGTACTGTGCGCACCAGGTCAAGATACTGTTTCATGCGTAGTCCGTTTTTTGGTTGAGTTGTCAGAAATATAGGAATTCCGATATTTCCCGGGAATTCGCTATTTTAACGGGTTACGGCGGCGGGCAAGCAGATCGGCTTCAGTGCTGGCCAAATTGCAGGGCAGCGAGGCTGGCATACAGGCCGCCGGCCGCGACCAGCGATGCATGCGTGCCGGTTTCGACAATTTTGCCGTGTTCCATCACGATGATGCGGTCGGCGCGTTGTACCGTTGCCAGCCGGTGCGCAATCACCAGCGTGGTACGACCGACCATCGCCGCTTCCAGCGCACCTTGCACCAGGCGTTCGGATTCGGCATCGAGTGCGCTGGTGGCTTCATCGAGCAGCAGCAGCGGCGGGTTTTTCAGCAAGGCACGTGCAATCGCAATCCGCTGGCGCTGGCCACCGGACAAACGCACGCCGCGTTCGCCGAGGAAAGACTGATAGCCTTCCGGCAGGCGTTCGATGAATTCATGTGCGGCGGCGAGGCGGGCGGCGGCAATCACTTCGTCATCCGTCGCTGAGGGGCGGCCGTAGCGGATGTTTTCCATCGCATTCGCGGAAAAGATCACGGTGTCCTGCGGCACGATGCCTATGGTATTGCGCAAGGCATGCAAATCGAGTTCACGGATATCGATGCCGTCCAGTTCGATCACGCCTTCCTGCGGATCGTAGAAGCGCAGCAGCAATTGGAATAAGGAAGTCTTGCCGGCACCGGACGGGCCGACGATGGCGACCGTTTCCCCGGCCTGTATCGCTACCGACAGATTCGACAGCGCCGGTGTCAACGGGCGCGACGGATAGTGGAAGGTCACCAAGTCCAGCGTCAGCGCTGCACCGTTTGCACGTCGTGGCGGCAGGCTGCGCGGCGTCGCCGGTGATGAGATAGGCGATTGCACTGACAATAATTCGAGCAAGCGTTCGGTCGCACCAGCCGCACGTTGCGCATCGCCCAGTACTTCGGACAGGGCACCGATGGCACCGGCGACGATCGCCGAATACAAAATGAACTGGCCGAGCTGCCCGCCGCTCATGCTGCCGTCGATGACCGCATGTGCGCCCAGCCACAGCACGAAGACTATCGCGCCGAACACCAGCAGGATCGCAATCATGGTCAGCAATGAGCGCGCGCGTATGCGGCGCATCGCGGTTTTGAAGGCATTCTCCACAGTCTGGCCGAAACGCCGCGCTTCTATCTTTTCATGCGTATAGGCTTGCACGGTCGGCATCGCATTCAGGATTTCACCGGCGAGTGCCGAAGCGTCGGCGACGCGGTCCTGCGAATCGCGTGACAAGGTGCGCACGCGACGGCCAAACCAGACGATAGGCAATACGACGAAAGCCAGCGTGACGAGGATGATGGATGAGAGTTTGATGCTGGTGAAAAACAGCATCACCAGGCCGCCCGCGAACAGCAAGGCATTGCGCAGCGCCATCGAGATACTGGTGCCGATCAGGGTCTGGATCAGTGTGGTGTCGGTCGTGATGCGCGACAGCACTTCGCCGCTTTGCGTGGTTTCAAAGAATTGCGGGCTTTGCGTGACAACATGTGAATACACCGCATTGCGGACGTCGGCGGTGACGCGTTCACCGAGCCAGGACACCATATAGAAACGTGCAGCGGTGGCGATTGCCAATACACAGGCGACGCCAAACAGCGCGATGAAGTAGGTATTGATGCTGGACGTATCGTGCATGCCATTCGCACCAAAGCCGAGGTCTATCATTTGGCGGAAGGCGTAGGGGATGGCGAGCGTGGCAGCCGCGGCGACGATCAGCGCAATGCCGGCCAGTACAAACTGCTTCTTGTAAGGCAGCAAAAATTTCAGCAAGCCACGCAGTGTGGCGATACTGCCTTTTTGCAATTCCCGGGAGGTCTGGATGGTCATGGATACCGTGTTCTGGATAAAAGATGATGGCAGGGGCTGCGGCGTGAAGGCGTAGCTTAACACCAGTCCATGCCGCGTATTTTTCCCCGTCCCGCGTTAAAAAAGCGCGAAAATACATTTGTTATCAGGCAATATGGGGACGGGCTGACGGAGGGCAAGCACTATCTTTGCCCGGCGAATGAACTGTCGCGCCGAAATGGGGTCATTCAGATTCACGCATCACGGGGGAGCAGATTGCTGCAATTCATCCAGTGTACCGAACAGAATGACCAGAGTGTCCGTGACGAACTGCTCGCGGGCTTGAGCGCGGCACAGGCTTTTACTTCACCCAAGTATCTGTACGATGCGCTGGGTTCCAAATTATTCGAGGCGATCTGCGAGCTGCCCGAGTATTATCCTACCCGCACCGAAGCGCTCATCTTCAAAACGCATGGCAGGGCGATTGCGCAGGCGATAGGCAGCGGCACCACGCTGATAGACCTGGGCGCCGGTAATTGCGCGAAAGCGGCGCGCCTGTTTCCGGCCTTGCAGCCGGTGCAATATGTGCCGGTCGATATTTCCGTCAGCTTCCTGCGCGAAGCACTACAGCGTTTGCAGCAGCAATTCCCCTCCATCGTCATGACCGGCATAGGCATGGATTTTTCCAGTGAACTATTGCTGCCGGACAGCGTACGCGATGAAAAGCGCCTGTTCTTTTATCCCGGTTCTTCCATCGGCAATTTCACGCCGGAAGAATCACTGGCCTTCCTGCAGCGCATCCGTGCCGCCTGCGATGAAGCTGGCGGTTTGTTGATAGGTGTTGACCTGGTCAAGGACAAGGCCATCCTTGATGCCGCCTACGATGATGCGCTCGGCGTGACCGCCGCCTTCAACCTGAACCTGCTGCGGCATATGAATCATTTGGTCGGCACCGACTTTGATGTGCAGGGCTGGCGTCATCGAGGTTTTTTCAATGACAAGGCCAGTCGCATCGAAATGCATCTGGAAGCCGCGTCCGAGCAAATCGTGCACTGGCCGCAAGGCGAGCGGCGCTTTGAACGCGGCGAACGCATACATACCGAAAATAGTTATAAGTACACGCAGCGCAGCTTTACGGATTTGCTGGAGCAGGCGGGTTTCCGCAAGTTATCGTTCTGGACCGATCCGCAGCAGTGGTTCATGGTGTGTCACGCCCATGTAAACTGATGCAAGCGGATTGCAGTAGACTGCTGCAATGGATTCAATAAGGCGGCATCCCGAAACTGTTTCACCAACAATAAGACGGATTGCAATGAACGTACAGACAGAAACCATCCATCTGCTGGCACCGCAGCAAGAGCTGATGCCTTATCTCTCAATACGCGGACATTCGCTGGCACTGGCCGCGCCCTTGTCGGAAGAGGATTGCGCCGCGCAATCGATGCCGGATGCGAGTCCGGTCAAATGGCATCTGGCCCACACCACCTGGTTTTTCGAAACCTTCATCCTCGAGCGTTTCGAGGCCAATTTCCAGCCGCATCATCCTGCTTTCCGCGTACTCTTCAATTCCTATTACAACGGCGTCGGCGACAAGCATGCGCGTGCGCAACGCGGTTTGCTGACGCGTCCGCCGTTCGATGAAGTGCTGGCTTATCGCCGCGATGTGGATGCGCGCATACAGGCTTTGTTATCCCAATCAATGCCGCAACAGGTGTTGACCGAAATCATGAACTTGCTGGAACTGGGCTTGCAACATGAACAGCAGCATCAGGAATTGATGATGACGGATGTCCTGCATCTGTTTTCGCGAAATCCGCTTAAACCGGCCTATGCCGATACGCTGTATTCGCTGGCGGAAGCACCACAGGCGTTGGCATGGATTCCGTTTGCCGGCGGCGTGGTGCAGGTCGGGCATGAAGGGCAGGGCTTTTGCTTTGATAATGAATTGCCGCGCCATCGCCAGTTTGTCGAAGCCTATACGCTGGCATCACGGCTGGTGACGAATCGCGAATACCTGGCTTTCGTCGAAGCGGGTGGCTATGAAGATCCGGCCTTGTGGTTATCGGAGGGCTGGGATTGGGTACAGGCGCAGCAAATCTCGCATCCGCTGTACTGGCAGCATGACAGGGGCTGGCATACCTTCTCCCTGCAAGGCATGCGGCCGCTGGATTTGAATGCGGCGCTGACGCATATTTCCTATTTTGAAGCGGATGCATACGCACGCTGGAGCGGTGCGCGCCTGCCGACGGAAGCGGAGTGGGAACATGCGGCGCAGGCTTCGGGCGAGCTGAGCCAGTTGTTCGGAGTTTGCTGGCAATGGACCAGCAGCAGTTATGCCGCCTATCCGGGCTATGCAACGGCAGCAGGTGCGCTCGGTGAATACAACGGCAAATTCATGGCGAACCAATATGTATTACGCGGCTCATCCTGCGTCACACCGGATGGTCATGCGCGTCTCAGCTATCGCAATTTCTTTCCTTCATCCGCACGCTGGCAATTCACCGGCATTCGCCTCGCACGTTAATCATCGTTCGGCAAATGCCTAGCGGAACTCGAGGCGGTTGTAATCGAGTATGCCGGCTTCCAGTGCCTGCTCATTGAAGTAGCGTTTGTGCAGCGTATCGCTGAAAGCCCAGAAATCCTGGTTGTCACGTCGCACCGCCCAGCGTTGGCTGAAGGCGGCATAGTCATTTTCCGAACGCAAGCCCTGCAGTGCGGCGACCAGCGTTGGTAGTTCGGCCGCGCTGGCGCGGTAGAAGGCATTCGGATAACTGAAATTGATGCCCGGCGTGAGCGTCAGCGTATCTTCTGCCGGCACCAGTTCCTTGCGTTCACCCAGCAAGTGCGAGACGCTGGCATGGGCGGTATTGCGTATCAGGCTGTAAGACCTGGCTTTGCCATCCGGCATTTCGACTACAAGTATCGCGGTTTCCGGCAGCCATTGCAGGGCCGTGCCTTTGCTTGCTGCCAGTGATTTCAGCGGCGCTTGCAAGGAGGCGGGTGTTTGCTTGCTCCAATCGAGCCTGGTGGAAATAACCGGCGTGAGTCGCTTCCGCATCAATTCCAGTAATTCCTGCTTCGGATTGTCAGTCACATAGCGGATGCCGCTGTCGACTTCCAGCGTGCTGGCCGACCCGCCATATACTTGTTCACGCACAGCCTGGCTGTCACCGCGATACCAGTCGTCGCGTGTGCTGATCCGTTGGGCCTTCGGCAGCATCAGCAGGAAGTTGGATTCGCCTTCGGCACGCAGGTAATCCATGTACAGGCGTGATGCGAGCTGGTGACCGACATTGCCATACACATCGTAATTCGCCACCAGCAGATAGTGGATGCGCTCCAGCAAGGGGTAGCCTATGACCCACGCGGTTTTGGGGGTGTCGCCGACAAAGCCCTTGACCACGCTCGCATTGTCGAAATGGCGGAATACCGTCAATGCCGCATTGTCGTTATTACCGTCACCATCCCAGATCAGGTCGAGGCTGACGTCTGCCGGTTTTTTGATGACCTTGGCGAGCAGGGTGGAGCGCGCCTTCAGGTATTCGTTTTCCAGTTTGCCGTAAGCGAGCCAGGGCGCCAGGATGCCGGTCGTGCGGCTGCCGGTGGGCAGACGTGCCAGCTCGGCACTTTGTTGCAGCAGCGCGTCGACATCCTTGTCATAGTTATCGGACGGGGCGAGGAAGGTGACCCAGAACTGGTCCTGGATCACATTCAAGGCTACCTGGCCGCGACATACCGGGCCCTTGATGAAGCCCATGATGGTGAATTCGGCTTCATCCAGCATGAAGCGATAGCGTGCGCCGACCGGCAATTGCGCAAAGGTGGCGAATGGATTGGCGGCGGTTTCTTCACTGTATCCCGGCAGTTTATCCACCCGGTAAGGCACCTCGAAGAACAGGCTGCGCCAGCGCGCCATGCGCTTGGCATCGAGGCGATACGGCATATGCGTTTTCGCGACGATGGTTTCGCGTTCTTCCGTCAGGCGATAGTAGACGCGGCTGATTTTCGGATCGTCGACCGGACGTGCGGTCGTGACGATCTGGATAGGTTGACCGGGTGGTGTCGCCGAGCGTACCAGTTTGAAGTAGTGGCGTTGCGCGTCTTCGCCAAAGTACAGGTGCGCAAGGAACAGGTGTTCGTAGGCATAACGTGCGAACAATTGCTCTTTCAGCGAATCGCCGTTCAGGAAGTTTTCCCACAGCTTGATTCTGGTGCTCACGGTTGTCGACAAGGCTGGCTGGCCTTCGTATGGTGCGCCCTGTTCCAGCCATGCTGTCATTTTGCGATGCTCGTCAGCTGACAGGCCGGGCAAGCCGAAGGGCATGCCGGCCAGCGGCTGTTTGCGTTCGTATGCCGCCATTTCAAAATCGGCCGGGCACATATTGACGCGATCCGCCGAGATGTCGAGGGTATTGCTTTTGCTTTCTTCCGACGGCCACGGATGCTGCTGTTTCAAGACCAGCATGCGATGGATCAGGCCGACTGCGCGATTCGCTTCCGGCGTTGACATGTGTTCATTCAGCACCGGGAAGAAGGCGCGCTGCCGCCATTCCGACGGTTTTTGCGCATCGATATACAGGCGTGACGGATCGGCAGCCAGCAGGCGCGAGGCATCATAGACCGCGGTTTTATTCGCGCCCCGTGCCAGGCCGTCCCAGCTGGTGGTTTTGAGCTGGCATGGCGCGTCATAGCAGGCGTGGCACACCACACAGCGTTGATTCAGTATCGGCTGTATCGTCTGCTGGTAGGAGAGGTCGGCGGGTGGCGCTGTCGGTACATCAAAGCGGGTCGGATCTGCCGGGCCATACAGGCTGTCCAGTTGCGAGCTGAGCAGCGTGCCGCAGGCGGCGATCAGTATGACGACGGGCAAGAGCAGAAGTCGGCGCATGCGACATACCCTGGAAATGGAAGGTGTATGTGACCTTGCCGCATTTTGCCGAAGGTGTCAATTTACGGGCGTAAAAAAGCCGCTGGCGGGCAGCGGCTTTTTGTGACGGAGCTGGAGCTTAGCCGGCGAGGGCGATGTCGCGGTTGACTGCGCTCAGTACCGCGCGGAACGAGGCGGTGACGATGTTGCCGTCGATGCCGACGCCGAAACGGGTCACGCCATTGTTGACGCGCAATTCCACATAGCTGGCGGCATTCGCGCTGGCACCGGCACCGATTGCATGCTCATGGAAATCCATCAGCTTGATATTCAGGCCGAGCGCATTGATGAAGGCATCGATAGGGCCGTTGCCTGCACCTTGCATGGAAACCGGTTTGCCATCTTTTTCCAGTTCAACCTTGATTTGCACTTCGCCATCTTTCGAATCATCGATATGGTGATTACGATAGTGGTAAGGCGTTACCGCATTCAGGTATTCGCTGTTGAAGATGGTGTGGATATCGTTGGCTGCAACTTCGCCACCGGTTTCATCGGTGATGCGTTGCACCGCGCGGCTGAATTCGATCTGCAGGCGACGTGGCAAGACCAGGCCGTATTCCTGTTCCAGCAAATAGGTCATGCCGCCTTTGCCGGATTGGCTATTGACGCGGATCACGGCATCATAGCTGCGACCAAGGTCAGCCGGATCGACCGGCATATACGGTACTTCCCAGATTTCATCCGGTTTTTGTTTGGCGAAGCCTTTCTTGATCGCATCCTGATGCGAACCGGAGAAAGCGGTGTAGACCAGGTCGCCGACATACGGGTGACGCGGATGCACCGGGATCTGGTTGCACTCTTCCACGCATTGGCGGATTTCATCGATGTCGGAGAAGTCGAGGCCGGGATTGATGCCTTGCGAGTAAAGATTCAATGCGAGCGTGACGAGGTCGACGTTGCCGGTACGTTCACCATTGCCGAACAGGCAGCCTTCGATACGATCGGCACCGGCCATCACTGCCAACTCTGCTGCGGCGACCGCGCAACCGCGATCATTGTGCGGATGCACGCTGAGGATAATGGAGTCACGGCGGGCCAGGTTGCGATGCATCCATTCGACCTGGTCGGCATAAACGTTCGGTGTGCTGGCTTCGACCGTGCCCGGCAAGTTGATAATCATCTTGCGTTCAGGCGTTGGCTGCCATGCTTCGGAGACGGCGTCGCAGACTTCCTTCGCGAAGTCGAGTTCGGTCATGCTGAAGGTTTCCGGCGAATACTGGAATACCCATTCGGTTTCCGGATGCGCATCGGTCAATTCGCGGATCAGCTTGGTACCGGCGACCGCGAGTGCCTTCACTTCATCTTTCGACATATTGAAGACGATGCGGCGGAACGCAGGTGCCGTCGCGTTATACATATGAACGATGGCGCGGCGCGAACCGACGACCGAATCCACGGTGCGGCGGATCAGGTCTTCCCGTGCCTGCGTCAGGACTTCAATCGTCACATCGTCGGGAATACGTTTTTCATCGATCAGCTTGCGCACGAAATCGAAATCGGTTTGCGAAGCGGAAGGAAAGGCGACTTCAATTTCCTTCAGGCCGATTTTCAGGAGCATGTCGAAGAAGCGCAGCTTCTTTTCATGGTTCATCGGTTCGATCAAGGCCTGGTTGCCGTCGCGCAAATCGGTGCTCATCCAGATCGGCGGGGTGCTGATGACGCGGTTAGGCCAGGTACGGTCCTTGAGTTGCACGGGCGGGAAGGCGCGGTATTTCGCAGCCGGGTTAGTCAACATCATGATAAGTCCTTAAATTCGTTCAATCGGGGAAAGCGTCAGGGGGTGGCGATTGGGCTACCTGACTGCCACGTGCGCTAGGTCAGGTAACCGATCGGTAGCAATAGCAAAGCCAATGAACGAGCGAACGTCATCCCGGCGAACAAATCGCCATTGATGCGCACTGCTGAAATCGGCTTGATAGGCATGATGGTTACGAGTAACTCGGTTGTACTGCTCTTACATCTACTGCGACGGGTATTACTGCTGTGTTGCGGGCAACACGGGGGTACGCTACTAAGCTAGTAGTAGCGATAGCAGCGTCGATAGCGAGATGCCAGCGATGTGCTTCGATGCGGAAGGAATGTGGTGTGCAGAAAACATAGGGCTAACTTTAGGTGATGCAGGGCCGGGCTGTCAAGTCCGGTGTGGCCGGCGTTGCGGATTTGATAATGGGGCTATGCCGCACCGGGCATAGCTTTGCCTGCATTTTTTCGTCAGGGAAACGCTGTTTTCAGGCCTGGACTTCAATTTTGGCCGCACCTGCCGACATCTCGCCTATCACGGCGGCATCGGCGAAACCTTCGCGCTGGAACAGCGCCAGTACCTCATCCACGGCGGCCGGATCGCAGGCCACCAGCAGGCCGCCCGAGGTTTGCGGATCGCTCAGCAAAGCCTTTTGCACCGCGCTGACACCTGTTGCCAATGTCACATCGTGACCATAGGCTTCCCAGTTGCGCCCGGAAGCGCCGGTCACGCAGCCCTGTTCCGCCAGTTGCAGTACTTGCGGCAACAACGGGATTGCCGGCATCTGCAATGTTGCGGTCAGCCTGGCGCCGCGTGCCAGCTCCAGCAAATGGCCGAGCAGGCCAAAGCCGGTGACGTCCGTCAACGCATGCACGCCATCCAGTTTGGATAAGGCCATGCCGGGTTTGTTGAGCTTGGTGGTATTGGCGATCATTGCCGCATAGCCGTCGTCGTTCAGCACATTTTTCTTCAGGGCGGCGGACAGTATGCCGACGCCCAGCGGTTTGCCGAGGATCAGCTTGTCGCCGGGCTTGGCATCGGCATTGCGTTTGACCTTCGATGGATGCACGAGGCCGAGCACGACCAAGCCATAAATCGGTTCGACCGAATCTATCGTGTGGCCGCCGGCAATCGGGATGCCGGCTTCGGCGCAGATGGATTCACCACCCTTGATGATCTGGCCTATGGTTTCCAGCGGCAGTTGGTTGATCGGCATGCCGACCAGCGCCAGCGCCATGATGGGTGTGCCGCCCATCGCATAGACATCGGAGATGGCATTGGTGGCGGCGATGCGGCCAAAGTCGAAAGGATCGTCGACGATGGGCATGAAGAAATCGGTGGTCGCGATCAGCGCCTGTTCATCATTGAGTTTGTAGACGGCGGCATCATCCGAGGTTTCGATGCCGACCATCAATTCCTTCGGTACCGGGAAGCCGCTGGAGTTCTTCAGGATATCGGCCAATATGCCGGGCGCAATCTTGCAGCCGCAACCGCCGCCGTGTGAAAACGAAGTGAGTTTGATTGCTGCGTTCATGCATGCCTCTTTATAGAATGGGTTGCTGTGTTACTCATGGCTGCAGATGAGGGCAAGGCATGGCATCATGTGGCATCCCAATAGATGCTGATCCATCCGATGATTTCATCTTTCCGCAATGCCACGTCCGAAGAGCTGAGCAAGGCGCTGCAGGATGCACGTGATTATACGCTGCAGCTTTTTGAATGTTTTTGTGCGGAGGGATTGGATGTGCCGGGCAAGGTGCCGGTGTCATCGAATGTCTCGCCACCCTTGTGGCTGCTCGGGCATATCGCCTGGTTTGCCGAGTGGTATATCTTGCGCGAAGCCGAGTCGAGTGCGCCGACAGCCGCCAAACGTACGTCCTTGCTGACCAAGGGCGATGACTGGTTCGATCCGAACACACTGCCGCATCGCGGTCGCTGGACGCTGGATTTGCCGCGTACCGGCGCCCTTAAAACCTATTGCCATGAAGTGCTGGACCGCGCGCTGGATAAACTCACGCGCGTGGCCGATGAGGCGACCGCCTTGTATCCGTATCGGCTGGCGCTGGCGTATGAAGATATGTGCGGTGAAGTCATGCTCAATCATATGCAGGCCTTGCGCGTGATGCCGATGACGCGGCTCGCATCGCCGTCTATCCCGAACTGGTCGCAGGGCGAGATCCGCTTCCCCGGCGGCACGATACAAATGGGTTCGGACCAGGGTGATGCGTTTGTCTTCGACAATGAAAAGTATGCGCACGCGATGTACGTGCCTTCCTTCACGATGGATTCCACATTGGTTTCCAATGCGCAGTTTGCCGAGTTTGTCGTCGATGGTGGCTACGACAATGCGGCTTACTGGAGCAAGGCCGGGCGGGCGTGGCTGATGCGGCAGGAACGTTCAGCGCCGAACAGCTGGCAACGGGATGGCCAGCGCTGGTGTGCAGAACGTTTCGGGCATTTATTGATATTGGCGGCACATGAGCCGGTACGTCATATCAATCTGTATGAGGCGCAGGCATTTTGCATGTGGGCGCAGCGGCGTTTGCCGACTGAGGCGGAATGGGAGTATGCGGCATTGAGCGCGCATCCGGCATTGCGCTGGGGTGATTTGTGGGAGTGGACGGCGTCGCCGTTTGAGCCGTATCCCGGCTTTAGTGCAGATGCATATCGCGAGTATTCGCAACCGTATTTCATGACGCACCAAACCTTGCGCGGCGCTTCATTTGCCACGCGCCAGCGTATGCGTTCAGAAAAATTCCGTAACTTTCATTTACCCGAACGCAGCGATTTGCTGGCCGGCTTCCGTACCTGCGCTTTGTAAAGCGCAGGCAGGGGAGTTGGTTGGAGTCTTAGCAATTGCCTTTCTTGGCCTGGCCGGGTGGACAGTGATAGCCGTGATCGTCGCGGTGGTGTTTATCCTTGTAGTGTTTGTCTTTGTAGTGATGGCGGTCATGTCGGCTTGGCTGCCATCTTTCATTATCCAGATACCAGCGACCATGATCCTGGCGCCATTCCGGGCGATGGTAGACATAGCCCGGACGGGCAGTAACCCAGTGGCCTTGCGCCCATACATGCTGGTAGCCGTTCCAGTTCCAGTAACCCGGTGCCCAGACATAACCATTGCGTGGCGGCGGTACGCGCTCATAACGTAGCGGTGGCGGGGCAGTGCCGATATTCACGCTGACGCTGACTTGTGCCGATGCCTGCAAGGGCAATACGACACTGCTGGTGATAGCAACTGCGGCCAGGGCCAAAACTAATCGTTTCATGATTTTTGTATGGAAAGTGGTGATGGTTTGACTATAGCTATTATCGTCATAATTTCAGGAAAGTATTCATCTGCTTACAATTGTTACCAGTTTTATTGCAGGTGTTAACGGGTTGGGTTTGTGGGTGTTGATGTTGTGTTTTCTTCGATCAAGCTTGTTGAGTTTGCTTTGTTATTGATGCTGTTCGTTCTCCGTGGAGGAGTGCGTTGCCGGGGGCGGCCCGGCAGCCGCTCACTTTTCTTGTCTCGCCAAGAAAAGTAAGCAAAAGAAGGCGACCGCGAAGCCGCAGCCCCTGCGGGGTTCCCGTTTGTGCAAGACAAAAAATGGGAAGCGGACGAAACTCGCTGCGCT